>Ga0068863_100000755_pt1 | contig 32386 bp, 28 predicted proteins | sample KBSSwiS62_FD_66596 | JGI IMG/M metagenome (GOLD analysis project Ga0068863, IMG submission 66596) | Switchgrass rhizosphere microbial communities from Kellogg Biological Station, Michigan, USA - KBS Switchgrass S6-2 | ecosystem: Host-associated > Plants > Roots > Rhizosphere > Soil ... | reverse complement strand
CCCGCCGGGCCAGCGCACGACCACGAGGCGAGCATGGCCCAGGCCCCGCGAGCAGTCGTCCGCCCACGGGCGACACTCCGGGTACGCCCGGGCGCGTAGCTCGGAGTCCCTCTTCTGCCGGCGCCGCAGGGGGACTCCGAGCTACGCGCCCGGGCGTACCCGGAGTGTCGCCCGTGGGCGGACGACTGCTCGCGGGGCCTGGGCCATGCTCGCCTCGTGGTCGTGCGCTGGCCCGGCGGGAGACCCTCCGGCCGGCTCGCCGGGCGCGCTGCCAGGGTGTGTCTTATTTCACTTTCTGTGGTCGACTGGTCAGATAGCCGGGCCGCGCCGGTCAAGACCTGCGACCGCGTCCACGCGGCGGGTGAGAGCGGGCGTGCCGAGGTGACGGATCTCTGAGTCGATACTTGTTGAGCGAGTGAGATAATGCGATAGTCAGACCAACCTGGAGAACGGTGGTCCACCGCTGAGCCAGCCGAAAACCTGATGGCGCCGAGCCGGACCGGCGCCATCATCGACCGCGCGCGGCGCGAGACCACAAACGCGTCACACCCGGCCGGTACGGTCAGGCCGCCTCAGCGGCGCGCAGGCGCCGCCGGGGCGAGTCGACCACCCGCTCCGCGTCCTTCGCGACGCCATCCAGACCATCCACCGCCCCGACGGCTCAGAGCCCTGACCGGTCCCGTCGAGGACGAGCCGAGACCGAGAACTGACCGGGAGAGAGACGATGACGAGCGATCTGGCCGAGACCGAGAGCCTCGGGACGTCACCACCACCCCCGCCCCCTGGCCGGCGCCGGCCGTGGTTCGTCTACCTGTTCGGGCTAGCCGCGCTCGTCGTGTTCCTGATCGGCGGCGGTGGTCTGCAGTTCGAGGGCAAGCTGAGCCAGGTTCAGAAGAACGACAACGCCTCCTACCTGCCGGGTTCAGCCGAGTCGACGAAGGTCGACAAGGAATCCCAGAAGTTCCAGCACATCTCGACGATCCCGGGCTTCATCGTCTACCAGCGTGACGGCGGCCTGACCGCCGCCGACAAGGCGAAGATCACCGCTGACCAGGCCGCGTTCGCCTCGGTCAAGGGCGTCGCCGTCGACCAGATCGGCGCGCCGCAGTTCGCCGGCAACGGCTCGGTCGCCTCGATCGCCGTACCGCTGATCGGAAAGAACGGGGACACCGAGGTCAACGGCGATGACCTCAGCAAGACCGAGAAGGCGGTCATCGACGTCGCCAAGGCGAACCGTCCGCCCGGCCTCGTGGTGCACAGCGCCGGCGCGGGCGGGCTGCTCGTCGCGTTCATCGACGCCTTCAGCGGCCTCGACGGCCAGCTGCTGCTCGCCGCCGGCCTGGTGGTCGTCATCATCCTGCTGGTCGTCTACCGCAGCCCGGTCCTGTGGTTCTTCCCGCTGTTCAGCTCCGCGCTCGCGCTCGGGGTGGCCGCGCTGGTGATCTATCCGCTGGCCAAGCACGACGTGCTCACCCTCAACGGGCAGAGCCAGGGCATCCTGTCCGTCGTCGTGATCGGCGCCGGCACGGACTACGCGCTGCTGCTGGTCAGCCGATACCGGGAGGAGCTGCACAACCACCGGCGCCGCGTCGACGCGATGATCGCCGCCTGGCGGGGCGCCGCGCCGGCGATCGCGGCCTCCGGGGTCACGGTCATCCTCGGCCTGCTCTGCCTCGCGCTCGGTGAGCTGAACTCGAACAAGAGCCTCGGCCCCGTCTGCGCCATTGGCGTCGCCTGCACGGTCGTGATGATGCTCGTCTTCCTGCCGGTGTTCCTGGTCGTCGCCGGCCGCTGGGTGTTCTGGCCGCGCATCCCGCGGTTCGACCACCAGGCGGACATCGCCACCCACGGCGCCTGGTCGCGCTTCGCGGGCGTCATCGAGCGGCGCTCGCGCACGGGCTGGATCGCCACGGCGGTGCTGCTGGGAGTCTGCGTCGCCTTCCTGCCGACGCTGCGGACCGGTGGCCTGTCGACGGAGGACAGCTTCACCACCAAACCCGACGCGATCACTGGCCAGAACCTCTACGACGCCAACTTCAACGCCGGCGCCGGCGCGCCCGCGGTGATCACCGTGCGAGCCGACAAGGCGGAAGCTGTGATCGCGGCGGTTTCCAAGGTGCCCGGCGTCGACACGCGGCCTGGTTCCGTCTGCGTCGAGGCCGACTACGCCAAGATCGGTGACCTGTTGAAGTCCGGGGCCATCAGACCGGCGCAGCTCGCGCCCGGCGCCGGGTGCCCACCGGCGGTGCTGCAGGTCCAGCCTGTCGACGGCCGGATCCTGATCGACGCGGCAATCCTCTACCGATACGACACCTCGCAGGCTGAGACCACGGTCATGCGGATCCGGGACGTGGCGCACGCCGTGCCGGGCGCCGAGGCGCTCGTCGGCGGCTCGACGGCCATCAACCACGACGTCAACGCGGCCTCGCGGCACGACCGTGACCTGGTCATCCCCATCGTGCTGCTGGTGATCCTGGTAGTGCTCGGACTGCTGCTGCGGGCGCTCGTCGCTCCGCTGCTGCTGATCCTGACGGTGGTGCTGTCGTTCGCCGCGTCGCTCGGCATCTCGGCGGTCGCGTTCAACCACGTGCTGGGCTTCGCCAACGCGGATCCCGCATACCCGCTGTTCGCCTTCGTGTTCCTGGTGGCACTTGGCATCGACTACAACATCTTCCTGATGACCCGGGTGCGGGAGGAGACGCTCTCGCACGGCACCCGGTCCGGCATCACCCGCGGGCTGTCCGTCACGGGCGGCGTGATCACCTCGGCAGGCGTCGTGCTCGCCGCGACATTCGCGGTCCTCGCGGTGCTGCCGCTGGTGCAGCTTGCCGAGATCGGATTCACGGTCGCGTTCGGGGTGCTGCTGGACACGATCATCGTCCGCTCGATCCTGGTCCCGTCGCTGTCGCAGGAGATCGGCAAACGGATCTGGTGGCCGTCCCGGCTCGCCAGGGCCGCCGACTAACGGCAGTTCCCGAGGGCTGTACTCAGAGCGGAATGCCGCGTGGGCGCGCCACGCGGCATTCCGCTCTGCCCGGGCCACGTCCGGTGGCCACGCGGAGATCCTGTCCCGGGCGGCGGGACCTGGAGGCGCCGGCGTATCCGGGCAGGTAGCCTCGGGGGATGGCGTGCGGCCCCGGCGCCGCCGACACATCCGGACAGTCCGCCGGGCTGCCCTGTTCGCCGGTGAGAAGGGAACGGGTCATGCAGGTCTCCGCGGAGGATGTCCGAGCGAGCGCCGTGCGCGCGAAGCGGGCCGCGGCGGTCCTCGCGCCACTGACGCGGGCGGTCAAGGACGCGGCCCTGCTGGCCATGGCGGAGGCGCTGCTGGCCCGCCGCGCCGAGCTGATCGCCGCCAATGCCGAGGACGTCGTCGCGGCGAAGGCATCCGGCACCCCGGCGGCGCTGGTCGACCGGCTTACCCTCACCGACGCCCGGCTGGCCGCGATGGCCGACGGCCTGCGCCAGGTGGCGGGGCTCGAGGACCCGGTCGGCGAGGTCCTGCGCGGCCGGGTGCTGCCGAACGGCATCGAGCTGCGCCAGGTCCGGGTCCCGCTCGGGGTCGTCGGGATCATCTACGAGGCCCGGCCGAACGTCACCGTCGACGCCGCCGGTCTGTGCCTGAAAAGCGGCAACGCGGTCCTGCTGCGCGGCAGTGCCTCCGCCGCGCGTTCCAACACCGCGCTGGTCGCGGTGCTGCGCGACGCCGCGGTCGCCGCCGGCCTGCCTGCGGACGCCGTCCAGCTCGTCCCCGGGTCCGACCACGAGTCGGTCAAGCACCTCATGCGGCTGCGCGGCCTCGTCGACGTGCTGATCCCGCGCGGCGGCGCCGGGCTGATCCGGGCCGTCGTCGAGGAGTCGACCGTCCCGGTGATCGAGACCGGCGTCGGCAACTGCCACGTGTACGTCGACAAGGACGCCGATCTTGACATGGCCGTCGAGATCGCGCTCAACTCCAAGACCCAGCGGGTGTCGGTCTGCAACTCGGCCGAGACGCTGCTGGTGCATCTGGACGTCGCGGATCGGTTCCTGCCGAAGGCGCTCGCCGCTCTCACCGCGGCCGGGGTAACCATCCACGGTGACGAGGCGGTCCGCGCCGTCGATCCGAACGCGCAGGCGGCAACCGAGGAGGACTGGGCAGCCGAGTACCTCGCGCTGGACCTCGCCGTGAAGGTCGTGCCGTCGCTGGAAGCCGCCACCGAGCACATCCGCCGCTACGGCAGCGGCCACACCGAGGCGATTGTCACCCGCTCGCTGGCCGCGTCCCGACGGTTCATCGCAGGCTGCGACAGTGCCGCGATCATGGTCAACGCCTCGACGCGCTTCACCGACGGCGAGCGGTTCGGGATGGGCGCGGAGATCGGCATCTCCACCCAGAAGCTGCACGCCCGCGGCCCGATGGGCCTGCCCGAGCTGACGTCGACCACCTGGATCGGCATCGGCGACGGCCACCTGGTCTGAGCCGCCGGCCGGGCGCAGGCCAAGGCCCGCCGCTTGGACCACCTGGCCCGGCCACCTGTCCCGGATCCCGGCTGGGTCGGGTTTCGTCTGAGTCGCGGAACCGGACCAGGCGCTGAGCTGGGCCGGCGTGCCGATCGTCGGCGTGCCGTGACCGGTCGAGGCGGCCGCTGATCGGCTGTGGCCCCGCCCTGAGCGGAGGAGGACGCGAGCGGAGGTCCGGTCCGGAGCTTGCGGAGGACGGGGCCGTAGCTCGCGGCGGACGGAGCGAAGCAGTGGCCCTGAGCGGTCGCTGCCGCGTCTGATCGGCGGCCGCCCGATCAGGACAGGCGACGCCGGGACTCGATCACGACCGCGCGCAACCCACGACGACCGGTACGCGCGTACGCGTACGCGACGTGGTCCCTGACCAGCTGGCCGAAAAAACGCGGATGCCGCGCGACGACGTACACGGCCTTGCCGACCGCCGCGGGGAGGCCCTGGCGGCTCTGGGCCGCCTTGATGAGGCCCTGGCCCGCGGCCTTGAGGCCCAGCATCGTCTGCCAGAACTCCAGCCCCGACCGGCGGGCCCACTCCAGCTCCAGGTTGCCCTGGGTGTAAGGCTGCTCACCGCGTAGCACGAACGTGATGCCGTCCAACATCTTCCGGGCGTCGCTCGAGGTGTTGGCGCCGTGCATCCGGTACTCGGCGTAGAGCTCGTCGGTGTCGAGCACCGGGTAGCTGCGCGCGAGCCGCAGGTAGAGCTCGTAGTCGTCCGCGCCCTTCATCCGGCGGTCCTCGGACCAGCCGCCCGCCTCCACCAGCAGGTCCCGGCGGAACAGCACGGTGGCCGGCGGCACGATCCAGGACTGGCGCAGCAGCTCTCGATAGTGGTCGCGCCGCACCGCGGGCCGTATGTCAGCGGCGCCATCGCCCCAGACCTCGCCGTCGGCTCGGATTGTGCGGTTGCGCCCAGAGACAAACGCCGCCCGGGGCGCATCGTCGAGCAGTTTGACCGCGTGCGCGAGAGCGCCTGGCAGTAGCCGGTCGTCCTGGTCGAGGAACATCACATACGTTGTGTCGGACTCGTGCAGGCCGACATTGCGTGCCGCGCCGACGCCCTGGTTCTTCTGCCGGACGACTTCGACCGTGGGGAAGGTGGCCAGGACCGTGTCCGGGTTGTCGGACGAGCCGTCGTCCACCACGATCACCCTCGCCGGCGGCGGATCCTGCGTCAACGCGCTGGTAAGGGTCTCGCCGAGCAGCGCCGCGCCGTTGTAGACCGGCACAATCACCGTGATCGGCAGCGGTTCTGCCGGCATTCCAGCCTCCTTCGCCGAAGCCCGAGGAAATTGTAATGGGTATTCCCCGAGTATTCGGCCGGGCACAGTCCGCTGGCCAATTCATCTTTTACTGCCGTGTCGAAGTCCTCGCCATTCTTGACGTTTCGTGAGAGTGCCGCCGATACGTGGCACGGGCCACTGCGGAGGGCGCGCCGTCGCGGGTCCGGCCAGATATACCCGCCTGGAGGGCGCCGCTCGCCGGTCCAGCGGCCAGACTGGAGGCCGGTCGGCGAGAGACGGAGGGAGACGCGATGGTGTCGCGGAGCGTGACGGGTGTGGCGACTGAGCGAGACCTTGGGGAGGTGCGCGTCGAGCGCGACGTGCCCGGGCTCGCCTCGCCCGACGCGGCGGCACTCGTCGCCGATGTTCTCGCGGACGACGCGGTCGCGTTCGTCGCCGGTCTGCAGCGGGCGTTCGGCGGGCGGCGCGCCGAGCTGCTCGACAACCGGGCACGACGGCGCGCCGCGCTCGCGGCGGGCGGCTCGCTGGACTTCCTGCCCGAGACCGCCGACGTCCGCGCCGGTGACTGGGTCGTCGCGCCGCCCGCGCCAGACCTCGCCGACCGCCGCTGCGAGATCACCGGCCCGACCGACGCGAAGATGGTCATCAACGCGCTCAACAGCGGCGCCCGGCTGTTCATGGCTGACTTCGAGGACGCCAACGTCCCCACCTGGGCAAACCTGCTCGAGGGCCAGCGCAACCTGACCGCCGCGCTCGCGGGCACGCTGAGCTTCACGAACCCGGACGGGCGGGTCTACCGCCTCGGCGAGAAGGCCGCGACGCTCGTCGTGCGGCCGCGCGGCTGCACCTGCCCGAGCGGCACCTGCTCGTCGACGGCACCCCCATGTCCGGCTCGCTCTTCGACGCCGGGCTCTACCTGTTCCGCAACGCCCGCGTCCTCGTCGAGTCGGGCCGCACCCCGGCCTTCTACCTGCCGAAGATGGAGAGCCATCTCGAGGCCCGGCTGTGGAACGACGTGTTCACCGCAGCCGAGGAGGCCCTCGGACTCACCCGCGGAACGATCCGGGCGACCGTGCTGATCGAGACCCTGCCGGCCGCGTTCGAGATGGACGAGATCCTCTACGAGCTGCGCGAGCACTCCGCCGGGCTGAACGCCGGCCGCTGGGACTACCTGTTCTCCACGATCAAGACGTTCGCTTCGCGCCCTGGGGAGTTCCTGCTGCCGGACCGCAACGCCGTGACGATGACCCCACCGTTCCTGCGCGCCTAGAGGACGCGGCCACCGCGGAGATCTCCCGCAGCCAGCTGTACCAGTGGGTCGCCGCGGGCGCGCGGCTCGCCGACGGCCGGGTCGTCACCGCCGAGCTGGTTCGCGAGATTCTTGCCGAGGAGGTGGCGGGGCTGCGCGCCGCGGCGGGGGAGGAGGCGTTCGCCGCCGGGCGGTGGGCAGACGCCATCGAGCTGTTCGAGCAGACCGCGCTCGGTCAGCCGTACGCCGAGTTTCTCACGCTGCCCGCCTACGACCGGATCTGAGCGGGTCCCACCACGCCCGTCCCGCCTTCCCGGGCAGGAAAGTTATCTCGGCGAAACATAACACTCCGCACTCCCTAGATCCGGTGTCGTAGCGGCGCGCGCTTCTCACCGGGTCCGCTGGCACTATGAGAAGGACGGAAAGCGGATCCAAGGGGATCGGCGCGACGTGTCGGCGCTCCGGACCGACACCGCCCGACGCTCCCCGCGCGTCGCCCTTCGGCGGCACGCGGGGACCGCGGCGGCGCGGCCACCAGGAAAGACTCATAGCGGGATGTAGGGCGGGGAGTCCATGTCGTTGCAGGAACACGCCTTCGCCGATGTCGCGGACGTCCGCGGCCGGCTGCGGGAGCGAGGCTACCTCGCCGACGAGGCCATCGCCACGACGGTCTTTCTCGCCGACCGGCTGCGCAAGCCGCTGCTCGTCGAGGGCCCGGCGGGCACCGGCAAGACCGAGCTGGCCAAGGCGCTGGCCGCTTCCACGGACGCCGAGCTGATCCGCCTGCAGTGCTACGAGGGCCTCGACGAGGCGCGCGCGCTCTACGAGTGGAACTACAAGAAGCAGCTACTGCGCATCCAGGCCGGCGCGGGTGACGCCACCGGCGACTGGCGCTCGACGCACGACGACATCTTCAGCGAGGAGTTCCTGCTCGCGCGCCCGCTGCTGTCCGCGATCCGCCGCGACGCGCCGACGGTCCTGCTCATCGACGAGACCGACAAGGCCGACGTCGAGGTCGAGGGCCTGCTGCTGGAGGTGCTCTCCGACTTCCAGGTGACGATTCCGGAGCTCGGCACGATCACGGCGACACGCCGTCCGTTCGTCATCCTCACCTCCAACGCGACCCGTGAGCTGTCCGAGGCGCTCAAGCGTCGGTGCCTCTATCTCAACCTCGACTACCCGTCGGCGGCACGGGAGAAGGAGATCCTGCTCGCCCGGGTGCCGGAGCTGCCCGAGCAGCTGGCCGAGGCGCTGGTCCGCACCGTCCGCGCGCTGCGCGCGATGGAGCTGAAGAAGGCGCCGTCGATCGCGGAGACCATCGACTGGGGCCAGACCGTGCTCGCGCTCGGCTTCGACTCGCTTGACGAGCAGGAAGTGAAGAGCACCCTGGGCGTCGTGCTGAAGCACGCCAGCGACCAGGCCCGCGCGATCAGCCAGCTCAAGCTCGGCGCCAACTGACACGCAGCTGACGGAGTGGCAGCGGTACTGAGCCCTGGGCGCTGACCCGGGGACGGTGAGGGGGAGGGGTCCGATGAACCTCGTGGACCGTACCGTCGAGTTCACGGCCGCGCTGCGCCGGGCCGGGGTGCCGGTGAGCACCGCGGAGACCGTAGACGCGGCGCGCGCTGTCGGCGCGGTCGGCTGGCTGGACCGCGAGGCCGTCCGGGCCGCGTTCGCGACGACGATGTGCAAGCGACCGCTGTACCGCAACGCCTTCGACACGCTGTTCGACCTGTACTTCCCGCCCCGCCTCGGCGACGGCGTTGCCGGCGGCGAGGGTGCCGTCCCCGGCTTCGGCGACGGCGAGCCCAGCGGCGAGCAGCGCGAGCCGACCGCCGAGGAGCTGGGCGAGCTGAAGAAGGCGCTGCGCGAACGGCTCCAGCAGGCGCTCCTCGACGGCGACGACGAGGCGTTGCGCGAGTTGGCCCGCCAAGCCGTCAGCTCGTTCGGCTCCGCTCCCGGGAGCGGCCAGAACGGCCGGTCGTGGTTCGTCTTCCGGGTGTTGCGCGCGATGTCACCTGACACGCTCGTCGCCGCCCTGCTCGCCGCGATGCTCGGCCCTCAGGAGCGCGGCGGCCTCGCGGAACGGGTCGCCCGTCAGACGATCGAGGATCGGATCCGGTCGTTCGAGGAGATGGTGCAGTCCGAGATCCGCCGGCGGATGGCCGAGGAGCGGGGCTTGGAGGCCACCGAGCGGAGCGCGGTCAAGCCGCTCACCGACCAGGTGGAGTTCCTGCGGGCCTCGCACCGCGACCTCGTCGAGCTGCGCCGCCAGGTCTACCCGCTGGCCCGGCGGCTGGCGACCCGGCTGACCGCCAAGCGCCGCCTCGGCCGCTCCGGCCGGCTGGACTTCCGGCGCACGGTCCGCGCGTCGCTGGCGACCGGTGGTGTGCCGCTGGAGACCAGGCACCGGCCGCACAAGCCGCACAAGCCGGAGCTGGTCGTGCTGTGCGACGTCTCCGGCTCAGTGGCATCGTTCGCGCACTTCACGCTCATGCTCACCCACGCGCTGCGCGAGCAGTTCTCCAAGGTGCGGGCGTTCGGGTTCATCGATACCACCGACGAGGTCACCCGCTTCCTGCGCGGCGTCGACCTCGGCGACATGATGGGCAGGATCGCCAGCGAGGCTGACCTCGTCTGGTTCGACGGCCACAGCGACTACGGGCACGCCATCGAGGTGTTCGCCGAGAAGTACCCCGACGCCATCGGCCCGAAGACATCGCTGCTCATCCTCGGGGACGCCCGCAACAACTACCGCGCCACCGAGGCGACCATCTTCAAGCGCCTGTGCTCCCAGGCCCGGCACGCCTACTGGCTCAACCCCGAGCCGAAGTCCTACTGGGGCTCCGGCGACTCGGCGACCAAGGCCTACGGCGACATCGTCGACGAGATGGTCGAGTGCCGCAACGTCGAACAGCTCGAAGCCTTCATCGAGCGCCTCCTGCCAACCTGACCGGCCCACCTGACGGGGACCGTTGCCCGCGATTCGGCCGCATTAGATAGATCAATCTGGGACGCCCGGTGTCGGCGGCACCCAGGCCTCTCCCGCGCCGCGGCCCCGAGTTCCATGAGATGGGCCGCGGGGGTGAACCGATCGGAGGCGTGCCGCGTCCAAAGCGCCGTGGTGCCGGAGGCGCACCGCACGAGCTGCCGAGGAGCGCGGAGATGGCTGCGGACGAGACGGCGCAGGTACGGACGTTACTGGTGACGGGTGGCACGGCCGCGCCTGGTCACGTCGGCCAGGCGGACGAGACGGCGGAACCGGCGCCCACCGGCGGCACTGGCCCTGCCGCCCGAACTGGCCCTGCCGCCGGCGCCGGGCCGATCAGGCGGGGGCTGGGCGGCGGCTGGCTCGGCTGGCTCGCCGGGCGCAGGGTGCTCGCCGGTGCGGTGGGGCTCGTCGTGTTGGCCGCCCTGATAGCGGTACTGGGCGTCGCCCTCGGCTCATCCGGCGGCGGCTCCAGCAGCGGCGCCTCCAGTAGCAGCGCTGGTGGCGAGGCAGGGTCCGTCCCGCAACCGGCGGCAGGAGGACTCGGCGGCGGCGCGGCGGGGGCCGGCACCAGGGTGGACGCCGACTCCGCGGCGGCGCCGGCCGCGCCGGCGAAGCCGGGTGCGGCGAATCCGGGTGTGGCGGCGCCGCCAGCTGGCGGCTCGAGCGCCGCCAGCCCGGCCGGAGTGCAGCCGAGAATTGTGTGGACCGGTTCGATGAGCGTCGAGGTGGCGCCCGGTGCTGTTGACCCCACGATCCGCAGGATCTCCGCCGCCGCGCAGGGGCTGGGCGGCTACCTGTCGGCAAGCCAGGTCACCGGCACCGCGTCGAGCGCCGACGACGTGCCGCAGACGGCGACGATCACGGTGCGGGTGCCGGCAGCCGCGTTCGGCAAACTGCAGGACGCCGTCGGCGGGGTCGGCACCGTCGACGCCTCGACCACCTCCTCTCAGGACGTCACCGGGCAGTACGTCGACCTGCAGGCACGCGAGGACGCGCTGACGGTCTCCCGGGGCACCTACGTGACGTTGCTGTCGAAGGCGACGACGGTGGGCGACATCCTCGCGGTCCAGGCCCAGATCGACGGGGTGCAGACGCAGATCGAGCAGATCGAGGGGCAGCGCAAGGTGCTCGCCGACCAGAGCGACCTCGGCACTCTGACCATCGACCTTGCCGAGAAGGGCCAGCGAAGCCACCGGTCGGGCGGCGAGAACGGGTTCGCGCACGCGTTCCGCGTCGCCGGCCACAGCTTCCTGCGCGGCCTGGAGGGCATCATCTCCGCGCTCGGCGTGATCGCCCTCATCCTGCTCGTCGCGGGTGTCCTGTACCTGCTCTACCGGCTACCCGGGCGGGTGCGCCGCCGCGGCTCACGACCGGGCGACGGCGGCTGACGCGGCTCCCGCCGAGCCAGCATCAGCCAGGCCGGGAAGCTGGCCTGGCTGATGCCTCGCTCAGCCGCGGGCGAGCGCGGCGTCGACCATGGTCTGGGCCTCGGCGAGCACCGCGCCGAGATGGTCGGCGCCGCGGAAGCTCTCGGCGTAGATCTTGTAGACGTCCTCGGTACCGGACGGGCGCGCGGCGAACCAGGCGTCGTCCGCGACGACCTTGATCCCGCCGATCGCCGCCTCGTTGCCCGGCGCGTGGGTCAGCGTCGCGACGATCGGCTGGCCGCCGAGCGTCGTCGCCCCGAGCGCCCTGGGCGTGAGCTTTTTCAGCACGTCCTTCTGCGCCGCGCTCGCCGGCGCGTCGACGCGGCGGTAGGCCGGCGCGCCGTACCGCTCGGTCAGCTCCTGGTAGAGCACTCCGGGGTCACGACCGGTGACGGCGGTGATCTCCGCGGCGAGCAGGCAGGCGATCAGGCCGTCCTTGTCGGTCGTCCACACCGTGCCGTCGGCCCGCAGGAAGGACGCGCCGGCGCTCTCCTCGCCGCCGAAACCGAGGCCGCCGTCGGTCAGGCCGGGCACGAACCACTTGAACCCAACGGGCACCTCGACGAGGTCACGGCCCAGCCCCGCGGCCACCCGGTCGATCATGCTGGAGCTGACCAGCGTCTTGCCGACCGCGGCCGTGGGCGCCCAGTCCGTGCGGTGCGCGAACAGATAGGAGATGGCCACGGACAGGTAGTGGTTCGGGTTCAGCAGCCCCGCTCCGGGGGTGACGATGCCGTGCCGGTCCGCGTCCGCGTCGTTGGCCACCGCGACGTCGAAGCCGAGCCGCCCGTCCGCCGGCGTCGCCCCGGTCAGCCGCAGCAGCGACGCCATCGCGTACGGGGAGGACGGATCCATCCGGATCTTCCCATCCCAGTCGCGGGTCATGAAACCGAAGGTCGGGTCGATCGTGTCATTGACGACCGTGAGGTCCAGCTCGTAGCGCTCGGCGATCGCCTGCCAGTACCGCAGGCTCGCCCCGCCGAGTGGGTCGACGCCGATGCGCACCCCCGCCCCGCGGACGGCGTCCAGATCGACGACGTCGACCAGGTCGTCGACGTAGGTGGTCACGAAGTCGTGCACGGTCGCGGCCGCGCGGGCCTTCTCGTAGGGCAGCCGGCTCATGCCGGCCAGCCCCGCGCGCAACAGCTCGTTCGCCCGGTTCTGGATCGCGCCGGTGACCTCGGTGTCGGCCGGGCCGCCATGTGGCGGGTTGTACTTGAAGCCGCCGTCGGTCGGCGGATTGTGTGACGGTGTGACGACGATGCCGTCGGCGACGCCAGGGCGACCGGACCGGTTGTGCGTGAGGATCGCGTGCGAGATCACCGGCGTCGGGGTGGCCTCGCCGTCGGGGGCTAGCCGGATGTCGACGTCGTGCGCGGCCAGCACCTCCAGGGCGCTCGCCAGAGCGGGGGCGGACAGCGCGTGCGTGTCGACGCCGATGAACAGCGGCCCGTCGAAGCCGGCGGCTGACCGGTACTCACAGATCGCCTGGGTGGTCGCCAGGATGTGGTCGGCGTTGAACGAGCCGTCCAGCGAGCTGCCGCGGTGGCCCGACGTCCCGAACGAGACGCGCTGCGCGGGGTCCGCGGCGTCCGGGTGCACGTCGTGGTAAGCGGCGATCAGCGCGTCGACATCGACCAGTTCCGCCGGGTCCGCCGGCTTCCCGGCGAACGGGCTGACACCGGGGTCTACCGCCATGGCCGGATCCTGCGGTGGGCCAGCGGCCGGCCCGGCGTGCCCGAGCCGGGTGGCGCCGGCCGGGGCGGGGCCGAGTCGGGTCGGGCGGCCGACAGCGGCCGGCTTGAGCCGCCGGGACGCGCCGGGCCTGGCCGAGTCGCGTGGCGCGCGCCAGGGCGCGGACCGGGTTCCGGCATGGTCGGCCTCCAATACCGCCAGGTCGGCCGCCCAGGCGCCTGGGCGAGCCGGTTGTTGACCGGTGGAGCTGGCCCGCTTCCCGTCCCGCCGTTGCCGCGGCGGTGCCGCGCCAGGTCGGGGCAGGTCAGGACCGCCTCCGTGGGCGCGAGCCGTTGTGACCAGTGCCTCCGTCGGCCCCCCGAGCCTAGCCGCCAGGACCCGTACCGGTGCGGCTCTTTGAAGTCCGTGCGGTTACCAGCTGGTGACCCGTCCACGTCCGGCCGCGCGCGTGCTGGATGCACCGCCGCCCGGCCACCCGAGCGGCGCTGCGCCGTGGCCGGTCAAGCGGCCCCGCGGCGGGCGACCGCCCGCCGGTCGTGCCGTGCGCCGCTGCTGGTGCCTGACGGTATGGCGCCGGTCACTTCGTTCGGTGCGGAACGCCCGTGAGCGGGGCGCGTCATCCGTGCGCGGCGTTACTGTTCGACGGCCTTGCTCTCCGACGGGGTCCAACCCGGGCCGTCGCGACGGCGAGGTGTCACGGAGCAGGAGACGCGCACCGGCCGAAGGCACTCGAAACGCCGACGAACGGGCGCGTTCGGGCAGGCAGGGCCAGGAGGAGCGCATGACGGACCGCAGCCGGCCGACCGCCGCGCGACGGCTGGGCGTCATGGGTGGCACCTTCGATCCGGTACACAACGGGCACCTGGTAGCGGCCAGCGAGGTCGCGGCGCTGTTCGCGCTGGACGCGGTGGTGTTCGTGCCCAGCGGCCAGCCGTGGCAGAAGGCCGACCGGGAGGTCTCGCCCGCCGAGGACCGCTACCTGATGACGTTCCTCGCGACCGCCGGCAACCCCCAGTTCACCGTCAGCCGGATCGACATCGACCGTGGTGGCCTGACCTACACCATCGACACCCTCCGGGAGCTGCGCGAGCAGCACCCCGGCGCCGAGCTGTTCTTCATCACCGGCGCCGACGCGCTCGCCCAGATCCTCACCTGGCGCGACGTGCACGAGCTTTTCCCGCTCGCCCACTTCGTCGGCGTCACCAGACCCGGTTATCTGCTGACCTTCGACGCGAGCCTGCCGGCGCAGTCGGTTAGCCGGCTGGAGGTCCCGGCGCTGGCGATCTCGTCGTCCGACATCCGTGACCGGGTGTCCCGGGGGGCTCCGATCTGGTACCTCACTCCGGACGCCGTCGTCCGCTACATCGCCAAGAGCGGCCTCTACCAGGCGCACTGGGACGACCCGCCAGCCAGCCGCCACTAGTCGCGCTCAGGAAGCTATCGGCCGCACGCCGGTATCGAGTCTGGTGCGGACAGGGGCCCGGCGCCGGCCGGTATCAGGCCCGGGACAGCCGGCCGGCCCGCGGGCTGCGCGAAGCGCCTGGGCCGGGGCTGGGCATGAGCGTCGCGGGCGTGCCGGGACCAGGTTGTGTCACGCTTGTAGTCGGACCCGGCGCCCGGCCGCGCCTCGGCCGAGGTGCCGCCGGGCGCGGGAGCGGCCCTGACCCGGCCGGGCATGCCGACCTGTCCCTGTCCGTCCGCTCGTGACGCTCGTCACGGGCCGGACCGGCGGGGGCGAAACGGCCGTGACCTCCCGCTCGCTGCCGGCTACCGTGTCCTCGCGGGCATCGGGCGCCGAGCCCGGCCGGCCGCGTCCGTGGCACCGCCGGATACCGGCGGAACCGACGGGCCGAGCGCCGCCAGCAGCGTGCCGGTACCCGCCGGCCCGCCCCCAACCTTGGAGACCCCACAGCGTGACCGCTTCCCCTCGCGCCGTCGAGCTCGCCCTGACTGCCGCCCAGGCCGCCGCGGACAAGCTCGCGAAGGACATCACCGTCCTGGACGTCAGCGACCGGCTGGCCATCACGGACTGCTTCGTCCTCGCGTCCGCCGACAACGAACGGCAGGTCAAGGCCGTCGTCGACGAGGTCGAGGAGAAGCTGCGCCTGGGCGGGGTCAAGCCGCTGCGCCGCGAGGGGGAGCGCGAGGGTCGCTGGGTGCTGCTCGACTTCGTCGAGATCGTCGTGCACATCCAGCGCGCCGAGGAACGCGAGTTCTACGACCTCGAACGGCTTTGGAAGGACTGCCCGCGCATCGAGTTCACCGACCGGGACGCCGCCAGCCGGGCGGCGGTCGCCGTCGGCGGTGCCGCGGGCGGGAACGTGGGCGCAGCGCTCGGCGAGGCGACCCCGCCGGCCGGCTCCTGGTGAAGCTGCTGCTGCTGCGGCACGGCCGGACCGACTGGAACGACGCCGGACGTTTCCAGGGCCAGGCTGACCCTCCGCTGGACGACGTCGGCCGCGCGCAGGCCGCCCGGGTCGGCCCGGTCCTCGCCGCGATGCGCCCGGACCTCGTCGTGTCCTCCGACCTGGCGCGCTGCCGGTCGACCGCCGCGGTGATCGGCCTGCCGTACCGGTCGGACGCCAGGCTGCGGGAGATCGACCTCGGCCGCTGGTCGGGCCTGACCTCGGCCGAGGCGCGCCGGCTCTACCCGCAGGAGGACGCGGCCTGGCGGCGGGGCGAGGACGTCCGCCGCGGCGGCGGCGAGACCTACGTCGAGGTCGCGCAGCGTTCGTCCGCGCTCTTCGACGAGCTGGTGGCCGACGGCCTGTCGCTCGACTCCGACAGCCTTGTGGTGTTCGTCCTGCACGGCGGCACCGCCCGGTCACTCATCGGCCACCTGCTCGGCTTCCCGCCGGACCGCTGGTGGCACTTCGGGCCGCTGCGCAACTGCCACTGGAGCGTGCTGAGAACCGAACATGGACAGTTCCGCCTTGTCGAGCACAATGTCAGCGTCCCGCGAGCTGATAAGGTCAGCACCGGCCCGCTGAACGGGGCCGCCGGGGTGCTCCTGCCCAGCCAGGCCGCGTTGGTCGGCGAGCTGGCAGAGGACACCGCGTCGGCGCCGGACACGGATCCGATAGACTCTCCGACGCGGTAACGACCGGCTCGCTGGCTCCAGGGCCAGAGTCTCGGGAGGCCGCCCGGGGGGATGCGCTCGGGTCAGGCAGTAGGCTGACGAAGCGGCAAAGTAGCAGGACGCGGGCTTAGCCGGCAGGGCCGGTCAAACCACGGACTGGGAACATGTAGTACAGTAAGGGCACACCGCAAGAGCAAAATGAATATGGGGCTGTGGCGCAGTCTGGTAGCGCATCACACTGGCAGTGTGAGGGTCAGGGGTTCGAATCCCCTCAGCTCCACCAGAGTAAGCATGTTCGAACCCCTATCACGTGAGTGATGGGGGTTTCTGCTTTCTCCGGGCAGCCATCCGTATGGGCGTTCCACTGGGTGCCAGTAGGTGGTTTCACCAGTAGGTGCGCTGGTGCCTTTCCGTTGATGCTGACCGTCGCTGGTGCGACTATCGGCGTCTTCCATGGCCGAGTCGCGGCCCTCGCTCGGGGCTGGCGTCAGCACTCGCGCAAAGGGCTCGTTCAGGTCGGCTCCGCCTACCCGGTCCCGCACCACCCAGAAGCGGCTAAACACCGCCTGGTTGAGGGCTCGCCGGACTTCCGGCGGCGCGGCCAGGTACAGCTCGTAGGCGTTGGCGCACAGCAGCAAGACCTCCTCAACCGCGGCCAGCAGCGTGGCGGCTTCTCCCGCGCAGCGCTCGACGATCGCCGTCGCGCCAGCCAGCTCGCGGCTGATCCGTTCCTGCTCGGCCTTCATCACGTCGAGGGGCACGGCGTCGGCGTAGTGGGCCTGTAGCAGCTTGAGCTGCTCGCGCTGGAGGTCGTCGATGCGTTTCTGCTGCCGGGCGGTCTCACGCCGGCTGTCGGCTTCGTAGCGTGCCAGTTCGGCCAACACTTCAGCTCGGATGGCCGCGATGCGCTCGTCCGTGAGCTGGACCCGGCGCCACCAGTCGGCCACGCATACTTCGAGGTCGTCGATCAGGATGGCTGGCTGGTCGCATGGGGTGCGGCGCTTGGCCCGGCCGATGCAGAAAAAGTACGGGTAGACCGTGCCCCATCGGTTCGTGGCGTTCGTGATCCCAAGCCGGCTCCGGCAGGTGCCGCAGAAAACCATTCCTTTCAGGTAGTTCGGGTGCGCCTGCACCTTCTCGCCAGAGACCTTCCGGGCCTGCCGGATCGCTTGCACCTGCTCGAACAGCGCCGGGCTGATGAGCGCCGGATGACGCCCGGGGTACCAGACGCCCTCGAAGCGGACCTCGCCCAGGTAGTAGCGGTTGGCCAGCATCTTGTCGATCTGCTGGACCCGTACCGGCCTGGCCGGCCGCTTGGCCGTAGCTGGCAGGCGCAGCCCGCGATACTCCAGGGCCGTGGCCAGCTGGGTCATGGCGAACTCGCCGCTGGCGTAGGCCTCGAACATCCAGACGACGTGCGGCGCCCGGTCCTCATCCAGAGCGATGGTGCGGATCTCCTTGCCGTCCGCGTACACCCGGATGTTGCGGTAGCCGACCGGTGCCAGCCCGAGCGTGCCGCCGGATTTGGCCTTCTGGCGCATGCCTTTCTTGGCCTCCATAGCCAGGTTGGACGAGTAGAACTCGGCGATCGTGGCCATGATCCCGTGCAGCAGCTTGCCCGACGGCGTCTCGTCGATGTTCTCCGTGGCTGACACCAGCTGGGCGCCGGCCTTGCGGATCGCGAGCGTGATCGACACGTCGTCCTCACGGGAGCGGGCCAACCGGTCGACCTTGTGCACGATGACGTAGCTGATAGTGCCCGTGTCGCGCACGAAGCGCAGCATGGCTTGCAGCTCGGGCCGATCTGCTGACTTGGCTGACTCGCCGCGGTCCATGAACTCGGCCACGATGACCGCGCCGAGCCGCTCAGCAGCCCGCTGGTTCGCCTCCCGCTGTGCGGGGAGACTGAACCCCTCATCGGTGTAGTCGGTTGCCGCCTGCTGGTTGGTGGACACCCGGAGGTAGCTCACGGCCAGCTTGCGGCCGACGAGTTCCGGGCCCAGGACGCCTGGGTCGAACAGGATGCGCATAGTTCGTCCTTACGGTGATGGGAAGGTGCGTGGGCAGCGAGCTGCCCGAAGGAACAAGGCGGAGAGAGCGCTGGCTCGGGCGGGTGGCGCGCGGGTTGGGAGCCAGGCTGAGGCGATCATGAGGCGGCTCCCTCGGCATGGCAGCGGCAGGTGCAGCAAGCCCGGCCGTGGAGATTTTGACGGCTACTTTTGACGGCAATGACACCCAGAAGCCACTGCCTCATGCAGCCATGGGCGACTCGTCGGACCTCTGTTAGGCGGGCGGCTAAGGGGTCCTGGATCGAGCTTTTAAGCAGGGTGTCCTGGGTTCGAGCCCCAGTGGGCCCTCCAAATTTGACCCCTGTTAAAGTCCCCGAAGCGAGCCATCCCGGCCGCTCCGCATTGTTACTTGACGGCTGGTTTTGACGGCAGGAACTGCCGTCACCCGCTGCCGTCAACCCACTCACCAACACCGCCTCCACCCGCCCGAGCGCCTCGCGGCGGGTGTTTGCGTCTCCGTGTTGGTAGATCTGCTGCGTCACCGAAATTTGGGAATGCCCGAGTATCAACTGCGCATCGCGGGCAGGCACTCCCAAGTTCTTTAGCATCGTGGCTGTGGTATGCCGGATGTGGTGTACCTTTATGATCCGTACTCCACGCTCCCGGCACAGCCGCTGAAACGACCGCACAAAATTGTTCGGCTCAATGGGTCGGCCGCTGCTGGTCGTGAACACCAAGTCCAGTCGCTCACCCAACCAATCCTGGCCAGCAGCCCGGCGGGTTTCCGCTTGGCGAGCGCGATGTGCCAGCAGCGCATCGTGAGCCAGCCCCAGCAACGGCAAGTCTCGTTTGCCTGCTGTGGTCTTCACTGGTCCGGGTTCCAGGCGACCGCCGACCCGCTGCATCTGCTGGCGTATCCGTATCTCGCCAGCATCAAAGTCGATGTCTTGCCACCGCAGCCCGAGCACCTCGCCCCGTCTGAGCCCATAGAGCACCAGCAGCGTGAAGGCCGCGTGGAGCGGATTCCCTACAGCCTCGTGGAGGAACTGGTTGGCCTCCTCCATTGACCATGGCGTTATGTCTGCTCGTTCCCACGCCGGTAGCTCCACCAGCCGGGCAACATTCCGAGTTAGCAGCTCTTCGCGCACGGCGCGGTTCAATGCCGCACTCAGCACCGTCCGTATGACTTGGATTTTGCGGGCCGAGGCGCCCTGCGCCTGGCGCTCGTTGAGGAAGGTCTGAACTGTGGCGACAGTCAGGCGGTTCAGCGCCTGCGTGCCGAGGCTGGGCTTCAAATCGAGCCGGACAACACCCTCATACAGCTCGTAGGTCTTTGGGCGGCGGTGCGCACGGACAATCGTCTCCAACCAGTAATCGAGGTAGGGGCCGAGGCGCCAGTTCCGATCAGGAATGGCAATGCCCTGTTGCACCTGGTTCTTCAGCTCGACCAGCCGCGCGGAAGCTGCTTCCCGGGTCTGGGCGTAGACCCTGATCCGCTTGCGGGTACCGGCCGTGGTTGGCAGGTACGCGGCGGCCTCGTACCTGCCGTCTTGGCGGCGGTAGATGGTGCCGTCGCCGACAGCTCGGTGGCCCGCCATCACGCGGCCTCCTCAACGAGCCGGCTCAGCAGCTCAGTCAATTCGGCCATTGGAACCAACCGCCGTCTACCGATCGTCACCGTGACGAGCCGCCGCGAGCGGATGAGCTGGTAGACGCTCCATCGGCTGATCTTGAGCAACTCCGCCGCTTCGGGCACCGTCAGCACCACCAAATTTCCGGTGGCCGTCCTGGTAGCCGGGACTTCGGCGCCCTCTGTGCTGCCGGCGCTCATAGCGCGCCTCCCGCACACCAACTGCTGTTCGGCGCCACGGCAACCCGCCGCAGCCCAGAGCTGGCTTGCCTGACCGCCGCACGCCCGCGGCGATACGCCGTGTCTGGCTGCCCGCGCCAGGCTCGCCGTTCTTGTCTGACCGGCTCCAACCCGACCTGCCGGAGCCGAACCCCGATGAGCGCCTCCGACACGTCGAAGAGGCTGGCCAGAGCCGTGTGACTCGTGATGCCCCGCCGCCAGGCCTGCCGGAGCCATGGTTTGGGTACCAGCACGCAGCCAGCGAAGTAGTCGCACAGCTCCTCAGCTTCAACCGGACTGTGGTCGTCATTTCGGCGCCACGTGGGATACAGCACTTCCCGGAACGGATCGTCCAAAATATGCTTCATCTCATGCGCCAAGCTGCTGCGGCAGCGCCACAGACTGTCGTCCGCATTGATCCGCACCAGCCACTGGCGTTGCTTCGGGTTCCACTGCGACGTGCCACTGCTCGGGAGGTCGGGCACAACGACAACCTCGACCTCCGGTAGCTCAGCAACCAGCTCGATGTCCACGCTTGGCTTCGTGATGCCAAGTGCCCGCAGCAGGGCGTAGGCCTGTCGTTCGGCCACCACCCGGGCTTCGGTCCGGCTCAGCGGCCGTGCCAGCAGATCGAGGGTCCGCGCCGGCATCAGGCGGCGCACCGCTTCAAGAATATCTTTCCGTGAATCTTCCATATGCCTCCTTCAAAGGTTCTCCCACTTGACGCTCTCCGGCGAGCCGAACCCAAGGTCGTCTGCCTTCCGGGTCATCGGCGCGGTGCGCTCGACGATCCGGCGTTCACGTTTCAGCCTTGCGAAATACGTAGCCAACTCCTCGGCTGTTTCCTCGGTCATCCGGTACTTGGCTCGCAAGTACGGCATCACAGCCGGCAGGCGCTTCAGCGCCTGGTAGCCCGCGAGGGCGTACAGGTCCTCGTGGCCGACACTCAAAACCTCCGCGATCCGCTGCAGCTTCTCCGGCGACGGCTGCCGCATAAGATCCTGCTCCAGCCGCGTCACGTACGATGGATACAGGCCCACCTTGGCGGCCAATGCTCGCACCGTGAACCCTGCGGCTTCCCGTTTCTGCCTGACGTACCCGCCGAGCGTCTGGGCTTGAGGCTGGGCCTCATCTTTGTTTTGACCCCGGGTCATGCCATTTGAATCCTCCGTTATGTTCCAATCATGGAACAAATGGCGTGCAAAAGCAAGAGTGGAATTTACAACACCGCCTTGTGGGTTCGGCATTTCCGGGTGGCGTTTCCGGGAGTCCCGAGAAATTAAGCAACTGTTGACAAATGTCGCGTTTCGAGACAAAATTAGATGTCTTTCGCTCTGCGCCGTTCTCCTCGTTATGAGGAGGAACCCGCTTGCCATCCCGGTATGGATGGCGCCTGGAGGGGAACGTCGTGGTGCGAAGCTCGTTGCGGCAGCGCTGGTGGGCGCTGGGTGGCCTCAGCCTGATCGGCAGCGTAATCATGCTGGTTGGACTATTTTGGGCGCGGCTGTCGCCGGCGATCACCCTCCTCATCTTCGGCGCCTGGCTGCTGCTCTACACCGTCGTCGCCGGTATTGGGATAGTGATCGCCGTGCTCATGGAGGACGGCGAACGCCTGCGCTAGTCCTCAAGTGGGGCCGTACGATGTCGCCGGGCAGACAGCATGTGCTGCTCGGTGACATCAGCCAGGTACGATAACCCTGGCTTCGCCAAGGCTTTCCATAGAATTAGTTAGTCGATCTTACGTCGGCACGCTCATATCCTCGCAGCGTCGCGCAAGGGGGGTGGTTCGATGGCTCCATGGTTGCGGGTTGGCCTGACGATCGCGGCCATGCTGGTGACCACGGTCGGCAGTGTTGTCGCTAACTGGATACGGCCACCGTCTGGGTTGCGGAGGCGGCATGCAGTTCTTATTGTGTCCGTTCTCGGAATTATCGCGAGCATCTTGTCCGTGCCGGGTGCGGTTGGTGCGATCCAGGGAAAAGCTGGCCTAACGGCCCAGGTGCGGCAGTACCTCAACAAGATGCTCCGCGCGCCCGACGGTTCTGCCTACTACATCACGTCCGACGGAACCCGCCAGGCTATACTGAACGATCTCATTGTGAACTGCTTGAAGGTCCGGCGCGGCATCGGCGATCCCGTCGAGCTCTCGACATCGGAAATTGACTCCTACCCCGGATCTGGCCGGACTGCCTTCTGCCCGTATTCGCGTGGTATGAACTTCATCACCGAAAGCGGTTCGAACGGCTACATCTACCTCGTCGACCCAAACGGCGTCAAGCACCACGCGGGTGGCTACTGCGTCGAGCATCCCGACTATCCCGATACACCTCCACAATTCGCGCTCTACACGGTTCCGACTGGTGAGCTCGCGGGCGACATACTGGGAGCCGACTGGTTCCCGAACCCGGCCGCCTGCCAAGCGCTGCCGCTGCCGAACTAACCGCGCTGGCGGGGTCATGGGGCGCTCGGGCCTTGACGCAGCTCCCGCAACACCTCGCCCGCCCGCCCCGTGCTAATTCCCAGCGCCCGCCGCAGCGCGTCCCTGGTTATGGCGCGTCCGTCATGCGCCGCCCGATACGCCGCATCAGCGGCCCGGGCGGCGGCCAGCAGCCCACCCTCTGCCGTCGCGGCCTCAGTACTGGCGGTGTCCTCGGCAAAACCGGCGCCCTGGCCCGGTTCCGCCGTCAGGACGACAGCCGTCCCGTCGTCCGCGCCGTCCTGCCCATGCAGGACGGCAAGGTGCGACAGCAACCCGAGCACCAGCGGCGGTACCGACCCGGCAGCCAGCACCACCGGCCAGCCGATACGCACCAGTCCGGCCTCGCTGAGGTGCCAGACCCCATTGCCGATGAGCGACAAACTGACCGCCAGCACGGCATTCCAGCGGGCGAAGCGTCGCGCGGCAGCGCTGGCCGTCCCGCCGGCGAGCCACACCCGCGTCGCGACCGCGGCGAACACATCCACGGTCATTGGGAGCAGCGGCGCCAGCCATGGCTGCCAGCCGGCCCTCACCGCCAGGCTGCAAAGGCCCGTGAAACTGCTGAGCGCCGCGGACACCGCGACCACTGCCATGCCCGTGATTACCCAGCGGTCGCGCTGGGGCGTAGCAGGCGGAGCCGATTCGGTGCTCACGGCGTGCTCTCGCTGAGGAGTCCGCCGACGATCGCCGCTGCCGCCATGTCACAGCGCACCACGCTGAACAACTCGCCCGCGACGTCCGGCAGCCGGTCAACCTCGCGCCGGATGACGGCGGCCCGCGCCTCGTCCGGTACCGACACCGCCACCCGGGGCATGACCCCACCAGGCCCGAGCCCGCCGCGGTTCAGGAACCCGAGGTAGGTGTGCAGCTTGCCGCGCAGCGTCGGCACACTCTCGGTGGCCCGATCGACCTCCACCCACAAGTGATCGACGAACTCGGTGCTTGTAATGGCCAGGTAGGCATCGGGCTTCAGCCAGCCGCTGCCGTCCGGCCACCAGCAGTCCGGTTCCGTTGCGAAGCGCTCCAGCACGAGGCCGGGCGTCGCGCACACCGCGGCGGTCAGGTCGACGAAGAGCTGGCTCACTGCCAGGGCGTGGGCCAGGAACAAGGGCCGCGGCGTGCGTGGTCGCCGGATGCGGGTAGCCGGTCGGGGCTCGCTGCTCGCCGCCTGCTGCCGCTCCACCAGCCGGTGCCCCGCGCTGTCGAGGGTGAAGATCAGGCCAGCGGAGCCGGCCCGTTCGCCGCCAACCCGGCGTTCGAGCGTGGCCACGACCCGCCAATCCCGCAACCGGCTCATGGTCCGCCGCCGCACCCGGTCCCGCGCTGACGCGGCCACGTCCGTGAAGTGCAGACGGTCCAGCTGCCGACCGGCCAGGACCCTGACCCGCCGGAGGTCAGTAATGATGCGCCAATCACGGTCACTGAGCAGCCCTGCCAGCCGCTCAACCTGCCCGGCAGATACCCGTTGCCCGCTCATGAGTACGCCTCCGATAGGAGGCGGACTCTCGGGGGCGTAAAGACGAAAATTGGGAGCCTGACCAGGGGAAACAGCAACAGGAGACTCGACACGACCGGAGCGCCGAACGGACCACCGAACAAAGCACTGATCATCACGACCCTGCCCCTCGCTGCTGCCGCCCGATCCGTCCCCCACTGCCGGGCATCGGCGCCTCGATGCGCGCCGCCAAGGCGGCTTCAACCTCGGCGCGGGCGAGGCCATAGCGCTGGCGGCTCTGGGCGGCCAGCTCGGATGGATCGCGTAGGGGCTCTGGCAACGGGGGAGTCGACGCGGTGACGACGCCGAGCGTCCGGCCGTCGACCGCCGGGCGCATGGCGATCTCCCAGGCATCAAGCCCCATGAGGTCATCCGGCGTCAGCGGGGCGAACGGCCGGGCCAGCGCGCGGGCGTCCTCGTAGCTATTGAGCTGGAAGACGATCTGGCTGCGGGCCGTGCCGAGCACGGCCGTCTGCACGGCGCTGGGCAGCTGGCCGAGGTACTGGTGGGCCAGGATCAAGCCGGCCTTGTACTTGCGGGCCTGGGCCAGCATGTCGCCAATGTCCAGCGGCAGCCGTAGGACATCCTGGAACTCGTCGAGGTAGATCATGACCGGGCGTCGTTGTTCGGGAGCCACGGCGGCCTGGCCGAGGATCTGCTGCCACAGATAGCCAACGAACAGCGCGCCGAACAGTTGAGCGGTGTCGGTGCCGAGCGTCCCCTTCGACAGGCTGACCAGCAGCGCTCGGCGCCGGGTGAAGACCTCGTTCAAGTCGAAGCCCGTGCTTTGCCCGAGGGCCAGGCGCAGCGTGGTTCGAGTAGAAAATTGTCGCAGTTTGTTCAGGCTTGGCCCAGTCCACTGAGCCTGCTCGCCCGCACTCCGGCTCTGGAAGTCCTGCCAGAACGGCCGGACCGCAGCGGGCACGCCCGGCTGGGCCAGTACGAATCGGCGGAAGCGGTCATCCGTAATGAGGTTCGGAATTTCACTGAGTGTGAACGTGGACCCGTCTGGGGCGTGGGTGTGGGCCAGCGTCAGCAGGCCGGCCCGGAGAACGTCCTCAGTGCGGGTTCCCCACGAACCGCGGAAGAGGTTCGCAAGTATGTGGATCACGTGGTCGACCGCCAGCTCGCGGCTGTGCTCGTCACCCTGGTGCCGCAGCAGGTTGATCCCGACCGGCTGGTCGGTGGCTGCCAGGTCGAGGACGACCACGTCCTCGGTCCGGTCCTCCGGTACCCGGGCCAGGACGTCGTTCACCAGGTCGCCGTTCGGGTCGACGACGACCACCCCGCGCCTGGCCGCGATGTCCTGCAAGATCTGGCTCCCGACCAAGGTCGACTTGCCCGTACCCGTCGGACCCATGATCCACATTTGCCGGAGCCGGTCCTCGGTGCGCAGTGCCAGCGGCTGCGCCATACCCGGGTAGTTGCTGGTGCCGATCACCACAGCCTCTCGGCCGCCGCGCGGCATGCCTGGCGCAGGCGGCAGCTGCCGGGCCGAGCCCAGGCTCAGGCCGGGCAACAAGACGTCCCCGACCGGCAGGCCCAACCCGACCGCTTCCCCGGCATTGATCACCATGCCCCAGCCCCACAGCGGCAGGGCAATGGCACTCAGGCGCCGGGCGGCGACGGCGGACGGCACGGCCAGCCGTCGCACCGATACCCCGGGCGTTTCCAAGGTCCGCAGCGCTGCGATAACCCGGCCGACCATCGCGCCCTGGCGGTCGGGGCGCGCCGCCACCGCCCCGATCCGGCAGCAGACCTGCAGCAGCGGTAGGGCCTGCTTTACCCGCGCCGCCCGTTCCGCTTCGGCGTTGGCTCGCTCGACGACCGAGCGCATGAGCGCCGGCATACCGGGCGGTACCGGCTGCCGGCCGGTGCCTACGCCGCTGACCCCACCGATGAGGTATTGGCAGTAGACCATCTCGGTGCCATGCAGTGGCTGGAGCGATGCCAGCAGCGCGGCGCTGGCCAGGGCCGCCCGCTCGGCAGCCAGCGGCTGCACCTCGGAGCTCAGCCCCACCTCGGTAGCCGTCCCAAAGACCGGCCGGTCTTTGAGATGCTCGGGTGCGGCCTCGACCCGCACCCCGGGCAGCGCCGCGCGCAGCCCGGCCTGCAGACCCAAGCGGTCCTTGCGTGGGGTCAGCAGGAAGTACGAGATCCCGCGTGCCGTGGCCACCACTTCCAGCGCGATGGGCGGGTGTGGGATGAGCGCCTTGGCCGGCGAGCGGGTGGCCGCGGCAACGGTCGCCAGCCAGGCGGCGACGGCCTCCGGGTCAAGCCCGCGCGGCAGGCGCAGTCGGAAGGCCACCAACTCCCGGCGCCAACTTCCGGCGTTAGCAGCCCGCACCGCCAGGACGATGCCGATGCCGAGCACCGCGCCCATGACGTACGGCAGCCAGAGCAGGAGTCCGCTCACGGCCGCGCCTCCGTGGCTTCAGCCGCCGACGGGGTCCCTGATGGTGGGTCCGCCGAGGTGTCGTTCGTTCCTCGCAGGCGGGTTAGGGCGAAGGTCAGCAAGGCTGCGGCGAAGCGGCTGATGTCGAGGTCCGCGCGCCGCTCGGCGAGCACGCGGATTTTCGGGGAGATGGTTTTTGGCATGGCGGTGTCCTTGTGGTTCAGGAGATCTTGGGATGGGCGCAGAGCAGTGGGACGCCAGGAAGAAAGCCCGAGGTACGGGCCGTGATCGCGCGCTCCCCGCGCCCTGTTATGCGGGGCGGGCGGAAGATCGTCAAGCCGTGAAATTCACAGCGGCTCGATCCTCAAGCGGTGCCAGTGCGTCCGCTCACAGGCTGACGTCGGAGTCGATCTCATTGCCCCACGCCGCCCAGCCAGGCCGGCGCCGACGGGCGAACAGCTCCAGGTATGGCCCCGGTGAGCATCGCTCGATGATCGCGAAGATCTCTTCAGGCTTGTGACTATGCTCCTGGACCGGGGCATAGAACCAGCTGCCCTGACCCCGGAACCGGATCGGCGCCGAGCCCCTGACGCCGAGCAGTACGTGCTCAGTCTGGTTACGGAGGTACGGGCCAAGGCCAAACCGCGGCTTGATCCACGTCAAGCAGCTGCGGTAGCTGAACCCCCAGGCCTCCAGGACTTCTTGGCCGACGTGGATCGTGCCGTTGGTCACCCACATCCAGCAATGGCCTTGGTCCGCAGCCAGCCGCTCCACCGGCAGCCCCTTGATGGCCTCCAACGTCATCAGCGGGTAGTGCCGGGCCGCGCCACGGCTTCCCTTCTGGAAGATGTCCCACGGCGGGTCGGCCAAGATCGTCTGGAACCTCATATGCCCATTGGGCATGCTGTCGCTCATCGCCACGCCTCGTAATCCGGATCGGCGTACCGAGGGGGCAGCACCATGACCTTCGGCGTCGGTGGCGGGCTGCCGGCGTTGCCGTAGAGCAGCGCGCAGGCCTGGCCCCGCGTCTCGGTGGTCATGGCCCGTCGGGCTGCGGGTGTGAACATCAGGCTGTGGCGCAACCAGGCCGCCTCCGCGCCGTGCCGGTCAAACCCCACGCCAGCGAGGGCATGCCCAAAGACCTCATGCAGCGCCCGGAACATGTCGCACTCCTCGGGCGTGAGCAGCGGATGTGCGTGGCCCATGGCCGCGCTCCCGATGACGCGGAGCCGGCGTTCCTCGCTGAGTTCAACCGTGAGCTCGGCCAGTGAGCTGTACGGCTCCTCAGCCTGGACGGACACGGTGACCCCCAGCCCGCCCTGCCGGGTGGGTCGGATGAGGAACTCGAACTGCTCGGCGATCTCCTCACGTAGCTTGCGGAAGGCAGGCAAGCCCCGGCTGTCGACCGACGGCGCGGATTCGTACAGCCGGGCGATCCGCGGCCCGGCAACCAGGTCGGCCCGGATGCGCTTCCAGGCCAGCATCGGCACCAGCTGGCCGCGCTCGAAGCAGTACTGCACCGAGGCCTTATGCAGCTCGGCATAGGAAAACGGCATGGCAAAGCACGCCCTTCTTGATGGAGGGATGGAACTGGGAGAGACGGCGGCGCGGACCGGATGCTCAGAGATCCGGCTGTGGGGGGTGGGGCTGGCACCTTGGTCGGGCCCCACCCCCCGGAGAGACCGCCAGCTGCGGCGCCCGAACCTGCGAGCGCCGCAGCCAGTCAGTGCTACTTCCGGCGGCCCAGGAACATGGACCACCAGGCGCCGATGCCGAGGATGAGGAAGAGCAACGGCAGCACGGCCAGCAGCAGGTGGGAAAGGATGATCGAGCCGAACCAGATAAGCAGCAAGGCCATGGCCCCACCGGTCAAGAGCTTGGCCAGCTCACCGGGGCTGAGACGGTTCATCGGCTGCTACCGCCCGTTCCGCTCACGGCGGTCACGCTCGTCGCGGGACACCTCGAACAGCGCCCGGCTGGCCCGCCAGAAGGCCGAACCGATGCGCTGGCTGGCGCGCAATGCGTCCAGCTGGGCCTGGGTGCGGGACTCCCGGGCACGCCGGGCTTCCTGCTCGTCCCGCTGCTGGTCGGGCGGTTCGCCGTCGCCGCCGGTGAAGAAGCACACCCCGGCGACGACCGTCAGGAAGGCGAGCATGAGGACGAAGATCAGGCCGGCGCTCATGCCTCGTACCTCCGTCCATACCGCGGCTGGTAGAGGTCGGCGACCTCGGCGACGACCACGGCGGTGAAGGCGTCGACGATGGCCTGGGCGCGTTCTGCCGCCTGCGGCGATTGCGCGGCGATGTCGGCCTCGGTCTTGCTGAGGGCTCCGAGGCAGGTGAGCGCGGTATTGGTGACGTAGCCGGTGGCCTCCATGCGGGCGGCCGAGGCCATGCCGGCACTGAGTTCGCGATCGATGGACCGCTGGAGGCTACGGGGCGGGGCGTATGCCACGAGTGGGTAACGGGTTGGCTCGGGCCAGCGGTCGAACGACCGGCGGGCGATTTCAGTCATGGGTGGACCTCCAGTAATTGGTTGGTTCGGCGCGCGACTGGGTCGACGCGGCAGGGAAACCGCAGCTCACGGTCCCTTTGGTGCGTCGGCCCGGCGCTGTGACATCAGCTTCGGGCTGTGGAACCGCCGCTGGCGGACGCCAGCCGGACATCTCCCGGACGGGCCGGACGGTGGCCGGACGGTGCTGGGGAGGTCACGCTCGGAACCGCCGCCGAGTAGCATCCGGCGGTTGATACGAAAGGAGCCGGCGTGCAACCCGGGGCCACGCCTCACCAGCACCTGCCCATCGACGCCGCTATGGCCGAGCTAATGCGCCTGGCGGATCTCACGGCGCGGCCCGATGTGCTGCGCGACTGCCCGGTGCTGTTGGGCCTACTGCCTGCGGTGCTCGTGGATGCGGATGAGCCACCCGACGCGAAAGCGCGAGTCTTCCGGCGCGTCCTCCTAGCCGTGCTCGATGATGAGATAGGGAGGCCGTCGCATCCGAAGAACTACGTCGTGGCGGCAGCTGAGCTTCTGGCCCTGCCGGATCCGGGGATTACGAGCCTTGAGATGCGGCGGGAGAACGCTGGCCGCAAGCTGTACCCGAAGATCACCACTGCGCGGCGTGTCTTAGATCACATCGAGCCGATGATGAACGCCTGGCTACATGCCCTCTTGGACTTCCTTGCGGACGGAACCAAGGTGCGTGGGCTGGCCAAGCAGCTGTGGGCAACGCCCGTCATACCAGCGCAGAACAGATCGCGCGCCGGGGATGATCGGAATCGGGCGACTGCGGCGCGCCGTCGGCTCGGCCGGCTATCCGAGCAGATGGCGGCCGAGTTGGATGTCGCCAGCGTTGCTGACGCCGGGCATGCCGAGCGCCGCCTGAGCACCGACCTCTATGTGACCCGTACCCAGGAACGCGATGTCCTCGCCACCTTGTTGCCGGACGGCCCATCGTCGGCAGCCGTGGTGAGCGGCGAGGCCGGGCACGGCAAGAGCAGCATGCTCTGGGGCCTCTACCGGAGGCTCCGCGAAGATCAGGGCATTGAGGCGTTCCTGCTGAATGCGCTGTGGCTGGTCGACCCGGCCAGCCCGACCGCGGCGCCGCTGATCCCAGGCGAGGAGCTCGCGCGGGCGCTGGGTGACGTGCATACCAAGGGGCGCACCGGCGCCGTCCTGATCGATACGGCCGACATCCTGCTGCACCACGAAGCCGACCGGCGGCGCCTGCTGGACCTTTGTGATCTCGTGATGGAAGCCGGCGGGCACGTCGTGGTGACCTCGCGGCCGGACGAGGCGCGGTCTCTGCCTCGTCAGATCTTCCGCCATGTCGGGTTGCAGCCCTACGACGACCGTGAGCTTGCCGAAGCCGTCACCCGCCACGTCCAGTCTTATTGTTCGGACGCACCGCCTCATCCGCTGGACGCGAAGGTCGCGCTGATCCTCGACGCGGAGGCCCGCGGCCTACCCACGCGGGAGATCTGTCGCAGTCCGCTGCTGCTCCGCCTGCTGTTTGATTTGTACGCTCCGCAGTTCCCGGCGCTGGAACTCGACGTTTCCGGCCTCTACCGCCTGTACTGGCGCCGGCGGATCGTGGCGGACACGAGGAGCGAGGTCGTGCCCGGCGGGGATGCCGGACGTGACCTCTCGGCGCCGGCCCAGCAGGCGGGCATCGCCTTGCTGGCCGCTGGTCGCACCGAGTTGGAGTCGAACGTCCTGCTCAGGCACATGGCCACGGTGGCGCACAGCTGGCGGACCTTGGCTTCGGAGCTGGTGCTGGAGAGCGCGATCGACTCCCTGGCCCAGCGCGGCGTGGTGGTGCGCTCGCGCCTGGGCGTTCGCTTCTTCCACCAAACGCTCTTCGAGTACGCCGCGGCCGTGGGCCTACTGGAGCGCGACGGACAGCGCGCCGTCGACTTCCTGGCGGTGCACGTCCGTGAACATCCGGATGACCTGTTCGTCGGGGCCGTACTTGAACAGCTATTGATCTTCGCGGCTTCGGACCCCATGCTGGTTGACCATGTCGAACAGGTCTTGATGTCCTTGGCAGACAGCGGTTCGGTCGCCTTGCAGCGCACCGCTTTGGGCGTTTTGGCCTACCGGCCCGAGCTGACCACGGTCGCTCAGCACCTGATCCGCTCGGTCGATCCAGCCGCAGTGCGCCGTTACGCCCACATCGCCCCCAGCGTCGCCACCGTGAAGGTGGCCGACCTGCTGGTGATGCTCGGCTATGCGTGGAACCGCGACCCGCACTGTCGGATGGCGGTCTTGGAGGCACTTGAGCGGCTGGCCGCCCGCGAGCCGGCCGCGGTACTCGGCGTCCTGCGGACACTGGAGGTTGGCGCACATGTTCGGGGCTTGCCGAAGGATGCCGGGCCGGCCTTGCAGATCTATACCCGCCTGCTCTGCGCGGTGGCGCCGGCGGATACCGCGTGGCCGACCGACGAGTTGGTGACGCACCTCGAGTTCTTGCTCGGCCGGGCAAAGGGCCGGGACCTGCCGCTCTATGTGCTCGACCTGATCGCCCGCCACTGGGCGGTGCTCGGCTCAGAGCGCTTGGCCGACGGCGTCCAGGCGCTGGTGCTTGACGCTCAGGAACGGCACGATGCCGGTCGCTCGGCGATGCGGGAGGCGCTTGGCCGGATTTTGGCCCTGTCCTGGCGGGAGCGGCCTGATCCGGCGGCATGGTGGCCGGACCTCCTTGATGAGGTATGCCGGACGCTGGAGGCTAAGGGTCAAGACACGCTGGCGCACGCCCGGCTAGTGGGAATGATCGAGTGGCTGCGGGCCAATCCTCTCGACACCCCGCTGCTGGAGCTGACTCTGCGGCGGCTGATGGCGCTCACCGGGCCGTCCGCGCCCTTCGCGGTCGCCCGTAAGGCGTTGCTTCCCCGTCTGCTAAGCGACGAGAGGCCCGCCGCGCTGGCTACCTTCGGCCCGGTGCTGCAACGACTCGATGGCTTGCCCGCGGCAGGTTCCAAACCTCCGGTCGGTCCCCAGCTCTGGGCATCGGTGGTGCGCAAGAGCCTGCATGACGTGAGCCCGCCGGAGCAGATCGCCCGGCTACTGAGCGGTGTGCCAAAGCTCGAAGCTACTGATCTATGGCTGACTGACGACGGCGTGGCGTTGCTCTTGATCCAGGCTGCCGTTGGCGGCCACGAGCCAGCGTGCCGCGCCTTGGACGTTCTCAAGCAGAAGCCGGCAGCCGTGCCTCCGATGGTCCAGAAGATCGTGAGTTACGACATCAAGAAGTGGCTGGATCGTGACTACGAGCTGTTGTCCGTACTGGTGGATCTCTCGCACGCCAGGCAGGCCGGCAGCCCGCTCGGCGACGTCGTGAAGGAGCACGGCCCCCAGATCCGTGACCGGCTAGCCTCGCTGTCGGCCGAACTACGTCACCTCATCGACCTGCTGCTGGGCGCGCGCAGTGGGCCGCAGCAGGAGGAGGGCGTCAACCTCTGGCTGATGCTCGACGCG
>Ga0068863_100000754_pt1 | contig 32393 bp, 58 predicted proteins | sample KBSSwiS62_FD_66596 | JGI IMG/M metagenome (GOLD analysis project Ga0068863, IMG submission 66596) | Switchgrass rhizosphere microbial communities from Kellogg Biological Station, Michigan, USA - KBS Switchgrass S6-2 | ecosystem: Host-associated > Plants > Roots > Rhizosphere > Soil ... | reverse complement strand
ATCACCTCGCAGGTGACCGGGAACGGCGCCCAGTTGCCGTTCTTCCAGCTGAGCCATTCCGACCAGCTGTTGCCCTTCTGGAAGGAGAAGCAGCGTCCGTCCTGCTCGAACTTGAACACCAGGCAGTCGAGTGGGCCCGCGCTCACGCGGTAGCCGTAGCAGTCCGACACGACCGCGATGTCGTCAATGGTCTTCTGGATGGGGTCTCCGATGACCTGCTCCGAGCGCGCATCGGACGTGACGAAGCGGCGGAGCTCATCGAGCCAGAAGAAGTTTTGGTTCACCTTCACTACCGAGTAGGGCGCCGCGCAGCCGAGCTCTTTGGTGACGGTCGGCGACCAGCCAGCAGGAATGCCGGTGTTGCTCACGAAGGGATCGGGCGCGAACACCTGCACCGATTTGGTGCCGAAGCAAAACACCTCGTTCGTGTTCTCGTAGACGGCGAGCACCGGGTCGGGATTGGCCTCTGCGCTGAAGTGCCCGGCGCCGCCAATGACGACGCCCTCGGTCCATACCTCCATGCCGGCGAAACTCGAGTTGCCGTTGGCGATGCCGCTGAAGCGCACGACTGACTTGTCGAACGTGTTGTTGTAGTTGACGTTCGCGATGTTGCCGAGCAGGCGCGAGCTGTTCGCCGCCACGTGTGAGGCATAGGGCGGCTGGTCCAAGATGCGGCTCGACGTGTTGTCAGCGAGCACCACCTTCTGCATCTTGTCGCCACCCGCTATCGCCAGGATGAGCTGCGTCTCGGCGAACACCGGACGCAGCGTGCCCGATAGCGTCGCGTCGCTCAGCGGCACGCCGATCTGAGTCGCGATGCTTGTCACGCGATAGATGTTCCGATAGCTCGGGGTGTTGCCGACGACGTACAGCTTGCCGTCCACGGTCTGGTAGATGCCGGAGAGGCCCGTGGGATCGACGATGCCATTGAAGATGCCGGGCGCAGCCTGGAGTCCCGGGCGCCGCCTGATAGCACCCGTGTCGTCCACGATGATGTTCACCGCAACGGCGGGCGCACCCGCGAGCTCTTGCTGGCCGGTGGCTTGCCGATTGGAGAAGTTGATTTCCGCTTGGGCCATTTAGATGGTGAGGGTGACGCCTGTCATTACCCACTTGCCCGTCGTGCCAACGCCAATCGGCAAGAAGTCAAACTTGTACTGCCCGCTGCCTCCGGTCGTGATTGAGCTCGTAGCTCCGCTACCCAACAGGAACATGGATCCCCAGGCCGGCGTAACCGCTGCGCCGGTCGTGTTGACGATTTGCACCGTCAGCGCGTCGCCTAGCGAACCAAGGCTCGCCGTAATCGTCAGCGCGCCACCGCCGCCAGCAGTAGTCCGCTTGATGACGGCGAGCGCGTAGTTTTTTGCGTCTATGTTTACGGGTGTGGCGTTGTTGATCGCCCCAAAGGATCGGCTTAGGCGCGAGCCGTGCGTGCGCAGGCCCGCGGTGTCCATCGCCGCGTCTGCGAAGCCGTCCGCTCCGTCTTCTAGGTAGAGAGGCAAGAAGCCGGTTGCCAGATCACCGAACGAGTTGCCGGACTCCCAAATCCCAAAGCGCGGCACGGTGCTCGATGTCCTGAACGCGGCGAGCGTAGCGGCCCCACTCTTGAACCGATTGTTCACGAACTTGGCGCCGCCATTGCCGAGCGGCGCCTGCGACAGGTAGTTGATGTACGCAAACGTCCCCGACGTGAGCGAGGAAGCGTCGAAGCGACACCCCTCGATTAGCATGCTGTCGTTTGCGAAGATGTGCGGCGTGCTCTGGGCGCCCGTAAAGATGCTCTTGAAGTCGCAGTCGCGAAACGTCGAACGACCCGTGTTGCCAGCGATGACGATGTTGTTGCCCGCCATCTCGAAGAATGAGCAGCGGTTGAACGTCACGAGCGAATCGAGCGTGCTGTTCTGGAGCTGCGCGTGGGTGCCCTTGGTCGTCGTGTCGTTGCCGAACAGGCAGTCCTCGAACAGCACACGCGCGCCGGCACCCGACACCAACGCCGTGCTGTTCGTGGTGACCGTGTTGATGCTGCCGAACCACATGTTGCGAATGGCTCGCGTCCCTCCGTTGTCGTCGCCCGCGCACTGCACCACGAACAGGTTGCCGTCGATGGCCAGCTTGCTCGCGGGCGCACCACTGCCGAGAATGCACACGCTGACCGGAACCTGAATGGTCACGGTCGTGCGGAACACGCCGGGCGGGAAAAACACCGTCCCGCCCGCGACGGCCGCTGCCGTGATGGCGGCTTGAATCGCCGCGCCGTCGTCCGCCACGCCGTTACCGAGCGCGCCGTAGCTCTTCACGTTGTAGTAGAGCCCGGCGAAGCTGCTGAGTGCTTCCCCGATGGTGACCACGTTGCCCCCGACGAGCACCTTCCAATCGATGCCGCCCGAGTTCGTCTTCCACAGGTCGAGCACGCTCGCGAGGTTCGTGGGCTTGAACGGCCCCTTGGTCCCGTCGCGGTAGTCGACGCCTGAGAAACTTTGGCTGATGACTTCGACCGACGCCGCGTGGTCGCCCGCCACGAACTGGCGCACGAGCACGCCGTTCTGGTCGCGCACGAGCACGTCGACCAGCTCTTCCACGTACAGCGTGACGCTGCCGAACGAGTCGAGCGGGATGGGCTGTACGCTGTACTGCTGCGTCGCGGGGAAGTCCTTGTAGTACACGGCGTGCGTGGACGTGCCGCGTTCGAGCAGCTCGACCGAGCCGATCTCTGCGCCGCGAATGCCAGCTACGAGCGGATTGATTAGGTGCATGCGTTCACCACTGAACCCGGCTGCCGCCCGTCGCGGTCTGGATGTTGATGCGCCCGGTGGTTGCCGGCAGCAGCACCATGTCGGCTCCGAGGAGCAGGCTGATGTTCTCCATCACGACTTGGCTGATGGCCGTCCCTACCGTGAGATCCACGGCGGCGTAGTTCGCGAACCCGAACGGGCCAGCGGAGATGACCGTATCCTTCATGGTGAAGCCGGTGATGTTCGAGCCCGTGAAGGTCGTGATGGCCGCCTTCGGCTGGCTGTTCGATGCCGTAGCCACCGAAATGAAGGTCGAGCTTTCGATGCGCGCACGCGACGATTGGAGCGCCACGTTCGGGCCCTTGTCGTTGCCCCCGCAGTCGAAGTAGCAGCCACGGATCAGGAAATCCACGTCCCCCACGTTGACCTTGGGGTCCGAGTTCAAGGCCAGGTTCGGCGGGAAGTAGATGTTCCGGACCTCGCAGTTCGGCGCTCCGATTTGCAGCAGGTTCAAGGCCGGCATGTTTGCCCTCAGCGTCACTGCCGGTCTGCCATCGACCACTCCCTCGCCCATGAGCGTGAGGCGCTTCAGCAGCGTTTGCGTGAGCGTGAGCGTTTGCGTGTGGCCAGGCAGGAAGACGATGATGTCGCCGTCGACTGCGTTGGTGACGGCCTGGAGCATCGTCGCGAGCGGCTTCTCTCGATTCTGGCCAGCGGGCGCCACGGCGTCGATGCCGATGAGCGAGCTCACGTACCAGACGTTACCGCTCGTTTGCAGGGGCTTACAGGTGTCGAGGAAGTCCCCGGGCGGGTAGCCTCCGATGCCGTTCGGGTAGTATTGGATGCTCATCGGTAGCGGTTCTTCCAGCCGGTGCGGTGGTCGATGGTGGCGCGCATGTTGACGCTCTGCTTGGAGTAGCCTTTGCAGATGTCCTTCTTGGCGGCGGCGAGTTGGTCGAGATAGCCCACGCGATCGAGCGCCATGGAGTTGTCGAGGGCCAGGCGCCCGGCGAGCGCGTACACGAAGTACTCGTCCCAGTAGCGCTCGAAGGGCAGCGTCATGCCGCCGTTCACCACGTCGGGGCGGAGGTTGTGGAAGTTGAAGCGGATGCGGCCGCCAGCCTCGGAAGCCGACGGCGTGGGCCACAAGTAGAGCGTGCCGAGCGGCGCCTCGCGCGCGAAGTAGTAGATGGTCGGCCGCGACTCGGAGCTCTTGCTGGCGAGGTTTTGAAACGTGTCGCGGTCCTTCTTGATGACCGGCGTTTCACTCGATGCCTGGAACGGAACCTGGCTTTGGGTCGGGTCGATGTAGGCGCCGTTGCCGACGCAATCGATCACAGTCTCGGGCAGCGAGTAGAGGTTCTGGCCAGCGACGAGCAGCACGTACCCCGGTTGCACCGCGCGCATGGCGATGCCTTCGCCCTGGAGCGCCGTGACGATGGTGCTGAGGATTTGGCGGGCCACACCTCCCTGCACGATGTCGGGCGACTGCTGGACGTTCAGGAGCCCAGCGCGGCGGTACGCCATGGCCACTACGTCGTCGATGGACGGGACGTAGAGGCTCGTGGGTGCTTCGACTTGCGCGTTAGGCATCCATCACCTCGGGGGCCGCGGCCCGTTGGGGTCTTTGAAGCCCGGGAACGGCGGACACACGAAGGTGTCGATGGCGCCGTCGACCGGGCCAATCTCACGCGGCGCCTGCGCCCGCATGAGCTCGGCGTTGCCCTCTGACAAAGATACTACGTCGAGCCCCGACGCGCAGTCAGGGCAGGCGAGGTTCTCGGAGCGGTCGCGATGCAGCTGCGAGCGGCGCCACTGCACGCCGCAGTAGCTGCACAGGCATTGCCGGTCAGGTCCAATCCCTACCGGCCAGCGACGTCCAATGGTTCTCATACGGGGCTCCTTCCGGGCACCAGCTCCAGCCGGAGCCCCGTTAGCGGATCAGGTGTCGACGGCCGGCACCAAGAAGCCGCTCTTGTTCGGGTCGTTGACGGCGAAGTTCTGGAAGAACGCCGTGAGGTTATTCAGGCCACCAACCGTGATGCCGGTGACCCCCGGAACCACAGCGCCGGGGGCAGCCACGGCAATGCGGTTGTTCGAGCAAACACCCGTGATGAGGATGTTCTGGTAGCTGATGCCAGCGACGCTCCCGGGCGTGATGTTCAGGATTTCGTTGTCGTCGATGGCCAAGCGCTGAGCGCCAGCCACGACGGCGATGTTGCCGGTCGCGACGGCCGCGCCAGCGAAAATCCGGTTCTGGGAGATGACGCCATCGAAGCCCGTCGAGTTGACGACGATGGAGCCCGAAGCGGGAGCCGCGCCCCAACCACGAAAGGCGTTGCCGCTCACCTCGTAGCGCGCCGCCGTGCCGGTGATGCCGACGCCGATGGTGGCGTTCGCGAGCGTGTTGCCGAGCTCCACCTCGTTGGCGGTGAAGCCCACGTCGTCGGCCGAGATGTTCACTGCCTGCGCGACCGTGACCGGCGCCAAGGTCGTGCCGGCGAACTTGAGCCGGAAGCCGGTGACGAGCACGTCGTTCTGCGAGAGGTTCAGCTGGGCACCGGGCGTGGTCCAGGTGAACGTCGGCATGTTCGAGCCGCGACCGACGCCCAGAATCTTCGCGCCCGGGGGAAGCGCCGTCGAGAAGGTCGTGGCGTCGGTCACGTCTTCTTTGTGACCCGGCAGGCAGATCACGAAGTCGCCGAACCCCGGGCGCACGCGCGCGAGGCCCGCTGCCAGCGTTTGCACGAGGTTACTGGCCAGGAAGGTGTCGTCGCCGTTTTGAATCCCCGTCGAGCGCACGTACGCCGCGACCCGGGACCCCGCCGGCAGGATGAGCCCGTACTGCGTACGGAGCCCGTTGTTCGTGTAGATCTGTTGTGCGTCGAGCAGGGAGATTCCGGGCATGACCTACTCCTTCACGCGGCGACGAACAGGATGCAGCGCGGGTCGGACCAGCCACGCGACCAGCGCGCGTAGATGCCGTATTTGAGCAAGAGCTGGTCGTTGTCGACCCAGCTGCGCGTGTTCGGCTTCTTACGCCACTTCCACTTGAAGCCGTTGTCCGCGTCGGACAGGAGGCCCCAGTTGGTCGTGGTGTTCGTCCAGTACTTGATGGGCACCGTCTTCAGGCCCAAGTTCTTGACGACGTTGATCTCGTTGAAGGCGCCCGCCGTGGGGTCCTTCTCCGACATGTTCAAGCCATCCCAGATGTACCACTGGTCTTCGGGGCAGAGATTGGCGACCGGCTCGACGCCTTCGATGATGCCGTCGTGGCCGGGCATTTTCCGCATCTGAGTCGTGGCCGTCGCGACGGCGATGCGGCTCGGGCTCATGGGCGTGGTCATGAGGTTCGAGAACACGCCGCCACCCGGCAAGGGGTGCGCCACGTTTGCGAGCGAAACGCCGTCGCCGCCCGTGTAGAGCGGGTTCACGGCGCGCTGCAAGATGTTGGTCGAGTCGATGTCGACGGTCTTGTACATGGCGCGCGGCAGGCGAGCGCCCGCTTGGATGATCGCCGGGTACTTGGAGTCTTCGGCGGCTTCCTCGGTGACGATGAGCTTCAGCGCGAACGTGCGCGAGAGGTAGCGAGTGAGGGCACCTTCCTGGATGCCGCCGGCTTGCATTTCGGCGCCTTCGCTCTTCTCTGCCGCCAGTCCCGGGCCGGCCATTTCGAGGTCGTCCTCGTAATTGTCCTCCATGTTGGACTGCTTCATCCACTTGGGCATGATGAGCTTGGACTTGTAATTGCTGAGGTTGTCGTCGACCACCTCGTCCAAGGTCAGCTTCAAGCCGTCCGAGATCGTACTGGTAAAAACTGGAATGCCTGCGGGCATGGCTCAAATCTCCGGTGGCGCTTCTTCGCGCCGAGGGCGGTGGACGTATGTGTCTACCGGCGCGGCGCCTTCGCGCGGGTCCGGCGTCTCCGCGACGAACAGGTCGTAGGCCCGTTCGTCGGGTGTAGTTTCTGACCAGTCGTCGGGGCCGAGCTCTTCGGCCTTCTCCTCGATCACGGGCTGCTCCTCGACCACCGGGTCGTGGTGCGGCTTGCTCTTGTGCCCCCAGCCCATTACGTGCCCACGTTCGTGTAGAACGCTTCCGCGCCCTTGTTCACGGTGACCAGCATCTTCACCCACTGGCCAGCGAAGTCCTGGTTCTCGAACGTCTGCGACACGCCCCAGATGCGCATGGACAGCGTGGTCGTCGCCGGGTTGTGCGTCGAGATGGCGAGTACGGGGTTTGCGGTGAAGGGCACCGCGCTCGAAGCGGCAGCGGCCAGCTGATGGTCGCAGTTCTCGCCGACGAGGGCCTGGTAGCCGAGCAGCGTCGTGGCCGTCACGATGTCGTTGACGTCGATCTCCCAGATGCCTTCGGAGAAGGGCGTCACGAGCACCTTCGACTGCCGCTCGATGCTGTTGCCGTACGTCACGCCCGAGGGCAGTACGGTCCCGCGCACCATGCGGCCGCCGTTGAAGTAGGGCCCGAAGCCCATCACGATGCCGAACGGCGCTTGGGATGTGGCCGCATTCTCGTTGCCGCCCGCGAGCACCACGCCGCCGTTCACGTCGAGCCGCACGGGATCGCCGACGTTCAGGTTCAGGTTCGTGCCGAAGCCCGAGACCGTGAAGTTCGTGCCCGAGGTGACGGGAAACTCATGCACGTCGGGGTGCGAGTTCCGGTTGTAGCCACGTGCCCAGCGAAACCCGTATCGTTTAACGTTGTCCATGGTTCCTCAGCCGAGCGAAATCGTGTTGTCGGAAGTTGAGTTTTCGAGCGAAATGATCGGATTGTTCGAGCGGCCGCGCGTGCCTTGAATGCCGCGCAGGCCATCGACGACGCTGCTCGGGGAAAGGATGCGGCGCTCCATCGCATCGACTTCGAGCTGCGCAATGGCCTCTTGGGCTGCGAGCTCGGTCTTGTCGATCGACATGAGCAAGTTGTCTTGCCACTCGATGGGCGAACCATCGCCGACGCTTTTGCGCAGCGAGGTGCAGTACGGCCCACCCGGGCGCTTCACTTCGATGTCGTACCCGATGTTCTCGTAGTACCCGACACCTCCGAGTCCTACCTTGTAGGCCCAGACGTAGTGCTTGCTCGGATCCCCATTCCGAATTTGTCCCTGCTGAAGGCTACGATCGACCTCGCGCGGGGGCGGGTCTTTCCGTGCCGCGGGAGCGGCCCTGCTCTTGATGACGTGATTGGACACGAAACTCCAGGTTCTCCACCTTGCCGACTGGTGGGGTCTCCCTGGAGTTCAGACAACAGCGACGGGAATCGCTGGAGCCGTCAAAGCGCCCGCTGGCTAAGCGTGGCGCCGATGGGTCGAGTATGCAGAGCGCCACGCTCCGGTCAACTAGGAACGCTCATTGCTGCTTTGCCAGCAGTTTTTTCCCCACGGTCTGCGCCCACTTCTGACACGCCGCCCCCGCGTCCAGGTCCGGGTACATGCTGACTGCCATCTTGTAATAGTGGCTGCCGCGAGGCATTGCGATCGTGCGGCTCGTGGTGGGCGACGCCGCGCGGGGGCCTGCTGATAGGCCCGTTGCGCGCTGGCGTTCGATGGCGTCGGGCTTGGGACGCTTGCCCAAAATGCGGCGCCGCGTCTCCTCCATCACCTCGTCGTGAAGCTCCTTCGAGTCCTTCCGCCCCTCGGCAATGAGCTGGTTCACGCGACCAGCGGCGAATTGCAACGCTCGCGGATCGCCATAAACGTCCGCGTTTTCGCGTTCGAGCTGGCGCGTGAGCTCGTCCTGCCGACGGCGAGGGGCGGTCAGGATCTCGCGGCGTTCGGCGGCCAGCGTCGACTTTTGGATGTCGAGCTCGATGGCGCGCTCGCGCATCTCGGCCTCCTTCTCGGCCGTGAGCGTGCGGTTTTGCTGCGCGCGGGCGTAGTCGTCTTCGAGCCGCTGAAGCTCGGCGTACGTCGAGCGGATGCGGCGATCGACTTCGGCCGTGCTGGCGACGGGCGCGGGCTGGTTGCCGGGCACCGGGCGGTTACGCTCGGCGAGCTGCTCACGCAGGACCTTCGCCTCGGCCTCGGCGGCGGCGGCGCGCTCGCGAGCTGTTTGCCGACTAGCGCGGCGCGCTTGGCGGTTCGGGGCGACTTCGGAGGCTTCGTCTTCCTCGTCTTCGTCGGGCTCAGGCGTCTCGACCGACACCTCGTTGGCGTCGTCCGCCTCGGGGCTCATGCGCTCGCGCATGCCCTTCAGGTGTTTGCCTACTGCCGCTTCCTCTTGGTCGGTATCGTCTAGTCCAGCCATTATTCATGCTCCGCACGCCAGGCGTCAGCCGGCAGCCATGCGTCGCCACGCTCATCGATGAACACGTGGTCAACGCTGTTGTTCTCTTGGTTTCTACGTGGCAAGCAGCGCACCTCTCGCGTGCGAAGGTTCGTCGCGAGGTCTTCGCTACCGATGATGTCGCCCGCGAGCACGATAATCAGGTGCTGCTCCAAGCCGAGCACCGAGTCGTATCGAATATGATAGGGGGCAGCATGGCAGAACAAAATCTTGTGCCCGACGTCGATGCCGTGCGAGCGCAGCTGATCGAGCGCCTTCAAACCAGCACTGACGATGATGCCCTGCGGCGCGCGCGCCTTTTCACGCTGCTGCACCGACTCGGGCATGTGAATGAGCGAGTCCGACTCGAACTTGTCACCCTTCTGCATGGGTATCTGCCAGAGGAAGACCCGATCAAACACCGCTTGGCGACTGAATGCCCCGTCTGTAATTCCAAATTCTAGGCGGCGCTCGTCGAGCAGCTTCGGCAATCCGAGCGTGCCTGGTGGCGACATACGCTTGCGCATGACGGCTGAGCGGCGCTCTGCCTGCTCACGCTCGCGCGCGTCCAGAATGCTGCTGTCTACTTGCGGCAGTGCGACGCCGTTCGTGTCGGTGAGGTCATTCATTCACTCGGTCCTTGTGAGCGTTCCGGAAGAACGCCGATAGTGTTGCCAGCTCATTCCATAGCGTTGCAGCGGCCGTGACCTTGGGGTCCGTCGACTTGCTGCACGTCGCAAGTAGGTTCTCGTGCGCGTTCTCCAGGCGCTCCTCGATCTGCTTCAAGAAGTGCTGACCGGGCACCGATCGAATCCAATCGATCACGTCGGGCGATCTCCTGAAGCCGGCGTAGTTGGTCATCAGTGGGGGTTACCCGGTTGGGGTGGCGGCGGACGCGGCGGCATGCCCGGCGGCGGGCCTTTCATCGGGCCACCCGGCGGCACCATGCCGGAGGGCGGAGGCGGGCCTTTGGGCGGCCCACCCGGCGGAGGGCCCCCAGGCGGAGGGCCTCCGGGACCAGGCGGCCCAGGCGGGCCCATGCCGGGCGGGCCTTCGGGACCCATGCCGGGCGGCGTGAGGCCGAGGGGAGTCGCAGGCGGCGGCGGCGGCGGACCGAGCAGCGGCACGAGGTTTCGTAGGCCGCGGGCCTCGATGCACTGCTTGATGATGGCGTAGATGAGGGGGATGTTCCCCTGGAGCTGCTTTACGCTTTGGAAGAGCTTTAATGCATCATCGGCTTCACCCACCCGTTGCGCTTGTGTCGCGAAGCGCATGTCGGCCTTGATCTCGATTTGGTAGTTCCGCTCGTACATCTCGCGGCCGATTTTGAACGGCGGCTCCATTCCGAGAGGAATGAGATTTGCTTCCATCTGGAAGAGCTGCTCTTCGGGCAAAAAGCGGCTATTGAGGTAGGCGTTGTTCTTCAGGACTTGGGTGAGAACTTGCCGAGCGTAACTACCAGTCGTCACGCTGAGCTGCTTGGTCGCCTGCTCGATGCGGGCATTTATACCGCGTGCGGTCTCACCCGATTTGCCCTCCGCACCCGAGAGCACGGCAGGACCTTGAATCGAGGTCTCCGCCGACTTCTGCATGAGCTCCACGACGCTCATGAGGGCTGGGTTAGCATCACCAAACCCGAATGGGATGAGTCCGTCTTTCAGGTCAGCGGGGGAGAGCCCGCTAGCGTTGTTGATGGCGCCAGGCGCGATGATGAATTTGCCGTCCGCGTTCCAGGTGACGTTGCCCGCCGTCAGTAATCCTTTGCAGTTGGCGAGCGTTGCCGAGTCGACGAACTGCGACAGGACCGTGTTGGCGGCGCGCTGAAAGTCGGCCTGCATGCAGCCGTAGCCGAGGCCGAGGTTGCCGTGCGCGGGCTCGATGCAGACGCCGTGCACGAACAAGTGGATCGGTTGCTTGTCGGGCTGCTTCGGCGTTTCTTCCGGATCGTCGGGGTTCTGCATCCACTCGGGCGGCATGGGCGGCTCGGGCTTCTGCTGGTCGAGCTCCTGGAGCGCCGCGAGCGCCTGCTCGGGGCCGGCTGCGCCTTGGGCAGCAGCTTCTCCGATTTGCGAGATGGTGTACTGGTGTTCTTGGAGCGCTGTTTGGTGCGCCTCCTGCGCGGCGCGGAATTTGGCGAGCTCGTCGAGCTGGCGCTTGTAGGCGGCCTTGTCCTGCCAGGGCGCTTCTTCGTGGATGGTGAGGCGGAAGACGTGGCGCGTTTCGTAATCGACGATGGCCTGCACGAAGCGCTGGCGCTCTTGGTTCGGCAGATCGACCCAGCCCTCGTACCAGAGGATCTTGCGAGGGGCTCCATCGTCGGGGATGTCTTGCCCCATCGTCTCGGCGACGGAGCTTGCGATGAGCTGCTCGGGGTCGTTGTCGAACGAGTTTGTGGGGCGGTTGTCGGGGTCGTCGCCCAGTACCTTGTCGATGTCGACCCAGGCGTCCCGCATGGCTTCGATTTCGTGCGGGTACTTCATGTACACGCGCGTGTAGTGCGGCACGTCCGAATAGTTCGGCATCGTGGAGGTGAACGTGAACGGCGTCACGAACTCGTCGGCGGTCAGGCACTCGTGGCGGTTCTGCTTCAGCCGCTCGTCGTAGTACGAGTGAATGGTCGTGTCGCCGACCGTGAAGTAGTTCATGAGCCCGCGTGACTGCTGGCGATAGAAGTCCGGGATTTCGTTTCGGAGCTGCCAGTTGCCGTGGAGCGAAAGGAGCGCTGCCTGGTCCTGGTCCTTCTGCCCGAGTGAGCTCACGCCGAACACGTTCGACATATCAGCGAATAGCTCCCCGTACGCGCGGAACACGACGCGGGTGAGGTTCTCCATCATGATCGGAACGTTGGCGTTGGCGGCGTTGGCGTAGGGGAAATCCTTCGGGGGCAGGTCACCCGCGAACAGCTTCCAGTCGGCCGCGATGCGTTTCCTGCGCGGCTCGCTCTTCTCGAAGTCGTCGTCGAACTCATCGACGATTTTGCTGCCGAGCTTCTTCAGCGCGGCCTCGCCGTCGGGGTGCTTGGCGAAATCGACGGCGAGGTTCGTCGAGTCTTCGTCGTACACGAGCACCTCGGGCTTCGGATCTTCGCCGAGGTCGTCGACCGAGTAGTCGTCCTGCGGCAGCGGCTCTAAATCAGCCGCTGGCTGAGCGTCGCTCACCACGTCGTCTTCGGGCGCTAAATCATCGAGTGCCATCACGCCACCTTCCGCGACTGCTTCGCCCACTTGATTCGGAGCGGCAGCAGGCACTCACCGCAGAGCAATCGGCACCCCTCGTCGATTGGACCACCAGCGGTCCCGTTGGGCCGCCTGATGGTAATGGTCCGCCATTCGCCACGCTCCTTGAAGGGCGGATCGTCACCGCACGCACTGCACGCCAATCGTTTCGCCATCAGCAAAGCTCCTGTCCGTAGCCGAGTTGTCCTGCCCGCTTCTGCACGGGGCCAGCGTCGTCTTCGTCGTCCCACTCGGATTTGAGCGGGCGTATCGGTGGGATGGCGCCTTTGCCCTTCGAGGCGTACGCGCACCCGTACACGCACGAGTCGTAGGGGTGGTCGTCGCCGCCGTCCGCCGGTTCCTCGCTGTTGTCTTTGTTCGTTTGGATCGCCGGCAGAACCTGGATGATCCATTTGCACGAGCTGAAGAAGACGATGCCCGGCGTCTTCGTTTCTTCCTCGTGGTCTGTCAGGCGCTTGATGAGATGCTGGGCATTGGTTTGGCGTGAGCGTTTGTCGGCCTGCGTCCAATCGACGCCCTTCGACGAAAAGGACTCGGCGATGCTTTTGCCGCCCTGGCCGCGCTGCTCCCAGATCTGCGTGTCGGCGGGTCCCGTCAGCCGTGAGCGTTTGGCGCGCTCGTCCCAGAACCCGAGCAACTCTTCGGTGGCTTGCACCATGGCTGCCACCTCGTCGGCGATCTTGCCCTGGAAGCGGAGCTCATAGATCACGTACAGGGTGCCCTCGTCGTCGAGCGCGAACCAATGAATGCAGCCCGGCGCCTTGAACCCCCAGTCCATGGCGCGGAAGATGCGCCACTCGGAGGACACGCGGAACGGGCGCACGACGTGCAGGCGCTCCTTCCAGTACTCGGCGAAAAACGAGCCGACCGTGATGTACCAGTTGCCGTCGAGCAGGGCCGCGCGGATGTGGGCCTTCTGCTTCAGCAGCTGAAGCTCGTACTGCGCCACGAACGCTTTGTTCGGGTTGTCCTGGAGCTTCGCCGGCATGTACACCCACTTGGTGTAGGCGTGCGTGCCGTCCGAGCGCGTGAGCTTTCGCTTGAACACGACGTTGCCGTCTTTGTGCGGATCGACGAAGCGGCGCCGCACCCAGTTGGCGTCCTTGACCGTGAAGGTCTCGCCTTCGTTCCGCATGAGGGGATTGCTCATCGAACGGATGCGCAACATCTTCGAGAGCACCGGATCGTCGGAGCGGAGGCGGGTCGTGATTTGGTCGTACTGCTCTTCCTCGAACCCAGTCAGCTCGTCGAAGTAGATGGCCGAGAAGGCGCTCGACATGTACTGCTCGTAATCGAGCGGGTCTTTACAGTGGCCGAACTGGTACTTGAGCCCGCTCGAGAACGTCCACGTGGTCTCGCTTTCGCTCCACGTGGCGCCCGAATCAACCGCCTTGAACATCCTGTGGCTGAGCGCGATGGTCTGCTTCAGCATCTTGACCGTGCGGCGAAGGTGCAGAGCCCAGCCGCTCGACGTGCCCCAGATGAGCGGGTAGGCGTGGTTCGGGTCGGTGCAGCGTTCGTGCTCGACGGCGACCTGATCCATGATGTCCATGGTCAGGCACAAGGTTTTGCCGGGGCCCGCGCTACCAGCGCCGAGCACTTCGTCGATGCCCTGACGAACCGTGTCGTGGTAGCGCTGCTGCCACTCGGACGGCTGGTAGATCACGTCGCTCATGGCGTGGTCTGGTTCTTGAGGACGCCTGCCTTGTCGAGCGCGGTCAGCATCAGCGCGAGCACCGCGACGGTGGCGCCGCCGCGTGAGCCCGAAATGACGGGGGGCTCGACGGGCGCGAGCTTTTCGACCAAATCGCCGGTCTGCTGCAAGTAAGGGATCACCTCACGCTGCATGGACGTGAGCAGCGTGTCCTTTTCGAGCGGACGGGTCGTGAGCCGCTTACGCGCCACTCTTGCCCCCGAGCGCTTTCAGGATGGCTTGGTACACGTGGCGGCGCGGGCCTGTCTTTGCCTTTGGTCCGTCGACCATCCAATCGCGGCGCTGCTTCTCCGACAGATCGATCCATTGCCTTTGCGCGATGTCGACCTGCCCCAAAGCGCGGCACACTTCCTTGTCGGCCACGAACGCCACCATGGCGATTTGGTGCAAGCTGAAGAGCGGCACCTCGTCGACCATCTTCTTCCACTTGTGGAGCTCGTGCGTGGCGTCCTTCGCCATCGCGCGGTCCCACTTGATGGCGGGCCTGCCGTCGCGTGTGACGAGGTAGCCGCGATCACCAGTCTCCAAATGCAGGTAGTACTCGCGCTTGTTGGGGGGCGGGTCATTGGCCTCCTCGCTGTTCGGGTAGCGATTGAGGGCGGTCGGAGTTTTCACTCGGTCACCTCGCGTTCCTCGAACACCGGTATCGCAGCGGCGTTGATGATCACTTTGCCGATGTTGAGCGGGGGAGCCGCGCCCTTCTCGGCGGCGTTAGCTTTCAGGATGCCGACGGCGATAGCGGCTGCGAGCTTCAAGGCAGCGGGAGCTTCGGAGTTGTTCTTCCAAGCGGATTTGGCGACGCGGTAGGCGCGTTCGGCGTCGAGCTGCCCGAGCTCGCTCTCCATGCGCTGGAAGCTCGGGTCTTTCTCTCTCGGGAGATGCTCGTCCACGTCGCGGAAGCGCATGGCGTCCCGCACCACGCCCATGCTTTCTTGGAGCAATTCGTCCCGCAGGCCGATGAGCTTGTCGCGCTGCTCACGCTTTCGCTGGAGCGGGTCCTTTTTCTGGACGAGCACGGGCGGGTCGTCGAAATTCCCGAACGGCACCCGGTCAACCGCCGATTTGGCCTTGGCTTTTTTCGGCTGATTGGGGGCCATTACCCCCACGATAGCCCAGTTGGGGGCTATCGCCCACAGTTTGCTTGACGTGTTAAGCTTGACGAGTCGTGAAGCCCGTTCGCCCCCTGGCCAAAGCCCCCGCGGGCCCTACCATCCGAAAGGAGGGGCTGATTGGCCCCACTGAGCTGCGGGAGTTCATCGGCAATCCCTGCAACAAGGACTGGAAGCGGCTACTTCGGGAGGCGAACATCGAGCTTCGCTGGTCGAAAGCGCTGCCTGTTGGCGGCGGCCAGAACCGTCCCCACCGTTGCGGCCTGAATCGCAACCAGGTGATGCGGGTTCTGCGGGCCCGCTACGCCAGCGTGGGCAAATACCGCATTTTGGCCTGGAAGCTGTAGCACTCGTCAAATGGTTGTGTTACGCTCCACCGAGCCGGGTCGGCATGGTGTGCGGCGAGATGCCGTGACAGGTCTTCACTGGGGGCCTCTTTGAAACACCGCCCCGGCTCTCTCTTTCCTCGGGAAATCATGGGCATCATCGCTGAGCATCACAAGAACCTCTTGCCCACGGGCAAGGAACTGGCCGTCCTGCACGCTATCGCTGACGCGGAGGAGGAGCTCGGCGTGCCCCCGCACTTGCCCGATGTTGCAAGAATGTACGGCGTAACCCGCCAGGCCATCCACTACTGGATCAAGCGGCTCCGGCTCAAAAGCCTCGTGGAAGAGGGGCCGGGCGCCAACCACCGGATGGGCAGCCAATCGCCGCCAATCAAGCTGACGCAGCAAGGCCGCTACTTCATTGCGACGAGCCGATGATGGAAACGCCCGAAGATTTCGCGTTTCGTCTGACGACCGTCGTCAGACCCGTGTCCTTCTATGCCGAGCAGTGCGACGCGCTCGTAAAGGCCGTCGAAGCCCGCGACAACGCCGTCCGGCTCGCGCTGCTCGATGAACTGGAAGCTCGCGCGCCTGGAATGATCCCGTACCCGCTCCGTGAGCAGATTGCGAAGCTGCGCCTCAAGTACACGCCGCCCAGGGGCAAGCTGTGAGTCGCTCGCATCTCTTCAATGCCGGCATGCAGGTTCCGCACGCGCTGTGGGAGCACCCCGGCAAGCCCGAGTGGCCCGACCAGCTGCGTGTCACGCTCACTCGGCACGCCGCGCTCAGCATTATCGAGCGGCTCGCGGTGGCACTAGGTTCGGGAGATCCTCTCGTGTCGCTCGACCTTTTCGGTGAGCTCACGCAAGATGAGCCCTGACTCGTGCTACCCTCTACCCCGTAGCGCGCTCGGATCGCTCGGCTGCTCGTGAGCGCGCGAAAGCGGGCCGTCTGTCGGCAAGCCCCGTTGTCGCCTCGCCTGTTCGCCGCTCGCAGGTTCAAGCAGTCGAGAGCGGCACGCTACTTCTGGTTCCAGCTCTTGAACCCGAGCAGCCACTCCCTGGTGGGGAAGGTCCCCTCGAAGCAGAAGCAGCGATCGTCGATGATGATGGAGTAGGGGGGCTTGTGCGTCGGGAACCCAATACCGCTCAGCGTGCCCGGCCGGAGCCCGTGCTTGCCCAGGTACGCGCGCATGGCCTCGATGCCGCCCGGATGCCGTGAGCGGGAAGAGAAGATGCTCACCTCGAAGCGTCCGTCGTTCACGACCAAATCGAGCCATTGGATGGCGAGCGGCACGGGAGGGTCGGGCATATCGAGCACCCCCTTCTGGCTGGTGTTCGAGTGCAGCACGCCGTCGAAGTCGACGCAGAGGGGAAGCCTCCTACTCATGGCTTCCCCTCCTCTTCGAGCTCACGCTCGGCGTCGAGGAACCAGCGTCCCTCTGCTAGGGTCCCGTGGACGCGCTTGAACTCAGAGCACGCACAGACGTACGCCTTGTACGCATCCATCCATACGCGCTTGGTCCGCGAAACTCGCTCAGCGAGCACGGCATCCTTCAGGCCCCCGAGCACGTCTCGCTCACAGTCCCCCGACATTACGTAGTCGACCAGCGCCCGCTCAGCTGCTGTCAGCGAATCACTCACGGCGCTACCGCCCTCGGCACGCACGCAGGCAGACCAGCTGCATCCTTGATGAGCACGCCGTGCACCTTGTCGCACTCGGTGCTGGCACCGCACCAGACGTAGCCCGTCGCGAGGAGAACGAGAGCCACAAAGGACCAGCCAACGATTTTGCTCATCCCGGCGGCAGCTTTCGATAGATGCTCCCTGGCTGCCCCGGCTCATTGCTGCCAGTGCAGGCGAGACTGCAATCGCTCGCCGCCGGGCAGCGCTTGTTGCCACAAGCGGCGCACGGCATCATGCCTGGCCAATCAGGCGTGCACTTCCAGCAGCAAGGCTCCGCTTTGAGCTCTGCTAGCTCATACAGAACCCGCGCTGGACCCTCCTCGTCCTCAGTAGCCATGGAGCACCCTTGCCTCTAAAGACCAGCTCCGTCAAGCCCGGCAGTTGACCAAGATGGCCCCTCAGAAAAATTACCTGGGCTTGCAGCGCCGATGGTCGCTGGTGAACGCCTTGCAGATGGCGAGGTAGACGTTGACGGACGCCGGCATCGTGGGCTGGTAGCTCCTGCCGCATCGCTCGCACCGGAGCTCGCCCGTGTCTGCCAGTACAATCCAAGGGTAGCGGTAGCGAGTCATGGCACGTCAACCCTAGCACCTGACGACCAAGGCACCTGAGAAAAATTGGTAGCTGGTGTGGCCCCCCTGCCCAGCCTGCCCCCTCTCCCCCTGGGGTGGGGCTCGCTACCGGCTGGCCTGCGTGGCCAGCAGCCCCCAATGGGGGCAGCAGACCCCGCAGCTCCGGGGGCCCGAGACCCCATGCCAACCTGATGGGGGCTGTAGCCTATGGGCCAAGACCACCACCCCTCCCTGATTTGGGGGCGCTACACCCCGAACCTGTATCGATTGGGGGCATGGGCGGAGAGGAGCGGGGGTGAGGGGCCCAATCACCCGTCAAGCACCCTGGGTACCTGGTGACCCACCTGGGTCAAACTTGACCCACCCTTCTGGCTGGCCGATGTTCCAGCCAGTTCCGGGAAGAGAGAGAAGCCGCGCGAGAGTGCGGGGTTCCGGCCGGGTCTGTCAAGAGAGCATGATTTGGGCCTGATAGTTCGTATAACCTGAACTATCAGGCCCTCGTTTCTGGGCTCAGAACGGGCAGGACGCCAGGCTATCGGGTTCGGTGTCGTTCTCCGGAGGAGAGCCCCAAGCGAGCGCGTTCAGGCGCTGGGCATGGCTAGGGTTCGCGCTGCACTGAGCCGAGCCTTCACGGTGCGGATAGTGGTAGCCACCGCACAAGCAGGTCCGATTGCGGCGGCTGTCAGTGCGCCGGCAACGCGGCCGGCCAGGGGTGCATTTGTGCTTTCCCCCCAGGCGGTCGGGGTCTGTACACGTGCAGCCTCGGATCGGGGGGTTCATGCTGCCCCCGATTGCGTGAAAGCCCATTTGTAAGCTTCCTCGATTTCGGTGCTTCCTCCGCCTTGCGTTCCAGTAAGCGATGCCACCTTGTCGGCCCAAAGCCGGCAAACCGGGTGATTGTTCACGGCGTCGGTTCCGCCTTTCCCCTCTGCTTCGAGGAGTGCCCGAACGTCACCAATGGTGCGTGCGAAGCCGTGAACGACTCCGGACAGATTGCATGCGTCTTGCACGTTCAGGGCTTGAACGGCCAGCTCTCGCCACGTGCTCATGATGCCACCTGCACGCGATAGGGCGGCAAGACACGGCACGTTGCATCCGGGTTCTGAAACACGTCCAAATCCTCGATCGCAACTTCCAGCGCGAGCCGGCTCAAACGGCTATTTCGGCTAATTCCGACCTGCAATTTGAGGCCAGACCAGCCACGCCACACGAAAAAACACTCTTTTTTGGTCACTGGGGTTCTTTCTTCCGGGTTCTTTGGTCCGGAGAGCCTTCTATCCCATGCGTTGAACTATTGGTCAAACACAATCTTGATAATAGTGACGATTAGGCCGCATGGGGGATAATCGACAGAGAGGGTAAAGAATCTGTTTGACCAACGCAATTGAGAGGACTAGAACGGACTTCCCAGCAACGAGCTGGCCCGAAAGGAAACCCCGAATGCTCCTTCCAGACCTTGGCCTTGCATCCGCCAACTTTCGCCAGACGGCGCAAGTTGTGCGCAATAGCCGACCCTATTACTCCTTTGGCGCGCGCGTTTCGACCGAAACACAGCTTGTGATTGCCGATGCCCTCGAACGCATGGCGGACCGGGCCGAAGACGCTGAACGCGCCGAGGGCAGCCGATGATCCGCCGCACACTCCTCTCACTTGCCCTGCTAGCGCTTCCCAGCGTCGCAAGCGCGCGTCCGTTCGATGCGCCCTACGTCGAGCCCGAGCAACTCTGTCACGACGCTGGCGAGGCGGCCTACAGGCTCGCGGAAGCGCGTGGCGAGGGTTCTCCCGACGTATGGGGCGACCGCGCGCAAGCGTTCTGCCTTTGGCAAGCATGGCGCAATCACTTGATAGCGTCGCGTTCGGTTAGCCTGAACGAGCTAGTGGCGTTCGACCATGACGGCGATTCTTGGTTGTACGAGGGGGTTTCGACTCCTTCCGAAAACGAAATGGATCGCCAGGATGCCGTGGCACACGCGCAAGCTTGCCCAAATGGCCGCTACGACGCCACGAACGACGTCGACATTTGCGAGTAGTGCCAGCTCGTGCGCCTCACTCTCCGGAGTCGGGCGCACCGGCGGACGCTAGTCCGAAACCACCAAAGGAAACCCCTTGACCATTCTAACCGACACCTTCGAAGCCCCCGCGCACTGGGCTAGCGCCTTCGTGAACGGCGACACTTCCGGCCTTGAACCGGACGACTACGAAGCCTACGAGGCGTTTTGCATCGCGAACGACGATCCGCACGTTGTCGACTGCTCGGACACCTTCTACCGATTTAACGGTCTGCTGACTGAATTGTGCACCTACACGTTTGCCTACCCGGAAGGCTCCAAATGAACCCGTTCGCACGCTGGGAAGACCTGCTTGTGTACCTACGCGGCAATAACGCCGTGTACTACAAAGCCCCGCTCGACTTTCACCCGGTACGAGTCGAGATCGCCAAGATCTACAAAAACGGGAAACTCCGAGTCAAGGCTCGTGATGTGTCGTTTACGGCCGATCCGGGTCACCTTGACCGCTTCACTTGGAAGCCATAGCCAAGCCTTCCACACACTGCCCATCGTTTCGACCGTGGGCAGCAGTGGGCAGCTTTCGCCCTATCCCAAAGGAAACCCACATGCCCGTTGTCCGGCCGCTATTCGGCCACACATCACCCGAAACCGCCTACCTCATTGCAGACTATCCCTACGGCCGCAAACTGCGTTGCCAGCGCCGCGTCTGGATTGAACACTCCCCAAGCCACGGCTTCCGGTTCTGCGCGCAGACCACAAACCCCAAAAATGGGCGCTGGAACAAGCCAGGCAAAAGCACCTACTCCGAGATCGCAATGGCGCTCTATCTCGACGAGCAAGACCACGTTCAATACTCGAACATCACGCCCTACTCAGGCGGAGCGCTCGCGCTCGACTTCGCCAAGAGCTTCGGCCGCCAAGCGGAAGGCGCTGGCATCCTCCGAGTATTCGCGGTCAAAAAGGCGCGCTACCTCGAACAGCAAGCGAACGCTGAGGGTTACCCCAGCGGCATCGCACGCGACCAAGCCGAAGCCAAGGAATGGCTCGAAGTCGCGGCGCTACTAGACCCGGACCGCCTGGGGGAATCATGAGCCTTGACGAAACGAGCGAAGCGGGTGGCGAGCCGCTTGATCGCAACTACACGATCGAAGACTTCGAGCAGTCGGCTCTGCGTTCACTGCTCGAAGATTGCGCAAGCTTCCGCGAGATGAACGCGGAACTACTCGCGCAAGCAGGCGACGATGAACAGAACGGCCATGACTTCTGGCTCACTCGCAACGGCCACGGCGCCGGATTCTGGGACCGAGGCTACGGCCCGATCGGCGATGCCCTAAGCAAGGCAAGCAAGGTCTATGGCTCGGTCGATTTGATGGCGAACCCCTCGGACGGAAAGGTCTACGCATGAGCGCCTATTTGATTCGATTCGAGTGCCGCGCCCCTGGCTCGATTGGCGCCTTTCAAGCGATCGTTTTCACGGTGGACGCGGCGACCCCAGCCGAAGCGCGCGACAAGGCTTTCGCCATAGCGCAAGAGCACTACGAAACGCGCTTTGGCGGAGACTATTGCCTCGGGGATGAGTCCGTGCTCGGGCCGCGATTTCGAATCTGGCGCAACCAAGACGGCACGGAGGCGCGCATGCTCCTGCCCTGTCAGGAGGAGACAGTCAAAGCCTAGCACTAGCTTCCACACCCCGCGCATCGCCCCGGCCTTGCGCGGTAGTGGGCGCTATTGCCCTCTCCAAAAGGAAACCCCGACCATGACCCCCAAACCGCTATCAACCAAAGTTTGCGCCGGCTGCTCTAATCCCGAGTTTGAGCACCTTCGTCACGTCGTTCGGAATGACGAGCTAGTCTGCCCGAGCTGTGCGTTCTACGTCGACCAAGAAGCCGAACGCAAGGCATCCGAGCCAAAGTGATTGCCGCTCTTTTCGTCGCGTCCCATGGCCAATACTTCGGCTTGCCCGGCGTAGATCCATGGGACGAAACACGCGACGCGCGGCGCTATGCCGGACCGTGGCCAGTCGTCGCACACCCGCCTTGTGAGCGGTGGGGCCGCTACTGGTCCGGCGGACCGAGCGCGCGCGTGAAGCGTAGGCTTGGCGACGACAACGGCTGCTTTGCATTCGCGCTTGCTTCGGTCCGAAGCTTCGGCGGAGTGCTGGAACACCCCGAGGCTAGCCACGCTTTCGTCGCACACGGCCTTATAAGGCCAGCATGGCGAGCGGGCTGGCAATCGGCCGGAGACGGCATCGGCCACGTGTGCTGTGTCGCGCAGGGCCACTACGGGCACAGGGCCCGCAAGCTAACCTGGCTCTATTCGGTCGGCTGCACTTTGCCCGAGCTTGACTGGTCAATCCCCGAACCGTCGAGCCGCCTGGACTATGGCTTTCACTCCGCAGCAGAGCGGCGCGCAATGCGCGCCCATGTTGCCCCCCTGGTCAACGTCTCGCGACTGAACACACGCGAGAACCTTGCCACCCCTACAGCTTTCCGTGACCTGTTACTCAGCATCGCATCAAACAAAGGAAACCCATGACCGCACCCGTCAAAACCCCAAAGACCCCGCAAGCCCCGAACAGCGTCGCCGACCAATGGCGCGAGGTCCAAGAGGCGCAGCGCAAACGCGATCGCGTACTTGCTGAACTGAACACCGCTATCGCGCGCTATGGCTCGGCCGATGCCGAGCTGGCGATCGCTACCGATCGATTCGATCGGCTGATGGCAGTGACGCGCGAACCCGTGGCCGCAATTCTCAAACCCTGAAACGCTACCTCTCAAACCCAAAAGGAAACCCCATGAACAAAGCCATCATTGCCCTCGCCCTATTTGCTCCGACTCTCGCCATTGCAGCCGAAGCAGGCAAGCCCAGCAAAGCCGCCGCTTGCGCGAATTACACCGTTGCCACGACAACCGACGGCGCGACCATCGGCATTTGCGGTGCCACGAAGCCAGGCGGGAAGGTGACGTATCTGCGCAGCTATCAGATTGTGAAACTCGTAGACCCCGCGACCGATGCCGAAACGACGCTGATGGTGGGGTTCCAGTGATGACCCAAACCTGCGCGCATTCCAAAACCCGAACCCTGTCGACCGAGGGGTTCGCCCGCGACGTGAGCGTCCACCCATACACCGAGAGCAATCCCGCCGCGCACGGGAATATTACCGAGCGCGTTGAGTGCACCGCCTGCGGCGCGCGTCGGCTCGAAAATATCAACGGTCGCCACGTGGAGGTTAGCCCGTGGCGCGGCTCGTACGCCGAGCGTGACGCTGCTGTGCAGCGCGCCCGCGATGCCGTGCGCAGCACCCGACCGACGCCGGTCACGTTCACGCGCGCCTCAGATGGCGAGACGGCGACCGTCTCGGTCGACACTGAGGGCCGGCTAGTGGTTGACGCCCCGACATTTGCGGCGCGCAAAGCCATACTAGGCGCTCTGCCCGTGGATTTCGCCGAGGCGTACGAAGCGCACAGCGCGGCCATGAATGCTCTGCGCGCCGCTGAGGGCGAGCTTAGCTGACCCCCAAATAGGACGCGCCCCCGAAAGCCGCGGGAGGGCTTCGGGGGCGCGGGGACAGCATGGGGGGGGGACACTGCCGACCTGGAGTCTAACATGAACACCGAAACCATACGCAAGATGAGCCGCGCCGAGCTTGTCGAATGGCTCGAATCCAAGGGCATTGCAGTTGACGACCCCGACCGCACCGACGACCAGCTACGCGACGACGTATGCGAGGTACTCGCGAGCGAGTATTGCGACCTTGACCCGCCCGACCCCTGGCGGGATTGAACCACCGTTGCAGTTCGCCCCCATGCAAATTCGTCTCGAATGGAGACACGGGAACTTGCGACTGCTGGATTAGTTTAGTAATCAGGTGAGTGAGCGGGAGAATCGAATGGTGCAAAGCCAAGTAGTGACAGACCAAAAAGGAGCAGGGCAAGCGATGATCGCCATAAAGAATCAATGGGAAACCGAGCTGACCACGCAGCAGAAATACAATCTGCTCCGGCCGAAAGCCATCGTTGAGGTGAGGCTTCTGTCTCACGCAGGCGCCGACGAGAAATGGTTCGTCGCCAAAATAAAGGATACCAACAAGGAGGGCGCGTACTGTCAGATCACAACGGGCACGCTCACAAAATTCTGGCACTGGCGAGAAGTCAGGCCCTGCTCCGAGACCGAGCTGCCCCGCACGAGTGCAACGCTTGGCGAGATCACGCAGACCCACATCAAGCCAGTCGCCGAGCTGCCCCGTAGAGAGCCCCTGCCGGCCCCGCAAGCGCTACGCGCTGCCCTCGTGCCAGCCTCTGCGCCTCCGCCTCCTGCGCCCCTCGTGAGGCTTACGCGGCCCGAACCGATCATCTACGAACCAAAGGCCCTTGGAGTTCCGACAATGCAGCAAGCCGAGCCACTGACCGCCGGCAAAATGGTTCGCGTCGCACGACAAGCGGCGGGCCTCACGCAAGAGGCGCTAGCAGCCAAGCTCACGCAGTTAACGAAGGCACGAATCGACCATAAGCGCGTGAGCGCCCTGGAGACTGGCTTTCGGCCGCCGAGCGAGACCGAGCAGATCGCGATTGTCGAAGCGCTTGGGATCGACCTCGCCCAGCTGATAGCCGCCTGCGAGCGTGACGCGCTGGAGAAAGAAAGGGAGGTCAAGAGACGGCGCTCACGCGAGTCTGCGCAACGCTTGCGCGAGCAGCGTGCAGCCGCCGAAGGCCGCGAGATTGCACATCGCGCGTCGAAGTACCGCGCCCCCGACGCCGTTGCCGCTATCACCCCGCCGTCCACCAAGCAGCAAGCGCTGAAGCGCGTTGCGGCCCCTCGCGCAGTAGCCTCGGTGCAGTCGCTGGAGGATTTGATTGAGGCACTCATCGCTATCGTGCCGATGCCGACCGACACTGAAGAGCGGAAGAACTGGTTTCGTTGCGCGCGGGAACTGTTCGCGTTGACGAGTGAGCGATGACCGAGCTGAAGAAGCTGCCGGCGACGCGCAGCAATACGCTCATCGAGCCCACGAGTCCGCTCGGCATAGAGTTGAGGAAAGCGCGGCTGCACAAGCAGATCCCTCAGCGTGAGATAGCCGAGGCCATCGCGGCGAAGTGCGGAGGCGAGCCGACTAACGTGCGCGTGAGTCAATTCGAGTTGAGCCGGAAGCTACCGAGCGATGCCGAACTCACGGTGCTAGCGCAGGTGCTGGGGCTCAGTGTCGTCAGCCTGCGCGAGCTGCGCGAGGCTAGCCGGCCGCACACGAAGACCTTGCATAGGCAGCTCTATGAGCACCAGATAGCGGTCGGACAAAAGACCCCGAGCTTCCGAATGAAGCCGAAGCAGGTGCCTATCCCCATCACGCCAGTGAAGCCGCCCAAGGCAGCCAAGCCAGCACCAGCGGAGGCGCCAGCACTCGCTGACCTCGTGGAGCAAATCGACGAGATAGCCCCGATGCCCAGCGACAAGGAGGCACGTCGTCGGTGGTTCAGCTGCGTGAGCGTGCTGCACCGGCTCGGAGCGGCGTCGTGAAGGATTGCGTCATTGTGGGCGCGCCTACCTTTGGCCGCGATGTACAAGAGCGCGGCATCGAGGGGACGCGCATCCTCAAGTGCGAGCTATGCGGACAGCCGACTTTTTTCGCGCCGTCCTCGTTCAATCACCCGAAGGTCATCATCGCAAACGCAACCTTCGCCTGCATTACCTGCGCCATGGGCAAGCTCACACCGGAGACCGAGATCGCGGGCCCGACCGAGGCGCAGCTGCGCGAGGTCGCTAAAGCGCTGGGAGGGAGGCGGCCATGATTGGGCAAGGCAAATACAACGCCGCACTCCAGGCGATGCTGATCCAGCTCGGTGTGGACGCCGGGATTCTGATCACGATGAACCAGGGGGGCGGGGGTGAGCTCACCTTCCACGGGGAGCGGATGCCCTTCGAGCAGGTCGTGACCGAGGCCCCCGCGCTGCTGCGCATGCTGGCCGACTCGATCGAGCGCGACGTGCTGCCCACGCTCACAGCTGGCAAGGTGGCGCACTGATGGCAAACGACTCCCTCAGCATCTTCACAGTGTACAAGAACCCTCGCGACTACCCGGGGCGCTTCGTGGTGCGAAGGTTCGAGATCTCGGTTGCCAGCGTGGAGCCGCTACCCGTCGAGGTTCCCGTGGCCGTAGTCGACACCCTCGCCGAGGCGCGCATGGCGATTCGCCGTGCACACCCGTGTGCTGCCTGCATGGCGCGAGCTGATGGCGATGAGCCGCAGATTGTCGAGAGCTGGATATGATCAAAGCGGCGGCAGTCGACAAGCGTGGGCGCCCGATCGTGATCGTCGGGCTCAGCGTCGGGAACATGGTGAAACTACAGAAGGGCCAGCCCATCGAGATGGACCTTGCAGACTTCGGAAGCGAGGGAACGCTCGTAATCATGGGCGGCGAGACCGAGGCCACCATCATGGCTGAGCTGTCGGCCCTGCTCGGCAAGCCTGAGGGTCCCGGCTGATGGCTGAGCTATGCTCTGACTGCTTGCGTCCGGAGTGCCGGCGGGATGCGGTCGAGCCGTACAAGTCGGTCGAGCGGCTACGGTGCTATGAGGTGACGATCCTGCGCTTGCGGGCGGATTTGACGGAGACTGCCGGTCGTATGGTGCGGGCGCTCATGGAGCGCGATCAGTACGCCCATCGGCTAGAGATCGAACAGCGCGACCACGAGGTGACGAAGGGTTACCGCGCGCATGCCGAGCAGCTACTAGCGGACGAGCAGCGGGCGCACCTAGCGACTAAGGGTTATCTCGCGCCCGAGCGGCCGCTGGAGGAGCTGATTGCGGAGGAGCTGCGCGAGCCGTGAGAGCCCTAACCTATTGCTCCTTCGCCGACGACGACGGCTGCAAAGGCGTTGTGATTCTGGAGGGCGCGCTCGACCCGGCGCAAGCCGCTATCCGGGCGCATGCCCTCGGAGTAAATCCGGGCGGCGAGCTGCTTGCGATACCGTGCAACGACGAGGAGCCCGATGTACCGGCGCATCTTTTCGAGGCGATGGCGGCCAACGCGAACCGACTCATACCGGTGGACGAGGCTCGAGTTTTGTTCGAGGCGCTATCGATTGGGGAGTACGAGGGGAACTGATGCGGGCCTGCCACCCGCGCCTCTTGCCGACGTATGTGTACGGGCTTGGCAGGTCGAGGGCCGCGCATATCTTGCTGATGGCTGAGCGCTCTGCCTGAGCCACGAGGGCATGCGAGATACCGAGTCGCCGCGCTACCTCGCGTTGGCTGAGCACGCCTTGGGCCCTCATGGCCGGGCCCTCGCTCGAATCCGCTCGTCCCATGCTGCCCTCTCAAACCAGCACGCCGTGCACTGGCAGCGATGGCAGTCGGGCAGGCTGGAGTGCTTTGGGGTGCAGGCGCACGCGTGCCAGTAGGGGCATTCCGGGTGATGGGCGCCGAGGAACTCCGACGCCTCCGCGCCGCAGTAGAACTCGACGCTGGTCAGCCCCTGCTCGCTCGGCCCCAGGCGCTCGGCCTGCCGGGTCATACCGCGACCGCCGGCTCCCAGCTGCGCCGCGTGACGAGCTCGATCGGGGGCAGCGGCACGTGCGCCAGCTTGCAACGGGGGCAGCCAGCGAACGGGCGACGATGCCCGAGGCCGAAGCACTCGGGGCAAATCTGACCGGGGAGGAGGGGCACACTCCTGGCCTTGATGCGGGCGCGCAGGGCGCGGAGGTTGCGCGCCGACGCACGCTTGGCGGCACGCAGGCAGAGCAGGCAGCGCGTGTTGTACCCGCCCAAGCAGTTCGCGTGCACGGCGAAGTGCTCGCGGTTGAGGGGCAGCTTGCGCTTGCAGTCGCGGCACATACGACGGGGCTCGGGGTTCGTGTGGCTTGGCATCAGCGGCGCTCCTGCCAAGCTCGGTGCTCGGCTACCCAGCGCTCGTCGGCGTAGGCCCGGCCGTACTTGCGCCTCATGATTTTGCTGAACCGCTCCCGGTGCGCCGCAACTTGGTCCCGGCTGAGTTCGCGCCCGGTGCGCTGCAACCAGTCGGCCTTGTAGGCTTCGAGGTTGGCCGACCACTCCTGCCAAGCGTGGAACACGACCGCGTTCTCGCGCTCCCAGGCCGCCCGCGCCGCCGTGCCTGGCTCCGGTGGCGACACGGCATCGAAGGCCGAGTAGTCGTCCGGGAACACCTCGGAGTCCCGAGCCTTGCCCTCGGCTTCCTGTGCGCGCCAGGTCGGTTCGAGCTCGACGTAGAGCGCGTGGAGCTTGGCGGCGACGCTGCGATCGGGGACGGCGCGGAGCTTGTCCAGGCCGTACAACTTCGTGGCGTCCGCCGTCGGCGAGTACGGGAAATCGCGTTCGGTGGTCACTTGGCACCTGCCACGAGCGCCCGGTATTCATCGACCGCGCGCAGGGCTTTCCGGGTCTCGTAGTCCACGTTCGGGCTGACCTCGACGGGGCGCCCGTAGCGCGCAGGCGCTGGGCTTCGCTGGTACTCCGGAGCCCGCGAAAGCCAGGTGTCAAAGGCCAGGTGCCAGTCGGCAAACACGTTGGCCTTGCCCAGATGCCAGGTGCGGAATTGCTCGAACTGCTGGTCGCAGTTCAGCCCCAAGGTAACGGCTTTTGCGCGCTGCCGCTCCAGCGGTTGGAGCCCCTCCGGGAACTGGCCACGCGGCTTTCTGCGCTGCCGCTTCGGAGGGTCCGGAGCAAACGAATCCAAATCCGCCTTGGCTATGTCGGCCCCCCCCTGGGGGGCTAAAGGGGGATCTCTTTCTGGAAGAGGAAGAGGAAGAGGAGAGGAAGAGGGCAGTGTGACTGACGGTGTGACTACGCGCGCTGTCACAGCGTGACTAACGCCGTTACTACCTCCGTCACTACCTCCGCTGTCACGGCGTGACTTCGCCTGCCGTTCGCTGTTACGGCGTCGCGACTCCAGCACGTCAGCGCGCGAACGCGACCATTGCAGGTAGTCGTGCATTTTCACCCCGCCCTCGACTTCTTCGAGCAGGCCGACCGCTTGCAGCGCGGCGAGCGCCGCCGCTCGCCGCTTCGGATCGCGCGGGCCTCGCACATCAATCAGCATGTCGGTTGGGATGAACCCGTCGGTCAGCTGCTTGCCGCAGTACGCCCGCAGTCCGAGCCACAGGAACGGGCCATCGCCGCCAACCAACGTCACCAGCCGAACGAATTTCGGGTGGTCCAAGATGCCGTCGTCGAGCTCCAGCCAGCTCATTTGAACAGCTCCAGCTGCTTTTGCGGGGGTGGCTTCTTGGGTTTCGTCGGGCGAGCCTTCTGCCCCCGGGCGAAGGGGACCGTTGCAAAATGGAGCCCCTCGGCGCGGGCCTCGGCGCGCAGCATGGCGAGGTCCACCTCCGCGATCCGCCACTCGGGCAGCGTGCCCCGCTTGGCCTCAATGCCCCCGTGAGCGAGCGCGAACGCCCACACCCCGCCGCCGTTCGGGTAGCGCAGGCGAGCCCACGGGCGAGGGGTATCGAACCCGTCAAACTCGCACACCTTCTCCGTCCCGCCGAGATGCACGATCCTGATATTCATTGCTCCCGCTCCCTTTCTTCCACCTCGCCAAACCGCTCGATCAGCAGCCCCACCATCTCGGCCAGCCCCGGGTCACGGGCGCACATGGCGCCCATGCTCCGAACGCCCGCATGCACCGAGGTGTGGTTCTTCATGAACGCCCGCCCGAGCTCCGGATAGCTCAAGCGGGTGCAGCGCCGGGCGACCAGATAGGCCGCTTGCCGCGCCTCCTTGATGGACTTGCTCCGGTCCTTCCCGAGCAGGTCGGCGGCCCCGACCCCGAACGCCTCCGCCGTGGCCGCGATGATCAGAACGACCGGGGTCGGGAGCAGCATGGCCCCGTAGCGCTCGGCCATTTCTTGCGGAGTCACGGCTTGGCCTCGGCGTCGTCGGCCAGCTCGGCCAGGTCCCGGGAGAGCTCCCGGGCCTGCTCGGGGGTCAGGCCCAGCTCGACCTCATCGGCGATCAGGAGGACCGCTCCGGGCCTCGCTTCGAGGGCGATAGCGAACCCGGTCACGATGCGGCCGGCCTGCTTGCGGCGCCGGAAGGGGAGGATGCGAGCGGTCACCGAGGACCCCACCCGCACTTCAGGCAGCGGGCCGAGTCTACGAATTTGTGGTCACAGGGAGCCGGCCCGTGGTTCAAATACGAGGTTTTTGCTACCTGTATTTGCGAGGGATCTGGGGGGTCCCTGAACTGTATTTGAACTGTGCTTGGCGGGCCGGGTGCTCTCAGCGGGGGCAGCGTCTCGTTGCTACCCCCGCTTTCTGCGGGATTTTCGGGGTGAGTGACGGGAATCGAACCCGCGCTTCCGGAGCCACAATCCCGGTGTCTAGCTTTCATTTGGCCTATTTCCCTGCTGGTTCGTGAGTGGCTCGGATTTGCTAAGCTGAATTTGAACTGTTGCTCGCGCCGCGATTCGACTCGACAGTTCTTCGCGCAACTCCTCGGGGGTGAGTCGGCCATAGACCTTCTCGACCATGCGCGAGTCGACGTGCCCCATCACCGGAGCAATCAAGTCCGGAGCGATGCCGTTCACGCGCAGCCACTTCGAGTGCGAGCGACGCAGGTCGTTCGGCGTCACCACCGGCACGCCGCAGCGCGTGCACGCCACCTCCAGGTCGCGCGTCGGGTTCTGCCAACGACCGAAGAGCAGCCCATCCTTTCGGGCGGGGGCGCCGAGCAGCGCGCCGAACAGAAGCCGCTGGTGCTCGGGGAGCACGATCGGGATGGTGCGGTTCGAGCGCTCGGTCTTGGTGCCACGGATTTTGACCAGCCAGGTCGTGAGGTCCACGTCCTCCGGACGAGCCCGCGCGAGCTCGCCATCACGGCAGGCCGTCGCCAGGAAGAACGCCGTGCGAGCGGCGAGCGTGAGCGTGTCTCGGAGCGACACCCACTTCCGTTTTTGGGCGAAGGCCCCGAGCAGGCGCCATGCCTCTTCGGGGGTCAGGAAGGTCTCGCGCGGCACGTACTCGTGGTCGAAGCCGATGGGCATCACGTCGGCGATCTGGCCAACGAAGTCGCCCCGCTTGCGGGCGTACTTGAGCACCTGCCGGAGCGCGACGAGCTCCTTGTTCAGGGACGAGGGGTGCGCGCCTTCCGCCGCCCGGACCTTCAGATATTCCTCGACCGCCGTCGAGTCGACGTCGAACATGGGACGGTCGGCGCCGAGCAGGCGCACCAAGTGCGCGAGCTTGTACTGGTAGAAATCCAGGGTCTGGGCCGAGCGCTTCCCCACGTCTACCCGGAGCTGGAAGGCTTCCTCGAAGCGCTTGCAGGCGGTACCAAAACCGGTTTGGTGCGCGGCTTTATAGTTCGGGTCCACTGCGGCGCGTTCGAGCTCGCTTGCCGCAGCCTGGGCGGCTTTCTCGCTGCGGCATCCTGTAGATACGCGAGCCCCGAGGATCCACGCATAGTACGTTCCGTTGGGATGCTTCCAGAGCTTGTGCTTTTGGGCCATTGGGTATTTCCTTTTTTCCATTGGTCGAAGTCTTCACGTGAGACACGCTTCGCTCGACCGAGCGCGAGGCGTGGCATGTGTCGCATAATCTCGTAAGCGTGGGAGCGCGACACATGGAGCTCCTCCGCGATTTCGGCAGCCGAAATAAAAATCATCAGTCCGCCCTCAGGTGTGGGGGGAGCGGAGCCGCGATGACCTCCTCCAGGCTGGCCACGAACTCACGCAGTGCGGCGAGCTGCTGGGCGAGCAGCTCCTCACCATCGGAGACCGGGCCCATCTCTGCCTCGAAGCAAATCAGGGAAACCTCGACCGCCCCGAGGCGCAGATTCTTGCGCACGGTTTCCCGCCGCTCGCCGCGTTCAGTCACTGCTCCCTCGCGTAGTCGATCATCTCCAGCACGAAGTGCCAGGCGACGAGCGTCCCCATCATCGCGAGCCCAAGCTTCATCACGTCGAACGCGAGGGTCACTTGACCCCGAGCTCCGCCAGCAATGCTTTCCAGACGCCCTCGGCGCCGCCGTGCTTCTTCGAGAGGTGGGTCCAGCCGAGCACCGCGCCGACGACCAGGGCGACCAGGAGCCCGCCCCAAAAGATGAGGTCGAAGAACCGGATCACGACCAGGGCGACCACCGCAACCAGCGCGGTCGTGAGCATCAGCTTCTTGTTCTCGGCCAAAAACTTGGTGACTTCCATGATGACCTCCGGAGGGTAAAGGCCCGAGGCCGAGCGCCACGCTGGCAGCGCTCAGCCTCGGCTCAGTTCAGTCGTGCAGGGCGCCCACGAAGGCCGCCATGAAGTCGACCTCTTCGAGCTTCTTCACGTCCACGATGTCGACCTTCGCGCCCTTCAGGTCGTCGTCGAGCCCGGTCAAGAAAGCGTCCAAACCGGGGGCAATGACGCCCACGGTCAGGAACGAAATGGCGAACTCGTGCTCGTCCTTGATTTCGTTCGCAATCTTCACGATGACGGCCTTCACCGCCTCGCGATCGTTCGGCTCGCCGTCGGTCGCCAGGAAGAGCACGGTCTGCTCGCTCTTGGTTTCCTTGTGCCGCTTGTACGCCGCCAGAATGGCGCCGGCCGTGTCGGTCGAACCTTCGTTCGCCCGGAGCCCGCCGATGGTGTCGGCCGCGACCTGCACGGTCACGTTCGGCAGCACCTTCACCTGATGGCCGAAGGTGAGCACGTCGATGCCGTCCTCGTCCCACTTCGACGCCTCGTTCGCGAACAGCACGACCTTCTCTTTCAGAAAGTCGATGCGGCTCAGCCCTCCCGGGCA
>Ga0068863_100000745_pt1 | contig 32578 bp, 31 predicted proteins | sample KBSSwiS62_FD_66596 | JGI IMG/M metagenome (GOLD analysis project Ga0068863, IMG submission 66596) | Switchgrass rhizosphere microbial communities from Kellogg Biological Station, Michigan, USA - KBS Switchgrass S6-2 | ecosystem: Host-associated > Plants > Roots > Rhizosphere > Soil ... | reverse complement strand
TGCTCGCCCCAACGGTCGCGGAAATCGCCCACGACTACGCGGGCAAGGTCAAAGTCACCAAACTCAACGTGGATGAGGCGATGAACTCCGCCGGCCGCTACAACATTCGCGGTATTCCCACGATTCTCGTGTTTAAGGGCGGCCAGGTGGTCGAGCAGATCGTCGGTGCCGTTCCCAAAGACCAGATCACCAAGGCCCTGGATCGCCACGTCGGCTGAGCTTTCCTTTTCTCAAGGCTCTTCAACGGCCGATAGGTTTCCCTAAGGGCGCGCGGATGCAAAGCTCGCGCGCTCTTTTTTTGTCAAGTCTTCCCTCGGCGTTCGGCCTTCCTTGACCCCGCTCCTCGCCTCTTGCTACTTTTCCCAGACGCGAATGTCCGGCTCTTTCCCCAAGCAGCGCCTCATCGAACTCGACGGTTTACGCGGATTTGCTCTGATCATGATCCTCGTATTCCACTCTGTTTCGCAGGAAGGGGAGTATCCGGCCGGAACATTCCTTTTCTACTTGCAGCGTTCCGTCGGCTTGGGCTGGACGGCGCTGGATCTCTTTCTTGTGCTATCCGGCTTTCTGATTGGAGGCATCCTGATGGACGCGCGAGATTCGCGCAATTATTTCAAAACTTTCTATGCTCGCCGTTTTTTTCGCATCGTTCCGGTTTATTTTGCCTGGGTGCTGCTCTACGTTCTGGTCGCCGGCTTCGCGGCAGATATAGTCGTGAAGTTCTCGAATTCCGGTCTGCGGCCGCGACTCGATTTTTCTATATGGTCACATTTTCTTTTCTTGCAGAACTCGTTCGGCGCTCAGTTCGTGGGGTTAGCCGGCGCCTGGTTCGGCCATTTGTGGTCACTGGCGGTCGAGGAACAGTTTTATCTGGTCGCGCCTCTGGCAGTACGCCTGGTTCCACCGCGCTACCTGAAATGGGTTGTCGCACTGGTGGTGCTGCTTGCAATTCTGGCTCGTATGTATTTTCGGTTCGTTCACCACATGCCGTTATCCATGGTCACCACGCGCACTCCTTCTCGCATGGACGCGCTCGCCGTCGGCATGCTCGCGGCGATTCTGGTTCGTTCGGAGAATGGCCGCCGCTGGCTCGGACAAAATCTCGCAGCACTGCGCGTGATTCTCGCTCTTTTGACGATGGGTGTTGTATTGTTCTCTTTCTTCTCGTACGGCTCCTTGACCGGCGGCATGCAAACCATCGGTTTCACCTGGATGGCCACCTTCTATGCCGTCCTGCTCTTGCTGGCCGTGCAGAACCGCTCCGGCTGGCTGGCTGGCTTTTTGCGAACGCCATTGTTGCTGGAACTCGGCTCGGTTTCTTATTGCATGTATTTGGTGCATCTGGTCGCCAATGTGACGCTGCATGCGTTGCTGCTTCAGCATTCGCCGCGAATTTCGACGCTCGGCGGCGTGCTGGTCACGGTGCTGGCTATTTTCGTCGCATACGGCATCGCCAAGCTGTCGTGGATTTATTTCGAAGGGCCGTTGCAGCGCCGTGGCCATGCCTTCCGCTATTAAGCAGTGAAGAAGGAGGGGGACCATGTCTACCAGACCAAAGGTTGCTGCAGATCCTGTGACGCGTTGTCGGTGGGCTTCCAACGAATGGAACATCCCGTATCACGACCGGGAATGGGGCGTTCCCGTTCACGATGACCGTGTGCTGTTTGAATTTCTCATTCTGGAAGGTGCTCAGGCCGGTCTCAGCTGGGACACCATTCTCCGCAAGCGCGACCGCTATCGTGAAGTCTTCGACAATTTCGATCCGAGGCGCATCGCGCGCTACGATGCAAAGAAAGTCCGCTCGTTATTAAGAGATCCCGGAATCGTGCGCAATCGGCTCAAGATTTCTGCCACCGTCAGCAACGCCCGCGCATTCCTTAAAGTACAGGAAGAGGTCGGTAGCTTCGATGCTTATATCTGGAAATTTGTCGGGGGAAGACCGAAACAGAATCGCTGGACGGTGCGCAGTGGAGTGCCCGCGAAAACTCCGGAGTCGGACGCCATAAGCAAGGATTTAAAGAAACGTGGATTTCGCTTCGTAGGCTCGACGATCTGCTACGCCTTCATGCAAGCCATTGGCATGGTTAATGATCATGCCATTACCTGCTTTCGCTACTACTCGCTGAAATAAACTTCTTCAGTTCGAATTGGGTTTGCTCTCCGGCTTCGCCTCTGGTTTGCTTGCCTCGGGCTTGGTTTCTGGCTTGCCATCTGGTTTCGCCGCGTCGGGCTTTGCTTCTTCAGTCTTTGGCGCGATCGCAACCAGCTCCACCTCAAAAATCAGCGCTGTGTTCGGACCGATTTCCTGCCCGGCTCCTCGCGCTCCGTAGGCCATGTCCGACGGAACGAACAACTGCCATTTCGAGCCCACTGGCATCAGCAACAGCGCTTCCGTCCAGCCCTTGATGACTTCACTGACGCCAAAGGTCACCGGTTTGCCGCCATGCTTCTCCGAACTGTCGAATTCTTTTCCGTTCAGGAACGTTCCCTTGTAATTGCACGACACTCTATCCGTCGTTGCGGGCTTCGGGCCGGTCCCTGCCTTCAAAACTTTGTACTGCAATCCGCTGGGCAGCGTCTGCACACCTTCTTTCGCCTTGTTCGTCGCCAAGAAATCGTCGCCTTCCTTTTTGTTCGCCGACGCCATCGCTTCGTATTCCACACGAGCTTTTTCGCGCAGTTCAGTTTCCAGCGCGGTCAACGCGATTTTTACTTCCTCGTCGGTCATCAGGTGCTTGCCGCCGGTCAGCGAATCGCGAATGCCCCGCGCCAGAATTGCCGAGTCCATATCGACGCCGCCTGACTTCAGTTCACCGGCCACCTTCGCGCCGATGTTCAATCCGATCGCGTAGCTGCGCTTGTCTTTGTCCGTTTTTAAAAGCGTCGCCGTTCCTGCGGCCGCTGCCGGCTTTTTAACCGTTGCGCCGGCTTGGCCGGTTTTCGCCGCGGCCGTGCTTTGTCCCGCCGCGGAAGCTTTGGGCGTCGGGCTCGCGGGCGCTTGCGTCGAGGTCTGTGCCGCGCTTTGCTGCGCGCTTGCACCGCCAAAAAGGATTGCCGTCGCGGCCACTACCAGCGTTGAAGAAAAGTGTTTTCTCATAGAGTTTTATTGTCCCATCGGTCCTTGGATTTCGCCAAATCCGTGGCCAGCCGCTCCGGCTTGCGTCGCCGCATTCGTCCGTCGTACGATTTTCTTTCTTCTTTTCCCTGAAAGCCCGTTCCTCTTCGCTGCCCAAGGAGCGGTGTGTGGGTAAAGAGCGAGATAGCACAGTCTTCAGTACTGTGCCGCGCGGTGTTAGCGGGAACCGGAAAGGTCGCGAATGAAATCAGTTGTCGTGGTTGGTGCGCAGTGGGGTGACGAAGGCAAAGGTAAAGTCGTCGACTACCTTGCCGGCTCGTTCGACTACATCGTTCGCGTTGCCGGCGGCCACAATGCCGGCCACACCGTCATTATCGGCAAAGAGAAACACGTTCTCCAGCTCATCCCCTGCGGCATTCTTCGTCCCAAGCAGCACGCCGTCATCGGCATGGGCGTCGTCGTCGATCCGGTCGCTCTCGTAAAGGAAATCGAGATGCTCGCCAAGTCCGGCATCGACGTCACCGGGCGCCTGCACATCTCCAATCGCGCCCATCTGATTTTTCCGTATCACCGCGAACTCGACAAAGCCGCCGAATCCGCGCGCGGCGCCAACAAAATCGGCACTACTTCGCGCGGCATCGGGCCGGCCTACGAAGACAAGATGGCCCGCCGCGGCCTGCGTATGTGCGACCTTCTCGATCCCGCGCTCTTCCGCGAAAAAGCCGCCCGCGTCGTCACCGAAAAAAATCGCCTCGCCAAAGGAGCTTATGGAGCCGACATCGACTTCTCCCACGAAGTTGACGAAACCCTCAAACTCGGCGAGAAAATCCGCGGCTACATTTGCGACTCCGCCGAACTCGTCAACCGCGCGCTCGGTGAAGGGAAGTCCGTCCTGTTCGAAGGCGCGCAAGGCACTATGCTCGACATCGACCATGGCACCTATCCCTACGTTACCAGCTCCAGCGCTACTTCCGGCGGAGCGACTACCGGTGCCGGTGTTCCGCCCACAAAAATCAAGCACGTGCTGGGAATCTCCAAGGCTTACACCACGCGCGTGGGAAGCGGTCCGTTTCCTACCGAAATGCCCGACCTCGAAGCCCAGGAAGTTCGCGAACGCGGCAAAGAGTTCGGCGCCGTTACCGGACGCCCGCGTCGCTGCGGCTGGCTCGACCTCGCCGTCCTCCGCTACGCCAAAATGATCAACGGTATCGACTCGCTGGTCATCACCAAGCTCGACGTCTTCGACACGCAACGCGAAATTCAGGTTTGCACCGGATACAAGTACAAGGGCAAGCCCATCCACGAAATGCCCGCGCTCGCCGAAGAGTACGAGCACGTCGTCCCCGAGTACAAAAGTCTCCCCGGCTGGTGCCAGGATACTTACGGCGTAAAAGACGCCGCCAAGCTGCCCAAGTCCGCCATAGACTATCTCCGCTTCATCAGCGACTTCCTGCAAATCGAAATCGGCATGATCTCCACCGGCCCGGAACGCGACGCCACCATCATCCCCGGAGCTACCCTCCTCTCCCGCTGGCTCTGATGCATGTGTACGTTGGCTCTGAAGGCATTTGTAGAGGCCACCCTCAGGCCTCCTTCTTTTCTCTTTCAGTCCTTGCTCTTTTTCCTCAGCGTGAATTTTCCGCTAAGCTCTTAACGCGATGCTCTCCTACCAGCAAGCTCGTGAAATGGTAATCTCGCGCCTCGCTGCAATTATGCGCGAACCGCGAACCGAGTCCGTCCCAGTCCTCGCCGCCCAGGGCCGCATCCTCGCCGAAGACATTCTCGCCGACCGCGAGTACCCGCCCTTCGACCGCTCTATCCGCGACGGCTACTCTGTCCGCGCTGCCGATACTCATCCCGGCGCAACACTCCATTGCATCGGCGAACTCAAAGCCGGCGACACTCCCTCGACCACCGTCCAATCCGGCACCTGTATCCAGATCATGACCGGTGCGGCCCTCCCGCCTGGCGCCGACGCCGTCATCATGATCGAGCACACGCAGCGCAACGCCGACACCGTCACTCTCGATCGCGCCGTCCAACCCCGCCAGCATGTGGTCCCACAAGGCAGCGAACAAGCCGCCAACAAAACTGTACTCACAAAAGGCACGCGCCTCGGTTTCGCTCAAATCGCCGCCGCCGCTCAAGTCGGCGCAGCCCAAGTGATCGTCTTCCGCAAGCCGCGCATCGCCATCCTTTCCACCGGCGACGAAGTCGTCGACTACGCTACCATTCCCGGTCCCTTCCAGATCCGCAACTCCAACTCCGTCTCCCTCGCCGCGCAAGCCGCCGCGCTTCACGCCGAACCGGTTCTTCTCGGCAACGCCAAAGACATTCACGATGATCTCCGCGAGAAAATTCCCACTGGACTCCAAGCCGACGCGCTCGTCCTCTCCGGCGGCGTCTCCGCAGGAAAATACGACCTGGTCGAACCCGTCCTCAAAGAATTCAAGGCCGAAACCATCTTTGACGCCGTAGCCATCCGTCCCGGCAAGCCCGTAGTCTTTGCTCTCTGCCAGGGCAAGCCCGTCTTCGGCCTCCCCGGCAACCCCGTCTCCACCATGGTCACCTTCGAGCTCTTCGTCCGCCCCGCAGTCGACATCCTCTCCGGTACGGACCCAAGCCGGCTCCCCTTTGTCGAAGCCGTCCTCACCCAACGCCTCTCAGAAAAGCCCGGCCTCACCCACTTCCTCCCTGCCACCCTCGAATACGGCGATCAAGCCCGAGTCACACCGCTAACCTGGCAAGGCTCCGGTGACATCATCGCTATGTCCCGCGCAAATTGTCTTTTGGTAGTACCACCCGACCGCGAGACCATAGAACCAGGCGAACGCGTCCGCGTTCTGCCTCGCGGCCTGTGATTTCTCGGCTGCGGTCGTTTGGCGTTGTCATTGCGAGGAGCGAAGCGAAGAGGAATCTGCTTTTTCCGATCCGCCACCCATGCCCAAACTCTCCCACTACGACAACTCCGGTAAAGCCCGCATGGTGGACGTCACGGCCAAATCCATCACCCACCGCACCGCTCAGGCCCATGCCTTCGTCTACCTGCCGCCCAAAGTCCTCGCCGCCATTCGAAAACTGAAGAACCCCAAGGGCGATCCCCTCGAAACTGCTCGCATTGCTGGTATCACTGCCGCCAAGCGCACCTCCGAGTGGATACCTCTTTGTCATCCACTCCCTCTCACGCACATTGATGTGCTCCCCACCGTGTGCAAAAATGGCATCCAGATTCGCACTCACGTTTCCGCCTCCGCCCAGACCGGCGTCGAAATGGAGGCGCTCGTGGCTGCCGCTGCCGCCGCGCTCACGGTCTATGACATGTGCAAAGCCCTCGACAAAGGCATCGAAATTCGTGAGCTGTTTTTAATAGAAAAAACCGGCGGGAAGAGCGGTGACTATCGCCGCGCACCCGTCAAAGGCCAACAAAAGGGAACTGTACGCAAAGCTAGAGCCTAGGGCTTGGGTTTGTACTTACAAACCCCAACAAAAAATGACTGCAGCTTCCTCCAAATCGGTTCGCCTGCTCGTCGCCGAGGACAATCCCCTCGTCCGCGACCTGATCGCCAACGGCATGGAGCCGCATTGTGAAGTCATTTTTGCCAACGACGGCGCCGACGCTCTCCTGAAAGTCATTGACGAGCCGCCCGACGCTATCCTCTGCGATTACAAAATGCCTGGCCTCGACGGCCGCCAACTCTTCGAGAAACTGCGCGGCCGCGAAAAGACACGCCATATTCCCTTTCTCTTCATGGCGAGCCGCGCCGAGATCGAAGAAAAACTTCGCCCCCTGACCGACGGCGTGGAAGACTTCATCGCCAAGCCATTCGTTTTAAAGGATCTGGTGCGCGCCGCCAAAAAGGTCGTGGACCGCATCCACTTGGAAAAGTTGCAAAAAAGTGCTTCGCGTCCCGGTGTGATTCAGGGCCGCCTCGAAGAAATGAGCATGACCGATCTCTTGCAGTCGCTCGAAATGGGGCAGAAGTCTTGCCGCCTCCGCGTCCGCCACAACGGCGAACAAGGCGAACTCTTTTTCGCCAGCGGTCAGTGTCGCGACGCGCAAATTGGCGGCATCGTAGGCGACGACGCCGTTTACAAAGTCATCCTCTGGGCCGTAGGCGATTTCGAAATCGATTTCAACGCCGCCAGCGCTTCCACCCGCACCACCACCACACGTGGCACCACCGGCCTGCTCATGGAAGCCATGCGCCTGATGGACGAATCCAGCCGCGACGCCGTCGAAACTCCTTGAGCGTCGCCCTGAGTGCCCATCCACCGATGCGCGCCGCTTTTGAGCATCAAAAAACACAACCTTCTTGTCGCCGGCTGTTTCCGGTTCAGCGAACGGGCTTCGTCAAACGCTTTATCCTAATTTGCCTGGGTCTCCTTGCGTTCTCCAAGGCCGCCAGATCACAGGCTTCGCGTCCGCCCGGCATGAAATTGAGCCGCCTCCTCGAATCCAGCGGTGCAGAACTTCTCCTCGATGGGAAAAGCGTCACCGTAAAGAACGGTGACCGCATTGGTGTCTGGACTCTGGTCGATACCGTGCCGGCATCGCCGCGCGCGTCCAGTCAGAGCTTCGTCGTGCTCGAAGACTATACTCAGCGTGACGGCCATCTAATTTTCGTGAATGCGCACGGTATTCTCGGCGATCTGGCAAAGTCCTCCGAGCCGACGAGCGCGGATCCAGCGAAGCTCTATCTTGGACACACTCCACAGGAGATTTTGGACAGCCCTCGCGATCTATTGGCCGACCAGATCCTAAGCAGTTCCGATGACCCGTCCTATGACGAAATCGCCAGCGCATTCGAACCGATAAGCAAGATGCAGACGTATAGCTTTGTGGGTACTCCAGACACTTATGACAAAATCGGTTTTGCCTATGGAGGCCGCTCGCCAAATTTCGATCCCGCTCCATACGAATCCTCTATCGCCAAAATTCGTGAGCAGCGGCAGGTGCTGGACGGCTTGGTCGGCGGATATCTTCCGGTGCTGCGCTTTGTCTATCCCCAGGAAAAGCAATCTTGGACGGAGATGATCGCGTTCGCCCCTTGGCGTATTTCGAACGGCAATGATCACGTTCAACCTGTCTGGTACCGTGTGAGCCGGATCGAAAATGGCCGGCTGAAATGGGCCAAGTACATTGACTCCTATCATCCTTTTCCGCCCAGGACGGGCTACGATCCGAAACTGTTCTATTCAGACCTTGCCGCCCTGTCCGATCGCTGGAATCAATTTCTCGCACCGGGAATGAAAATCGACTTGCCCGACGAACGCCTGGCAAATATGGCTCGCTATGCATTGGTGCGCGCCAGGATGACCCGTGTCGGTGATTTTCCCAAATACGGCGCCGTGGACAAGGACTATGCAGGCAGTGAACACGATGGTTTCCCGGACTCGTTTACCGCAGATACCACGGCAATGCTCGAGTGGGGACTTCTAGATCTTGCTGCACGATACATTGAAAACTATTTCGCGAAATTTGTGCGCGACGACGGCTCGCTGCTGTATCGCGGCCCGGAAGTCGGACAGTACGGGCGGATGTTGACTGTCGCCGCCGAGTACGTCAACTACGGTGGCCACCCTGATCTGCTGCTCCGTTATCGCACACGGATTGATGGCATCACAAATCTCCTGCTCGGCCTCCGCAATAAGGGCAAAACGCTTCCCTTCGATGACCCTGCCTACGGCATGCTCGCCGGATGGAGCGAGGCCGACGCTTCTCTCGATCCCGCCCCGCAGCGCTACATGCAGCCATATTTTTCGAACAGCACGGAAGCGGCTCGTGGCTTCCGCGATGTAGGACGTGTTTGGGAAAAAATTGGCCGGCAAAACAACGACTCTGCCCTCGTCGCATGGGGCCGGCGACTCCAGCGCGAAGCTGATGAACTTCTCAACGATCTCAACGCGGCATTCTTACGCTCCATCCTCGCCGTCGGCGGCGAAAAGATCTTGCCCGCAATCGCCGGTGCGAAAGAGCCCTTCCATATTGCTGTGCCACGCGACAACACTGACCCACAGTTCCGTTCGTATCGCGCCTACGCGGAAATGCTCTATTCCGGTTCTCTGAGCAAAGATCAAGTGCGCACGATTGCGGACTATCGTGCAAGTCACCATGACACGATTCTCGGCGTGCCCACGGCCTACGGATACCGAACTGCCGACCTCGCTGGTTTTCTCGCCTATGGCCACGGATTCGCTCTCATCCAGCACGACTTCGCTCGCCAGGCACTTCTGCTTTTGTACAGCGTCATGGCCCATCAATACACACGCGGCGCCTGGCTCGCTCCCGAAACCCGCAATGTGCTTATGGAAGGGAATGCGGCCCCTTACTGCGTTCCCGCTCAGCTCTTCGTCCCTCTCATGACGCGCTGGATGCTGGTATTCGAAGATCCGGAATCAGAGACGCTGTGGCTCGGGAAAGTCATGCCTCGCGAATGGCTCGCTGACGGAAAAAAGATTTCAGTTTCCGCAGCGCCGACGCGTTGGGGCCCGGTCTCATTTTCCATCGCTTCCCACTTGGACTCGGGCGGCGTCGTGGTTGACTTGGATCTGCCCTCCGGCGACGCCGGCAAGGTCCACTTGCGCCTGCGGGCTCCAGGGGGCGCAAAAATCCACAGCGTTCAAGCGAATGGCAAGGAATGGAAGCAATTCGATGCTGGCGAAGAAACGGTTACAATCCCCAGAGACTCGGGCCGGCATGTGCGGCTGGAGATTCGCTATCGCTGAAGTGAAAATGCAATTCTCACAACTATGAAGATCGCCGTGATCACCATTTCCGATACCGTAGCGCGAGGCGAACGCCAGGACGGCTCCGGACCCGCTGTCGTCGCACGCTGCCAGGAACTCGGCTGGGCTATTTCGTCAACTCATCTCGTTGCCGACGATGCCTTACAAATTCAAACCACCATCAAACGCCTCGCGGACGAAGAAAAAATGGATCTGATTCTCACTACTGGCGGCACTGGCCTTGGTCCGCGCGATGTCACTCCCGAAGCCACCCAAGCCATCGCCGACAAAATGATCCCCGGTTTCGCGGAAGAAATGCGCCGCAAAGGCCTCGAAAAAACTCCGCGCGCCATTCTGTCGCGCAGCTCCGCTGCCATCCGCGGCACAACGCTCATCCTCAATTTCCCCGGCAGTCCCAAAGGCGCCGTCGAATCCCTCGACGCCATCGCGTCGCTCATCGTCCACTCCATCCAGATCATACATGGCGCCCGCCACGATTAATTCTTGCGGCTCACTTCAATGTATTCGCGGGTGTAGCCTTCCCACTCCCAGGGTGTGACTGTGTCGCCCAGAATCTTCTCCAGCAACGCAGGAAACGCCAGCTCGCCGTTGTCGCTGTTGGTTAGCAGAATCATGCAGGATTTACTGCGCTCGAAGCAGATCATGTAATTCTGCGCGCCGTCGCCGTGGCCTTCCTTGAAAAACGCCGGGCCGAAACGCGTCTTGGTCAACAAGCCCCAACCGACTCCGTACGCCAGTCTCACCGATGCCGCTTCGGCCCCCTCAGCTTCGTTTTCTTTTAACGCGAACTCATGCAAAGTCCGGATCTGGACAAACGGCTTCAACATTTCCTTGCGTGTCGCTGACTTCAGGATCTTGTCATCGAGGAGCGCCGTTGCGAAGCGCGCCAGATCCTCCGCGCTGGTGCTCATCGAACCAGCCCCGCGAGCAGGAAATCGGCGCGTTTTGGCGCGAAATGCCCCGTTGATGTCAAAGCGGTCTGCCACGTTCGCTTCAAACTCCTGCCGGTAGATGATTCCAGTCCGGTCCATTCGCAGCGGTCGGAACAATGCCTCTTGCATCAGCTGATCGAGCGGCTTGTGTTTTTGCTGTTCGATCACAAATTGCACCAGGTTGATACCTTCGCCGGAATAACTGAATTTCGTGCCGGCCTTGAAGCGCAAGTGCAGTTTCTTGTCCGGCTCCAGAAAAGCAAAATTCAGAAGTCCCGACGTGTGCGCAAGCAACATGCGCGGCGTCACCACCGGCCAGCCAGCTTCACTGACGATCGCCGAGCCGGTCTCCTTGTAGGCTTCATAACTGTCGAGCGGCTTCTCGAGTTGCTTTGCAACCGGCACGTCCAATTGAAACTCACCGCGTTCCACCAGCGTCATCACGTAGGTCGCGAAGACGCTTTTTGTGATGGACGCAGCCCACGTAGTTGTTTCGCGATTCATCTGCAAATCCGGATCGCGGCCGCGGAGTCCAAATGCCGCGCTCCATATCAATTTGCCGCGGTTGATCACGGCAATCTGCGCCCCGGTGACTTTCTGTTCCGCGAGGGTTCGTTTGGCAAAAGCGTCGGCTTCCGCTGTCGAAATCGCTGAGCCATCCAGCCGGCGAATCTTCTGCGCTGGCTCCTGAGCGCAAACATCGGCGGCGAAGAACTCCGCGATAAACACGACAAACAGGAAAATCGAAAACATGCGCAAGGAACGCATATTTGGAATACGTCGTCGCTGGCGGATAGGATTCATGGATCTGTACTGTCCTTTCGTCCTGTCTTCGGTATCACTGGCAGGACGATGCGGGAGGTGTGCTCCGCGTCGTTGTAAATGCGGATGTGGCCGAGCTGAGTTTCGGACGACGCGGCTTCGGATTTTCCAGTCTGCAGGTTGCGCGAAAAGTGTGGGAAGAATGCGCCAGAGATTTGCACGCGAACGCGATGGCCCGCTTTGAATACATTGGATGTGAGCAGGCGATCCAGATCGAGGCGGACAATTTGTCCGGGTTCCAGCAGGTCCGGTTTGAGCGCGACATTGCGCGAGCTCGCGCGCAGCACATCGAGCCCGGGACTCATCAGATTGTAGGCATGGCCATCGGGCCATACATCGAGAATGCGAACCCAAAGATCAAAATCTGCCACGTCGGCCGACGCGTAAATCGTCGCGTGAATCGGGCCGGTGGCTTCGAGATCTGAGTCGAGCGGAAATGAGTCAAAAACCAGCACGTCTTTGCGGCCTGCGAGTGCGCCGTAATCTCTTGCGCCGAATTGGGTGTATGGATCAGTGACCGGATGCACTGGGTCGGAAATGAACTCAGACGAGGGGGTCTCAAGCGACAGCGGACTTTCCTTCAGAGCGAAGGAATGTGCACCAATGTACCGGCCAGAAAAATAATAGGTTTTGCGTTTGCTCCGGGCCAGCGGCCACGCCTCTTCGTCGCGCCACACGTTGTCGCCCATTACGAAAATGCGGACGGGTTTTTCCTTTTCGACGCCATTGTCAATGCCTTTCAGGTAGTGGTCCATCCAGCGTAGGATGATTTCGTCGTAGTCCACTGCTGCCGACTTGCCGAAGTCCAGGTCGCCGGCTCTGCTGCGCTCCAGTTCGCCGTGCGTCCACGCGCCTATAATCATCGCGGTTCGCGGATCAGCCTCGCCCTTCCGCGCGGCCAACAAACCATTGAAATTCGTCGTGGCGCCATCCGGACCGTAGGCTTCATCGTACCACCCTGAAATGTTCAGCACCGCCGCGTGAACGCGATCGTATTTGCCGCGCAGTTCGGCCCAGTCCCACCACGGATCGGCAGGAGCATGCGCCAGCCACTCGTAATAAAACGGCGCCACTTCTTTTAAATCCGGGAGCGCATTCATGGGCAAGAACTTCTGCATGCGCTCGTGTTCCTGCTTCCATACCGCAGCAACTTCCGCGCGCGTCTGCGGTCCGGGCAAATTCTTGCGCTTGCGCAGATCGGGCGCGATGTTGAACCAGATCCAGTCCAGCCACGAACCATCAAACACGCCGCCCGAATAGAAGAAATTGCGCGGCGTGGAAAATGTCATCGCCGGCACCATCGCTTTCAAGTGCGGCGGATTTTCCACGGCAGCCAGCCACTGCACCGCTCCTGGATACGACAGCCCAAACGTTCCCACGCTTCCGTTCGACCACGGCTGCGCCGCCGCCCACTCGATCGTGTCGTAACCGTCGTGTCCTTCATTCTGGTATGGAATGAAATCTCCATCGGAAGCGTAACGGCCGCGAACATCCTGAACCACTACCGCGTACCCGCGTGCGACGGCTTTGCGGAAGGTGTTCCAATCCGACGGAGCGCGGTCCTTGCCGTACGGCGTGCGATAAACCAGCACGGGGAATTTCCCTTCGGCGGCCGGAAGAAGGACGTTCGTGCCAAGAATTACTCCATCGCGCATTTTTATGGGCACATTTTGCCGTATTACGGCTTCGTCGTGGCACGGGTACGTGAACCACGCCGCGAACGCGATGGTCACACTCAGAAGAAACGCCGCCGCAGTTCTTGTCATCGGAGCTAAACCGAATTCCACAGATAGACGGATTGATTTGTTTCCTTCGCTTTTCGCGCGGAAACGATGAGGCTCTCGACGATGGAATGGGAATCTGCAGGTTTGCAGCGCATTTCCGCGGTCGCTGCCCATTTTTCAGCGGCCGAAGAGACCTGCCCTGGAGTGAGGTTGCATAAGTCATTCAACATAGCGGCAGGCAAGCGGCAGATCAAACGCTCGCCGTCGTCTGTGTGAAAAACATTTATGAATTGGCGCAAGGACTTCGCTTCCCACTTTACGCCCAGAATGATGGCCCACAGCGTGGAGAGCTGAAGCTCCGTGAAACCCTTGTACTGCAGCCGGTCGGCAAAAGGATCTGGCGAAGAATCGTACTTCAGAGCCTCTTCGTCGCTGTACGCAAGATAAATGTCCGCGAGGAGTCCCATGGGCAGCTGGTCAAATTCTGGCGCTCAGACGCCGTGAGTTATGCGGAATGCTTGCAGACATTTCTGTGCGGTCTCGATTTCGGAGAAGCGGCTGCCTTCCTGTTCCACCAGATAGTATTCGATGCCGCCGCCATTTTCCGCCGCCGCAAAAAGCTGCTTCCACGGCGCCACTCCTTCGCCAAACAAAACCGAATAACCCTTGCCGGCCTCGGGCGACCACTCTTTGCAGTGCATCGAACGAATCCGCCCCGGGTTCGCCTTGATCCACTCCACCGGATCGGAACCCGCTTCAATACAAGTGCCGACGTCAAGCTGCAACATTATGGAAGGCTGGGTGTTCTTCGCCAGGATTTCCATCGGCCGGACGCCGTCCACCGGTTTCCACTCCGTTTGATGATTGTGGTACCCGACGCCAAGATGGTCGGATGTCAGCGTGTCTGACGCAGTGTTCAAAGTATCAGCCACTTTTTTCCAGCCATCTTGCGATGCGCCTTCATGCGAGCTGGCCATGACCATATACTTGCTACCGAGGATGAGATTGACTTCGCGTGCGTGGCCGATTTTTTCCGGCGAGAAGAATGCGCTGTCGTTGTGAGTAGAGAAGCAGCGAATTCCCAGATCGTCCAGGAGTTTGCGCATGTCCTTGGCCTGCGCCGGCGTCCAGTCGTAATACGGAGCGTAGAACTCCAGTCCCTGGTAGCCGGCAGCAGCGACGGCCCGCACGGTACCGTTGAGGTCTTTCACCATACTGTCGCGGACGGAATACATTTCAAGCCCAACAGGAATCTTGCCCGCGGCGGCAGCGATTGACCACGGAAACGCTGCAGCGCCGAGAGCTGCGGCTGATCTGGAAAGAAACGAGCGGCGGTTGCAACCTGAGTTTGGATAGACGTTTTTCATGATTGACATGCTACTCCGGAAGGACGACTTGCGGTATCGGTCAAATCTAAGCCCCGGACCGGGGCATTTCCTAAAGGTCCTGACCGGACCTAGTTTTTGGAGCCTCAACCGGGTTTGTTGGCAGGGATGGATTCGGTTTTGAGGAAGACCGGAGTGCGGGTGATGTTCTGGTGATCGGCGAGGGAGTCGGCAATGGATTCAAGATCAGCTTTGACGAAGCCCATGGAAGAGATTTTGACGGTGCCGTCCGGTTCGACGAGGAAAACCGTGGGGACCATGGAGAGTCCGTAGGCGTTGGAAACGGTGTAAGAGGCGTCGTCGATGAGGACAGGAAAGGTGACGCCAAAATCCTGGGCGAAGTCGCGGGAAGCCGATACGTTGTCCTGCGAGACGCCGAGCAAGGTGACATTGTCCGATTTGTAGCGCTGGCAGAGGCGTTCGAGAAACGGGAATGTAAATTTGCAGACAGGGCAGGAGACTTTGAAAAAAGCCAGAACGACGGGGCCTTTTTTGAGGGAGCCGGCGAGTGAGAATTCTTTGCCGTCGAAAGATTTGAGGGAAAAGTTGGGAGCGGAATTGCCCGCTACGATGTGGGTCATGCCTTCAGGTGCTCCAAGCCAGCGATGCAGCCGGCGAAAGATAGACATTGCTTTAGTTTAGCGTGACGCAAGTGGGCCCACAAAATTGGATGCGCGGCGGTTAAAACGGTCACGCCTGGCGCGAATGGCAAATCAAATCAAATCAAGACATTCGAAAAAAGTTGAAACGGTCATGGGGCGCTCGAGTCGTGGGGGGAGACCACGCGGCCGTTAGGGGAGGAGCGGGTTAAGCGGTCGAACATGCGGTAAGTTTCGCCGGAGATGCGGGCGATGGCGTCGCCGGCTGCGCGTTCTTGGCGGACGTAGGTGGACATTGCGCAGATGATGTAGGGGCGGGAGCCGTTGAAGACCAGGCCGCAATCATTGCGGACGCCTTCAAGTTCGCCGGGCTTGTTGGCGATTTTGAGATCTTCAGGGAGCTCGCGCGGGATGTAGCTGGATTTGGGAGTACTGAGGAGGTTGAAGTAGTCGTCGGTGAATTGTTTGTTGAGGACTTTGCCGCGGTAGAGGGCTTCGAGGAATTGGGTGAGTTCACGCGGAGTGGCAACATTTTCGCGGCCCGCGGCGGCCGCTTTGATGTCCATCATTTTGCGGCGCAGGCGAGTGTGGGTGAGATTGAGGGAGTCGAGCAGAGCGTTGACATTTTCCTGGCCCACGCGATCGATGAGGATGTTGGTGGCGGAATTGTCGCTGACGGAAATCATAAGGGCGGCGACGTCGCGGAGCGTGAGCTTGGTAACACCGGGCGTGAGCGCGTTGCAGATACCGCTGCCGCCGACCAGATCGGATTGCTGGAGGGTGTAAGTGTCAGTAAGTTTGAGCTTGCCTTGCTGGGCCTGGCGGTAGAGTTCGGCGAGGATGGCGATTTTGATGGTGCTGGCGGTGGGGAAGACTTCGTCGGCGTTGAGCAGGAGCGTGTACTGGTTGGAGAGGTCAAGAATGGTTACGCCGAGTACGCCGTCGAGGTTGCGATTTTCGCTCTGGACGAAGGTATCGAGTTTTTGCCAGAGGAGGAGTTCCTTGGCGGGCGGGTGCTGCTGGGCCGTAGCGGTTTGCGCGGCGAAGGCGCCGACTAGAGCGAGAACGATGACCAGTTTTAAGGTGACGGATTTCATGGGCGGAACACTACCATGAGAGGTGAAATTCCCGGAGGAGTTTGGAGTCAGGGTCGCAGGGAAAGGCCATGCCACCCTGGTGTTTTTGCGCAAAGAAGGCGTTTACGTTTTGGCGATACACAACAGGCACGAAGGAATATGAAGGCAAGGGAGTTAGAGGATCTTTAACGACGATCCCAGATAGTTACCATGATGTCAGGATAAATCGGGAAGGAACAGGTCGGGAGGCGGGGGGAGGGGTGCCATCGCCGGTATCGAAAAAGAGCGGCGATATGTGGGTGGAGTACAGGAATTACGGTAGTGACACAGGAGCGCCGGAAAAACTAAGTTAGGTGTGCCCACGCGAAAAAGGCTCAGCCGCGGAGACGATATGGCGGAATCTGGCTGGTGGCAAGAAGCGCTGGAAAGCGCGATTCACGAAACGAACGTAGTGGACGACAAGATTGGGCTGGCGAGGCTGTCCGTCCTGGAACGACTGATTAATGCGGCCAGCGAAAACCGAAACGCGGACGAAGATACGTTGTTCGAAGCCCTGGATACTCTGAGAGCCTTGGAGTGGGAACGGCTTTCGAATTTCGAAGCTACGCTCGCAACCTGAGCTAAGTCTTTAAACCATACAGGTACTCTCTGATCGGGGAAGTTGTTGGTCATTGCACTGGGTGCGCTTTAAGCCAGTCCGTGGCGAGTTGCTGCGCATCAACAACCTCTTCCCGAGTTATCTTCCGCTTGGCGGCCGATAGGCCAAATTCGCTCCGCGCCAAGCGAAACCACCGTAATCTTGTGGGACGCCCAGACCCTGCAGATAGGGTTAACCCAGGTTGTTTCTACCTTAGCCAGCTCCGCCAAGATCCGGGACATGCTCTGCGGCGTTGCGATACCACGCTGCCGCGCGGATGTAATCCTGTTTGACGCTGCCTCCGTTTTGGTACAACAAGTCGGGGCCGCGTTGTTTGCCGCAGTGGTTTGATCGCGTGTCGAGACGGCAAATATCTGGAACAGAAAGGCCGGCGTCGCAAAAAGCCAAGGGCGTTTCATGTCCTTCACGAAGGCAATCATACGCCAAAGATGAAAGGGCGGTTACTTCTTCAGGAGGCCTTGCAGGTTGAGCCAGTCGGCGAAGCGGTCGATCCAGTGGTCCGTGGGAATGCTGTGCTGGTGCATGCCGAAGCCGTGACCGCCTTTGGCGTACATGTGGAGTTCGGCGGATTTGTGAGCTTCGGCCCACTTTTGGTAGAGAGCGACGCTGTCGGGAGCGAGGCCTAGATTGTCGTCGGTGGCGGCCGCGATGAACATGGGTGGGGCGTCAGCCGGAACGGGAAGGTCTTTGAGTCTGCCAGTGGCTGCGTAGATTGGGGCTACGAAGGCGGGGCGGCCTTCGGGCGCGTAGTGGTAAGCGACTCCGGCGGCGACGGTGCCACCGGCGGAGAATCCGATGATGCCGACGCGGTCGGGCGAGACGCTAAATTCGGAGGCGTGCTGGCGAACGTAGATGACGGCGGCTAAGCCGTCGGCGATGGTGAGAGGAATGACCTTGCCGACCAGTTCCTGGAATTTCGGTTTGTCTTTTTCATAGAGGTCGCTGAATTCCTGCGTGGCGTCTTCGCCGGTGTGCGCGAGGCGGTACTTCAGGACAAAAGCAGTGACGCCTTTGCCGGCCAGATATTTCGCGACGTCGTTGCCTTCGCTGGTGATGGAGAGGGCCATGAAGCCGCCGCCCGGGCAGACGACTACGGCGGTGCCATTTTTGAGTTCAGGAGAGGGCTTGAAAACGGTAAGGCTCGGCTTGGTGACGTTGGAAACCACTTCGGTGTTCCAAACCTTTGAAAAGTAGGATTTTTCGGGATAGCTTTCAGGCGTGGAGCCAGGCGGAGTGCCAGTGTAGAGGGGAATTACGTCCTGGGCGGCAGCGAAGGTTACTGTGAATAGGAGGAGAAAGAGAATTCGGAGGACTATCGTTATCATGGGCGCATAGTCTAGCAGAGAGAGCCCAAGACCAGGCCGCACAAACTGCGGAAGGCGACTCGGCAACCTACTTGACAGAGCGGCGCGCCAATCTGCTTCTTGGCGACTCGCGTGAGTCTATCGCGGAGGAGAAAATGTCAGTCGCAAGGAAGAACGTGTGCCAAATGGTCACGCGATTCCGATCAGCGTTAGGGATTTCTTGCAGATTGAATTTGAACAGGGCTTTGGGGTGGGCGATGGTAAGCGAAACCAGAACTCCGGTTACGGTCCAAGCGACCATTTTAGAGGAAGTGAACCAGAACTACCCGCAAGGGAGGTCAATGAGCATCAACGTAGGAAAATATGGGAGAGGTCGTCGATGCAAAAACACCCTCCGGCATTATGAGGCCTCGTTCGGCTGCCACAGATTGCTCCAGGTTAGTGGATGTGGCGGGTTTTGCGCTGCATGAAATCCATGAGGAGGTATTGGCCGAGGTTGTGGGGCGTGGTGAAGTAGGCTTTGCCGCGGCACATTTGCGTGATTTTCTGGACGAAGTTGACGAGGGAATAGTCGGTGGCCAGCATGAAGGTGTTGATCATGATGTTGGCGCGCTTACATTTGTTGACTTCCTCGAGGGTTTCGCTGACGACGAAAGGGTCGAGACCAAAAGCGTTTTTGTAGATGCGGCCGTCTTCGAGGGTGAGGGCGGAAGGTTTGCCATCGGTGATCATGATGATCTGGCGCATGTCCTTGCGCTGGCGGAGAAGAATGCGTTCAGCCATGCGGAGGCCTTCGCGAGTGTTGGTGTAGAAGGGGCCGACCTGGACGCGGGCGAGTTCGTTGAGGGGAACTTCTTCGGCGGAGTCGTGGAAGAGAACGAGGTTGAGCGTATCGCCGGGGTATTGCGTGCGGATGAGATGCGAGAGCGCCATGGCGACGCGCTTGGCCGGAGTGAAGCGGTCTTCGCCATAGAGAATCATGCTGTGCGAGCAATCGAGCATGACGACGGTGGCGCAGGAAGATTGGTATTCGCACTGATGGACCATGAGGTCCTTGTAATTGATGTCGATGGGAACTTTGGCGCCGTCGCGGCGGACGGCGTTGAAAAGAGTTTCGCTGACATCGAGATTGAGCGTGTCGCCGAATTCGTATTGGCGGGAGACGCCGCTGGCTTCGACACCGGTGGCGAGATCGCGAGTGTCATGGCGACCGAAGCTACTGCGACCGAGTGAGCCGAGAAGATCGCGGAGCGTTTTGAAGCCGAGGAAGTCTATGGTCTTGTCGGTGATTTCGAACCGGGCTTCGGTGTTGCGCTCCATGGGATCGCCGACAGAGCCGCGCGCAGTGGCTTGATTGGGCGGAGTGATCTGCGGCGGCTGCTGCGGATTGATGAAACCTTCCTGGGAGAGGCGCTCGACGATCTTGTCGATCAGGTCCTTGATTTCCTGATTGTTCATGGCGTCGGAGCGATCGAGCATTTTGCGGAACTCTTCGTTGAGGGAGCCTTCGGGGAAGAGGTCGCCTTCCTGGAGGGCGCGGAGGATGGCTTCTTTGAGGGCTTCGAGCGAGCGTTGCGGATCGAATTCGTTGATGCCGTAGTATCGCGACTCGAAACCGGATTGCAGGAAGAAGTCGCCGAGACGCTTGACGAGTTCTTCGAGATCGATGGAGTCGGCAGGTTCGCCGGTGTATTTGGTGAATTTGGTGAATTTCATGTAAGAAAGTTGAAAGTCAAAAGTCTAGTGCTCAAAGTAAAGGCCCGGAAAAAGCAGATCCCTCGCTTCGCTCAGAATGACAATTGGTTGCATAGTGCGACGCCTCGCAATTTCAAAATCCTCCGCGGGTGACAACCAACCGATGGCTCGACTTGTCAATTGTAGCTCCGGCGCGGGGGGCGGTTGCCACCGGGTTCGCGTGGTTCGGGCTGTTTGGGCTTTTCGGCGTAGAAGCCGCGTTCTTCGCTGCGGCCTATGCGGCGATGGGCCCAGAGCCCTTCGAGAATCATTTCGGCGGCGGCCGCGGCGTGTGCCTGCTCTTTTTTATCAGCGCCTAGACGATCTACGTGGTCCATTAAATCTTTGATGTTGACGAGTTGCTTGTAGCGGTCGGCGGTCCCGGCGAGTTCGGCTAGTTTGAGTTCGCCACCGAGTTCGAACCACTGGATGACAGGCTGGAAATTCACGTCGGAGAAGCGTTTGGAAAAAATGCGGCCGCTGGCGGTGCGAATGAGTTCGCGGGCGATGGTGTCGGCGCCTTTGAGTTCGCCTTCGTATTCGAGTTCGAGCTTGCCGGTGATGGAGGGGAGCGCGGCGTAGACGTCGGCGACGCGTGCGACGGTGAGTTTTTCGCTGGTGCGGGCGGCGCGCTGTTCGGCGCTGCTGACAAGGGATTCGACAACGCTGATCGGAAGGCGCTGGCTGACGCCGGAGCGCTTGTCCACGCGCTTGTCGTCGCGCGCCTGGAAGGCGATTTCTTCGACGAGTTCGCGGAGGTAATCGGGAACTTCGACGCGATAGGCGGAGTCGCGGCCAGTCCAGGCTTCCTGGGTGGTGATGGCAACGCCTTCTTCGAGCGTGGTGGGATAGTGAGTGCGAATTTCGGAGCCGATGCGATCTTTGAGCGGCGTGATGATCTTGCCGCGCGCGGTGTAGTCTTCCGGATTGGCGGAAAAAACGAGCAGGACGTCGAGTGGAAGGCGCAGCGGGTAACCCTTAATCTGAATGTCGCCTTCCTGCATGATGTTGAAAAGGCCGACCTGAATTTTTCCTGCGAGGTCGGGAAGTTCGTTGATGGCGAAGATGCCGCGATTGGCGCGGGGCAGCAAGCCGTAGTGAATTGTGAGTTCGTCGGAGAGATCGCGGCCGCCGCGCGCGGCGCGAATGGGATCGACGTCGCCGATGATGTCGGCGATGGTGACGTCGGGCGTGGCGAGTTTTTCGACGTAACGGAGGTCGCGCGGCATCCAGGCGATGGGAGTGTGGTCGCCTTCGGCGGCGATGCGTTCGCGGCAAGCTCGGCAGATGGGCTTGAGCGGGTCGTCGTTGATTTCGCAACTGGCGACTACGGGGATTTCGGCGTCGAGAAGATTGATGAGGCCGCGGAGAATGCGACTCTTGGCCTGTCCGCGTAAACCGAGAAGGATGAAATTGTGGCGGGAAAGCAGAGCGTTGACGATTTGAGGAATGACGCTGTCTTCGTAACCCTGCACGCCGGGAAAAAGCGTTTCACCGCGCTCGATGGCACGGAGGAGGTTGGCGCGGAGTTCGTCTTTCACCGAGCGGGATGCGGCCCGGGCGTCGAAATCGGGGATGCGGCGTAGTTCACCGAGCGTCGCAGGGCGCGCGCGGCCTCCGGAAGATTGCGCTGAAGTAGCATTGGTCATTGGGCCCCCGTTCGGGAAAGCAGCAAATCCGGCGAACCACTTGTTAGATGCTTTGTTGAAGCAAAAGCGTTTTGCCGCGCAACTTGGTTCAATTCAAGCCGTTGGCCGCTCGAGCGCGCAAGGTCGTTGTCTTTTCTAGATGCGGCGCCCACTCGCGAAGATACGCGACGAGACGCTCCTGGCGTGCGGCTTCGGAACGCAGCTCGAGAATACTCTGCTTCCAGAGCAGGTCCATGGGAAGCTTTGCGGCGACTTCGTAGGAAATATCGGAATCCGGAGTGGAGCACAGGTCGCGCGGATAATCGCCGAAGATCAGCGTGTGGCAGGTTTCGTAGAGATCGTTGAGTTCGCGGCAAATGCGGGAGTTTATGGGCGAAGGACGATCTTCGAGGAAGTCCACTTCACCGCGGAAGAGGGGCTCGTTAAAGAGCTGGACGACGCGAAAGGGCGAGCGGCCCACGGTGAGGATGTCGCAGCGGCCGTCGGGATAACGTTTGGTGACCTCGAGGATTTCCGCAGTGCAGCCGGTGCCAGCGATGCCGTTGGGAAGTGCTAGCAACATGCCGAATTGTGTCTGCGTATCGAGACATTCGCGGACCATTTGGCGATAGCGTGGCTCAAAAATGTGCAAAGGAAGATCGGCGCCGGGGAGGAGAACAACGTTCAAGGGAAACAGCGGCAGGCGAACATTAGACATAGGCGCGTTCCGACTACAGGTAAAAGAATAACAGATAGGTGCGAGGGTTACGAACGGGAAGTGTGTGGAACGCGGTCGAATGCTGCGGATTCTACAGTTCGGCGAGGAGCGATTCCATTTCGGACTGGGCGTGAGCGTTGCCGGATTTGGCGGCGGCGGCGATGCCCTGGTTCAGGATGGAACGCGCTTCATCAGATCGCGACTGCTTGGCGAGCAATTGGCCGAGCATCTGGTAGCCCGGAACATAGCCGGGATTACGCTGAATGAGTTCGCGAAACTGGGTTTCGGCGCTGGCAGCGTCCGCAGAATTCAGGTACTCGAGCGCGAGGCCGTAGCGGGAAAAGGCGTCGTCGGGTTTCTCAGTCACAAACGCTTCGAGCATTTCGCGGCGTGATTTCTTTTGGTCGCTCATGTGGTCTGCCATGGGTTGAGCAGGTAGTATAGCGGCTGGAAAGAGCGGGCCAAAATCGCAGCCATCCTGAGGATTCGATGCCGACAAGGAAGAACTGGGTCTTAGCTGCGCGAAAGGTCGCGTTAAAAGGGAAGCCCATCAGTGCTTCGCGGTCGGAGATGGCGGAAGTGGTGCTGCCCGCGGAAACGAATCCGCTGGGAAAACTACTCGGCGGGCACGTGATGCACCTGGTGGATATTGCGGCGGCGATGGCGGCGAGCCGGCACGCGAACAGTTACGTGGTGACGGCTTCAGTGGACTACATCGATTTTCGTAACCCGATCAACGTGGGCGAGATTGTGATTCTGAAATCGCAGGTGAATCGGGTGTTCCGAACCTCCATGGAGGTGGGCGTGAAAGTATTTTCAGAGAATACGTTGACGGGAGAGCGCAAGCACACGACCACGGCTTACGTGACCTTTGTGGCGATTGATTCCAGCACGCGCGTGCCGAAAGCGGTGGCGCCGCTGATCTTGAAGACGGCGGAAGAGAAGCGACGCTGGCGCGAGGCCGGAGAACGACGAAAAGTGCGGCTGGCGATGCGGTATAAGAAACAGCGAAGTAAGGATTAGAAGATAGCAAGGGCAGATAGAAATGGCGAAACCGTTGCTGGCCTGACTTGTACTTTCCTTTTGCTATTTTCTAGCTTCTATTTTCCAGTTACGGCGCCGACCCAAACGGGAGTCGTAGTTGGTTGAGGGCTTCCGCCTGCGGGTTCCTCGGTGATGGCAAGGGCTTTGGTGTCGCCCTGGCTGTCTGGTGGGTTCTGTACCAGCAAATGGAACTTGCCGTCCGCGTCGGGGCGCACAGTGAGCGAGGGAATCGGCTTAGAGCCGGCGGCTTTGGGAATCAGCCACAACTGCAAGGTGCGGTTGTCACGCGGCAGTGGCAAACTTTCGCCGGAAACCAGAATGCCGAGTGCGGCGTGCCAGGTGGCCTGTAATGGCGGAAGATCCTTCTGTCCCGCGGGCATGGGGATTTTCACGGACCGAGGATCGGTGAGGATGACCGCTTCGCGGCGAGCGAGCGCCAGTTCCTGTGCCGATTTTTTCTGCAGGTCCACCTGTTCATCGAGAGCAGCCTGGGTTTGCCGAATGGCCTGGCGCACAGACCGCGCTTCGTAGAAATTGTAAAACGCGAAGAGGACCGAGGCGGCGACGGCGCCCCACATCCACAAAGGAATTATCGCGCGCGACGTGGCCAAAGCGAATTCGTCATTAGCAACGTTGTTTGCAACGTCGGCGCGCACGGTTTCGATTAGACGAGCGCGCAGCACGCCGGAAGGCCCGGCTTCAGGGGCAAGGCAGGCCAGCTGAGAAACCAGCCAGCGAGCCTCCTCGAGCGCCTTGCCGCACTCCGCGCAACCGGCGGCCAGGTGCGCTTCGAGGGAAGCGCGCTCTTCGGGGTCAAGCGAACCGAGAGCGTAGGATTCCACTAGCTCCAGAAACGGGTCACGAGTTGGCTCGTTGTTGCTCACGCCGTGCTCTGCAATCCTTCCTTTAGTTTCAGGAGCCCGTTGCGAATCCAGCTTTTGACGGTACCGAGCGGCTCCTGCAATTTCGCCGCAATTTCGGAATGACTGAGACCTTCAAAGTAAGCAAGCTCGATGGCGCGGCGCTGTTGCGGTTGCAGCTCGCCGATTAATTCGCGAACGCGAAGCGCGCGCCGCTTTTCATCAAGACACGATTCAAAGTCAGGAACTGCGACTACTGCCGGCAATTCGTCGGCTTGCTCTTCGCGCCGGCGCTGGCGCTCGCTTTTGCGTCTAAGGTGGTCCAGGGCGCGATTGCGCGAAAGCGTCAGGAGCCAGGGGAGGAAGGGACCGCGAGAGGTGTCATACTGCGCGGCATTGCGCCAAAGCTGCAGAAAAACGTCCTGGACGACTTCTTCGGCAGTAGCCGCCTGTTGGAGGATACGCAGCACCAGGCCGTAGACGATGCGGGAGTGCCGATCGTAGAGTTCTTCGAAAGCATTCACGTCCCTTTGCAGAAGCCTCCGCACCAGCGCCACGTCGGGCGGTGCTCCGCTCGATTCCGAGGGTGTGAAGACCGCTAGGAACACGTTAGGGCTTCTTCATCTCCTGCAAGATATACGACAAAAGCGGCAACGTGGATGAGACGCCGCAAAAAAGGGCTGCGAACTGCTCTAGGACTTGTAACCGATTCGAACCTGTTCGGCAACTTCAAGGGCATGTTCGATGCAGGAGCCGACGGCGGGGCCGCGCCAGTAATTTCCCGTGAGCCACAGGCCGGGTACTTGATTCGCTGGTTTACGAATGGTTTGTAGGCGCTCGGTGTGGCCCAGGTTGTATTGCGGGATAGCGCGCGCGTAGAGCGAAACGTGCCTCATCACCGGCTGTCCGCTGATGGCGAGGAGCGGCGCAAGTTCAGCGTGAACCAGCGCGGAGAGCGCGTCGTCGGAAAGATCCGCAGCAGATGGGTCGTTGGCGCCGCCGACAAAGCTGGTCAGCAGGACTTGGTTTTGCGGAGCGCGGCCGGGGAACAGCGACGAATTCCAGACCGTGCCCAGAGTGCGGATTCCAGAGGAACGAGGTGCGAGAAAACCAAAGCCGTTGAGTGAGTGGCGGACCTGTTCGCGGCGAAAGCCGAGAGAGACGACTGCCACGGGTGCGTAGGCGATCTCCCGAAGTGAAGGCACGGCCAGGGGAACCGACTGTTCGAGAAGACAAGCCGCCACATTGGTTGGCGTTGCAACGACCAGTCGCTCACAGGTGATTTCTTCGGAGGCTCCCAGATTTTGCGAGCGCACAAGGAATCCAGTTTCTGTCCGGCGAATGTCGTTGACATCAATATTGCAACGCAGGCTTGATCCAAGTTTGTCCGCGAGCGCGTTCGTCAGACTTTCATTGCCAAAGCGGAAGGAGAGCAGGCTTGGACGCCGGGGTGGCTGCGACCGCGACACGGCGACCTTCGACGTTTTTCCCGCGCGAAACAGTCCACGCATCACGCTGCCTGAAGACTTTTCCGCTTCGTAGATGCTGGGAAACGCCGCGCGCAGACTGATTTGTTCCGGGTCGCCGGCATAAATGCCGCAAACGAAGGGGCCGACTAGCCGGTCCAACAGTTGGGCGGAAAACTTGCGGCGAGTAAACGCGGCAATGGATTCGTCAGGTTCCGGCGGATGCGAAGTGCGTAAGACTTCGGTTAGGACGGCAAATTTCGTCTTCCAACCGAGCAGACCGGAAGACAGAAAAGCCGGAGGGGACATGGGAACTGGCACGAGCTTTCCGCCCAGCACGACAAAACGCGGCGCGGCGTTCGGCGCTTCGACCAGTTGCTCGTTTAAGCCTAGGTCGGCGCAGAGTTCGTAGAGTAATGGCGTGCCGCTGAAACTCTGCGGCCCCTGTTCGAGGAGGTAACCGTCTTTTTCGATGGATTGAATGACGCCGCCTGGGCGAGATTTAGCTTCGACGACCAGAACATTCTGTCCCCTTTTTTGAAGGGCGTAGGCGCAAGCCAGGCCCGAGATTCCGGCGCCGAGAACGACGGTGAGCGGTGCGGAAGCCACGGCTCAGAGCGTTTTCGAAAAAAGCGGTTTGGCGTCGAGATGCTGCTTTTCGAGATAGGGGTCGAAAAGCATGGCCAGGTTGCGAATGAAGATTCGTCCGAGCCAGGTGGTGCGGATTTCGTCCTGGTCGATGGTCAGGAGGCCGTCTTCGCGGGGAAGTTCGAAGCGAAGCAGTTCCTCAGCGAAATGTGCGTCGAAGTCTATGCCAAAGGCTTCGTTAATCTCGCGTTTGGGGATCACCGTGTGGCAGAGCAGGCGGCTGATGACTTCGCGGCGCAGGCGGTCTTCTTGAGAAAGATGATAGCCGCGCATGGTGGCGATGCCGCGTTCGTGGACGGCTTTTTCCCAGGCCGGCAACTCGCGGAAGTTTTGCGCGTAAGCGTTGCCGAATCCGCTGATGGCGGTGACGCCCATTCCGTAGAGGTCCGCACCCGCCTTTGTGCTGTAGCCCTGAAAATTACGGTGGAGCGTGCGGTTGGCTTGCGCGGTCGCCAGTTCGTCGTTCGGTCTGGCGAAGTGGTCCATACCGATATACAAATAGCCGGCTTCGAGAAATTTGAGCAAGCCCGTGCGGAATATTTCGAACTTTTGCATGCCTTCAGGGAGAAAGGTTGCAAAGGCGCCTTGCTGCTTCTTTAGCCACGGGACGTGTGCGTAGCTGAAAAGCGCGATGCGATCCGGCGCCAGGCCGATGATTCGGTCCACGGTATGCGCGAAGGTGTCCGGGGTCTGGTGCGGCAGCCCGTAGATCAGGTCCACATTGATGCTGTCGAAGCCGAGTTCTCGAGCAGAATGAATGAGGTCGCGTGTGATTTCGTACCGCTGGATGCGGTGTATGGCCTTCTGTACCGGCTCGTGGAAATCCTGAATGCCCATACTGAGCCGGTTGAAGCCCAGTCGTCGCAAAGTCTCCAGATGTTCGAGTGAGGTGACGCGGGGGTCGACTTCGATGCCTATTTCAGCGTGCGGCGAAAACGTGAATCGCGCTTTGGTGTGGGCAAAGAGATCCTCTAGTTGCGCGGGCGAAGAGTAGGTAGGTGTGCCGCCGCCCCAATGGAATTGCATGACTTCGCGCTGGCGCGAGACTGCTTGGGCGACACGGGAGATTTCTTTCTTCAGAACGTCGAAATAGGGAAGGGCGACATTCTTGTCTTTTTGGATGATGACATTGCAGGCGCAAAAAAGGCAAAGGCTCTCGCAAAAGGGCAGATGCATGTAGAGCGAAACGGGAGTGCGCGCGGCGTCGGCCGCCGCGTGGACTTCTTCCAGATCGGCGGGGCCGAAGGCATCGTTCCAAACGGGGGCGGTGGGATAGCTGGTGTAGCGTGGGCCAGGCCGATTGTAGCGAGCGAGGAATTCTTCGCTGACGCGGAGTTCGCGTTTGGCCTGGTCGAAACTGGGTTGCGGAATGGTCACAGTGCTGCTTTCGCTCTCTATTCTAGCAGGCGATTAAGCGCAGTGCCGCGTTGGCTGCGTAACCTAGAATTTGAAGACAATGCCAGCGACGAAATTGCCGCGGTGCTGGTAATTGGAGACTTTCGCGGTGTAGCAGCCGAAAAACGGGTCGCAATACTCTGCCAGGGAGGAATTGGCATACGTCGGCATGTAACGCGCGTCGCCGCGCAACGCGATGTGCCGGCTGAGTTCATACTTCATGCCACCGCCGAGGCTGTAGGAAAAGTCCGTGCGCGTCGGATTACCACCACTGTTGAATTCATGGGTGAAGCCGAGGCTTCCAGCGGCGTAGGGGCGGAGGCGGTGGTCCATCCCGAGAAACATGTACAACAATCCGAATTGGTATTGGTCGATGGTCGAATCGTAAGCTTTGAAAAACGGCTCGCCCGGAAGAATTTGCGCGCTGTAGGAGGTGAGGTTGCGGTCCCACATGAATTCGGCTTGGGTATTTTGCGTCAGCGAATGGTCAATGAAGGTGCCAAAACTGGTGGCGCCGTCGACGCGTAAGTCGTTCACATTCACGCCAATGGTCTGTGAACTCAACGGATAGGAGCCGCTGGTCTCGTATCCGACAAAGGGCGTGAATTCCCATTTCTCGCGTCCATACTGCGCGTTGGCCGACGCCGCACCGAACAGCAAAATAAAGCCTGCAACGATCCACATTGCTCGAAGTCGCATTTTGGCTTCTCCCAGTGCATTGATAAATACCGCCGACTTCACGCCTTCGAGGGCTGCGTAACTAAGATGCGGCTTTTTAAGAAAGCGTTTCCGCGGACGGGACGAGCGTCAAGAATTTGCAGCAGGAGAGGAGAACGCAAATTGCTGGCCGGTTCGGATAAACGTTTGCGCGGCTTCTATTGGAGTCGTAGGGAGAATGCCATGACCGAGATTGAGAATGTGGCCTTTGCCGCTCAGCTGGCCGAGGATTTGTCGCGTCGTGTTTACGATATTTTCGTGCGGCCCGAACAAAACGGCCGGATCGAGATTTCCCTGTAAGGCCACGCGTGGTCCGAGCTTCGTGCGCAGTCCGCCAAGATCGACGCGCCAATCCAGGCTCAGGACGTCGGCGCCGCTTTCGGCGACCGCGGAAAGCAAATGATGTGACGCCTTGGTGTAATAAATCACGGGCACCGTACCGCGCAACCCCGCGATGATTTCCTGCACGGCCGGCAAGGCAAACTCCCGATATTCGGGCAATGCCAGCTCGCCGCACCATGTGTCGAAAACTTGCACGGCCGCAGCTCCCGCCGCGATTTGCGCCTTTAGATAGCCGATAGTCGCTCGGGCAATTCGGTGCAGAAGTTCGCGAAAGGTTGCAGGTTCGGCATACAGAAAACTCTTCACGGTGGCGAAGCCTTCCTTGGTGCGGCCTTCGACCATATAGCAAGCCATGGTCCAGGGGGCGCCGGCGAAGCCGAGAACCGGCACATCCGGACCGGCCGTTCGAACCAGCCGCCGGATCGCCTCCATCAAAAAGCCAGTTTCGGCTTCGGGATCAAAGAGACGCAGTTTGCGCACCGCTTCGCGCGACCGAACCGGTTCCAACAGATGAGGCCCCGCATCGCCGAGTTCCAGCGGAACGCCCATGGCTTCCGCGGGAATTAGAATGTCGGAAAAGACAATGATGGCGTCGACGTCGAGAAGGTGAAAAGGTTGGAGAGAAACCTCGACCGCCAGATCGGGTGTCTTGCAGACTTCGAGGAACGGGTGCTTGGCGCGCAGTTCTCGGTATTCGGGCAGATAGCGCCCCGCTTGACGCATCATCCAGACCGGCACACGCGGCAGGGCTTCGCCACGACACGCACGCAAGAACAATTCTTTTCGAGTCAGCGCAACACTGGAAGAAGTCATGTGGCACCGTCAGGATAACAAATCAGCCGGAGCGTTGTTTACTTAGCGTTGCGCATGCGGCGGCCTGGTGCCTACGCTATACTTCTCTCAGGGAATCCGAGCGCCACAGCCCGCCGGTATCGCGCGGCGTTTGGGCCGACCATGGACCATCTCTTTTTCCTGCTTACACTTGCGGCGTACCTGGGTAGCTTTGCCGGCTATGTGGGGTACCTCGTCGCGGGCCGGGAATGGTCTGGGCGCGTAGGAACCCTTCTGCTGGCTGCCGGACTGGTAGCGCACTATTGCGCTTTACTGGAGCGCTCGCGTGGACTGCATACCGTCCCATATCACGACCTTGCCGGTTCCATGTCACTGTTTGGCTGGCTGCTCGCGCTGACCTACCTGAGCCTGGAAGTATTCCACCGGCAGCGATCCGTTGGCGCCCTAGTTCTTCCATTCGTCCTGGCGTTTTTCCTTTTTGCCCATGCGGCTACACCGGATCACAACGCCGCCGTGCCCGCCAAAGGCGTTGCGTTCGCACTTCACGTTACGCTCAGCATTCTCGCTTACGCCGCATTTGGCCTTTCTTGCGTGCTTAGCGTCATTTATCTGGCGCAGCAGCGGCTACTGCAGAAACACAAGGTGGGAAACCTGCTGTGGCGCCTGCCGCCGCTCGATCTTCTCGACCGCATGAGCCAGAGCAGCGTGCTCGTAGGGTTAATCGCCATCACAATTGGGACGGCGTTAGGTTTCCTGTGGGTGGACCGGCTGACCGGCGCCCTCTGGCACTACGATCCTAAGTATGTTGTTACGCTGCTGGTGCTGGCCGCTTACGTCATTTATTTACGACTCGCGCGTAATCCGGGCTGGCGTGGTTCGCGGGCTTCGCGGCTTTGCATTTTCAATTTTGCCATCGTGATTTTCAGCTTTACCGTCGTGAACCTGTTTTTCTCGCACGCGCATCGCTATTTTTAGGAGCACGCAATTAGCGCTATGGAAATTGTGCTCGTCGGACTGAATCACCGCTCGGCCCCGGTTGAGGTGCGCGAGCGTGTGTCGTTCACCGCCGACCAAGCACGCCAGGCCGCTGAAGAACTCCGCGCGCGCGGGATTTTTCACGAGACGCTGGTGCTTTCCACGTGCAACCGCAGCGAAGTTTACGGCGTGCCTCCCGAAGCCTCGCGCGAATCCGCGGCCGCGCTGTCGAGCTATCTCAGCAGCTTTCACGCGGTGCAACTCGAACAGCTAGACGGCGCACTTTATCGCCACCATGACCGACACGCCGTGCGTCATCTTTTTCGCGTCGCCTCTGGCCTGGACTCAATGGTGCTGGGCGAGGCTGAAATTTTGGGCCAGGTGCGGGAAGCTTATCGTGCTGCACATGAATCCGGGGCGACCGGCCCTGTTTTGAACCGGATGTTTCAGGGTGCTCTGGAAGTAGGAAAACGGGTGCGCCACGAGACGGAGCTTGGCGCGCGCCCTATGTCCGTTGCTTCCGCTGGAGTGAAACTAGCCGAACGAATTTTTGGCAAACTCAACCAGCGGACTGTGCTCGTTCTTGGCGCCGGCACCATCAGTGAGCAAGTCGTCGCACAATTGCGCGACCGAAGAATCGCGCACCTCTATGTGATGAATCGTTCGCGCGACCGTGCGGAACTACTTGCACGGGAATTTTCGGGAAAAGTGATCAATTGGGAAGACTGGGACGCCGCGCTGGCTCAGCCCGACGTTATCGTCTCCAGCATTTCCACCGAAGAGCCTGCCCTCAAACAAGCAATGCTGGAGCGAGCCATGGCGGCCCGTGGAAATCGTCCTCTTTTTGTGATGGATCTGGGCCTTCCTCGCAATGTTGAGTCGAGTGCGGCCAATCTCTATAACCTCTACCTTTACAACATCGATGACCTCACGCAAATCGTGGAGCAAAACCGCGATGCGCGGCAAAGCGAAGTGCCGCGCGCCGAAGCCATTGTGGATGAACACGTCGACAAATTTCTTACGTGGCAAACCAGCGTAGAACTGATCGGCATCGTGGAAGCTCTGCGTGGCAAATTGAAAGAAGAACGCGCCGCATTTGTTCACGAACGCGTTCAACGCGTCCCGAATCTTTCACCCGAGCAGCGAACGCAGATGGAAACTCTCATGGACGAGTTGCTGGAAAAACTGCTGCTCGATCCTGCCCGCCGGCTGCAGGGCGAGAAAGATTTGCGGCGTAAAATTCAGAATGTCGAAGCCATCCGCGATCTTTTTCTGCCCGGCCGGGAGCGCCCGTGAAGCCCATTCGCATTGGAACCCGGGGCAGTCTCCTCGCTAAATGGCAGGCGGAATACGTGCGCAAGCGCATCTTCCAGGCGACCGGGGTGGAAACTGAAATCGTAGTCATCAAGACCACGGGTGACAGCATGCAGCAGGCGCCCTTTTCTCAAATCGGTGGGAAAGGCGTTTTCATCAAGGAGCTCGAGGAAGCGTTGCTGGAAGAACATGTCGATTTAGCCGTACACAGCGTAAAGGATATTCCGACCGACGTGCCATCGCGTCTCTGTTTTCCTGCGGTCTGTCGACGGGATGACACTCGCGATGCGCTCATTTCCGGCAAGGGTGAAACGCTTTCCAAACTTCGCCGCGGAGCGCGTGTCGGTACCAGCAGCCTGCGCCGGCAATCGCAGCTGCGTCACGTTCGACCCGACCTGGATATCCGCGAAATGCGCGGCAACGTGGACACGCGGCTGCGCAAAGTCGAAAGTGGCGAATATGAAGCCATCGTCCTTGCCAAAGCCGGTCTGGACCGTCTTGGCATGAGCGTTCGCATCACCGAAGTGTTGCCGCCCGATGTTTGCATGCCCGCAGTCGGCCAGGGTGCGATCGCAGTGCAAGCCCGGCTAAAGGACGCCGAGCTTTCCGATGCGCTCGCTCC
>Ga0068863_100000740_pt1 | contig 32623 bp, 30 predicted proteins | sample KBSSwiS62_FD_66596 | JGI IMG/M metagenome (GOLD analysis project Ga0068863, IMG submission 66596) | Switchgrass rhizosphere microbial communities from Kellogg Biological Station, Michigan, USA - KBS Switchgrass S6-2 | ecosystem: Host-associated > Plants > Roots > Rhizosphere > Soil ... | reverse complement strand
TCAGGCCGGTGGCCTCGATGACCCAGGCTCCAGGACGAGGTTCGCGGTCGGCGTCCAGGGCGGTCTGCCAGTTCGCGGCCGGGAGGGCGGCGAGCTGGTCGACCAGTGCTTGGGACAGGCCGAACCCGACCGAGTAGGACAGCCGCTGCCGGTGGAGCCAGCCGAGGAGCTCGTGCGAGGCGCCGGCACCGTCGACCCGGATCAGGACCTTGCGACCGGCCCGGTTGCCGCGCTGGTGTCCTGGCAGCTGACGCAGCGCGGACCGGATCACGGTGACGTGGTCGGCAGCGGTGTTCGACCCGGCGTTGCCCGGGCGCAGCAGCGCGGCGAGAGGCTCTCCGGTCCCGGCCGGGCCGTGGTCGACGAACGCCCACAACGGGTGGTGGCCGAAGCCCTTCTTGAACGTCGGTGCCGCACCTTGCTTGTCGGAGTGGGCGGTCACCAAGGTGGCGTCCACGTCGATGACCAGTGGGTTCGCCGAGTCGGTGTCGTGATCGGGAGCCGCGTCTGCGGCCGATGCCCAGGCCCGGGCTCTTGCCGCACCGCGGGCGGTGTCGATCGCCGCCAGCACCGCAGCAGCGTCGGCGGCGAGGCGGTCGACCGTCCCCGGACAGTCTGATCCGAGGCCACCGACCCGAACAGGGCAGGCTCGGCACGCAGCAACGCGATGTCGGCCAGGCAGTCCCCACCCACTGCCAGCGCGAGCGCCAAGTCGAGCAGCACCTTCGCCGGGTCGTGCACCGCCAGCCGCAGCCGCCACGGCTCCAACCCCCTCGACAGTGCTCGGTCGAGCCCGACCTTGGCGATGGTCTCGGTCAGCAGCCTCGTCCCGGCATGGGACACCACCGTCGTCGCGGCCGTGTCGATGTCCGGGCACGGGTAGAACCCGATAGCCTTCTTCACCTGGAGGGTGCTCCTGCCTGCGCGACGATAGAGACTTCAGCAATCCCTATTCTCGCTGGTCAGCGGCACCCTCCAGCCCACTGACACGCCCTACTCGGCGAACCGCGATGAAAGCCCCGGGTTAAGGTCGATAGACCTCGGCTCGTTCGTCCTGCTGAGCAGGGCCGCCGCCTGGGGTTAGTTCACCTCGGGGCTTGCACTCACCGGGTGATTCTCGCCCACGCTGTCACTCTCTGTACAGGATCAGTCGTCAAGAGTGATGAGGCCAGGCGCCAGGAGTGAGCTGCGGCAACTCCCTTTTGGCGCAGAGGCCCGTTCACGGCAGGAGCGTAAAGGCCTCTGCGTGCCGAGGGCGGACGGCGTGGAAATGTCTGTGGTCGAGGGTGGCGACTTCGCTGATGTTGAGGCGTTCGGCGACTGCGATGACGGCGGCGTCGGTGGTGCCGAGGGGGAAGTCGGCGTAGGTGGTGACCAGTTCGGCCATGCGGGCATAGTCGTCGAGTTCGAGGTCGACGACGGTGAAGGTCCGCTGGACGATCGACTGCAGGAAGGCGGCTTCGACTCTGGCTCCGCCGGTGCGGCCGAGGAGGTAGCCGACTTCGGCGACGACGGGGGCGGGCACGAGGATTGGGCGGCGGGCCATGTGCAGGCTTGCGAAGAGGTCGGTACAGGCCCGGTTGTGTTGGTCGTCGCGGTCGGCTGCGGCGACCAGGGGGCCGGTGTCGCAGACGATCACCTAGCGGCCGAAGCCGTCGGCGAGGAGCTCGTCGTGGTTGCTGCCGAGGTTCGTGCGCCCGCTGGCGAAGGAGCTGAAGAAAGCGGGTGGCCACTCGGCCGCCGGCTCGAGGTGGGCGCGGCGGCGGGCTTCGGCGAGCACAGCGGGGACCTCTTGCTCGGGGAGCTCATCGACAAGTCTGTGCAGCTCGTCCCGGTCGGCGCTCATGTGGAGAGGGTACCGGCTGACGACGGCAGAGTCGGGCGTTGCGTCTCGTTAGTCCGAACCGGTGGTCTTCTTGACGACCGCTGCCCACAGGTGAACGTGGGTGATCGCGGCTGAGTAACGTCGAGCAGCGGGTCGAGTTGATCTACAAACAAGAACCCCAGATCACTGCTAACCTGCTGTGACCTGGGGCTCGTGGTACACCGCCACGGACTTGAACCGTGAACCCGCTGGAGGGGAGTCGGGTCTTGTCCGGGAATGTCCGAGAGTCATCCGTGCTGGTCAGATGGTCTACTCCGTGTCCGTCGATCATCGGTCGTGGTGCCTACCCGGCACCGTGATCGGTGGTAAGCGGTGACCAAAGCGGTGACTGGAGAGGCGGACATCCGGTCCTCCCGGGGTAGGGAGCGGGCGTCGCGAAGTCGGCGTGGCGTGCGAAGGCGGCGCCCGGTCCGCCGTCCGTTCACAGGTCCTGAGGCCCCCGCGGAGGTCCGTGCAGCCCTTTGGTGAGGGGCGAGGCTTGGGGCGTCGGACTGCCGCACCTACTCCAGTGGTGTCAATGCAAATGCGGCGGCGGGTTTCGTCCGTTATGCCTGCTATAGGCTGAACTGTTGATTCGTCGACTTGACACTGACGACCGCACAGACTGCGCCATTCGATTCGCTTACTCGTGTCTACTGCAAGGGAAGATCCACCGACAGCTAATTGAGGCGTCAAGCGCCTCCCCGATTGAGGGAATGGTGTTGATTATGCTGTCGGGCGTCGGTCGGGTACTTCATGATCGGAGGTGTCCAACAGGTTGCGCCGACCACCTCGTTCCCGGAGGACATCGATGGAGTCGACCTCGTTTCTTTGGCTGGAGATCACCGGCAAATGTCAGCTCGAGTGTAGTCATTGTTACGCTGAATCTGGGCCTGCCGGAACTCACGGATCGATGCGACCAGAGGACTGGATTCGAATTATAGACCAGGCCGCGGAACTGGGAGTTTCTGCGGTTCAGTTCATCGGAGGTGAACCGACTCTTCATCCCCACCTGCGCGGCTTCGTCGACCACGCCCGAGGTGTTGGTCTTGAAGTGGAGATCTTCAGCAATCTTGTCCGTGTCACGCCGGAGCTGTGGGGCTGTTTCGAGCAGCGTGGTGTCCGATTAGCCTGTTCGTACTACTCGGACGATCCGGTCGAGCACGCGAAGGTGACGCGCCGGCGCGGGAGTCACGCCCGGACTCGGGCCAACATCGTCGAGGCCCTACGCCGCTCGATCCCCCTTCGGGTTGGTGTCATCGATCTGGCGGACGACCAGCGATCAGAAGCAGCGATTGCGGAGTTGAAGTCGCTGGGGGTCGAGCACGTCGGCTACGACCGACTACGGCATGTCGGACGTGGAGGCGGGACATCGGCTGGTGAGGTCGGTCAGTTATGCGGACACTGCGCCTCCGGGGTCTTGGCCATCGGGCCTGATGGGGCAGTGTGGCCATGTGTCTTCTCGCGATGGCTGCCGGTGGGGAACGTCTTGACCGACGACCTTCGAACTGTCATGGGCGGCCCGCGGATCGCCGACGTGCGTGGTGATCTCCGAGCCGCGTTCGGTGCGCCACCGCCGTGCCTGCCTAACATGTGCAATCCCCAATGCGGTCCGTTCTGCGGGCCGGCGTGCGAACCTCAGTGCTGGCCCACGGGGACCGGTCCATGCGGCCCCAAGGGTGGGTGTATGCCGAACTATGAGGCGGAGCCGATCGTGGCCGCTAGATCGACCGGTGAGGTCTGATCGCGGCCCCGCCCGGCCTACTGCCGATCTGGTGCGTTAGAATTGGTGCCATTCCCTTCAGATCGATGGGAGGTACCGAGTGTACGTATCGAGCGCCCACATTCCTGAGGCGCTTCGGCCGGTTGTGCTGGAGAAATGGCCATACACTGTTCCGGCCGTGGCGCAACTACTCAGGAACGGATTGGTGCTTCGGCGATCACTCACATTCTTGGTCGGCGATAACGGTTCCGGGAAGTCAACCATTGTCGAGGCGATTGCCGAAGGCTTCGGCCTAGACTCTCAAGGTGGCCGTGCCGCCGCACTACGAGGACGTCCCGATCCTGTCAAGACCGAGCTGGGCAAGGTGCTCCGCCTGCGGACGACCTCGGCTGGAGCAGCGATGCTGTCCGGGCCGCGACTGAAGAAGCGCGGATTCTTCCTCCGAGCCGAGACCGCGTTCTCAATGACGGAGCAGCTCGGGGGAGTCCCAGGATACTGGGCCGCCGATACCTCGAGGATGTCCCACGGCGAAGGCTTTACCGAGGTCTTCGGGACGATGATGCGAAACCCAGGCTTCTATGTCCTCGACGAGCCCGAGTCGGCGCTGTCCTTCACGACCTGTCTTCAGCTGGTCGCTCTGATGCACCAGATCGCCCAACGAGGCGCACAGGTGGTCTGTGCAACGCACTCGCCGATCCTCGCGGCGACACCCGGAGCGGACATCATCGAGCTCGGCGAGCACGGCATGCGCCGAACGACCTGGCACGATCTCCAGCTGGTCGACCATTGGCGACGATATCTCACAGATCCAGACATCTACTTGCGTCATCTCCTCGCCACCGGCGATGACAGGCACGATGATGTCACTCAATGAGCAAGCCCTGGCCGATGACCGGTTCAGGGCTTGGATGCAGCTCAACCTCGAACGGGCCGCCGAGCATTTCGGTGTCATCACGGGAGGCACCCCGACGTTCGGATGGCGCATGCGCAGCATCGGCTCATCTGCAGCGTCTGGAGGCGACCGGTATTGGCTCCGGGTGGTCAGCGAGCTTTCGCAGTGGGCCTGTGGCCGAGCCTGGACCGGAAACGCCGACGCGAATGCCATTGGTGGCATCGCGAAGCCACAGCTCGTCGGCGTCACTGAGTGGGATGAGGGCAGCTGGCGGCGCCAACGTGCCGAGCTGCTCACGCTTCTGCCCGGCAGCCCGGCTGCCCCCTCCGCGGACCTGACCGAACCGCTCGCGCTGAGCCCGTTGTGGTGGCGACAGCTGAAGGCATCATTGCAGCGGCTCCGAACATTTCCGACGGAGCGAGTGAGTATCGCATCAGAAGCTGCCTCGCGTCGCCTGCGAGAAGCTTTCGGGATCCAGGAGACGCAGTTTCGGGTCGAAACTGTGCATGGGGACCTGCACTGGCAGAACGTGCTTACTCCGAGATTCGCCCTCATCGATTGGGAACTCTGGGGTCGCGGACAGGTGCACACCGACGTGGCGAGCCTTCTTCTCCACAGCCTGCGGATCCCCTCGGTCTTCGACAGGGTGGCCGAGATGTTCGCTGCCGAACTGGGCTCCGAGGATGGACGCCTGGCGCAACTCGTTGTCGGTGCGCGGCTGCTCTCGCGAATCCGCGGTGGGGACTTCCCGGAGCTGGCGCATCCATTGAGGAAGCATCTGGCGAGGCTCGGCGCGACCCCATTGGGATGACTTGAGGGACTCAGGTGGCGTAGGCGTCGGCCTGGATCATGTAGAGATCGTGGTACAAGCCGCGCCGGGCCATGAGTTCCTCGTGGGTACCGATCTCGGCGATGGCGCCGTGCGCAAGAGCGACGATGACATCGGCCCTCCGGACGTTGGCGAGTCTGTGGGTGACGAGGACCGTGATCCGCTCGCGTCCTGTGGACATCTGCCGCAGCGCCATGAACGCCGACTGTTCTGCGCGAGCATCCATCGCCGAGGTGGGCTCGTCGGCGACCACAACACCGGCGTCTCGGTAGAGGCCCCGGGCGACGCTCATGCGCTGCCATTGGCCGCCTGACAGATCTCGACCTCCCTGGAATTCGCGGGAGAGGATCGTGCCTATACCCTCGGGCAGTTCCTCCAGCACGGGTTTCACTCCCGCGCGCTCCGTTGCTGTCGCGAACCGGTCTCCATTGGCATCCGACGCGTCATGGCGTCCGATCCTCACGTTGTTCTCGGCAGTCATCGGCCAACGCACGGCGTCCTGCATAACGACGGCGATGTGTTCGTGCAGGTTGGAAGGGTCAACTGTCGTCGTCGACACGCCGTCCCATTGCACATCGCCTGAGGTCGGCAGATACAGGCCTGTTAGCAACTTCGCCAGGGTTGTCTTGCCTGATCCATTCTCCCCGACGAGCGCCACTACCTGGCCTCGCTGCACACTCAATGAAACATTATGAAGTGCGTCGTGCGGCTGTCCGGGATAGCGGAACGATGCATTGCAAACCTCGATCTTCGACGGGGCCGCGCAGCTGCTTTCGCCATCGCCGGAGCGGCGGCGCTGCTGGAGGTCATCCAGGCATTCCTTGAACAGATCGACGTAGACGCCAACACCGAACAAGCCGTTCAGCGCGAAGATGCTGTTCGCGAAGGCGCCGGCCGCGCGCTGCATCGCAATTGCAGCCGTGCCACCTAGCGCGAGTGGCAGCCAACTGACGTAGACAAGCAGTCCGACGATGAGATACCCAGCTCCGGTGGCCACCGCCGAGAGCGCGCGGCCTGCCGTGCTGACCCGGTTCTGTCTGCGTCCGAGATCTATCGCCCCCCGCGTGATCGCCGCAGAGATGCGGCGGTGCTCAGCGATCAGTAGCCGCTGCGTTGTGTTCGCCCGCACTTCAGCGGCATTCTGCCGCTCCGAGATCAAGCGCCCGGTGACAGATCGACGCCGGTAGTCGGAGTTCAGCGCCACCATCGCGGCAAGCTCAGCCTGCTGCCCACGAAGCGTCGCCCACGCCTGCGGCATTCCGATGACCAGGATCAGCGGCATTAAGAGGGGTTGCAGAAGGCCGGCCGTGGCGACCGCGGCGACGAGCGTGACGAACGACGAAAGGAGCGTCCCGAGCAGCGACACTCCGTTTCGAATTCGGAAGACTGCTTGGCCCGAGCTGCGGCGCACCTGCTGGGTGAAATCGGGGTCATCGAAAGCCACCAGTTCGACGTCGAGAAGCCTGTCGTAGAGCTCCTCCTCCGCTAGCTGCTCGATCCGCGGAGTGAGTTCGGCGAGAAGCAGCCTGGCGATCGCCTCGAGCAATCCGCGTGCGGCGGCGGCTCCCACCACCAGGCCGAGCGGCGGAAGCGCCGTGACGAGGGCGCGCGGATCCGAGGTGATAGCGAGCAGGCCAGCGAACACCTGTGACGTCGCCAGGAGACCGTAAGCGGTGACCGCTGCCGCCAGGACCTGGACCACTCCGGTGCCCGCAGTCAAGACGGGCGACGCACGCCATGCCCAGCGCACCAGTGGTAGAGCTGTCCGCGGCATGTGCCGTGCGATCGCCCAGACACTGGCCGACGCCGCCTCCTCCTGGCTGCGCAGGTAGTACGGGGTCTCGATGTCCTCGGCGCCGATCCATGCCTTTTGATGGCCAACCGGACCGTCGTCGCGGGCTGAGTCCACCAACCAAGTCTGAGATGCCATAGGGCCGGACGCCATCCCTGAGAAGGGTTAGACCGGCCCTCGCAGGTCTAGACACGCCCAGCGGAGTGGAGTCCACCATCAGCGCCGCCCCGACGGGTTGTCCGGACCGGCAGCCGCATCCGCATGACTTCGATGACCCGAGAATGAGGTCTGAGACTCCGGTCGTGCCCGCCGAGGACGCGCTGGGCCACGCTCGATCATTCGGCGCGGTGGGCGTCGGGGTTGGCTTTGGTCAGTGCGGTGACGTCGCGCTACCCGTCGAGGAGCGGGTCCACCTCGGTGACGTCGAAGGCTCCGCCGGAGCGGGCACGGCGTGCCCGACTCGCGGTCGAACTTGGCTGCCTCCACGGGCAGGAGCCGCTGCAGGTCATGGCGGGGAAGAGGCCGTGGGGCTGGCTGGACCGCACTGGTGGCCGGCGGGAATTGAGACGTCGGCGGTACGGACTATCCGGGCGCTGGGAGCGTGAACAGGTGACTCCCTTGCGCGAGTTTCCGTTGACTCTGCGTTGACTTCGACCTTCAAAATCTAAATTCGGGTCGAGAATAAGAGGCCCTGACCTGCAGCGATGAGTACACCGCCTCGGACTCGAACCGAGAACCCGCTGATTAAGAGTCAGCTGCTCTGCCAATTGAGCTAGCGGTGCATGTCTTGAATTATTTTGCGGTGTCCCTTGCGCGGCACCGGTTTCCAGTGTAGCACCGGCTCCCGGGGGCCTTGCGTGGGGGGTCCGCGACCCCGGGTGAGTGACGGGACTTGAACCCGCGACTTCCTGGACCACAACCAGGTGCTCTACCAGCTGAGCTACACCCACCATCGTCCGCCGGGGTGACCCGGTGACAGGAGAAGACTACGCGATCGCCGCAAGCGCCTTCACGCCGGGGGGGCCAGCGAACCCGACACCGCGGCCGCGGCGGCCCTGGCCTCGTCGGACGTCGGGCCGGGGGGCTGCACGAACAGGGTCCTGCGGTAGTACTCCAGCTCGCGGATGGACTCGATGATGTCCGCGAGGGCGCGGTGGGCGAGGCCCTTCTCCGGCTTCGCGTAGAAGACCCGGGGGAACCAGCGGCGGGCGAGCTCCTTCAGCGAGCTGACGTCGATCATGCGGTAGTGCAGGTGGGCGTCCAGCTCGGGCATGTCCCGGGCGAGGAAGGCGCGGTCCGTGGCGATCGAGTTGCCCGCCAGCGGGGCGACGCCCGCCTCGGGCACATGGGCGCGGATGTAGGCGAGGACCTGCTCCTCGGCCTCGCGGACCGTCACCCGGGAGGCGCGGATCTCCTCGGTCAGGCCGGACTTCGCGTGCATCTCCTCGACGACCGGGGGCATCGCGGCCAGAGCGTCCTCGTCGGCGTGGATGACGACGTCGACGCCCTCGCCGAGCACGTTGAGGTCGCCGTCCGTGACCAGGACCGCGATCTCGACGAGCTTGTCCCGCTGCAGGTCAAGGCCCGTCATCTCGCAGTCGATCCACACCAACCGGTCGTTCATGACCCGCAGCGTAAGCCTCCTGGTCTAGGCTCCGCCGCGTGGCTGAGAACACCCCCGCCCAGGAGATCGCCGCCGGCTACGCGACGGAGGGCGAGGCGCTCGAGCTCGGCACCGTCCTCGTCGACGGCCAGGTGGACGCCGGCGCGCGGGTCCGCATCCCGTTCGCCACCCTGAACCGGCACGGTCTCGTCGCGGGCGCCACCGGTACCGGCAAGACCAAGACCCTGCAGGGCCTGGCCGAGCAGCTGTCCAACGCCGGGGTCCCCGTCCTGCTCGCCGACGTCAAGGGTGACCTGTCCGGGCTGTCGAGGCCGGGGGAGGACGGGCCGAAGATCCAGTCCCGCGCGAAGGACACGGGGGACGACTGGGTGGCGACCGGCTTCCCCGTCGAGTTCCTGTCGTTGGGCGGCAAGTCCTCCGCCATCCCGATCCGCGCGACGATCACCCAGTTCGGGCCGATCCTGCTGTCGAAGGTGCTGGACCTCAACGACACCCAGGAGTCCACGCTCGGGCTGATCTTCCACTGGGCGGACCAGAACAACCTGCCGCTGCTGGACACCAAGGACCTGCGCGCCGTCATCCAGCACCTGACCAGCGACGAGGGCAAGGCGGACCTGAAGGGGATCGGCGGGGTCTCACCCGCCACCGCGGGCGTCATCCTGCGCGCACTGGTCAATCTGGAAGCGCAGGGCGGCGAGGACTTCTTCGGCGAGCCCGAGTTCGAGCCCGCCGACCTGCTGCGGCAGGTGGACGGCAAGGGTGTGGTGACGCTCGTCGAGCTGGCGGAGCAGGCGGCGAACCCGAAGCTGTTCTCCACCTTCCTCATGTGGCTGCTCGCGGAGCTCTACGAGGACCTGCCGGAGGCGGGCGACCTCGACAAGCCCAAGCTCGTGTTCTTCTTCGACGAGGCGCACCTGCTCTTCGGCGACGCCTCGAAGGCCTTCCTGGAGCGCATCGAGCAGACCGTGAAGCTGATCCGGTCGAAGGGCGTCGGCGTGTTCTTCTGCACGCAGCTGCCCACCGACGTGCCCAACGCCGTGCTCTCCCAGCTCGGCGCGCGCGTCCAGCACGCGTTGCGCGCCTTCACCCCCGAGGACCAGAAGGCGCTCACCAAGACCGTCAAGACCTACCCGACGTCGAAGGTGTACGACCTCGAGGAGGCCCTGACGTCCCTGGGCACCGGCGAGGCGATCGTCACCGTGCTGTCCGAGCGCGGCGCGCCGACGCCCGTCGCCTGGGCGCGGATGCGGGCGCCGCGGTCGCTGATGGCGGCGATCGGGGAGCAGGCGGTCACGGAGGCGGCGAAGGCGTCGCCGTTGTACGGCAAGTACGGGACCACGATCGACCGCGAGTCCGCCTACGAGAAGCTGACGGCGAAGATGGCCGAGGCGGCGCCCCCGCCGCCGGTCGAGGAGGCTCCCCCGCCGGCGCCGGAGCGGCACAGGCAGGAGCGGGAGGAGCCCGGGATGGTGACGCAGATCCTGCAGTCACCCGCCGCGAAGTCCTTCATGCGGTCCATGGCCACCCAGCTCGGCCGGGAGATCACGCGCGGGCTGTTCGGGACCCGGCGGCGCTGAGCAGGCCCGGCGTCGTCTGCTCGACGAGGTCCACGGCCGTGACCGGGTCGACGTCGAGGATCGGGTAGCCCCCGTCCCCGGCGGCGGTCACCGCCTCCAGGGTGACCAGGCCCGCCCGGCGCTGGAACACGCTCTGCCGCACCCGCCAGCCGACGATCCCGGTGCGCTGCACCGCGACCGTGCGGCGGGAGAAGCCCCCGAGCCTGCTCACCAGGTAGGTCGGGGTGAGCGTGTGGCCGAGCGCGCGGTAACGGTCCCACGCGAGCAGGGCCGCGAGCGGGAGCAGCACGAGCGCGGTGGGCCACAGCCAGTCCCACGCGGGCCAGACCCGTCCGACGACGACCGTCGCCACCACGAGGACCGCCACCGGCACGAGGGCACGGGACAGCCTGCGGCGCAAGGCCGCCCGGGGATGGCGGTGCAGCGTCGCGCGGGTCGGGTCGGGGGCCTCGCCGGGGTGCAACCGGGCGAGCGCGGCGGCCGCGACCCGGTGCGCCTCGGCGCGCGGGGCGGGCGGCTGGAGCGCGCCGCTCTGGGCGTTGCGGCCGAGCCCGGTGGACAACGCGCGGGTCTGCGCGCCGCGGCCCGCGCGCAGGAGCAGGGGCTCGTGCACACCGACCCCCCGTAGCCGGTCCTCCGCGACCGTCAGCGAGCGGGTGGTCAGCAGCCCGCGGCGGACGTGCAGGCGCCCGTTCTCCCGCAGGAGCCGGTAGCCCCACCAGCGCTCCACGAAGATCACCACCGAGCCCACGACCGCCAGCGCCAGCAGGGCCAGGCCCACGATCCCGATCGCGAGCCACAGCGGCGCGTTCGACAGGCGTGCCGCGACCGCGTCCACGGCCATCCGGCGCGGGCTCAGCCCCAGCTCGCCCGCGAGGTTGAACGCCGCCGCCGCGACCGCACCGATCCCGGCGAGGGCCGAGAAGGTCAAGGGCGCGAAGCGGACCCAGGTCCAGTCGAGCCGGGCGAGCTCGACCTCGTCCGACGGTTCGGCCGGTCGGGCGGCACCGCGGTCCAGCAGCTCGGCGCGCAGGCCCTCGCCCTCGGTGGCGGCGACGGCGTCGAGCTCCAGCCCGCCGTGCCGGTGCTCGACGCCGGTCCCCGCGGCGTGGACCACCACGACGTCGAGCCGGAAGAGGCGGTGCAACGGGGTGGCGGTGAGGTCCACGGTGCGGATCCGGTCCCGCGGCACCGAGCGGCGCTGCCTGCGGATCCAGCCGCTGTGCAGCTCGACGCGCTCGGGCGTGATCCGGTACTTCGTCGTGCGCCAGCGGACGATCCCGGCCAGCACCACCAGCACGGTGATCCCCGCCGAGATCCACAGCCGCACCGGGTCGTCGCCGCGGCCCGTGACCAGCAGGACCAGCAGCACGGGCACCAGCCGGACCAGGGCCCGGGCCGGGGCGACCACGAGCATGCGCGGGTCCAGCCGGCGCCAGTCGGTCACGTGGCGTCGCCCGGCATGGCCTGGGTGGTCTCGGTGAGCTGGCGGGCGAGCTCAGCCGCGTCCCCCGCAGCGAGTGCGCGGATGACGACGGGGCCCCGCGCCGACGCCGTCGTGACGGTCACGCTGGCCAGCCCCAGCAGCTGCTGCAGCGGGCCGTGCTCGGTGTCCACGGTCTGCACCCTCGAGATCGGCGCGATCCGCCACTCCCGGACGAGCCAGCCCGACAGCGTGTAGACGGCCTCGTCCGTGACCTCCCAGCGGTGGATCCGGAACAGGACCCCGGGCACGACGGCGGCGTACACCAGCCCGACGACGACCGTCGCGCCGAGGGTGCCCCACAGCCAGCCCGGGCCGCCCAGCACCAGGGCCACCACCAGCTGCGGGAGGGCGATCCCCGCCGCGACCCCGAGCCCGCGCAGCAGCCACCAGGTCCGTGCGCGCGGGTCCACGCGGTGCGCGGGCGGGCGGAGCGGGAGCGCCGTCGGCACGGTCTGCATGGGGTCATGCTGCCCGAGAAGTAGGCTCGGTGGGCGTGCGACCCCTGTCCCGACGGGCGACTCCGCAAGCTCCGGCGCCGAACCCATGGGCGACTCCGCAAGCTGCGTCGCCGAACCCATGGGCGACTCCGCAAGCTCCGGCGCCGAACCCATGGGCGACTCCGCAAGCTGCGTCGCCGCGCTTGATCGCCCTCGACATCGACGGCACGACCGTCCACGAGCACCGACCCCCGAGCCCGCGGGTGCTCGCGGCGGTGCGGGCGGCGGCCGAGCAGGCCCACGTGATGCTCTGCACCGGTCGGACGGTGCTGGGGGTCGGCCGCGTGCTCGAGCAGCTCGGCCTGGGGAGCGGCGTCACGGTCTGCTCGAACGGGGCGGTCGTGATGGACACGGCGTCGGGTTCGGTGCTGCGCACGGTGAGTCTGGACCCTGCCCCGACGGTCGCGCTGCTGCGGGAGATCCTGCCCGGCGCGATCTTCGGCTGCGAGGAGACCGGTGTGGGACAACGGATCACGGCGCCCTTCCCGGAGGGGATCCTGGCGGGGCGGGTGCGGGTCGTGCCCGAGGACGAACTGGTCGCAGCGCCGACCGCGAAGGTGATCGCCTACTGGCCCTCGGCGGCGCCCGCGGAGGTCGCGGCGCGGATGGCGGGCGTCGCGGTGCCGGGAGCCGAGGTGACGCTGGACCACGAGCTGCCCTGGGTCACGATGGTGCCCGCCGGGGTGTCGAAGGCCTCGGCGCTGGCCGCGGTGGCGGCGGACCTCGGCGTCGCGCGGGAGGACGTGCTCGCCGTGGGGGACGGGGACAACGACCGTGCGATGTTGCGCTGGGCGGGCCTGGGGGTGGCGATGGGCCAGGCCCCCGAGGCGGTGAAGGCGGACGCCGACGAGGTGACCGGGACCGTTCTCGACGACGGCCTGGCGATGGTCCTGGAACGCTTCCGCTGACCGGGACGAACCGCAGAGCATGGTCGAAGCGGCCCTGAGGCTCGTCTCGGCGGGTCAGGGCTTCGGGCCGCCGCCGGTGCCGCCTCCCGCGCCGCCGCCGGTGCCGCCTCCGCCGACCGGCACGGGAACCGTCGTGGTGGGGGCGACCGCCGTCGTGGTCGGCGGGGTCGTGGGAGGCGTCGTCGGCTGGATCGTCGGCTCACCCGGGGGCGGCACGATCGGCACCACGGGGGTGGTCGTCGTGACGACGGATCGCGGGGTCGAGGTCACCGGCCTGCGGGTGGGGGCGCTGGTGCCGTCCTCCGCGACCGGGGGGAGGGTGGCCTCGGGGGCAGGGGTGGCGATCTCGCTGGTGTTCACCCGGGGGGAGGCGTCTCCCACCGACGCCGTCTGCGGCCAGAACGCCACGGCCCCGATCACCGCGACGGCGGCGACCAGGCCGCCTGCGCCCACGATCAGCACGGGGGAGCGGCCCTTGCGCTCGCCCCCCTCGTACTCGGCGTAGGAGTCGAACATCCCGCCGGGCGGGGGCGGCGGGGCGGTGTAGCGGGTGGCCTGGGCATCCGTGGGGAGGGTCTCGGTGCGCGCCTCGGCGTTCGGGCCGGAGAGGAGGCCGTAGGTCGGATCGGCGTAGGCGCCCCCCGCGGGGGCGTAGGCCGTGGGCGCCTCCCCGACGGGCGCGTACGCCGTGGGCGCCTCCTCGGCAGGCCACCGGCCCGTGCCGTTCGGCGTGAACTCGCCGGTTCCCTGCACCGCCATCGCTCCGTTCCCACTCTGGCCGAGGAACGCCGCCGCACCCTTGGCGACGGCGGACTTCGGCTCCGCGTCGACGACCACCGGCCGTCCCAGCTCCTGTGACACCAGCTGCGGCACCAGCGGGATCCGCGAGGACCCGCCCACCAGCAGCACCCCGGCCAACGCCTCGGGGGTGATCCCGGCCGACTCGACGGCGCGGCGCAGCGCCTGCACCGTCTCCTCGACCGACGACCGGATCTCCTGCTCGAACTCGGCTCGGTGCAGCCGCACCGACCCCTGGTACCCGGGCAGCCACACGGGCACGGTGACCTCGGTGTCCGCGGACAGCGCCTCCTTGGCCCGCGCGCACTCCCGACGCAGGTCGGCGACGGCGGCCAGGACCTCGGGATCGGCCTCGTCCAGCCCGGCGAACCCCGCGGCCGCTCCCTCCGCGACGTGCTCGAACACCGCCTCGTCGAAGTCGATGCCGCCGAGGTGCTCGATCCCCTCGGGCCTGCCGAGCAGCGAGAAGCCGCTCGCGTCCCGCCGCACGACGGCCGCGTCGAACGTCCCGCCGCCCAGGTCGTAGACCGCGACGGTGGCACCGGGGTGCAGCCGTTCCTGCGCGGCGTAGTGCACCGCCGCGGCCTGCGGCTCGGCCAGGAGGGTGGCGGTGACGCCCTCGGCCGCCAACGCCCCCTCGACGAGCGCGCGCTTGTGCGGGCCCCAGGACGCCGGGTGCGTGACGGCCACCGCGGACGGAGGACCGCCCTCGCGCGCGGCGACCCGGTCCACCACCCAGCGGACGGTCAGCGCGCACAGCGCCTCGGGCCGCCAGGACCGCCCACCGGCCACGATCGGCGTGGGATCGCCGAGCCGCCGCTTGAACTCACGGACGATCCGCTCGGGCTCGGTGGTGTGCCGCTCGGCCGCCTCCCCGACGACGGTCTCGTGCTCCCCGACGTACACGACCGACGGCACGTCCACCGCCCGCTCACCCAGCGGCACCGCCTCGGGCGGGAGTCCCGGGCGCACGACCGCCGCCGCGGTCCGCGTGGTGCCCACGTCGATCCCGAGCAGGTAGGGGTTCATCGCCACCGTTCCGTCGTGGCGCCGGGAGCGGGGGAGCGGGCGCCGGGTACAGGGAGTCGCCGGGTCCATCGACCGGCACCCCGGCCACGTTAGCCACCCGAGGGCGTGACCCCGACCCCGTGCGACGGGCGTGCGCGAACGCTCGGTGAGCGTGTCAGAGGCGGTGCTGCAGGGCCTCCGCCGCCGCAAGCAGGTCCGCCGCCCACCGCACGCCGGGCCGCCTGCCGATCCGGTCGACGGGCCCGGAGACCGAGACGGCGGCCACGACCTGGCCCTGCCCGTCCCGCACCGGCGCCGACACGCTCGCCACGCCGGACTCCCGCTCGGCGACGCTCTGCGCCCACCCCCGCCGCCGGACGTCCACCAGCACCCGATCGGTGAACGTCGCGGCGGCCAGCACCGCGCGCTGGCTCGCCGGGTCCGCCCAGGCGGCCAGCACCTTGGCGCCGGAGCCTGCGGTCATCGGCAGCCGGGTCCCGACGGGCACGGTGTCCCGCAACCCCGCCGCGGGCTCCGCCGCGGCCACGCAGACCCGGTGCATGCCGTCGCGGCGGTAGAGCTGCACGCTCTCCCCGGTGATGTCCCGCAGGCGCGGCAGCACCGCGGCCGCCGCCTCCAGCAGCGGGTCGGAGTGTCCACCCGCCAGCTCGGCGAGGGTGGGCCCGGGCCGCCACCGGCCGTCCGACCCGCGGTGCAGCAGCCCGTGGACCTCGAGCCCGACGGCGAGCCGGTGCGCCGTGGCCCGCGGCAGACCCGTGGCCTCGCAGAGCTCCGCGAGGCCCATGGGCTCGTCCGCCGCCGCACGCAACACACCCACGGCCTTGTCGAGCACACCGATGCCGCTAGACTGTCTCACGTCTCGATACTAACGTCTCACTTGTTGGGAAATCCACCACCGAGACGATCAGCTCACACGAAGGAGATGGCAGCGGTGGGACGCACGCTGGCCGAGAAGGTCTGGGACCAGCACCTGGTCCGCAGGGGCGAGGGGCAGGAGCCCGACCTGCTCTACATCGACCTGCACCTCGTGCACGAGGTCACGAGCCCGCAGGCGTTCGACGGCCTGCGGCTCGCCGGCCGCAAGGTCCGGCGCCCTGACCTCACCCTCGCCACCGAGGACCACAACGTCCCCACGCTCGACGTCCTCGCCCCCATCGCCGACCCTGTCTCCCGCACCCAGGTGGAGACCCTGCGCCGCAACTGCGCGGAGTTCGGCGTGCGGCTCTACCCGATGAACGACCCCGAGCAGGGGATCGTGCACGTCGTCGGGCCGCAGCTGGGGCTGACCCAGCCGGGCACCACGGTCGTGTGCGGCGACTCGCACACCTCCACCCACGGCGCGTTCGGCGCCATGGCGTTCGGCATCGGCACCTCCGAGGTCGAGCACGTGCTCGCCACGCAGACGCTGCCGCTCAAGCGGTTCAAGACCATGGCGGTCAACGTCCACTCCGCGGACGGCACGCTGCGCCCGGGCGTCACGAGCAAGGACGTCGTGCTGGCGATCATCGCGCAGATCGGCACCGGCGGTGGGCAGGGCTACGTGCTCGAGTACCGCGGCAACGTCATCGACAACCTGTCGATGGAGGCCCGGATGACGATCTGCAACATGTCGATCGAGGCAGGCGCCCGCGCGGGCATGATCGCCCCGGACGAGACCACCTTCGCCTACCTGAAGGGCCGCGACCACGCGCCCGAGGGCGCGGAGTGGGACGCCGCCGTCGAGGCCTGGCGCGAGCTGCGCACCGACGCCGACGCCGTGTTCGACGCCGAGGTGGACATCGACGCGGACTCGCTCACCCCGTTCGTCACCTGGGGCACCAACCCCGGCCAGGGGCTCCCGTTGGGGGACAACGTTCCCGACCCCGAGAGCATCGTCGACGAGAACGAACGCGTGGCGGCCGAGAAGGCGTTGGCGTACATGGGACTCGAGGCCGGGCAGCCGCTGCGCTCGGTCAAGGTGGACACCGTGTTCGTGGGCTCCTGCACCAACGGGCGCATGGAGGACCTGCGGGCCGCCGCCGAGATCATGAACGGCCGCAAGGTCGCGGACGGCGTCCGCATGCTCGTGGTCCCGGGCTCGATGCGCGTGCGGTTCCAGGCCGAGGAGGAGGGCCTGGACAAGGTCTTCACCGCGGCCGGGGCCGAGTGGCGCTCCGCCGGCTGTTCGATGTGTCTGGGCATGAACCCGGACACGCTCAGCCCCGGTGAGCGCAGCGCGTCCACCTCCAACCGCAACTTCGAGGGCCGCCAGGGCAAGGGCGGCCGCACCCACCTGGTGTCCCCGCTGGTCGCCGCCGCGACCGCGGTGCGCGGCACCCTGAGCAGCCCGGAGGACCTGGTCTGATGGAGAAGTTCTCGAGCCACACCGGGATCGGCGTCCCGCTGCGCCGGTCCAACGTGGACACCGACCAGATCATCCCGGCCGTCTACCTCAAGCGCGTCACGCGCACCGGGTTCGAGGACGGGCTGTTCTCCGCCTGGCGCCAGGACGAGTCCTTCATCCTCAACCAGCAGCCCTTCGACCGGGGCTCGGTGCTGGTCGCGGGGCCGGACTTCGGCACCGGCTCCTCCCGCGAGCACGCCGTCTGGGCGCTGATGGACTACGGCTTCAAGGTCGTCGTCTCCTCGCGGTTCGCCGACATCTTCCGCGGCAACTCCGCCAAGGCCGGGCTCGTCGCGGCCCAGGTCGCGCAGCCGGACGTCGAGCTGCTGTGGAAGCTGCTGGAGAACGAGCCGGGCACCGAGGTGACCGTGGACCTGCAGGAGAAGACGGTGCAGGCCAAGGACGTCACGGTGCCGTTCGAGATCGACGACTACATCCGCTGGCGGCTGCTGGAGGGCCTCGACGACATCGGGCTCACCCTGCGGCACGAAGACGCCATCACCTCGTTCGAGGCGACGCGACCGGCTTACAAGCCCGTCACGACCTCCTGACCTGCACAAACGCCGCTCACCCCGGCGGGGTGGGCGGCGTTTGTCCTTGTGCCACAAGATGTTCCTTCTGGCGCAACGGGTCCGGACCCTCTACGGTGCGGGGCCATGAACAAGACGCAGCTGGTGGAAGCCCTTGCGGAGAAGCTCGGCGACAAGCGGACCGCGGCGTCCGCTGTGGACGGCGTGCTGGACATCATCACCCAGACGGTCGGCTCCGGCGGCTCGGTGACCCTCACCGGTTTCGGCGTGTTCGAGGCCCGCGCCCGCGCCCCGCGCGTCGCGCGCAACCCGCGGACCGGCGAGACGGTACCGGTGCCCGCGACCACGGTTCCGGCCTTCCGCCCGGGCACCGCGTTCAAGTCCACGGTCAGCGGCGCCGCCTCGGCCCCCGCCGAGAAGACGCCGGCGAAGAAGGCCCCGGCCCGCCGCGGCACCACCACGCGCGGGACCACCTCGCGCACGGCGGCCGCCCGCCCGGCGGCCCGCAGCGCCCGCGCCACGGGCTCGTTCAGCGAGGACAAGACGGTCACGAAGACCGCGGCCAAGCCCGCCGACAAGAAGCAGGCCGCCGAGAAGCCCGCCGCCGCGAAGAAGACCACCGCCAAGAAGGCCGCGGCCGAGAAGCCTGCGAAGAAGGCCGCGAAGAAGAAGTAGCCAGGCCCTCCCTCCCGGCCGACCGTATTCGCGCCGGTCGCGCGGCATCCGCGCGACGGGCGGCCCCGTCCGGCGGAACGGGAACTGCGTACAGACCGGGCGGGGGTGGGCCGAGGACCCTCGTGCCCCGAGGCGTGGCGCCGCCGCGCCCGGACCCGGGGGGTACACCATGGCAGTCACGTTCGGCGACACGCTGGACTGGAAGGCCGCGGCGGGGGACGACGCCGCGCTGCTGGACGACCTGCAGGCCAACATCCTGAAGGGCCACGTGCGGGAGCACCTCTGCCTGCTGTTCCTGAACCTGGGCTACGACTGGGCGAAGGCCCGGGCCGCGGTGGCGACCGTCGGGGCGCGGGTCAAGTCCGCGCGCCGACACCTCGAGGAGGCCGAGGCCTTCACGACCTACGGCACGCCGGGGTCGGTGTACGTCGGGCTCGGGCTGACGCGCAAGGGCTACGAGGCGCTCGGGGCGGCCGCGCTGCCGACGGACCCGTCCTTCGTGCGCGGGATGCGGGCGCCCGCGTCCCAGACCGACCTGTCCGACCCGCCCGTCTCGACGTGGGAGACGCCCTACCGCGGCGACGTCCACGCCGTCGTGCTGGTCGGGGACGCCACGGCGCAGTCCGTCGCCGAGACGCGGGCCCAGGTGCTCGCGGAGCTGCCCGCGGGTGTCACGGTGCTCGGCGAGGAGACCGGGCTGGGCAGGCACAACGCGGCCGGGGACGGCATCGAGCACTTCGGGTACGTCGACGGCCGCAGCCAGCCGCTGTTCCTGACCCAGGACGTGGCCGCCGAGCCGAGCATCGCGGACTTCGACCCGAGCGCCCCGCTCGGGCAGGTGCTGGTGCCGGACCCGGGCGGCGCGACGGCGGCCTCCTGCGGCAGCTACTTCGTGTTCCGCAAGCTGGAGCAGAACGTGCGGCTGTTCAAGGAGGCCGAGGAGGCCGTCGCGGACGCGCTGGGGCTGGTCGGGGACGACCGGGAGCGTGCAGGCGCGATGCTCGTCGGGCGGTTCGAGGACGGGACCCCGTTGGTGCTCAAGGACTCCGACGGCCTCGGTCCGCTCAACGACTTCGGCTACACCGGGGACGGGGCGGGCGCGCGGTGCCCGTTCTTCGCGCACATCCGCAAGACGAACCCGCGGGGCACCGGGCCCGGGGACGCCGAGTCCGAGTTCGCCCACCTCATGGCGCGCCGTGGGCAGACCTACGGCGAGCGCGCGGACGACCCGAACGCGGAGCTCCCGCCCTCCGCCCGGCCGAGCACCGGCGTCGGGCTGCTGTTCATGGCGTTCAACGCGAAGATCGAGGCGGACTTCGCGGGCGGCCAGTTCGACTTCACGCAGAAGCTGTGGGCGGACAACGTGAACTTCCCGGAGCCCGCGACCGGGCTGGACCCGGTCATCGGGCAGGGCCCGCGGCCGGACCTGGAGGCGAGCGCGGTGTGGGGCGGGGTGGAGCGCAGGACCGTCCCGGCGCCGGCCCAGGCGGTGACGATGAAGGGCGGGGAGTACTTCTTCATGCCCTCCCTGGGCTACCTGTCCGATCCGCGTTAGGCCCTCAACAGGGCAGCTAGTGCGGTGAACGTTCCTGGTCACCGCACTAGCTAGGGGTTCGGGTAGTAGTCCGCCGAGGTCAGCGCGCCGGTCTCGTCCGCGGTCAGCACCCAGGTGCTGGCCTTGCGGCTCGGGACCGGCGTGTCGAACGGGGCGGGGACGCCGTTCGCGGCGATCCCGGCCTCCTCCAGCAGCCGCCCCACGACGTCCGGGATCACCCCGCCCTGGCTGCACAGCGCCGTGACGCCCGGGGTGGCGAGCAGCTCCCGGAACCGGGCCAGGCCCGCCTCCGGCTCCTTCCAGTAGCCCTCCTCGCCGAGCAGCGGCTCCGGGACGACCGGGGCGGCCCCCGCCGCGGGCCGGATCGTGTCCTGGCAGCGGATCGGCAGGGCCGAGTGGTAGTGCTCCGGGCCGAAGCGGGCGAGGAACTCCACGAGGTGCTCGGCCTGCGTGCGGCCGACGCCGGAGAGGGGGCGCAGGTCGTCGTCCCCCTCCCAGGTGTCCCGGCTGCCCGCCTTGGCGTGCCGGACCACCAGGACGACGGACGTCGGGGGGCGGAAGTGCTCCAGCACCTGCCGGTCGTGCGGGTAGGACACCAGGTCGACGGCGTCCTCCAGGTCCACCCAGCGCAGCTCGTCCACCTCGTCGTTCGGGACGAACGGCGGGGTGTCGAGGGCCTCGGCCGCCCAGTACCGGACGAGCTTGCGGCCCTCGGCGACGGCGTAGCGGACGTCCCCGATCCGGGGCCCCAGCCGGGCGTGGACCCCGGTCTCCTCCCGGGTCTCGCGCAGCGCGCAGGCCGCGAGGGTCTCGCCGCGGTCCAGCTTGCCCTTGGGGAGGGACCAGTCGTCGTAGCGGGGGCGGTGCACGACGGCGACCTCGCCCGGTCGCCACAGGACGGTTCCCGCTGCCAGCACATCCGCGCCGAGGGCCGCGTGCAGGTCGCTCATTCGTCGTCGAGCGCCCGTGCGGAGTGCGCGATCATCAGCTCGGCCTGGTGGTCCCGGACCTTCTCCAGGTCCGTGCCGGGCGGCGGGGAGGGCTCCCACCGGTCGTCCTGCAGCACCCAGCAGCGGGTGGCCGGGTCCAGCGCGGACTCCATGACGTCCGCGAGCTGGCCGGCCAGCTTCGGGTCCGCCACCCGCAGCAGCACCTCGACCCGGCGGTCCAGGTTGCGGTGCATCATGTCTGCGCTGCCGATCCAGTACTCGTCCGCGGCGCCGAAGTGGAAGATCCGCGAGTGCTCCAGGTAGCGGCCGAGGATCGAGCGCACGCGGATGTTCTCGCTCATGCCCTCGACGCCGGGCCGGATCGCGCAGATCCCGCGCACCACGACGTCCACGGGCACCCCGGCCTGGGACGCCCGGTACAGCGCGTCGACCACCTGCTCGTCCACCAGCGAGTTGACCTTGATCTGGACGCGGGCCCGCTCGTCCCCGGACCGGAACGCCTCGATCTCGTCCTCGATGCGCCGGACGATGCCGCGCCGCACGCCGTAGGGCGCCACCAGCAGGCTTCGGTAGCTGGTCTGGCGGGAGTAGCCGGTCAGCGAGTTGAACAGGTCCGTGAGGTCCGCGCCGATCGTGGGGTCCGCGGTGAGCACGCCGACGTCTTCGTAGAGCCGCGCGGTCTTCGGGTTGTAGTTGCCGGTGCCGACGTGGCAGTAGCGGCGGATCGTCGAGCCCTCCTGCCGCACGACCAGGGAGGTCTTGCAGTGCGTCTTCAGCCCGACCAGGCCGTAGACGACGTGCACCCCGGCCTTCTCCAGCTCGCGCGCCCAGCGGATGTTGGCCTGCTCGTCGAACCGGGCCTTGATCTCCACCAGCGCCACGACCTGCTTGCCCGCCGCGGCGGCGTCGATCAGGGCGTCCACGATCGGCGAGTCGCCCGAGGTCCGGTAGAGGGTCTGCTTGATCGCCAGGACGTTCGGGTCCGCCGCGGCCTGCTCGATGAAACGCTGCACGCTGGTGGAGAAGGAGTCGTACGGATGGTGGACGAGCACGTCCCCGTCCCGCAGCGTGGCGAAGATGCTCTTGGGGGTCTCCCGGTCCGCGAAGGCGGGGTGGGTGGCCGGCCGGAAGGGCTCGTCCTTGAGGTCCGGGCGGTCCGCGCCGTAGACCTCCCAGAGGCAGGTCAGGTCCAGCAGCCCTGGGACGGTGACGACGTCCCCGGGGTCCACGTCCAGCTCGCGGAGCAGCAGCTCCAGCACGTGCTCGGACATGGTGTCGACGACCTCGAGCCGGACCGGCGGGCCGAACCGGCGGCGGGCGAGCTCCCGCTCCAGGGCCTGCAGCAGGTCCTCGTCCCGGTCCTCCTCGACCTCGAGATCCGCGTTGCGGGTGACCCGGAAGGCGTGCACCTCCGCGACCTCCAGGCCGGGGAAGAGCTCGCCGAGGTGGGCGGCGATGAGGTCCTCGATCGGCAGGAACGTGACGTCCCGGCCCTGCTTGCCCTCGTCGTCCTGCACGCGGACGAGGCGCGGGACGTTGTTCGGCACCTTGACCCGGGCGAAGCGCTCGGTGCGGCTCTCGGTGTCCCGCACCGTGACGGCGAGGTTGAGCGAGAGCCCCGAGATGTACGGGAAGGGGTGCGCGGGGTCCACGGCCAGCGGCGTGAGCACCGGGAAGACCTGCGCGGCGAAGTAGTCGGAGAGCCTGGCGCGCTGCACCGCCGACAGGTCGCTCCAGCGGCGGATGTGGATGCCGCTGCGGTCCAGCTCGGGGCGCAGCTCGTCCAGGAACACCCGGGCGTGGGCCTCGGAGATCGCCTGGGAGCGCTCGTGGATGCGGGCGAGCTGCTCGCGTGGGGACAGTCCGTCCGCGCTGCGCACCGCCAGCCCGGTCTCGTCCCGGCGCTTCAGCCCGGCGACCCGGACCATGTAGAACTCGTCCAGGTTGCTGGCGAAGATCGCCAGGAACTTCGCCCGCTCCAGCAGCGGCTGGCTCGTGTCCTCGGCGAGCGCGAGCACGCGGGAGTTGAAGTCGAGCCAGGAGAGCTCGCGGTTGAGGTAGCGGTCCTCCGGCAGCCCGCTGGGCGCCGCCTGGGTGGTGGGCGCGGGCGGGCTGATCGGGGACGCTCCGGAGGGGCCGGTCGGTGCCGCCCCCGCGACGGGCGCGGTGGCGGTGGAGACGCTGGTGGGCCGGGCGGCCGGGCCGGGGGCGGCGGTCTCCGTGCGGGACGTGGTGGCGGGCACCGGGCTCGTCCGACGGCGGGTCGCGGGCTTGCGCGCAGGGGTCCTCCGGCGCGTGGGTCTGGCCTCGTTCTGCTCTCCGCCCGCACTGCTCACCGGCGCGATTCTTCCGCACGACGCGCGGGCGGGGCGTCCCGGAGTGGCCGACATCCGGGTGAACAGTAGGTCACGGCGAGGTCACGGCATGATCGCTCCGCGAGGGCCTCGATGTGCTCAGGCCGCGGATCTCCGGAACACGAGCAGCTCGGTCTCGGAGTCGACCAGAGGCACGAGAGAACCGCCCGCGAACGCCGCTCCACGTCGGGCGACATGCTCGATCATCCATTCGCGAGGGAGGGGCCGGAAGATCGTTCCCGTCGAGGTCCAGCGTTTCACGAGATCGTCGGTGAGGCATTCCTCGGTGACGACGTCGAACGCGATCGCGCCGCCCGGCCGGGTCACCCGGACCATCTCGTCGACATACCCCATCGTCGTCTCGAACGGGAGGTAGACGAACACCTTCTGGGCGTGCACGAGGTCGACGGACCCGGACCGGGTCGCCCGCAGGGTGTGGCCGTCGCACGGCTCGAGGACGGCGCCGGGCAGGGTGCGCAGATGTGGGTGCCAGTCGCTCGCGGGCTCGTACAGCTCGTAGACCGCGGGCCGCAGGGCCGCGATGACCTTCTCCGAGTACCGGCCGGTCCCGGGGCCGATCTCGCAGACCCGCTCGGCCGTCGAGAGCCCGGTGAGGCGCAGCATCGTGTCGACCGTGCGCTGCGTGGTCCCAGGGGTGGAGAAGGTGGCGTCGACGTAGTCCCCGACCGGCAGGCCCGCGGCCCGGGCGGCGGCGAGGGTCTTTCGGGCGGAGAGGAAGCCGAGCACGGCGGGGTCCGTTGTGCGCCCCTTGACGACCTGGACGTTGAATGGGCGCAATGCGCGGTTCAGGGCACCTTGGGCGGTTGCCTTCATCGACATCGAACGGCTCCTCCGAATCAGTGGTGAATCGGGCTCGGCGTTGATGTCCGGGGTGTTACGGCAGTGCGGAAAGGTGGGTATGGAAAATTCCGTCGAACCTCGGTAATGGGGTCGACCTCGGCATTCGGTCATTCAGCTCGAAAGCGTCGGCGTTGCTCTGAAAGGTCGTGGAAACCGCGGCGATCAGCGGCAGACCAGCAGGCCACTCGTCCGCGTGCCCACCCCGAGCGCGCAGGCGGCGAGCAGGTCCGACTCGGTGTCGACGTCCTGGCGCAGCCCGGGGAGGGCGCCGGGGAGCGGGACCGCGCCGGAGGCGGCGTGGGCGGCGGCGGAGTCCGCGCCGAACCGCGGGTCCAGGTCGGTGCCGGCGGGGGCGAGGAGCAGCGTGGTCCCCGTGCCCGCGGCGTCCGCGACGAACGCGCGGGTGTCCGCGGAGAGGGCCTCGTCCAGCTCCGCGGGGCGCAGCGCGGGCAGGTCGGCCTGCAGGGCGGCGACCGGGCGCCCCGGCGGGAGGGTCGCGGCGCCGTGGCGCAGGGCGGCGTTGATCCCGCCCGCCGGCTCGTCCCGCACCACCGTGATGCCGGAGCCCGCCAGCGCGGCGGCGACACTCGGGTCGTCGGACACCACGACGATCCGCTCCACCAGCGTGGCCGCGCGGGCGGCGTCGAGCGTGTCGAGAGCGATGGCGAGGGCGAGCTCGGCGTGCCGCACGGGGTCCCCGATCCCGCCGTCCGCCGCCCCGCGCAAGCGCGACTTCGCGCGCTCCAGCCCCTTCACGGGGACGACGAGGCCGAAGGGCACCCCACCATCGTTCCACGCGGGGGTCGCCCAGGTGGACCGCGCCCAGCCCCACAGGGAAGGATCCACACGGATCGACGAGGTGTGGAGGTGGCGGTGGCGCGCGAGAGCACCCCGTTCTGGGGGAAGGTCGCGGCGACGGTGTTCTATCCGACGTCCTACCTGACCGGGCAGCCGGACTACCGGGGGCAGGAGTACCTGCCGTCGGAGGGCGGCGCGCTGGTCGTCGCGAACCACATCTCCTACCTCGACCCGCTCTACACGGCGCTGTGGGTGCACTCCGCGGGGCGCATGCCGCGCTTCCTGGCCAAGGCCTCGCTGTGGAAGATCCCGGTGTTCGACGCGGTGCTGGCCGGGACCGGGCAGATCCCCGTGTACCGGGACTCGGCGGACGCCCAGCAGAGTCTGCGGGACGGCGTCAAAGGGCTCGAGGAGGGCAAGGTCGTGGTGATCTACCCCGAGGGCACGATCACCCGGGACCCGGCGGGCTGGCCCATGCACTCCCGCACGGGCGCGGCGCGGCTCGCGCTGTCCACCCAGGTCCCGGTGGTCCCCGTCGTGCACTGGGGCACGCGGGAGATCTACGACCACTACAACAAGCGCTTCCGGCCGCTGCCCCGCACGACCGTGACGGTCCGGGGCGGCGCGCCGCTGGACCTCGCCGCCTACCGGGACCGGCCGATCGACGCGACCCTGCTGCGGGAGGTCACGGACCTCATGATGGGCCGCTGTCGGGAGCTGCTCGGCGAGGTCCGCGGCGAGACCCCGCCCGCGACGTTCTTCCGGCGCGGTTCGGAGGCGGGGGCGTGACCGCCGACGTGATCCTTTCCGCGGAGGCGGCGTCATGACCGCCGACGTGATCCTTTCCGCGGAGGCGGCGTCATGACCGCCGACGTGATCCTTTCGGCGGAGGCGGCGTCATGACCCCGTTGTGCCGCGTCGCCGTCCTGGGGGCCGGGTCGTGGGGCACGGCGTTCGCGAAGGTGCTGGCGGACGCCGGCCGCGAGGTCGTGCTGTGGGCCCGCCGCCCCGAGGTCGCCGCGGCGGTCAACGAGCGCCACGAGAACCCGGACTACCTCCCGTCGGTGCTGCTGCCGGAGGGGCTGTCCGCGACGACGAACGCGGCGAGCGCGCTGGACGGGGCCGAGGCCGTGGTGCTCGCCGTGCCGTCGCAGACGCTGCGGACGAACCTGGCGGGCTGGCAGGCGCTGCTGCCGCCCGGGCGGACGTTGGTGTCACTGGCCAAAGGCGTCGAGCTGGGCACGCTCAAGCGGATGAGCGAGGTGGTCGCCGAGGTCGCCGGGGTACCGCCGGAGCAGGTCGCGGTGGTGTCCGGGCCGAACCTGGCCCGCGAGATCGCCGCGGGCGAGCCGACGGCCACCGTGATCGCCTGCGCCGACCTCGCCCGCGCCGAGGCGCTGCAGGCGGCCACGTCCAACGACTACTTCCGGGCGTACACGAACGCCGACGTCGTGGGCTGCGAGCTCGGGGGCGCGGGGAAGAACGTGATCGCGCTGGCCGTGGGGATCGCGGCGGGGATGGGGCTGGGGGACAACTCCCGCGCGTCGTTGATCACCCGGGGGCTCGCCGAGACGGCCCGGCTGGGCACGGTGCTCGGCGCCGACCCGCTGACGTTCGCCGGGCTGGCGGGGCTGGGGGACCTGGTGGCGACGTGCTCGTCCCCGCTGTCTCGCAACCGGACCTTCGGCGAGCACCTCGGCCGCGGCGAGACCCTGGCCCAGGCCGAGGCGGCGAACCACGGGCAGGTCGCGGAGGGGGTGAAGTCCTGCGTGTCCATCTGTGAGCTGGGGGAGCGGCACGGAGTGGAGCTGCCGATCGCGGACGCGGTGCGGCGGGTGTGCCACGAGGGCTACTCGGCCACGGCGATGGCCAAGGAGCTCATCTCGCGTGCGCCGAAGGCGGAATGATGGCCGGGGACGGGACGCGCTGCGTCGGGCAGCCCGCCGGGGCGCCGGGCGAGCCGGTGCACGCGGGCCCGGTGCTGTCGTCGACCTTCCACCTGGGGGCCGGGGGCGAGCCGTACTTCTACGGTCGCGTCGGCAACCCGACCTGGACCGCGTACGAGGCGGCGCTGGGGCAGCTGGAGGGCGGGACGTGCGTCGCGTTCTCGTCCGGGATGGCGGCGCTGTCCACGGTCATGCGGCTGTGCGCGCGCCCGGGCACGGCCGTGGTGCTGCCCAGCGACGGGTACTACGTCGGGCGGCTGGTGGCGTCCGAGGAACTGGTGCCGCTGGACGTCGAGCTGCGGGAGTACGCGACGGCGGGTGGGCTCCCGGAGCTGGCGGGCGCCACCCTCGTCGTGGTCGAGACCCCGTCGAACCCCGGGCTCGAGGTGATCGACATCCGGGCCGCGTGCGAGGCCGCGCACGCCGCGGGCGCGCTGGTCGCGGTGGACAACACCACGGCCACGCCGCTGGGGCAGCGCCCGTTGCCGCTCGGGGCGGACTTCGTGGTCTCCTCGGACACGAAGGCGATCGCGGGCCACGGGGACGTCGTGCTGGGGCACGTGACCTGCGCGGACCCGATCCTGGCGGACAAGGTCCGGACGTACCGCACGCGTGGCGGGGCCGTTCCGGGCGCGTTCGAGGTGTGGTTGGCGCAGCGCGGGCTCGGCACGCTGGACCTGCGGCTGGAGCGGCAGGCGCGCAACGCCCACGCGCTGGTGCACGCCCTGCTGGGGCACCCCCGCGCGGCGGACGTCCGGTGGCCGGGCCTGCCGTCGGACCCGTCGTACGCGGTGGCGTCCAAGCAGATGCGGCGCTGGAACGGGGTCCTGCGGTTCACCCTGCCCTCGGCCGTGGCGGTGGAGCAGTTCCTCGCGGCCTCGCGGCTGGTGGTGTCCGCGACGAGCTTCGGGGGCCTGCAGACGTCGGTGGACCGGCGGGCGCGCTGGGGGGACGCGGTCCCGGAGGGGACGCTGCGGCTCTCGGCGGGGTGCGAGGACACGGACGACCTGGTCGAGGACGTACTCGGCGCGCTCGACGCGGTCCGCTGACGTGGGAGCGGCCCGCCTCCCGGAGAAGGCGGGCCGCTCGTGCACCGATCGGGGCGGTGGGCCGATCGGGGCTACTCCGCCGCAGGCGCGACAGAGCGTCTTACGCCTGCATGCTCGCCGATCGGTAGGCGGGTGTTAACCCTGAGTGCCGACAGTTCGTCAGCTTTGATGACGGAACGGTCACGGTCTCAGGGAGCGGAGGGCTGCCTCGCGATCGATCCCGCTGGTCAGTGCCCGCGCGTAGAGCCCGTTGACGGCCGCCGCGAACGGCTCCGCGCGGGCCGGGGCGAGCCGGGCGGCGAGCTCGTCCACGATCCGGTCCCACTCGGCCGGCTCACTGTGCAGGTCCGCGCGGCGGGCGGCGAGGAGGAAGAGCTCGTACTCGGCGACGAGCAGGTCGCGGTCCAGGGTGGCGAGGTGCGCGGCCAGGTCGTCGACGGTGCGCACGGAGGCCAGCTCGGCGCAGTACCGCTCGTTGACCTCGCGCAGCGCCGTGACCAGCAGCGCGTCGACCGAGTCGAAGTAGTAGAGCACCGCGCTGGGCGGGATCCGCGCCTCGGCCGCGACGACCCGCTGGGTCACCGCGCCGACGCCCTCCCGGCCGACCACCCGCAGCGTCGCGTCCAGCAAGGCGCGGCGGCGGGCCGCCCCCTTCCGCAGCCGCCCGTCGGCGATCTCAGGCGGCATGCGAAGGGCCGCCGACCTGCAGCGCCACCACCCCGAGGACGACGAGCGCGATCCCGCCCACCTGCACCCAGGTCAGGGGCTCCTTCAGGAACAGGAGGCCGATCAGGGCGATCAACGCCACCCCGACGGCCGACCAGACCCCGTACGCCACCCCGATCGGCATCCCGGCCTCGAGGGCTCGGGAGAGGGAGTAGAAGGACGTCCCGTACCCGACCGCGACGACCAACGAGGGCCAGAGCCTGGTGAAGCCCGCGGAGAACCGGAGGGAGACGGTGCCGGTCACCTCGGCCACGATCGCCCCCGCGAGCCAGAACCACATGTGGGGGAGACTACCTGAGCGATCGCTCCAGAAGTCTGCCTGTGGTCGCGGTCAGAGCCCCACCGCGGAGGCGCCGTGCGCGGCCTGCGCGGCGGTGAACCCCTCGAACTGGAGCTGCTTGATCAGCCCGGACCGGGAGAACGACGAGTAGTCCATGTAGCTCTGGGCCTTCTTGTCGGCCTGCTCGGTCCAGTCGACGGTGATGTGGTCGACGGCGTAGGTGGCGTCGGCCTTGGTGAAGCCCTCGAACTCCAGCTGCGTGATCAGCCCCGTGCGGGAGAACGCCGTGTAGTCCAGGTAGCTCTCGGCCTTCTTGACGGCGTTGCGCTGCGCCACGGTTCCGGCCGCGGCGGCTTGCGTGGTGGCGGGGGCCGCGACGGGAGCAGGCGTCGTCGCGGCGGGCGCGCGGGACACGGTGGGTGCCGACAGCGGGGACCGCGACGCCTCGGGCAGCTGGGTGTAGCCGGGCTGGGCGGCGGTGGTCGAGGTCGAGCCGCCGCCACTGCCGACGGTGCCCGCGACGACGAGCCCGACGACGATGAGCGCGGCGAACACCCCGAGCGGGATCCAGGAGCGCGCTCGCCGCTTCGGCTTCGGCGCGGGCAGGTTCGTTGGGGCGTTCGTCGGGTGCTGCTGCGGGACCTGCGTGTACGGGTGCTGCTGTGGGACCTGCGTGTCCGGCTGCTGCCGGTAGGCGGCGGTCCCCGCGAGAGGCGGCAGCCCGCCCTCGGGAGTGCGCTGGGCGGGGACCGTGGGGAAGGAGACGGTGGCGGGCTCGGCGGGCGGCGTCTTGTCGGTGGGTGCAGGCATGGCTTCTCCGGGCGGCGTTCGGTGGCTGACTCCTCCTCCATCGCCGGGCCGATCGCTGGTCGTTAGCCCGCGCTGCCCGAATCGGCAGAATTGAGTACGGCTGTTCGGCCTAGACCACGTCCCCGGGGATGGCGCCGCTCGTCGGACGGACTCCACCGTCCGCCGGTGCCTGCTGTCCGTCGCGATATCACACGTGCGTAACCCGGCTTCCGTATGGTCGACTTAGCTCAACCCGAGGAGGTGGTCGCGTGCCGGACCGACAACCCCAGACCCTCGCCGCCGTCCCCGATGCCATCGGGGAGGGGCAGACGGGGGCAGGGAGCGTCGCGGAAATGCCCGCAGCTCTTCCACCGGGGTCCAGGGTGCTGTTGCTCAACGCGAGCTTCGAGCCCCTGGCCGTGGTCACGGCGAAACGCGCGATCGTGCTGATGCTCGCCGGCAAGGCGGAGTGCGTCCAGGCCGCCCTCGAGGGCGCGGCCTTCCATTCCGAGAACCTCACCGTCCCGGCGCCGTCGGTGATGCGGCTGTCCCGGTACGTCCGGGTGCCCTACCGGCGGGCGGTCCCCATGACCCGGGCCGGCGTCCTGCGCCGCGACCTGCGCCGCTGCGCCTACTGCACCAAGAAGGCGGACACCATCGACCACGTGATCCCGCGCAGCCGCGGCGGGGCGCACTCGTGGGAGAACTGCGTGGCCGCCTGCAAGGCCTGCAACTCGAAGAAGGCGGACAAGCTGCTCGAGGAGCTGGGCTGGGCGCTGAAGACCGCCCCCAAGCCGCCGAACCGGGCGGCGGGTGGGGTGCTGGTGCTCGCCGTCGAACCCCATCCGGCCTGGGAGCCGTGGTTGACGGAAGCGGCGTAGCCGCGTAGGCAGCGGTCGCGCCACATCCATGGTGGAGGCCGGCGGACCGATGATCGTGCGGTCGCCGCGGACCACGTTGTAGAGGCCGGGCAGCTCGTCCACACCGCTGTATCTGATGACCCTGGCTTAGTGCACCGGGACCGACCATCAGGTCCAGACCGAGGCGGTCCGGGCGCCGCTGAACCCGCTGGACGTCCCCGGACTACTCGAAGCCCGCGCTGTGTCGGTTTAGCTCTGGTTTAGCTCGGGCCTCGGCGCGGACGGCATCCGGCCGTCGACAGCTCGGGCAGGCTCGTCTCGAGCCATGGCGTCCGTCGTGTTCCGGGATGCGGGTCGAGTGTGGGATCGCCGGTTCGTGCAGCCCTGTTACTCAACGTGACTATCGTCAGTGGATCAGATTGGTCCTGTAGGGTGATGACAATCACACTGGTGGCAGAGGACAGTCGGGGCCCAGTTGAGGAGGCGACCGATGCTGACCGTGGTGATGTGGGTCGCGGTGGGGCTGGCCTGCTCGCTGCTGCTGGCGCTGATACTGGGACGCGGCTTGCGCCGCTTGAGCAACCTGGACCGCGAGCTCGAGCGGCGGGAACGTCAAGCGCGCGGCGGAGACGACGTCGCCGCGTGACGGCGGAGCGGCTCGACGCGAACGGTGTGACCGCCACCTTCCCGACTCGCGGTCAGCGGAGCGGGTAGTACCGCACCCAGTCGACCTGCATCGAGGAGGGTGTGCTGCGCCCACCGGAGGGAAACCAGTCCAGCTGGACGCACAGGTGCATCGGACCGGGAGGGAGCGTGTCGGTGCGCGTGGTGGTGAACCATGCCCGGCCGTCGACGAAGTAGGTGAGGCGAGTCGGCGTCCACTCGACCGCCCAGTTGTGCCACTGCGTCGCGTCGACGGCCACACTCGCGGAGAGCTGGGAGTTGTTCGCGCCGTAGTGCAGGAAGCCGTCGGTGCTCCGGCGGGAGGGGTCCGAGATCTCCATGAAGTCGGCCTCGCCACCGCGGGGCCAGTCCTCCGCGTCGGGCCACAGGAGCAGGAGGGAGTGGTAGTCGCCGTCTCCCACCGGCGTCCGGACCCGGCCCTCCCAGCGGCCGTAGCGCTGGCCCGGCCCCCACGCCATCCCGCCGGTGGTCCCGTCCGCCGAGCCGGTGATCGTGAGCACCCCGTCCCGCACGCCGACCGCGGACGGGCTGCGCCGGCCCTTCCCGCTGTGGCCGGCGCCGTCGTAGAGACCCCACCCGGGCAGCGCCCCCGCGGTGAAGTCGTCCAGCTTGCTCGGCGCGCCCCAGCCGTAGGTCTCCGCGGCGGTCGTCCCCGATCCCGACGTGGGCGGAGGCGCCGTGCGCGGGGTGGTCGGCGTCGAGGGGGCGACGTCGCCGACCTGGGTCGGCGAGGCGACGTCGTCGCTCGACGGTCGCGGGGTCGTCCCGGTCGTGGTCGCCGACGGGGTGTGGCCGGTCGAGGGGGAGTAGGCGCTGCTCCAGCCCGACGTCGAGCCCATGTCGCCGGTGCTCGCGGCGCCGGAACCGGTGCGGGCGCCCTCCGCGGTCGGCTCGACGGCCGACCCGGTACCGCTCTCGCCACCCTGGGCGGGGCCGGCGCCCGGCGGGGGGCTTGCGCGCGCGTCCGTCCCCGCCGGGGAAGGCGCGTTCGGCTCGGTTGTCGGCGCCGCCGAGCTGGGAACGGCGAGGATCGCCGAGCTCGGCTCGGCCGGACTCGAGGGGAGCGTGCGAGTCGTCGCGGTGCCCGGCGAGGACTCGACCGGCGCGGTGTTGGGAATCGCGGCGTGGACGCCGCCCGAGCCGCACGAACCGCTCCCGCACGTC
>Ga0068863_100000739_pt1 | contig 32639 bp, 32 predicted proteins | sample KBSSwiS62_FD_66596 | JGI IMG/M metagenome (GOLD analysis project Ga0068863, IMG submission 66596) | Switchgrass rhizosphere microbial communities from Kellogg Biological Station, Michigan, USA - KBS Switchgrass S6-2 | ecosystem: Host-associated > Plants > Roots > Rhizosphere > Soil ... | reverse complement strand
TCGTCTTCGACCTCAACGACTTCGACGAGGCCCACCCCGGCGCCTGGGAGTGGGACCTGCGCCGACTCACCACGAGCATCCACGTGGCCGGACGGCAGAACTCCGCCACCGAGGAGCAGTGCACCACGGCGGTCGCGCGCTGCGTGGACGCCTACCGGCGCAACCTGCGCCGCCTCGCGGGCGCCCCGCTGCTCGGACGGTCCTACGAGCGCATCGAGGCGGACTTCCTGGCGGACAACGCGCCGCGCAAGGGCAGCAGGCGCGCGGTCGACCAGGCGGTGCGGAAGGCCCGCAGGCGGACCTCCGACCGGGCGCTGCCCCGCTTCACCGAGGGCGACTCCCGGCGGATCGTGGAGGAGCCCCCGTTGATCACCCGACCCGCCCCCGAGCAGTACGACGCGCTGATCGCGGGCCTCGACGACTACCTCACCACGCTGCCCCCGCACTGGGCGCGGGTGGTGGGCGGCTACCGGGTGGTGGACGTGGCGCACAAGGTCGTCGGAGTGGGATCGGTGGGGCTGCGGGCCTACCTCGCGCTCTGCGAGGGCTCCGGGCCGGACGACGTGCTGTTCCTGCAGCTCAAGCAGGCCCGCCGGTCCGTCGTCGGGCCGTACGTGCATGGCGACGAGGCCTGGCACGCGCACCAGGGGCAGCGGGTCGTGGAGTACCAGCAGGCCCTGCAGACCGTCTCCGACCCACTGCTCGGCTGGACGACGGTCGGCGACCGGCAGTACTACGTCCGCCAGTTCCGCGACATGAAGGGCGCCATCGAGATCGACGGCATCGACGCGGTCGGCCTCGTCGACTACGCGGCGGTCTGTGGGCTGCTGCTGGCCAAGGGGCACGCCCGGACCAGCGGCGCCTCGATGATCGCGGCGTACCTGGGCGGCGGCGGGAAGGTGCGGAAGGCCCTGTGCCGCTTCGCCAAGGCCTACGCCGACCAGACCGAGGCCGACCACGCGGCGCTGCGGGCGGCCGTCAAGGCGGGCACGCTGCCGTGCGAGCCGGGGGTGTGACTGACCTTCTACACCGTGTCGGTGGGTCGTCCGGTAGGTTCTCGCCCGTGAGTGTGGTGCAGACGGTGCTGGTCTACGTGCTGCCGCCGGTCGTGATCTACGGCGTGGTGGCGATGCTGACGCTGGGTCGCAGGGCGAGCCGCAGGCCCCGGTACCGCGCCGGGGAGGCGTGGGACTACGAGCCCGTGCTCTGGACCGCCAACCCGGAGGGCGCGCACCTGCCCGCCCCCACCGAGCACGTCGAGTCCTCGACGGCGACCACGGGAGGCGCTCGTGGCCACTGGTGACCACGACCACGGCACGGTCGCGACGGTCGACCCGGCGGAGCTCCCCGAGGGCGCCGTCGTCACGGGTTCCGGCCGGGTGTCGGCGGCGGAGGTCTTCGCCGAGCCGGATACGACCGGGAAGGTCCCGTTCACCACCCAGCAGCTCGCGCGGCTGGACGAGGCACTGACGCTGGCCAGCCGGGACACCGGGCTGCTGTTCGCGATCTACCTCGGGGACCTCGGGGCGAACGCCGAGGCCCGGGCGGCCGAGCTGCAGTCCACGTTGGACAACCCGGACACCGCCGTGCTGGCGGCGGTCGACCCCGGCGCGCGCAAGGTCGAGATCGTGACCGGCGCCGAGGCCAGGCTGCGGCTGCCGGACCGGGGCGCCAAGCTCGCCGTCATGAGCATGGTCGCGTCCTTCAAGGAGGGCGACCTGTTCGGCGGTCTGCTCAGCGGGCTGCGCATGCTGGCCGACCAGGCCGGCCATCGACGCTGAGGGTGGGGACGCCCGTCGGGGCGAGGTGACGCACAGCCATCCGGCAATCGTGCGTGACGGCTACTCGCGGTCAGCCATATGGTGTAAGCATGGGGGCAAGGCGTAGGAATTCGTGCTCGCCGGGGTGGTGCGAACCGCTCGTCGGGGCGGATCGTTGCAGGCATGTGACTCGCCGGTCCCACAGCGCCGACCCCGGAAGCCTTCGTCCCCGCTCATGAGTGACTCGACCTCCCCCTCGGACGTTCGGCGTCCGGCGCGGTCCGTGGTCGTCGTGGACGACCACGAGCTCGTCGCGACCTCGCTCGTGCTGAGCCTCGAGAGCGAGGGCATCGAGGCACAACGCATCCGGCCCGCGGCCGAGCGCGGGATCCTGGCCGAGGCGGCGCGGCTGCCGGTGGGCCTGGTGCTGCTGGACCTCGACCTCGGGCGGGACGCCGAGGGCAACCGGATCGACGGCGTGGAGCTCGTCGGGCCGCTGCTGCAGGGCGGCTGGCAGATCCTGGTCCTCTCCGGGAGCGCCGACCCTGCCCGGATCGGGTCCGCGCTGGACGCGGGCGCCCTGGCCTGGGTGCCGAAGAACGCCCCGTTCCCCACCCTGCTGGCGGCGGTGCGCGAGGCCGTCGCCGGGCGTCCGGTGATGTCCGAGGACCGCAGGCGCAAGTTCATCGACGTCTCGCGGCGCCGGACGGCCGAGCGCAGGGACCTCGCGGAGAAGCTCGGCAGGCTGACCCAGCGGGAACGCGAGGTCCTCGCGGAGCTCGCCCGGGGCAAGCGGGCGCAGGCCGTGGCGGACCACTTCGTGGTGTCCCTCGCGACCGTGCGCACCCAGATCCGCGCGGTGCTGACCAAGCTCGAGGTCGGGTCGCAGCTCGAGGCCGTGGCGCTCTACCGTCAGGCCACCGGCGGCTGAACCGGTTCAGTGCCTCGAGCGCGCGAACCCACAGCTCACACGTGGCAGGTGTGTGCCCGGCGGCCGGACGGACCAGGTCCATGGTCCGCTGTCGAGGCTCCGGCCGCATACCTAGAATGGATGAACGGCTCGCCTCCCCGGCGGGCCGCGGAGGGGGGCTCCGACTTTGGCCACGGGGGTCACGAGCGCGTTCGGCAGGCTGCGGCGCGCCCGGTTCACCGCGCGTCTGTCGGTGGATCTCGGCGCGCTGACGGCGCTCTGCGCGGGCGTCGTGGTGCTGGCCTCGGCCGCGCGGCTGCAGGGCTGGCTGCCCCCCGACACCACGGTGGACGTGCTCACCCTCGTCGCCGCCGCGGTCGGCGCCGGGGCCGCGCTGCTCGCGCTGATCGGCGCGCGCCTGATCGGTGATCCCCGGCTGGCCTGGCTGGCCGCGGCCCTGGTCCTGTACTGCGTGGTCGTGCTCCCGTGGACCCTCGGCTCGACGGCCACGACCACGGGGGAGCGGCTCTCCCGGCTGGTCGCCTACGGCACCGCGCTCGTGCTGCTCGCCTTCGCGCTGCGGGCGCCGCGCAGGATGGGGAACTGGGGCGGCTGGGTGATCATGCTGGGCGGCGGGCTGGCCTCGCTGCTCGCCCTGCTCTTCTTCCCGGACCTGGGCGCGCCCGCCACCGCGGTGGTCGGCGGACCGGTGAACGGGACGGTGCTCATCGTCGGCTGGATCGGCGCGGCCGTGCTCGCGGTGCTGGACGCGGCCAGGCGGCAGAGCGCCCCGCGGCTGCGGGTGGGGCTGGGCCTGGTGATCCTGGCGGTGGCCCAGCTCTACCGGGTCGCCAACGTCGTCCGGGACCCTGCCACCGATCTCATCTTCCCGGCCCTGCGGGTGATCGGGCTGGTGGTGGTGCTCGTGGGGCTGATGCAGATCGTCGGCCGGGGGCTGCGGAACCTGCAGGAGCGGAACTTCGTCCAGCAGGAGGAACTGGCCGTCGCCGCGCTGCACATGGAGCGCGCGGCGATGCACAGCGCCGAGCGGAACCACGAGCTGCGGAACGGGCTCGCGGGCCTCGCAGGCATCACGCACCTGCTCTCCGTCGACACGAGCGGCACGGAGCACGACCGGCTGCGTCGCGCGGTGCTGTCCGAGCTCGGCAGGCTGCGCCGCATCCTCGATTCGTCCGTGGACCCGGACGACGTACTGGAATCCGTGGGCGAGCCCGCGGACGGCTACCTCGTCGAGCCCATGCTGGCGGGCCTGGTCACGCTCCGCAAGGCCCGGGGCTGGGACATCACGCTGGACACGCCCCCCGGGCTGCGCGCGGGCGGGGACTCCGCGGTCGCGGCGCAGATCGTCACGAACCTGTTGGCCAACTGTGAACGGCACGCCGCGGGAACTCGCATCCAGGTCCGGGCGTTTCCCGAGGGTGACAGGGTGGTAATCGAGGTGCGGGACCGTGGACCGGGTCTCCCCCCGGGACGCGAGGGGATCGTTCTGGTCCGCGGGGTGCACGATTCGCAGAAGGGCGGTTCCGGGCTCGGGCTGCACATCAGCCGGGAGCTCGCCGAGGGTCAGGGAGGGTCCCTGAGCCTGCACACCGCCGAGGACCCGCGAGGCTGCGTCGCGCGGTTGGAGGTCCCGGCCGTCGCGGCGGAGATACCGGCCACCGACGGGATCGCGCGGTAAGGGCAACGCACCGCGCCGTCGGACGTCTCATCACTTCCGGTGGTGACGTGGCGGGTTCCCTCACGACATACTGTGCGCAATCCGGCCCCCGCGGGGGTCGGTCGGCAGAAAGGAGGGATCCCGAATGGGCGACACGGACACCCCCCGTCCGCGCAAGCGCTCTGCTCAGGGGTCCGTCTCGTCGGTGCTGACCCCGCCCACGGGTCTTGCGTCGATCGAGGACATCCAGACGAGCGTGACCATCCCGGCCCAGCGTGCGGCCGAGACCGAGGCGAGCGCGCCCACCGCGCCGCCGGTCGCGCCGCCGCCGGCGAAGGCTCCGCCCGGCGTCTGCGTCTGCGGCCACGCCGAAGAGGCTCACGAGCACTACCGCGCGGGAGACGACTGCGGCGCCTGCGGCCGGGACGTGTGCGCGCACTACCGCGCCGCGGACGGTCGTCAGGCGAAGAAGGGCCTGCTCAGCAGGGTGTTCAGCCGCTGATCCCGAGCGAGGACGACGAGGGCTCCGCCTCATCGGCGGGGCCCTCGTTCCGTGTCCGGACCCACACCGCGCCCCGCTCCAGGAGCAGCGCGGTGCCCAGGACGATCGCGACCGCCGCGCAGAACCCCCCGACGGTGTCCGTGGGGTAGTGGGCGTCCGTCCCGATCAGCGCGACGCCGATGGTCCCGCCCACGGCGAGCGCGATGCTCACGATGAGCGCGATCCCGGTGGTGCGGCCCGGCCGGACGAGGCTGACCAGCAGCAACGCGAGCACCAGGGCGATGGAGGTCGCGCCGCCGGTGTGACCGCTGGGGAATGCGAACCCGCCGAACTCGGTCGTGCGCCCGATCGCGGGCTTGAGCAGCGTGGTGGCCAGCCCGGTCAGCCCCGGGCCCACGACCGCGACCACGGCGAGCCGACGTCGGCGCAGCGCGAGACACATCCCGGCCAGGGCGAACGACGCGAGCACGACGAGCGGGGGCGAGCCGAGCTGGGTGAGCATCCGCAATGCGGGCAGATGCGGTGCCGTCGCGGCGTCCACCCAGGTCTGCGCGTGCCCGTCCACCATGCCGTCGCCGGTGCGGCCCGCGTAGTGCGCGGCGAGCACGGAGAAGAGGACGGTCGCGCCGACGACCAGCACCAGGGCGGGTCGGCGCAGGGAGGCGGCGAGGGCGGGGATGTGCGGGCGCGGGCTCGTCACACGATCAAGCATTCCCCGCGGCGTGTCGGGGCGGAACCACTGAGAAGAGTGACGGTCAGTGGCTCCGCCCGCACACTCAGGAGCGGTCGAACTCCCGGGCCGCCAGGGCGCGGACGATGCCGGCGCGGCCTTCGCCGACCAGCCTGCGGAGGGCGGGCGGGTGCGCGGAGTCCGCGAGCCAGGCGTCCGCCGCGTCGACCGTGGACTTCTCGACGGCCCAGGACGGGAAGAGCCCCACGACGACGCTCTGCGCCCGCTCCGAGGTCCGCCGCGACCACACCTCGGCGACGGCGGCGAAGTACCGCTCGACGTAGGCGGCGAGCAGTCCGCGCTGGGCGGGGTGGGCGAAGCCGCCGATGATCGCCTCCTGCACCGCGTTCGGGATGTCGTCGTCGTGCACGGCGCGGTCCCAGGCGGTGGCCTTGGCCTCCGCGGTCGGGACGAGCGAGCGGGCCCGCTCGGCCTGCCGCTCACCGGCCGCCGTGGCGTCCCGCCGGTGCTCCGCCTCGATCTCCGGCAGGCCGGCCCTCCCGTGTGCGACCAGGGCCTGCAGCAGCCGCCAGCGCAGGTCGGTGTCGACGGTGAGACCGTCGGGGACCTGGGAACCGTCGAGCCAGGCCGCGAACCGGTCCAGCACGGAGTCCGGCAGCACCGAGCCCGACAGCGAGTTGACGAGCGCGAGCTGGGTGTCCGAGCCGGGCGGGGCCCCGTCGAGACCCGCGACCAGTGCCTCGACCAGGCGGGGCCAGCCGACCTCGGCGGCCCAGGTCTCGTCGGCGTAGGACGCGACGGCCGTCTGCACCTGCAGCAGCAGTCGCTGCAGCACGCCGATCTCGGTCTCGCGGGCGAACCCGCCGGACACGAGCGTGGCGAAGTCCCGCGCCTTGAGCTCGGCCTCGCGGGTCATCTCCCAGGCCGCGGACCAGCACAGGGTGCGCGGCAGCGGGTCCGCGATGTCCCCGATCCGGTCGATCAGCGTGGTCAGCGAGCGCGGGTCCAGGCGCAGCGCGCAGTAGGTGAGGTCGTCGTCGTTGACCAGCACGAGCTTGCCCTGCGACGTCCCGACCAGGGCGTCGACTCGGGTGCGCTCGCCGGTCACGTCCACCTCGACGCGCTCGATCCGCTCGATCCGGCCGTTGGAGTCCTCGTCGTAGACCCCGACGGCGACGCGGTGCGTGCGAGTCTCCCCGGCGCCCGGGCGGGCCCCGCCCTGCACGATCTCGAAGGACGTGAAGTTCCCCTCGGGGGAGACCTCGAACTGCGGGCGGAGCAGGTTGAGCCCGGTGGTGCGCAGCCACTGCGCGCCCCAGTCGCTCAGGTCGCGTCCGGAGGACTTCTCCAGGGCGCCCAACAGGTCGTCGAAGGTGGCGTTGCCCCACTGGTGGGCCTCGAAGTACGCCCGCAGACCCGCCATGAACGGCTCGAGCCCGACGTAGGCCACCAGCTGCTTGAGCACCGACGCGCCCTTGGCGTAGGTGATCCCATCGAAGTTGACCTCGACGGCCTGCAGGTCCGGGATGTCCGCCGCGATCGGGTGCGTCGAGGGCAGCTGGTCCTGGCGGTAGGCCCAGGACTTCTCGACGTTCGCGAACGTCGTCCACGCCTCGGTGTACTCGGTGGCCTCGGCCTGGCAGAGCACCGACGCCCAGGTGGCGAAGGACTCGTTGAGCCACAGATCGTCCCACCAGCGCATGGTGACGAGGTCGCCGAACCACATGTGCGCCATCTCGTGCAGGATCGTCTCGGCGCGGCGCTCGTAGAGGGAGCGGGTCACGCGGGACCGGAAGACGTAGTCCTCCAGGAAGGTGACCGCGCCGGCGTTCTCCATCGCGCCCGCGTTGAACTCCGGCACGAAGAGCTGGTCGTACTTGCCGAACGGGTACCGGATGCCGAAGTTCGCGTGGTAGAAGTCGAAGCCCTGCTTCGTCTCGGTGAAGATCCGCTCGTGGTCCATGTGCGGGGCGAGCGAGGCCCGGCAGTAGATCCCCAGCGGGATGCCGTCGTGCTCGTCGTGCCAGGACGCGTACGGGCCCGCGATCAGCGCGACGAGGTAGGTCGACAGGACCTCGGTCTCGGCGAACCGGTGCACCCCACCCTCGACGGAGGCCGTCGAGTTCGACACGACCTTCCAGCCCTCGGGCGCGGTGACCGTGAGGGTGTAGCGCGCCTTGAGGTCCGGCTGGTCGAAGCAGGGGAAGAGCCGCTTGCAGTCCGCGGTCTCGAACTGCGAGTACAGGTACACGCCGCCGTCGACGGGATCGACGAACCGGTGCAGGCCCTCGCCGGTGTTCATGTACTCACCGGTCGCGACGACCGTGAGCAGGTTCTCGGCCGCGAGGTTCGGCAGCGCGATGCCGTCCTCCTCGCGGTAGCCGGCGATGTCCAGCACCGCGCCGTTCAGCGTGGCGGACGTGACCCCCGCGCCCACGAAGTCGATCCAGCTGTCCGCGCCGGGCTCGGCACAGGAGAAATGGACCGTGGTGGTGATCGCGAAGGTCTTCTCGCCCGGCTGCCCGTGGCCGTCGGTGAGGTCGAGGTCGACCACGTACGACGAGACGGCGAGCAGGGCGGCCCGGCGCTCGGCGTCGGCCTGGGTCAGGTTGGGCGGGGCCATGAGGTCCTTCCGGTCCGGGGTGTCTCCCGCATCCAATCACGGGTCGGGGCGGCGCACCGGGGTATCCGGGAACACGCGCCCGAGGGCGCCGGTTGAGCGTTGAAGGACCTAGTCGTCGAAGGAACGGAGCACCTGTGACCAGCACAGCGAAGCCCAAGGTGGACATCTGGGTCGACCCGTTGTGTCCCTGGGCGTGGTTGACGTCCCGGTGGATGCTCGAGGTCGAGAAGGTCCGCGACATCGACCTGGACTTCCACGTGATGAGTCTCGCCGTCCTCAACTCCGGGCGGGAGCTGCCCGAACGGTACGCCGAGATGATGTCCAAGGCCTGGGGGCCGGTGCGGGTGCTCGTCGCGGCCGCCGCGGCGCACGGGCCGGAGGTCGTCCGCCCGCTCTACGGCGCGATGGGCGAGCGGATCCACAACGGCGGCAACAAGGACTTCGACGTCGTGATCAAGGAGGCCCTCGCGGAGCAGGACCTGCCCGCCGAGCTGGCCGAGGCCGCCACCTCGACCGACCTCGACGAGCAGCTGAAGAAGGGGCACCACGCCGGGATGGACCCGGTGGGCATGGACGTGGGCACGCCGGTCGTCCACGTGGACGGGGTCGCCTTCTTCGGCCCCGTCATCTCGAAGGTCCCGCACGGGGAGGAGGCAGGCAGGGTGTTCGACGGCGCCCGGCTCCTCGCGGGCTGGCCGCACTTCTTCGAGCTCAAGCGCACCCGCACCGAGGATCCGGACTTCGACTACTGAGAAGTCCGTTTCCGCCCCGAACGGAAACGATTCCCGTTCGGGGCGGAATGCGATCTAGTGGGCGGCCACGACCATGTCCCGAAGGACGCCGGTCTGCAGTTCCATGTCCCGCAGGCGGGCCTTCACCAGGTCCCCGATGGACACCATCCCGACGAGCTTGCCGCCGTCGAGCACGGGCAGGTGCCGGTAGCGCCCGGCGGTCATCCGCGCCATCGCCACATGCGCCTGCTCGGTCAGGAAGGTGGTGGCCACCTTCCGGGTCATGACCTCCTCCACCCGCAGGTCGCGCAGGGTTTCCGTGCGCCGCGCCATCTCCCGGACGAGGTCTCGCTCGGACAGGATCCCGACGACCCGCTGGTCCGCGTCGCACACCACCAGGGCGCCGATGTCGAACCGCTCGAGGCGCTGCACCGCGTCTGAGACCGTGGCCCAGGGAAGGATCGTGTGGACGGTCCGTCCCTTCATGTCGAGGATGTCTGCAATCGTCATCGCTCTACCCTTCCGCGCGGCGTTTCCCGTGGCCCCAGTGTGCTCCTTCCCGGCGGATTTCACCTCGCAACGGTGCGAATGATCACGCGATTGTGACCGGCTGCGCACGGAGGTGGAGCGCCGACACCACCGGCTACGGCCGGCGAGGTGTTCGGGGCGCCGGACCACGCTCCGAGATTTGCAGTCGTGATCGGTTTCGGCTGATCCGCAACGGAGCCGACGGTCCCGGTGCGACCGTCCGCCCGTGCGTGGACATGGGATCTGGCGGACGGCGGCGGCGGCCGTCGGGGTCGTCGCGGTGCTCGGGGGGGTGCTGGTGGCCCTCGGCGGCGGCGAGCCCGGCGGCATCCGGGTGGACGGGCGGTGGTTCGCCCGCGCGGACGGCACGCCGCTGTACTGGCTCGCGGACACCGCGTGGGACCTGGTGTCCGCGCCGGACCGCGAGTCCTTCCTGGAGACCCGCGCGGACGCGGGGTTCACGGTCGTCCGCACCGCGCTGATCCGCCCCGGCTCCCCGCCGGACGCCGCGGGCAACCCGCCCTTCCACGGACACCTCGGCGCGCTCGACGCGGCCTTCTGGTCCTCCGTGGACTCCCTGGTCGCCGAGGCGACCTCGGCCGGACTGACCCTGGCGATCGCGCCCGTGCAGGGGGACGCGCAGGTCGGGAGCCTGCTGACCGAGCGGAACGCCCGGGAGTTCGGGGCCTTCCTCGGGGCGCGGTACGCCGAGGCCGATGTCGTGTGGTCGACCGGGAGCGGCCCGGTGTGGACGGAGCTGGTGGCGGGGCTGCGGGAGGGCGGGAGCCGGGCTCCGGTCGAGGTGTCGGGGATCGGGCGGACGGCGGCTGTGGAGGCGGGGTCGGGCTCGGGTGGGAGTGGGTCCGGGGTGACGTCGGGCTCGGGTGGGAGTGGGTCGGCGTCGGCGGGGAGCGGGCGGCAGGCCGGTTCCGCGGGCGGGACCACCGGGGACGTGGTCGGCACCGGGGCGGGGAGTGGGCGGCGCGCCGGTTCCGCGGGCGGGACGACCGGGGACGTGGTCGGCACCGCGGCGGGGAGCTGCGCGAGCTCGTCGAGCCGCGCCGAGGCCAGGGCGTCGGCGCTGGGCAGCGCTCGGACCACGGACCGGCCGGTCGTGGACGCGACGCCCCCGCAGGCCGGGGAGGACTGCGCGGGCACGCCGACCACACCCCACGACGCCCGCGCCGAGGCCTGGCGCGCCACCCTGGGCGGGGCGAGCGGGGTGACCGCGAACGGCGGTGACCCGAAGCAGCTGGGGGTGCTGAAGCGGGTCATGGAGTCGCGGCCCTACCGGCTCCTCGAACCCGCGGACGAGGCGTTGGGCGGCAGCGGGCTCGAGGGGAGTGCTCGGGTGTCGGCGGCCGTGGCGTCGGACGGGTCGTTCCTGGTGGCGTACACGCCCCAGGGCGCAGACGTGACCGTCGACCTCGACATGCTCGCGGCGGAGCGGGTGCGGGCGAGCTGGGTCGATCCCCGCACCGGCGAGGTGCTCGAGGTCCCGGACCCCGTCGAGGCGAGCGGGACCGCGGCCTTCGAGGCGCCCGAGGGGACCGGGGACGAGCGGGACTGGGTGCTGGTGCTCGACGACGCCGCCGCAGGCTACGGCCCACCCGGCACGGAGGTGCTGGAGGACCCGGGAGGCGGGTCCGCCGACGGAGCGAGCGGATCGTCCGGCGGGCAGCGCGCCGCAGGCGGTGGGACGGGCGGTGGCGTGACGGCCGGAGCGACCCAGGGCACCCGCGCCCAGACGTCGGGGCACGGCTCCACCGGGGCGTCCGCGGGCGGCACCTCGGGCACCGCGACGGGTTCGTCCGGACACGGTGCGAGCAGGGCGAGCGGCGCGGACTCCGGACACGATGCGCGCGGCTCGGCGAAGGGTGTCGAGGAGGACCACGACACGGGCCCCCACCACCTCGACGGCGGCTCCCGAGGGGGCGTCTCCGGCGGCGACCACGGCACGGGTGGTCACTCCGCTGGGAGCGGGGCTGATGCCGAGGCCTCCACCGGCGACCACGGCCCGGGCGCCCACCCGACCGCCGACGGCTCCGGCGCGGACCCCGCGGCCGACGACAGCGACGGCGGTCACCCGCCCGGCGACGGCTCACCCGGCGGCACTCCGGCGGCCGGTGGCTCCGGACACGCCGGGGACTCCGGGGACTCCGGGGACTCCGGGGACGAGTCCACCGGCCCTTCCGGGAAGGTGGACTCCGGCGGCCGCCCCGCCGCCCCGCAGGCGCAGCCCACCGCCCCACCGGCGCCGACCCCCGCGTCCGGCTCCACCTGGGACGAGCTCGCGAAATGCGAGTCCTCCGGGAACTGGGCGATCGACACCGGCAACGGCTACTACGGCGGCCTGCAGTTCGACGCGGGCACCTGGTCCGACTTCGGCGGCACCAAGTACGCCCCACGGGCGGATCGCGCCACGAAGGAGCAACAGATCGAGATCGCCACCAAGGTCCGTGACCAGCGGGGCGGCTACGGTTCCTGGCCCGCCTGCTCCCGCAAGCTCGGTCTGCCGAGGTGAGCCCCGGCCGTCGGGCAGCGGGAAGGGCGGGTGATCGCACGTTTCGTGCGCTCACCGTGCCCCCTGCCACGCTGACGGCACGCAACCGACGATCTTGCCACGCTGAGCGCACGAAACGTGCGATCATTGCGCGCCACCCGGCCACCGTGACCTCCCGGAAACGCGGGCTCCCGGGATGCCTACCCTTGGGGGCATGACCTCGCCCGATCCCGCGCCCGATTCGCAGGCCGAGCGCATCGGGAACCGCTATCGGCTCGAGGAGCGCATCGGGGCGGGCGCGATGGGCGCGGTCTGGCGGGGGACGGACGAGCTGCTCAACCGGACCGTCGCGGTCAAGGAGCTGATCGTGGCGGGCGCCCCCGCGGTCGGACACGGCGCGGACGCGGCCGAGGAGTCCCGCCAGCGCCTGCTGCGCGAGGGTCGGATCGGCGCCCGGCTGCAGCACGCGCACGTGATCGGCATGTTCGACGTCGTGGTGCACGACGACCGGCCCTGGCTCGTCATGGAGTACCTCCCCTCCCGCTCGCTCGCGGCGGTGCTCGGGGAGAAGGGGCCGATGGAGCCCAAGGACGCCGCGGCGATCGGACGCCAGGTCGCGGACGGGCTGGCGGCGGCGCACGCGGCCGGTGTGATCCACCGGGACATCAAGCCCGGCAACATCCTGCTCGCCGAGGACGGGCGCGCCAAGATCAGCGACTTCGGCGTCTCCCGGGCGGTGGACGACGTCCAGCTCACCCGGACCGGCATGATCGCCGGCACCCCGGCGTTCCTGGCGCCGGAGGTCGCGCGCGGGCAGGACCCGACCTCGAAGTCCGACGTCTTCGCGCTGGGTGCCACCCTGTACGCGGCGGTGGAGGGCGAGCCCCCCTTCGGGCTGGACGACAATCCGTACGCCCTGCTCCACAGGGTCGCGACCGGGCAGGTCCGGCCGCCACAGCAGGCGGGTCCGCTCACCGCCCTGCTGATGCGACTGCTCGCGAACGACCCCGTCGACCGGCCGACGGCGTCGGAGGCGCGCGAGGCCCTCGCCGCGATCGCCGCCGGTGGTAGTGCCGCCGGGGTCGCCGCGACGACCCCGCCGGCGGCACCGGCGACCGTCGTCGAGTCGCCCCCCACCGCGGCGGGTCCGCGCACCCTCACCGACCTGCCCGCCGCGGCGGCGCCGGCCACGCCGAAGCGCAGGCGCTGGGTGCCGGTGCTGGTCGCGGTGCTCGCGTTGCTGGTGGTGGGCACGGGCGTGGCGATCGGCATGCTGCGGGCGAACGGGCAGCAGCAGGACCCGGTCGTCGCGGCGCCCACCACGACCGCCCAGGCCGTCGCCCCGCCGACCACCGTCGCGGCCCCGACCACCACCACGCGCCCGCCCACGACGACCACCACCCCGTCCGCGAGCACCCAGCCTGCGGGGGAGGTGTCCTTCGTGCAGCACTACTACAGCCTGCTCCCGGACGACCCGGACTCCGCGTTCGCCCTGCTCAGCGCCCAGGCGCAGGCCGCGTCCGGCGGGATCGAGGGCTTCCGGGACTTCTACGGCGGGCTCTCCGCGGTCGCGGTGCAGAACGCCCGCTCGACGGGGGACGGCCAGGTCGCGGCGACGATCGTCTTCACCCGCGACGACGGCAGCTCGAGCGCCGAGCCCTACACCTTCCGCGTCGGCACGGACGCGGACGGCACGACCCTGATCCAGTCCTTCTCCAAGGCCTGACCCCGCGGGTCAGGCGGTCTGGGAGGCGGGCTCCGTCAGGTGGGTCGTGACCCACTCCACCACCTGCCGCACGAACTCGGCGCGGTTGGCGACGGCATGGGTCTCGTGGCCCTCGTCGGAGAACACCAGCAGCCGCGGGGAGGCGCCCTGCGTGCGCAGCGCCTCGACGATCCGGGAGGCCTCACCCAGCGGGACGTTCGTGTCGTACTCCCCGTGCACCACCATCAGTGGCGCGCTGATCGCCGCCGCGGAGTGGATGGGGGACAGCCGCCGGAGCAGGTCGACGTCCGCCGACGGGTCCCCGTACTTCGTGGTCGCGGCCGCCGCGATCCACGGCTCGGTGTCCGCGTAGAAGGTCTCCAGGTCGCTCATCCCGCACACGTCCACCCCGACCGCGAACAGCGACGGGAACCACGCCAGCGCGACGAGCGTGAGGTAGCCGCCGTAGGACCGCCCGCTCACCCCGACGCGGTCCGGCAGGGCCAGCCCCGACGACGTCAGGAACGTGACCGCCGCCCGCACGTCCGTGATCGCCGTGAACCGCCGGTCCAGGTCGTCCGCCTGGGAGAACGCCCGGCCGAACCCGGCCGAGCCCCGCACGTTGGGCGCGAAGACCTGCACCCCGGCCGCGACCAGCGCCTGGAACAGCGGCTGGAAGATCGGCCGCTCCTGTGCCTCCGGCCCACCGTGCAGCCAGATCAGCGTCGGCGCAGCCCCGTAGCCGGTGCGCGGGCGGAACAGCCAGCCCGTGAGCACCAGCCCGTCCTCCGCGCGGAACTCGTGCAGGGTCGGGTCGACCAGCTCGTCGAACGGCTCGAGGGAGTCGCCGACCAGCAAAGACGGCTCGGCGAGGGGCACGTCCAGCGCGATCCGCGCGATCATCGACGGCAGGGTGGGCCCCTCGGAGGCGACGAGCAGCGCGTCCCCGTCCCGGGTGAACGCCAGCCCGGTCACGACGTCGCCGGGCGGGTCCGACACCGGCGAGGCGATCCCGTCCCGGAGGTCGATGAGCTCCAGCTCGCTGCGCCCGTCGGTGTTCCAGACGAGCACGGCGCGGGCCCCGGTGGGGTCCAGCGCCACCTGGTCCAGGTCGTCCCCGCTGCGGGCGGCGACCTCCCAGGCGAGCGAGACGTCGTCGTCGGACACGGTGCACGCGAGCAGCGCGGGCCGCTCCCCGCCCGCGTCGGTGTGCAGGTAGAGGACGGACCCGGTGACGCCGAAGCGCGCGTCGGCGACGGTCGCGTCGTGGCCGGGCAGCAGCTCCACGCGCCGCCCGGTCCACAGGTCGATCAGCTCCAGGCCGCGCCGTCCGCGCCTGCCGGTGCGCACCACGGCCCGGCGCCCGTCCCGGCTGACCGCGCACACCGACGCCGAGGGCCCTGAGGCCAGCACCGTCGACGACCCGTCCCGGACGTCCACCAGGCAGGCGGTGCCCGCCCCGTCCGGGCCGTAGATCGTGACCCCGAGCTGACGGCCGGTGGGCGACCAGGCGCCCAGGGTCACCGCTCTGGAGATCGAGCTCGCGGGGCCGACCGTCGGCTCGGCGCCCGAGGCGATCTCGCGGCGCTCGACACCGTCCGGGGACAGCAGCAGCACCCGGGTCCGCTCCCCGCCCCCGGGCGCGACCTGCACGGCGAGGTACGTGCCGTCCGGCGACCAGGAGATCGCCGCGACGTCGCACGGCGTGGTCGGGTCCACCTCGGTGTCCAGCGGCACGGCGGGCCGGACCACCTCGGCCCCCAGCGGTGCGACCCACGCCCGCGGCCGCCCGTCCCGGTCTGAGATCCAGGCCAGCAGCGTGCCGTCCGGCGAGGGCAGGGGAGAGCGGTAGGAGGGGACGATCAGATGCTCGCCGAGGTCACCGGCCAGCTGTGCCCGTCGACGGTCGGCGAACGTGTCCATGGACTAGATCCCCCTCTCCTGTAACCACATCTCCAACAGCGCTACCTGCCACAACGCGTTGGAGCCCAGGTTGGTGCGCTGCGTGTTCGGATCCGCCAGCATCCGGTCGACCCAGTCACCCCGGACCAGCCCCCGGGCCTTGGCCACCGGGTCGGTGACGGCGGCGCGCACCCGTTCGAGGAACGGCCCCTCCAGGTGCCGGATCGCCGGCACCGGGAAGTACCCCTTCGGCCGGTCGATGACCGCGTCCGGGACGACGCCGCGGGCCGCCTCCTTGAGGACGCCCTTGCCGCCGTGCGCGAGTTTCAGTTCTGGTGGGCACGCCGCGGCGAGCTCGACGAGCTCGTGGTCCAGGAACGGGACGCGCGCTTCCAGTCCCCAGGCCATCGTCATGTTGTCGACGCGCTTGACCGGATCGTCCACGAGCATGATCGTGCTGTCCAGCCGCAGTGCCGCGTCCAGTGTGCGCTCCGCCCCCGGCTGGGCGAAATGGGCCCCGATGAACTCGCGCGAAGGGTCGTGGTCGAGCAGCCATTCGGGCTCGAGGATGTGAGCGAGGTCGCTGTGCGGACGGTCGGTGAAGACGGCCTGGTAGGCGTCCACGGCCCGGTCCCGGGGGGTGTCCGCGAGCGGCGGGTACCAGTCGTACCCGGCGAACACCTCGTCGGCGCCCTGGCCGGACTGCACGACCGTGACGGACTTCGCGACCTCCTCGGACAGCAGGTAGAACGCCACGCAGTCGTGGCTGACCATGGGCTCGGCCATCGCCGTGATCGTGTCGTCCACGGCCGGGAGCATGCGGTCGGGGTCGACGAGGATCTGCTGGTGGTCGGTCTGGAACTCCTTGGCGACGATGTCGGAGTACTCGAACTCGTCCCCCTTCTCGCCGCCCGCGGCGTGGAAGCCGACGGAGAAGGTCTTGAGGTCCCGCTGCCCCTCCTGCGCGAGCAGCGCCACGATCAGCGACGAGTCGAGGCCGCCGGAGAGCAGCACGCCGACCGGGACGTCGGCGACCATCCGCCGCCGGACGGCCGCGCGGAGGCCCTCCAGAACGGCCTCCTTCCAGTCCGGCAGCTCCAGGGTCCGCTCGTGCACCGGGCGCCAGTAGACGCGCTCGGTGGACGACCCGTCCGCCTCGATCACCCGCACGGTCGCGGGCGGGAGCTTCCGCACCCCGGCCAGGATCGTGCGCGGCGCCGGGACCACCGAGTGGAACGTCATGTAGTGGTGCAGCGCCACCGGGTCGATCGACGTGTCCACCCCGCCGCCCTCCAGCAGCGCGGGCAGGGACGAGGCGAACCGCAGGAAGCCCCGCCCTTCGGTCAGGTAGAGCGGCTTGATCCCCAGCCGGTCCCTGGCGAGGACGAGGCGGCCGGAGTCCCGCTCGGACACCGCGAACGCGAACATCCCCTTGAAGTGCTCCACGCAGGCCGCGCCCCAGTGGGCGTAGGCCTTGAGCACTGTCTCGGTGTCCGACGTCGAGAAGAACGCGTACCCCGCGCCCTCCAGCTCGGCGCGCAGCTCGCGGTAGTTGTAGATGCAGCCGTTGAACACCACGGCCAGCCCGAGGGCCGAGTCCACCATCGGCTGCGCCCCGCGCTCGGACAGGTCGATGATCTTCAGCCGACGGTGCCCGAGCGCGACGGGCCCGGCCGCGTGCACACCTGTCCCGTCCGGCCCGCGGCGCTCCATGGCCTTCGTGATCCGCGCGACCACCGCCGGGTCCGCGGGGCTGCCGTCGAACCGGAATTCACCGGCGATGCCGCACATAGAGCTCCTATCTCAGGATCCAGGTGTCCTTCGCGCCGCCGCCCCGCGACGAGTTCACGATGAGGCTCCCCGGCGGGGCGACCCGTGACAACGCCGCGGGCACCACGTCCAGGTGCGAGGTCCCTCCGTACTGGCTCTGGAACACGAAGGCCCGCAGGTCGACGGCCCGGGGCTCGAGCCGCCGTCCGGAGAACGTGGGGTGGGTGGACAGCGAGACCATGTCCTGCGCCACCCACTTCGCGGGCTCCGCGCGGACCTGCTTCTCCAGCTCGGTGAGCTCGGAGCGCTCGGCGTGCGGGCCGATCACGATCCCGGTGCCGCCGTAGCCGTCCACCGGCTTGAGCACCAGCTCCGCCAGCCGGTCGAGGACCTCGGCACGCCGGGCGTCGTCCACGCACGGGTAGGTGGGGACGTTGTCGATCAGGGGTTCCTCGCCCAGGTAGTAGCGGATCATGTCCGGGACGTAGGCGTAGACGAGCTTGTCGTCCGCGATCCCGTTCCCCAGGGCGTTGAGCAGCGCGACCCGCCCCTTCGCGACGGCCGCCGCCAACGCTCGCCCGAGCGGTCGCATGTCCGCCCCGCGGGAGCTCATCAGCTCCTTCTCGTCCATCCGACGGTAGAGCGCCGACAGCCGGACCTTGCCACCCACGGTGACCAGGTAGACGCCCTCGTCGGTGACCTGCAGGTCCCGCGGCGTGACGACCGGGACCCCCATCTGGCGGGCCAGCAGCTCGTGCTCGAAGAACGCCGAGTCGGAGGGACCGGAGGACAGCAGGGCCACCTCGTCGTGCCCGGGGGCGCCGGTCTCGGTGGCGGACAGCAGCGCCGCCCGCAGTCGCCCCGGCACGTCCTCCAGCCCGACGACGCCCGACGGCGGCTCCAGATCGCTCATCACGCTGCGCACGAGCCGCCGGGACATGATCGAGTACCCGATGCCGGACGGGACCCGCAGGTTGTCCTCCAGCACCAGCCAGTGCTCGGCCGCGTCCCGGACCAGGTCGATGCCGGCCACGGCGATCCGCACGACGTCCGTGGGCATGATCTCGCCGTTGCGGTGCCTGCCGGGCGCGTTGTCGACGACGGAGGCGGGCACGATCCCGTCCCGCACGACCGCGCGCTCGCCGTAGACGTCCCGCAGGAACAGCTCCAGCGCCCGCACGCGCTGCGCGAGCCCGGCGGACAGCGCCTGCCAGTCCTCGGCAGACACGATCCGCGGGACCAGGTCCAGCGGGAACAGCCGCCCGTCGTCGCCGAACGTGACGCCGCGGGCGCGCTGCTCGGTCGCCAGGGCGGACTGCGCGGCGACCATCCCGCGCGGGCCGAGGCGCTCCAGCGTGCGGAACATCCAGCCGTAGTGGGGGAGGACCGAACCCTGCGCGCTCACCGCCTCGTCGAAGCCCGACGGCCGGTAGTCGGCGAGCAGCTCGCGGGCGAGCGGCGCCTCGACCGGCGGGTCGATCGGCAGCGGCCTGCCCTGGGTGTTCGCGATCAGGGCGTCCACGACGTCCGTGAGCTGGCCGCGGCGCCCGAACATCCGCCGCTGGCGGGCCGCGGCGCTGCCCCGGCCCAGCGTGGCCTCGGACAGCTCCAGCACCTGCTCCCAGTCCCCGAGCTCCTCCAGCTGTGGCCGGAGCAGGTCCACCAGCTGCCCGACGAGCAGCGGCGGCGAGACCAGCGACGGCCCCACCAGGTCGACGAGGTCCCCCTCCAGCCCGGAGCGCGCCGCCCGCCAGGAGGCCGCGCGCAGCAGCTCCTGGCTGGTCGTGGGCAGGGGGTCGCCGCGCTCGGCCTCGACGCGGACCTTGCAGACCAGGGCCCGGAAGAGCCCCGCGATGAGCACGACGTCGTCCACCGCCGTGCACGCGTCGCACACCCGCAGCTCGACGGTCGGGACGTGCGCGGACGGCCGGATGTCGAAGTACAGCATCCCGGGATCGGAGATGGTGCCGCTGGCGATCAGGGACTCGACCATCGCGTCGTACTCGGCGGCGGTCGCGACCATCGCGGGCGGGCCTGCGGTGGGCCAGCGGGACCAGACCATGCTGCGGTAGCTGGCGTAGCCGGTGTCGTTGCCGCGCCAGTACGGCGAGCTCGCGGAGATCGCCAGCAGGATGTGCAGGTAGGGCGCCACCCGCCGGACGACCTGCACCGCGGTGTCCCGGTCCGGCACGTCCACGTGCACCTGGGCGCCGCAGATGTGCTGCTCGCGCACCAGCATCTGGTACTCGTGCTGCATCTTCTCGTAGCGGGCGCCCGCGGAGATGTCGTCCCCGGACAGGTCGACGAGCGGGACGGTCCCCGCCGCGACGATCCCGAGCCCGTGCGGCTCGGCCACGTCCTCGAGCTTCTTCCGGAGCCTGCGGAGGTGTCCGCCCAGGTCGTCGAGGGTCTCGCAGACCGGCGTGTTGGTCTCGACCAGGCTCCGCTGCAGCTCCCGGGCGAACTCCGCCCCGTCGAGCTCGGGGAGCAGGACCTCGACCTCGGCGGCGGCCTGCCGCGTCGTGAGGTCGACGACGTGGAACTCCTCCTCGACCCCCAGCAGAGGCTTCCCCGGCCCACTCATGCGGGTGACGCTAGGTGCGGATTGTTACAATCAGATAGCGCGCACGGTCTCACCACACCGACGACCCGCGAGTCCCACACCTCCGGCCGCGAGTCCCACACCCCCGGCCGCGAGTCCCACACCTCCGGCCGCGAGTCGGACACCTCAGGTGTGCGCCGCCTCGAAGAACGCCAGCTCCAGGTCCACGGCCTCGCCGAACCGCCTGCCCACCCGCTCGACGTCCGTGGTGTGCGCCGCCGCGCGGTCGAGCTCGGCCCGCAGGAACCCGACCCACGCCTCGAACCCCGGCCCCCGGTGCAGGTCGATCCACTCGCGGGCGATCGGGTCCGCGGGCGCGGGCTGGTCGCGGGTGGCCCAGTCCAGGTACAGCCACTCGGCCACCAGCAGGACGGCCAGGATCTCGGCGTAGCTCGCGTCCTCCCGCGCGGTGTCCATCAGCTCGACGAAGCCTCGGGTCGGCTCGGCGGGCTCGGCCTCGGCCGACACCCCGAGCGTCCGGAACGAGGACAGGAAGAACTCGTGCTCGTCCCCGGCGACGAGCCCCACCTGCCGCGCGTGCACCACCCGTGCGGCCGGATCGTCGCAGGTCGCGACGGCCGCGCCCATGAGCGCGAGGAACGCGTCGCAGAACTGGAAGTCCTGCACGAGGTACCGGGCGAGCACCGGGCGGTCGACGGTCCCGGCCCACAGCTCGTCCACGAACCGGTGCGAGACCGCGGCCGCCCACGTCTCGGAGTGCTGGCGGCGGAGCTCTTCGGAGAACGACACGGGCGTCAAGTCTGCTCGACGGCCGCCGCGTACTCCTCAGGGGTGTTGACGTTGACCAGCGACCGCAGCTCCGGATCGGCCTGCGCGAGGGTGGGATCGGCGAGCAGCTCCGCCGCCCCGGCCCGGTGCACGTCGACGGTCGCGAACAGATCCGGCGGGCGGCTCCGCCCCGCCCCCAGCAACCCGACGACGACCGGCGCCAGCGAGGTCCGGTACGCGGCGGCGAGCGGCTGGTGATGGCCGTGCACCACGGGGAGCAGCACCTCGTGCGCCCCGAGCAGCGCGAGCACCCGTCGGACGTAGGCGGGGTGCAACAGCGGGAGATCGACCGAGGCGACGAACGCGACCTCCGCCCGCCCCTGCAGCGCGGCGAGCCCGGTCGCGATCCCCTGCAGCGGCCCGCGCCCCTCGACGGGATCGGCGACCACCTCCGCGTCCACGGGCGGCAGCTCCTGCCCCGGCGCGCCGACGACGACCACGGGCCCCTCGACCGCCACCCGCACCACCCCGACCACGTGGTTCAGCAGCGGCACGCCACCCCAGTCCAGCCAGGCCTTCGACCGACCCATCCGAGACGACCGTCCCCCGACCAGCACGATCCCCGCCGCTCCCACCCCCGAGAACCTACCGATGTCCGACTCGCGCTCCGTGGCGTCCGACTCGCGGCCGGTGGTGTGGGACTCGCGGCCGGTGGTGTGGGACTCGCGGACCGGGCTCCACCCGGACAGGTCAGATCGCCACGCGCATGATCCGGTCGTCGTCGCCGAGCTCACCGCCCAGGATCTCCGCGGTGCCGGAAGCGAAGCGCGCGGCGGACCAGGTGGCGGCGAGGGCGTCGAGGCAGTCGTCGAGCCGGGCGCCCCGCGGGAGGTCCGCGAGGGCGGTCGGGGGGACCCACGAGGAGAGGGCCGCGATGCGTTGGCCCGCGCCCCGCGCGGTCTTCTTCCCCTCGAAGGCCACGGCAGGCGCCAGGCCTCGGAAGGCCAGCTCCGGGTGCACCTCGACCACGTGCGCGGGTACCGAGACGTCCAACCACGACAGGATCTGTCGCCGGATGTTCCAGGCCTGGATGCTGATCCCGCGGCCGGTCAACGAGCGCGACAGCTCGACGGCGGAGGCGTGCGAGGCGCACTCCAGCACCGCCCGCGGGGGAGCGGGGAACACCGACGACCGCGCCCGACCCAACCGGGCCGCGCACAGGGCGTCGCACGACCGCCCCCCGGAAACGGGCACGGCCAGCGGGATGTCCACCCCCACCGCGGTGCATCCCGCAGTCAGCGTCAGCACCTCGGCGGGCGTGGCCACGACGTCCCACCGCACCGCGGACCCCCGCACCCGGGCCACGACCCAGCCGCCGGGCACCCCGTCCACCCCCGCGATCTCGCGCATGAGGCAGGATTCTCGCCGTGCGCGTCTACCTCGGCAGTGACCACGCCGGTTTCGAGCTCAAGGCCGCCCTGGTGAAGCACCTGGGCGGCAAGGGATACGACGTCGTGGACGTCGGCGCCCTGACCTACGACCCGGACGACGACTACCCGGCCTTCTGCATCGACACCGCGAAGAAGGTCGTGAACGACCCGGGCAGTCTCGGCGTCGTGATCGGCGGCTCCGGCAACGGCGAGCAGATCGCCGCGAACAAGGTCAAGGGCATCCGCGCCGCGCTCGCGTGGAACCTGGACACCGCGCAGCTGTGCCGCGAGCACAACGACGCCCAGGTCGTCGGGATCGGCGCCCGCCAGCACACCGAGGCCGAGGCGATCGCGATCGTCGAGCGGTTCCTGGAGACCCCGTTCAGCCGGGGCGAACGCCACCAGCGGCGGATCGACCAGCTGTCGGCGTACGAGAGTGCCTGAGGGGCACACCCTTCATCGGCTGGCGAGGCGCCACCAGCGGCTCTTCGCGCGCAGGCCGGTCCGGGTGTCCAGCCCGCAGGGCCGGTTCGCCGACGCCGCCGCCCTGCTCGACGGGCAGGTGCTCACCCGGGCCGAGGCCCACGGCAAGCACCTCTTCCACACGTTCGGCCGGGACCGGGTCGTGCACGTGCACCTCGGCCTGTACGGCACGTTCGACGAGGGCGAGCTCCCCGCCCCGGAGCCCCGCGGCCTGCTCCGGCTGCGGTTCGAGGGCGAGACCCACTACGCCGACCTGCGCGGCCCGACGGCGTGTGAGCTGCTGACCCGCGCCGAGGTCGCCGCGATCCGGGACCGGCTCGGCCCCGACCCGCTCCGCCGCGACTTCGACCCCGACCGGGTGTACCAGCGGATCTCGAGGAGCTCGAGCCCGCTCGCCACGCTGCTGATGGACCAGAAGGTGATCTCCGGCGTCGGGAACGTGTACCGGGCGGAGCTGCTGTTCCGCCACCACCTCGACCCCCAGACCAGCGGGAAGGCCCTGGACAAGGGCACCTGGGACGCGATGGCGGCCGATCTCGTCGTCCTGATGAAGGACGGGGTGCGGAAGGGCCGGATCGACACCGTCCGCCCCGAGGACGACCCCCGCCGCAAGGGCCGGCCCGCGCGGAGGGACCGGCACGGCGGCGAGGTCTACGTCTACCGCCGCGCCGGGATGCCCTGCCACGTCTGCGGCACCGAGGTGCGCACCGCCACCCACGCCGCCCGCAACCTGTTCTGGTGTCCCGGCTGCCAGCAGGGGTAGCCCGATCAGCGGGCCTCCAGCACCACCACGTCCCCGGCGGGCACCGCCTGCGCCAACCGGAACCCCGCGGCCGCGAAGAGCTGCGCGAACTCGGTCTCGGTGCGCTCCCGGCCGGTGGCGAGCAACAGCATCGTCGCGTCCATCCGCACGACGGCGGGGGCGTCGACCGCGCGTGCCGGGAGGACCGCCTCGACCACCAGCAGGGGGGTCCCGGTCGGCATCGCGGCCCGGCACGTCCGGAGGATCTGCAGGGCCGCGGGGTCCGCCCAGTCGTGCAGGACCCGGGACAGCGTGTAGGCATCCCCGCCCACGGGCACCGACACGAAGAAGTCCCCGCCGATCCCGCCCGCCGGCTCCGCGACCTCGGGTCGGTCGAACAGCACGCCCTCGACCTGTGAGTTCGCCGCCCGGATCGCGTCGAGCAGCACGCCGGTCCCGCCGCCGACGTCCACCACCCGCCGGAACCGCCCGAAGTCGTAGGCCGCGACGACGGCGGCCGCCTCCCGCGCGGACCGCGCGGTCATCGAGGTCTGGAACGCCGCCCGCTCCGCCTCGCGCCCGGCCAGCCACTCGAAGAACGGCAGGCCGCGGGCCCGGTCGAACGCCACGTCCCCGCTTCGGACCGCCCCCGGCAGCGCCCCGACGACGCCCGCGTACACCCGTCCGCGGGCCAGGACCGCGCCGCGCTGGGACTCCACCCCATCCGTGCGCAGGAGCGACCCGAGCGGGGTGAGCGCGAACCCGGCGGGCGCCTCGGCGAGCACCCCCTCGGCGGCCAGCAGGCGCAGCACCCGGTGCAGGTGCCCGGGATCCGCGCCCAGTGCCTCGGCGAGCTCGGCCGCGGTCAGCGGGCCCGCGGCGAGGGCGTCCGCCACCCCGAGGTCGACGGCAACGTGCAGGGCCGCGGTGACCAGGTAGCCGTCGGCCAACCGGAGGAGGGACTCCCGGGCGTCCATGAGGGGAGGAGCGCCGCCGGCGCGCCGCGGATACCCCGGAGAGCTCTGACCGGCCCGGGACCCCGAACATTCCGGGCCGGTCCGTGTCGCGAGGCCGGTCGGCCGGGGTCTGGTGGCCCGGTCAGCGGGTTCGTCCACCACCCACTGTCAGAAGTCGAAGTCTCCGAAGCCACCGCCGCCGAAGTCTCCGCCGCCGAAGTCTCCGCCGCCGTCCCCGCCGAAGTCTCCGCCGCCGTCCCCGCCGCCGTCCCCGCCGAGGTCTCCGTCCCCGCCCGCGGCCATGTCCGCGGCCATGCCGTCCGAGTAGCCGTCCGCGTACGCGCTGCCCGCCATACCGGAGAACATCGCGCTGAACAGCAGCGCCGACCCGATGCCCCACGCGCCCGCGACCAGCGCGGGCTTCCACCACGGCTCGCTGTACCAGCCCGCCGGGACCGGCCTGCCCGCGACGTTCCCGCCCGGGTAGTAGTGCGCGTTGCGGTCCGACGGGGAGGGGGAGGCGCTGTAGCGGTGCCCCTCGACGTCCACGTCCCGCTCCTCGGTGACCGCGCCCGCCTTGGCCTGCCCGGGCAGCGGCGGCAGCTCGGGGCCCGGGTCCATGTCCATGGCCAGCCGCGCCGCGCGCACGTAGTAGAGGCCCTCGTACGCCGTCTCGGTCACCCCGCGCGCCTGAGCGGGGGTCTTCGCCTGCTCCATCTGGGAGCCCGCCGCGGTGTACCGCTCGGAGGCGTCCGCGAGGGCCTGCTTGGCCGCCTCGTTCGTCCCGACGAGGTTCAGCACCTGCCCGCCGAGCCGCTCGACCCAGCGGCGCGCCTCCGACTTGGCGTCCTCGAGCTCGCGCGCCTGGCCCGCGCCACGGCTGCGGACCAGCCAGACGACACCCGCCACCACGGCGAGCAGCAGGATGATGGTCACGAGGTCCACGGGTTCTCCCTGAGATCTGCCGGCTCCCGCTGACAACGGACGAATCGCCCGCCGGGTTCCCGGCACTACCCTGGCCGGGTGTCCGACAGCAAGCCGGTCGAGGCCTGGATGACCGACATGGACGGCGTGCTCGTCCACGAGGGGAGCATCATCCCGGGTGCCGACGCGTTCGTGAACCGTCTCCGCGCGAAGGGCGTGCCCTTCCTCGTCCTGACCAACAACTCCATCTTCACCCCGCGTGACCTGCAGTTCCGGCTGCGCGGCAGCGGGGTGGACGTCCCGGTGGAGGCGATCTGGACCTCCGCGCTGGCCACCGCCGTGTTCCTGGACGGGCAGCGGCCGGGCGGCTCGGCGTACGTCGTGGGGGAGGCTGGGCTGACCACCGCGCTGCACGATATCGGGTACGTGCTCACCGACCGGGACCCGGACTACGTGGTGCTCGGCGAGACCCGCACCTACAGCTTCGAGGCCGTGACGACGGCGATCCGGCTGGTCGAGCGGGGCGCCCGGTTCGTCGCGACCAACCCGGACGCCACCGGCCCGTCCCACGAGGGCTCGCTGCCCGCCACCGGCTCGGTCGCCGCCCTGATCACCCGCGCGACGGGCGTGGAGCCCTACTTCGTCGGCAAGCCGAACCCGCTGATGATGCGGGCCGCCCTGAACCGGCTCGGCGCCCACTCCGAGACCACGGTGATGATCGGGGACCGGATGGAGACGGACGTCGTCGCGGGCCTGGAGGCGGGCATGCGGACCGTGCTGGTGCTCAGCGGGATCATGCGGGCCGAGGCAGTGGAGCGGTACCCGTACCGCCCGAACCGGATCGTGGGGTCCATCGCGGATCTGGTCGACGACGTGTGACCCGGTGGTCCACGCCGGCGGGCACGCCGGCGTGGACCAGCGGCCGGTGAGGGAGGGGTGTCTCCCGGCCGCGGGTGGGCGCCTGCGCCGGGTTCCTCGCGGGAAACCGGCGGGTCGGCGCCCCGGGGGAGGACTCGGCCCCGTCCTGCGGTGTGTTACCGCGCAACGAGAGCATTCCTCGCATCCCAGGGTTGCGAATCACAGTCGTGTGATTACCCTCATGGGCATGGGTGACACCGTCTGGTGGAGCTGCCCGGAGTGTGGCTCCTACGCCGAACTGTCCGCCGAGGAGTCGATCGGTTTCGCGATCTCCTGTCCGGACTGCCAGGACCCCATGGTCCCGCAGTGGCGGTGGGAGGACACGCACTCCGCGGCATGAGAATGCGGAGCGCAATTCGCCGATGACTCAGCGGTGCGCACCCCTCGCGGGTGCTGGGGCGCGAGGGCCCTGCTGCCTGCGGGGACCGTGTCCGCGAGTCCAGTCGGACGGACCCGCCGGGATCACCGGACGGAATTCCCGACGCGATGAGTGAGCAGTGGAATACCAGTCGTTACCTTGGTCCTCGAAATTCTCGAATTCTTATCGAACGAGTGATCGAGAGATATCCATGAAATCGAATCATCTGTCCGCCGAACCTTGACTCCGCGGTGGTCAGGCAGCACTGTGGATCTCGCTCGCGGGCCGGCGCTCCCCACCGCCCGCCTCTGAGTGGATCCGAGGTGCCTGTGAATCCGACCCAGGTCGTGGACGCCACCCTGACGGCGTTCCCGGCGACCATGCCCGAGTGCCGCGCGTCCGGGATCGTCGACAGGGCGACCGGCACGCCGCTCGGCGCGGACACCGTCGAGGAGCATCCAGGGGAGGTCCCGGACGCGCCGGCCGCCGCCACGGTGAACCTCTTCCAGGGCCGCACGGTGTCGAGCGACCACCTCGTCCACCTGTTCCTGCGCAGCCGGGCCACCCCGGACGACGTCGCGGTCGTCGGGTGCGGCCGCGAGGCGAACGTCGGCACGCTCATGGCCCAGGCGCGGCTGGTCGTGCGCGAGCACGCGGGCGCATGATCGGGCTGTCCGACGTGGTCGTGATCGGGCCGGCCGCGCAGCGCGGGCCGGTCGTCGTGGATCGCGTGGCGTGGATGCCGTCCGTCGCGCTGACCGGGCCGACCTCGCTCGGCGCGCCGCCGAGGTTCGAGGTCGAGGCCGCGCTGGTGGGAGGCTCACCGTGACCGGCCCGCTGCCGCGGGTCGCCAGCGCCCGCGAGGGGGTCGACGGGCCTGCGGCGGACCGGATCGACGGGCTGATCCGTAGGCTGAGCTGGGACGGGCTGCGGCTCGTCGAGATCTTCGGGAGACGGCAGGGCCTGCGCGGTTCAGAGGTCGACGCGCTGGTCTCGATCCGGCTCGCGGAGGTGGACGGCGAGCCGCTCACCCCAGGGGACCTCGCCTCGGTGCTGCTGCTGACCACCGGGGCGGTCACCGGGCTGGTGGACCGGCTCGCCCGGTCCGGGCACGTCCGCCGCGAGCCGGACGGCCGGGACCGCAGGCGGATCCGGCTGCTGACCCGGCAGCGCGGCGAGGAGATCGCCTCCGAGGTGCTGCGGATGCTGGCCGTGCGCACCCGCGGTGTGGTCTCGGAGTTCACCCCGGAGGAGATCGACGCCGTCGAGCGGTTCCTGGCCCGGACCGTCGTCGCCACCACGAACCGGCTGTGGTCACTGGAGGCGTGAGCTCTCCGCGGCGGGCCGCCCCGCCCGCCGACGCCGCCGTCCATTCACGCCCCCGACGCGATGCGAATGGGAGATCCGGTGAGTGCGGCCGCATCAGCGATGCGGGTCCTGCCCGAGTGGGCGGACGACGATCTCGCTCACGTCGACGTGCCGAGGCTGGGTCAGCGCGTAGCGAACGGCGCGACGACGTCGTCGGAACACGGCGTCGATTCGGCCGAACCTCTCCGCGGTCCGCGCACAGACGACCGCCATGTCCTCCCAGCGCCGCACGTCGGCGGCCAGCGACAAGCTGTCGGCGTCCTCGACCCCGGCAGCGGATCGGGAGACGGTGGCGACGATGTACCCCGCTGCTCGCGCCCGGGCCGCAGTGGCTGCACCGATGCCGCGGGAGCCGCCCGTGACGAGCAGAACCGGACTCACCGGATCGGCCGCGAGAGGTGCACGGATGTCATTCTCGCATCGGCTCTCCACGGGAGCCGTTGCTACACGACTGCTACAGATCCGGGCCTCGGGTGTCCCTGACCCACCGGTCCGGGTGCGCCATGATCGGCCGCTGGCCGCCGCCGTCATGAGCACCCCTCGCCGGGCCGCCCACGTCGACCGCAACGGGCCGGCCTCGGGTACCGCGTCGGTGCGTCGTGGGTGAGCGCCCCAAAACTCTCCTAAGCGGTGCGAGATCCAGTTACTGCAATGCCAGTTCAGTTCAGTGGTCGGGTGGTCGTTCGCGGCGGTTCGGGAGCCCCCGGGGGCCGGGCGGCGGATCGTCCCCGGGTAGCGGAACGGGCGCGGCGAGTTCCCCTTGAGCGTCGATTTCCAGTCGCGCGTGGTAGGCGATCGGGTGCCAGATCTCGTCGAACGGGTTCATCAGCGACCCGCCACCTGCACGGCTCCGCACCCGCCGCGCCGCCCAGACCAAGGAGCCTAGGACCAAGGCGAACAGACTGATCACGCTGAGGACGCCGACCATGCGAACACCGTAGCCTGCACCGCGCCGAGCGGATGTGCTAGCTCAATCCGGGCTCGGATTTCGGGACCCAGAATCGCAGCGCGGACTCGCCGGGGATCGGTCTGAAGAACTGTCGCTCACGCGGAACCGCCGTTGCAGTTTCGAGTGGGGCCCATGTCCGGCCGCAGACCCACGCCGGATACGAGAACAACGTCCGGCAGCACCTCGTGCCCCGGATCGGGGCCAAGAAGCTGAGCCGGCTTACCGTCCGCGACGGCCGGCTGCTGTCAGCAACCGCTGTCATGCCAGGTGCAAGATCACCGACACCCGGCCTGACCTGGTCGGGGTGGCGGGATTTGAACCCACGGCCCCTCGCTCCCAAAGCGAGTGCGCTACCAAGCTGCGCCACACCCCGTGGCGAGGAGTCTAGGGCACCCCTCGTCGGCGGTGTCTCCGCCGTGGCAGCGGCGCAGCGTTGATCGGGATCCAGCGAGGAGCTGGGCGCGGCGCTGCGTGGCGCCGAGGCCGCGCGGTACCTGTGGAGCCGGGACACGCTCGCACCGCTGTGCCCGGCGGACGTCCGGTTCCAGTTCGCCTCCGCCCTCCGCACCCGCCGCCGTCGCTGAGGCCTGGCTGATCCCCAGGGCCTCCACGGCCGCGCCCCGACGCTCGTCAGCTCGCCCGTGGCGGCTGCCGACTCGCCCTGCTCACCCGGCTCGGCCTGCACCAGGGCCGCCGAGGCCGGATCGAGGTGACGGGGAGCCTGCCGGAGGCCGGAGCCTGATCCGCTATCCTGACCACGCGCCCGGGCAGATCCGGGAGCATGCGGGCGTAGCTCAATGGTAGAGCCCTAGTCTTCCAAACTAGCTACGCGGGTTCGATTCCCGTCGCCCGCTCCACCTCTCACCAGCGGGAAACGCTGCGTTCATGATCGAAACTAGCGACAGCATGGAACGAGAAATGGAACGAACGAGGTTTACTCCCGTTCCATGGCAGGCAAGCCAGGCACCCGCACCAAGCGCGCGACGGGCAGCATCGAGAAGCTCCCGAGCGGCGCTCTTCGCGTCCGCGTGTACGCCGGACTCGACCCGCTGACGAAGCGCCGCCGCGAGCTGATCGAGATCGTCCCTGCGGGGCCGAACGTCGAGCGGGACGCCGAGGCCGTTCGCGTGCGCTTCGTCCACGAGATCAACGAGCGCAAGAACCCGAAGAGGTCGAGCTTCCCAGAAGGCCATCTACAGCAAGGAGGGCTCTGGGAGCGGACGTGCGTGACGCGCGCGGACACCGTCGCTCAGGGCGGAGCACCGTCCCCGCCTACGATCGCGTGCAGGGTGAGTCCTTCGAGTATCCGGTGCAGGCCCCAGGTGTATTGACCGGTGGAGATGTGGCCGGCCAGGGTGGCTGCCGCGGCGCGGGTGCGGGGGAGGTGCTCGGCGGAGGTCGCCGCGAAGCTGCGGTACCTGGCGGCGATCCGGTCGGACTCCGGCGGGAGCGGGCCGGGCCGATGCAGGTCGGCGACCTCGAGGGCGATCGACCCGAAGACGTAGCCGAGCATCAGGTGCGCGGCCCGTGCGGCGTCGTCCGCGTCGAGTCCGGCGTCGGCGAGGAGCTCGAGGAGCCGCTCGTTCAGGGCGAGGGCGCGGGGGCCGGTCATCGGCCCGCCGAGAATCAGGGGCACTGCCCCGGGGTGCGCCGAGAGCCGCTGCCGGAGCTCGAGGGCCACCGCCTCCACCCGCAGCCGCCACGGCTGGGAGCGGTCGGCGAAGACGTCGTGGTCCACCTCGCCGAGCAGGCGCTCGACGATCGCCTCGATCACGGCTGCTTTGTCCGGAAAGTACGTGTAGACGGCGTTGGGTGCCACGCCGACCCGCGCGGCTATGCCGCGCACGGACGCCGCGGCGGGCCCGCCCGCATCGAGCAGGTCCAGCGCGGCGTCGAGGATCTCGTCCTCGGTCAGCGCGCGGCGCGGGCCGGGGCGCCGTACCCGTTCTACCGCCGGTTCAATCCCCATCGCCCGCCCTTTCCTTGACTTTCCCTTGTACAACGTACATCGTCTGAACGGCGTACAGAACTGTACGCGGTGCAGAGATGGGGTCGCGATGACCACGGTCGCAGAGGATGCCCGGTGTCCTCTACCTGCTCAACCAGCGCGACGTCCTGGGCTCCGCCATACCCGGCTTCCCCGTCTGGGACCTCGCCGGGCTGCTCGGCAGTACCGGTTGGGGCCTGTGGGTGGCTGCACTGGGCGTCACGGTCCTGCTGCGCAGAGTCAGAGTCCCCCACGCACCGCTGCCGACCCCTGACGCCAACCTCTATCCGAGCACGCCCGCCGTCGGCCCGCCCGCAGCCGGGCTGAGGAGCTGAGCACCATGTCCCGTCCGCGAGCACCCGCACCGTCGTTCCTGCGCACCTGGTTGATCTGGACCGCGGGGTTCCTGGCCTTCCCGCTCGCCGGTCTGGCCGGAACCGGGGTGGTCGGCCGCGTCGACAGCCCGATGGCCGCCCTGCTGGGGGGCGCGGTGGCCGGGCTCATCGTCGGCGCAGGCCAGACGCTGGTGAGCTCTCGGCGCCTCGACGCGCGCTGGTGGATTCCAGCGACCGCGATCGGTATGGGCTTGGGGCTCCTGCTCGGCGCATGGACGGTCGACTACCGGACCTCCCTGGTCGACCTGGTCCTGATGGGCGCGCTCACCGGTCTGGTCCTCGGCGCCGCCCAGACGATCGCACTGCCACGCCGCACCCGGATGCGCTGGGTATGGGCCGCGGCGGTGGCGGTTCTCTGGGCCCTGGGCTGGGCGGCGACCACCCTGGGCGGGATCGCGGTCGAGGAACAGTTCACGATCTTCGGCGCGTACGGCGCGGTGACGTTCTCCGCCCTGTCCGGGGTCCTGCTCCATCGCCTCCTCCCCCCTCGACGCTCGCCGGATCAGACCGGTACCGACCCTGACCGCGCACCTCACGCACCGAGCGAGGCGACGACGTGAGCACCACGCGACACGTCATCTTCGGGACCGGCCCGATCGACCTGGCCACCCTCGACGCGATACGCCGTCGCGGCGAGACCGCCCGGCTGGTCACCCGATCAGGTCGCATCCCGCAGCCGAGGATGTCGAGATCGTCGCCGGCGACGCTGCCGATCCGGCCTTCGCCGCACATGCCGCACGCAGTGCCGAAGTGATCTACCAAACCCTGAGTCCGGCCTACCCGGAATGGACGGCCCCAAGAAGGGGCAGCTGCGCGGGAGGATGGCGCGAGAACTGCTCGCAGCTCATCACGCCGGACGCGTCGAGGTCGCGATCGGTCGCGCCTCGGACTACTTCGGACCCCGTGGCGGTGCCCAGTCCAACCTCGGCGACAGGGTCTTCCCCGCCGCCCTGGCAGGCAAGACCGCCACGGTCCTCGGCGACCCCGACCAACCCCACACCTACACCTACATTCCGGACATCGGCGAAGGCCTGGCAGTCCTCGGTGAACACTCCGCGGCACCCGGCGAGGTGTGGCACCTGCCCAACGACCCGCACACCCGTACCACCCGCCAGATCGTCGAGACCGCCCGGCAACGCTCCTGACCAGGATCGACCCGCACCACGCCACGCAACCGCCGACGCGCCGACTGCCAGACCTCCACTGATGAGGACCCGATGGCCACCGTGACACCGAAACCACCCGTCGACCGACCTGCAGGCGAGGCACCGAACCGGGTCTGCTCGGCACCCTGCTGTACAGGTCACGACTCGTACCACGCGCCATCCCGGTGCTCGGACTCGTCGGAGCCCCCCTGCTCTTCGCCTCCGTCACCGCGACGATCTTCGGGGTCTTCGACCAGGTCTCGCCCGTGGCCGCGATCGCCGCACTCCCGATCGCCCTGTGGGAGTTCTCCCTCGGCATCTGGCTGGTGGTCAAGGGCTTCAGGCCCTTG
>Ga0068863_100000737_pt1 | contig 32756 bp, 30 predicted proteins | sample KBSSwiS62_FD_66596 | JGI IMG/M metagenome (GOLD analysis project Ga0068863, IMG submission 66596) | Switchgrass rhizosphere microbial communities from Kellogg Biological Station, Michigan, USA - KBS Switchgrass S6-2 | ecosystem: Host-associated > Plants > Roots > Rhizosphere > Soil ... | reverse complement strand
TGCTGTAGCTTTTTTTCCCGCCCGGTGTTTAATTCAACCATGGCATCCCACAAAAAACAACACGACCTCCGTAACCTGCTTATCCTGCTACCCACAGAGGCGGTCCGACCCGACTGCTTTGGCGACCCCAAGGCGACCTACCTCTGGACGATCGACCAGCGACGGCAATTCGTTCGAGACCTCGGTCAACGCATGATCAATCTCATCTTTGCGACGGTCGAACATCCCGATCCTGTGCCAGGCAGCGACGTCATCCCCGTCCCACACAAGAGGAAGGTGGGTCGTGTCGTCGATGCTTTCATGCGAGCCGACGGCCAGCTGCTCAACACCGTCGAGGTCTGGCATGACAATGACGCTTTCATTGAGGAGTTTATGCAAGACTACGAACAAGGGCGGTGTCGGTGGGGTGGCTCCTGGGGCAAGGATTTGAAGATTGACACCGATCGCTTTGATATCCAAGCCAAGGATATCAGTCACTTGGCCCTGACGCGCTACCCTGCCCATGGGGACGACAAGGAACAAGGCGCGACGTGGGTGCATTTCTTCTCTCGTGACCCTGCCCTCTTCTATGGTGCTTTGCAAAAGTTGATGGTCGAAGAAGAGCAGAGGGTGCCGGGCGTGGGCTTATTCATGGATGAGGAAACACGGGAACGCCTCCAACCCTTGTTTACCAAGAGTGAACAGCAGGCCTTAGAACGCCAAGAACAACAACAACAGGAAATGATGGAAGTCATCCAGACCCAAACACAGTCTGATGCGAGAAAGCCCTTGAGTTTAGATGAGGCCGTCCTGGCCGACCCGGATGGCAGTCACAGCACTCATAGTACTGCTCCTGATTCTTTAGACTCCTCCATGGCTGCCGCGACCGACCCCATGCAAGGGGTAACCCCGACCCAACCCACACCTATTGCTCAACCACCCCAAGTTGCTGACGGAGAGCAAGAGCGCAAGTCGCGTTACGACAAGTTCATTACACGCTTCAAGCCGTGGAACGAGAAAACGTTTGCCAAACCCGATGAGCCGACCATGGACCCGGAGACCTTCACCACTGCCGCCCAACTCAGTGCCGCCTGGCAGGAGACCACCAAGGACGACAAAATCAAGGAGGTGCCCCGAGAGATGATGGAGGCTGGTCGCCTCGTCGATGACTACTTGTCGGCCATTGGCCAGTTCGTGGCCAGCAAGAAGAAGGAAACGTACGAGGCCGACACGAGCCTGCGTGACAGTGAGTTGAATGCCTTGTCCAATCCTCTGTCGAATCTCCCCTATGCCGTGAGTGTATTGAGCAATACGCTGAGAGCCGACTACAATGCCGACAAGCATGCCCTCCTGCTCAAGGCCCAGCGTGAAGCCGCCGAAACTGCGGCCAAGGCCAAGGAGGCCGAGTTGCTCAAGCAGATTGAGACGCTGCGCACGGAGAAGGAAGCGGCCGAGAAACGGGCACGCACCGAAACCATTGCCGCCGCTCTCAATGCTCCTGTCCGTCCGATTCAAGGATCGACCTTGCCCGGTGCCGGAGCCGCCGGTCTTCCTCTACACATGGCCGTTCCTGACGCCGTGGTGAATCTTCAGCAACAGCAACAACAAGCACAGCAGACACAGCAGCAGCCCCAGACTGTGAGTGTCATTTCCTCCCGCACGTATAATGAAGATCGTGATCCAAAGTTCAATCGCGTCACGTCGAACTGGTCCGTGCCCAAGTACTTGAGCGATGCCAAGAACGCCGAGAGCCGCAATCTCAACTTCTCCTCGGACCGACCCCGTCCCTTTACAAGATTCGCTGATCTGCACAAACGCAGCCAAGCCCTTGGGAACAAGGAATAGTAAGAAGGAGAAGGCCTTCACCCTCCCCTATCCCCACCCACTCTGCCGTTGTCTTAAACATTTTTTCCCTGCCTCCCTGCCACTTGTGCTTTTTCTTCGCCACCAAAGAAGAAGAGAGAGTCATTATGACCATCCTATAATAATAAAAATCCACACTCATACCCCCTCTTGTCATTTTCCTGCTGTCATAACGATGGAAATTGAATGGCAGGATGTCACTCCTGCCTTTTCTTCCGCCACCTTTGACTTTGAACAGAATCAGGAAGATGATGCCATGACACAGGAACCACCTCCTCCCCCCTTCTCTCTTCTCTCCCGCCCTTTGTGCGGTGACGCAGCCCATGCAGCAGTCACAGTGACTGAATCGGAGGTGCCTGTGATAGAGGAAGAGGAGGACGACACCTACGCCTTTCCCAATGTCCCGTCGGCCATCACGGCCACGTCGATGCCGGCCTTCTCCTTGTTCAAAACGCCTGTGCCCAAAAGCATCCAAGAGGAATGGACTGCCGTACAACAACGCTGGCCATGGCTCAATCATGAACGGGTCATCCCGGGGCCTCCTGCGCGGTACGAATTGACCGGCATGAACCCCGTCAACCGGCTGCACATGATGGTCATTGCCGAGGAGACGGGACGGACGTTCGACAACCACCCCATGTTCAAGTGGCAGCTGGCCACTCGTGCCTTGCGCTGGGATTTGGAAGGGCAGAATGGCCCGCGTTACCTCCTCTTTGCTGGCACCAATGGCCGCCTGTGGCCGACGCATTTGCCCAATCTGTCGGTCAGTCAGGCGCTGGAGTTGACGTTGATCCCAGACAAGCAGATTTTGAAGACGTTTCAGCACGTCGTGCGCGTCATGGCCGAGACCATGGCTCTGCAGATTGAACAAGAAGATGACACGTTGCTCCAACACGACATGCCGCGCATGGTGGCTGCTCACCAGAGTTTGCAGCGGGTATCTAGTCCTGTATGTTTCTTCCCTGCCTTTCCTTTTTCATAGGAAGCCCAATTCGACATGGTTGTATGTGCCCCACATCTGCAGTGTTGGGCCATGGCCTTTAAGTGGACCGCCGGTCTGCGCCTCATCCTGCAAATTGAATTGCCCACGGTCGACGACAGCCGTGCTCTTATCGACCAGTGGCGGCAGGAACCGCGCGACCGGTTTCCTGGGACAGACAAGGAAAAAGAGGGTGTGCAGTGGCCACCATCCATCGACCATGACCAGTGGCTCCAGGCGTTTGCACGCGCGCCTGTTTTTTCATTGTATGCGTACGATTTGCAGCGTGATCGCCAGCGGGCCTTCAGTATGAATGTGGAGGGACTGCGAGCACCGCCCTCTGTCGCCTCATTTCTCGTGTCGCCACACCGGGGATACAATGGGCGACAGCGTGTCCTGCAACAACTGCAGCAAATTATGAAGCAGTATCAGGACGACCACCTGGCCCTGGATGAAAAATATGGTTTTGACCGTGACGACATGGATGAACGCCGCCGTCGACCTGGGCAAAAGATGAAGTTTGAAGAAGAGCAGCACCAACCACAAGTAGGCATGTATTCAAGCAGTGGCAAACAGGTGGTTTTTTCGGGTGGTTGTAACGACGATGATGTGGACATGGAGGACGCGGATGGCGACATGGATGTGGATGAGGACTCTTTAATGATTGTAGGAGACCATGAGGACTATGAATACGATGGCATGGCCAGTAACCTGGGGCAATAAAGAAAAAGAAGGATCCATATTTTTTTTTACATGTAATCAGCAATAACACGTAAGCGCCACGTCGCATAGTTTGGAAAGTTCATGCTGATATACTGTGCACCAAAGTCAGGACTCGGAACATGTTGCCGACGCGCCTCGTCCATGAGCAACTCTTTTGCTCTCTCGAACTTCTTCTTCTCCTCCTTGTATCTGCATTGCATGAGGTAATCGACCTTCTCATGATGGTTCGCAGCGATGAAAAAGTGTTCTCTGCGGGCTCCCGTTGTTGGTTCCCGATTCACAAAGCCAGGGAGGCTTCCTCGTGGAGGCGATGCAAGTAAGACCGGTGGCAATTCGAGTGGTCTTGTTGCAGGCAGAAATGCATCACCATCGGGTTGTTTAGGGACTCCAACAGGAGCAATTCGGTACGGATGAAAATCAGATTCTTCCGCCATGATTCAGAGGAGAGTGTGTTGCAAGTCATTCGATTGCTATGAACACTGCTGTCCTATTACCATCACCGTCGCCACGTCGCCGACGTAAACTGAAATGGACCGAGTATAAACATAGTTTCCACGGGCGATTGGGACCGGACGAAACCTTTATCGTCTGTTTATGTCGTGGGAACAACACCGAGGACTTCGATGGCATTGTGCAACGCTGTAACACGGCCCTTGGTCTTACACCGTCCTTCGGACAGGTGACATGGGACCTTACGTATGGAGGACACGCGTTCGAATTACCCTGGAAAGCCCATCGCCAGGCATACCGTGTCTTGGATCATCTCTTGCGTGTCGAACGCTTGTCTGTTTTCACTCAGACCCGCATGTGTGTGAACTTATCGCCTGCCCAACTCAACGAAGGAGACACATGCACACCCGAATGGATGGAGCGTGTCACGGCGCGCGCGATGCGACAGGAAGTGGAACAGTGGGCTGCTGTCCTGGGAGACGGCTCCAACACAGGGAAGTGGGCACGAGCAGTCGAGACCATGTGTTGGCAGTACAAGGTTGTCTATGCACATGAAGCCAGTTGGATCACGGAGGAGGGCAAGGCGTTGGTGCGTTGGCTGCGATCACTGGTACCGTCGCCTGATCCTTTATCCAGTGACGAGGAGGTGTATGTGTCGGATGTGGAAGACGCGACAAGGAAAAGACTTCCATCTCCTATACCTATGCCACCCAGCAAGGTACCCCGGCTTGAAGAGAAAGAAGAAGAAGGGACAATATGCATGATCTGCCTAGTTCAACGTGCAGATACGATGGTTTTGCCCTGTGGACATCAAGTCGTTTGTCGCGTCTGTTCACCGCTGTTACAAAAGACCATCTTAGCACGCAAATGTGCCTATTGTCAACAACCTCTCACCGTTATTTTACAAGATGAGCAATGATGGTTTTTTATTATTTTAAGCATCAAAGTAAAGACTTGAAGCTAAGAGAGCACCGCCTGTCCTTGTATCTTGTTGTTCTCTATTATTCTTGTTTTTGTTATATTTCAAGGTTGCAGGAGGCTGCACCAGGATAGTTTGTAATTCCACGCTCTTGTGCATGTCCTCTGTTTTGAGAGGAGAAGCAAATAAGGAAGCATTATTTTCCACGTCTTCCTGTTCCTCTGGCAGGTCTTCTTGTCTCTGGGAACGATCCCATTTTCTCAACCTCCTTGCTTCGACCAGACTCATGGGACTGGTGACGCCCTGGAACACAAGCAAGCCCAGGGCCGCAATCAAGGTGAGAATACCCACCACTGCCAATAGCGTGTCGAGGTTATCATTGCCTAAATTACACACTTTGCCAGGCGCGCACTGGCATACAATCGTCGGCGTTCCACTGTCATTGTTCCACAATGCAAGCTGATTGATATCGGCACATTGTGCGGTATCACTAATATAGCGCAAATACTTGCTAATGGTGTCGAGCACTTGGAACACAGCATCGGTCAAATTCGTCTGCGGATTCGAGGCAATGATGGCACAATCGACCGCGTCCATGCTCGTATTGTCATACACTAAGAGAGGCAGGGTCACATATTGTGCCGGCCAGAAACTGTACCGAGCGTCCTGGGGATCCGGCTGTGTTTCATCGTCGGTCATCAGGTGCGTGTCCTGCGTCAGAAACACATCCCATGTGCCCAGCGTCAGCGCTCCCGTGCCTGTACCCAATTCGAAGCGGCAATCGACGGCCACTTGACAGGCCGCGGCAATGACCGCCACGGCATCGGCACGTTTGGTACAGACGAGAGGGACAATGGCCGCTCTCACTGATAGGAGGAGGAGGCAGAAGGCGGCAAGCCACCGCCGCATTTTGATTTGTGCGACCTGTCTCTGGAGGCAACAAAAATCAGAGGATGATAGACATAGAACCCTCCGGGTTGCTTAACCCTACAGAGAAGCGCTGAGTGTCCCGTGGAGACAATTTATTCTTGCCCTATTCCCCAAAAATCATATCCAAAGCGGCGGCATTGGGTCGATCCTCGTCGGCGGCACTGCCACCTGATTCTTGTTGCATCTGTGACCAGTCGTCGGCCTTCATACCACGAATTGCCTCCATGCGCATCTCATACGTGTGAGGTGCCAAGAAGCGATACATGCGCACCAGCCGTGTCTGTCCACCACGCCATGCCCGGGCTTCTGCTTGTTCCAAAATAGCATCGTTGAACACAGGATCAATTTCCAGGACATGGGTGGCCGTTTGTAAATTCAAACCAGCACCACCTGTTGTATAGGTAATTAATAAAGCACGTAAGCCGGCATCCTCGCGAAAACGCTGTTTCAATGCACGGCGTTCTTGCGCAGGCACATCCCCATCATAAATGCCTATGTGCCACTCCACCTCGGGCTGCAGCAGGGCACGCAACTTGTGCAATACAGAGGAAAAGTTACAAAAGACAATCATCTTGTCAGCAGGGAAACGCTGCGCGATATCACGCATCTTGCGCATGACAGCGGCCATTTTGGAACTCACATAGTCGGCCCCGAGCTGTCGTGTGCTGCCGGCCAAACGTTGCTCGGGGTAAGGCAGGACCACAACAGGTGGCTCGGCACCCGGTGGTGCACGGCGTTGTTCAATAAAAGGATTGCCCCACTCGGTCAACTTATTGACGACGGTCTTGTACAAACTCCAAAAGAGACCCCCGCTCGTGCGTGTCGCTTCTTCTTGTGCGGCGATGCGCATCTCCTCGAGGGCATGCGGTGGAATCAAGTCCATGGAAATGGCGCATTGCCGCATGCGTGTGATGGCCCCCATGAGGGTCATGAAGTTGGCTCCTGAAGCACGCAGACGCTTTCCATACTGATAGACTTGCCGATACAAGTCCCATTCGAGCGTGTTGAGCGGCACTTCAATGATGTCGACAAGGCGGGGTTTGCGTTCAATCGTCTCCGGTCCATACTCGAGTTGATACACATGTTTCAAGAGTTTGGGGTCAATCGCACTGTAGGGGTCCAAGCCCATGAGACGCAGCTGGGCATGGATGTCTTCTCGAGCGTTACGAAACAGAGTGCCCGTCAAACCCCACCGACAGGGAATAAATTGGAAAATCGTCGCCAGCCGCTTGTATTTCTTACCCTTGGGGTTACTCCAGCTATGGACTTCGTCCACCACCACGCGTCCCACACCCTGGAACTGCTCTCGAGTAGGAGTGGCAAAGGCATTGGTCAATGTGTCGACCGTGCTGACGACCACATCCACATGATCCGGTCCCGGCTGAGTCCATGCACGCCACGCGGAATCGATATCCTTTGTTTTCAAGTCGTAGTCCCGGTGGAACACACGGATCGTCAATGCTCCCTGGAAGGCTTTTCGATTCTCCTCAATCCACTCGTCAATGACACCCAAGGGACATAGGACGAGCGTGGTGGGTGCAACAAGTCGCTCACGCATGAAACACAAGGCCAAGGCCGTTCGTGTTTTGCCCATACCAGGGGACAAGGCGACAATGCCGCCCGGAAAAGGGATCGCTGCCGAGGGGGGCAGTTGTTCGCGCTCCAACATCCATTGAATCACTGCTTCTTGGTAGGGATAGAGACGGCCTGGCAAGCGACGCAACGCGGCATGGATGCCTGGTCGAATGCCACGCAACGGCAAGGCCTGTGTTTCCCAGAGTCGGGTGAGTCTCTGTTGGAACGTATCATCGACCAGGTCCAACAGGCGAGGACCGTGCTGTATCAACACATCCACCAGAAACGTGTCCGGACTGGCGACCAAGAGCGAGTCCATGAGCACGTCCTGCCGTACTGCTTCATTAACGAGTTCATGGGCCACATGACACAGTTGATGGTAGCGCAGATTCTGTAAAATCACGTTTTGGAGCCACCCATAGGCATGCTCCGTCCAGGGCACCATAACGTGCGGCTCGCCTGTGACCACATCGGCAATGGCGGCCGCAAACGCCAAATGTTGCCCAGCCGTGAGGTCATGAAACGAGCAGACAGGGAGAGGGTGGGTGAGGCCAGAGAAGCGGTCACCCAATCCAGGGAGAATCAACCATAAGGGTGGATGGTGTGGTTGTTCGAGGGAAGGCCAAACGAGGTCATGCACCGCAGCAGGCTCCAGCGCCATGATGAGATGATCCAAGACAGGAGAGGCGTACGGGAGGTTGGCCGCCGCATAGACCAGAGCCTCTGTGACGAGACGCTGGCTACGAACGCGGGATTGTGTCGCGAGTTCGCGCCACGCATGCATGAGTTGTTCCACCAGGAAGGGGCATGTATCTGTGAGACGCTGGGTACGCTCGGTATGGGCGCCACAGAGGCAGAAGAGCCAGGAGGCAAACCAGGCCTGCAGAGATGCCTCAGTCGCTAGAATAGCAGGGGTGGGAACATCCTGTTCTTCCTCCTCTCCACGGTCATCAGGTGCCGTGCGCTTCGCCATGCTGTGGCTAATATATCTATGTAGGTGTATGTGGGAGCGGGGAAGGTAGTCTCGGTGAGTGTCCGATGGAGACAATTTATTCTTGCACTTTGTTCCCTGGCATGGGAATGATGTATGTGTGGAGATAAGAGAGGAGAAGACGACAAGGAGCCTACTTGTTTTTTTACATATCATTCCTGACACCCGCACAGAACACAAATGGCAGCCCCTGAAACAGAACTGGAACAACGATTCCCTGGTATCCCACCTGGCCTTCGTGCGTTTTTTCGTTTGCGGCCCGATGACGAACGTCTGGAGACACTGGCTGTGTTGAACGAGTTCCTCGAGGATGTCGACCTCAAGGCATTCCGTGAATCGGCCATGGGCACTCCAGAGCGCCGCGCGGCGGCCAATACGATTCTCAACGGAGAATGGGAACCGCATATCCATCTCTTAGATCGAGCCATGACGACCTTGTTTGACCCACTGGAAGCGCTTGTGAACACCACGCTGTTGAAATACAACAATGCTGTTATTCGCGCGGAACGCGAGTGGATCCTCTATGAACGCGTGGTGGCCGATTATGACAAATATCACGCACCCGAGACCACCGCCGCAGAGCGTGCTCGAATTGGACTTCGTGCATGGTTCGCCATTGGTGTCGATAACAAAGAGGAGGCGGCATGGAATCAACAACCCTTGTTCCGATATGCTGGGCTTAAGAGCGCCGGCTTCTCAGAGGAACAAGTTACGCTCCTGTCGCTGGAGCGCATGCGTGATATTCAGAAACTCCTCGAAGCGACTCTCCAAAAACTCCGAACACGCCTTGAACAACAAACAATTCTGCAAGCGATGGTGGCGGCGGCCAGCGGCACTGGGCAACCCAATCTTGTATTACAACAAGGAGCGACCGATGCGGAGGCGGCTTCCCCTTGGCGCTGGTTCCACCGTGTCCTTGGCGAAAAACTGGATGACACGCGTGACGATCTTCAGCAACGCACCGACCGACTGATTAGCAATGTGCGGAAGACACGAGATGTGATCTACATGAGCCGTGAATTTATTGCAACACCCGACGAGTTCTGGCAGTGGTTGATTGGGAAAAACATGAACTGGCAGGAACAACGGCAGGCGATCATGACCGCGGACCGCCTGCTCCGATGGAATGACACGGCGCTCGTGAGTGCCCCACTACTCAACAAAGAAACGCGGAAGGCCCTGTTTGCGGCTCTATTGGTCGTGGCCGTGATTCATTATGAACGTTTCATGGTTCCGACGAGCGACACGAATCGCCTGGTCGGGTGGCAACGTATTATCCTCTTTGATAATGACACGGATGACGCGCGCGACCTCATTACCATGTTCCTCCAACCGAATCACCTGGTTGGAGCGGCCTTCAATGAGTCCCGCCTGGCCCACTTCTATGCCCAGAGTCTGCAAGAATGGGTGCGCTGGCGCGTCGAACAAGACGAACCACGCAGTCTGCCGCGAGAAGCGGACTTGTTGGGTCACAGCGATCGCCTCCTCCAACTTCTCATGCAACAGGAAAACTCGTCGCTCCGTGTTTACTTGGGAAACTTGGCAAGCAGTCTGCGGCGGGACCTGGATGATCAGCTCTTGGATCAAGGTGTTCGCCGCGAGTATGGTCAGCGCCTGCTTCAACAAGAAGACATTCTCCGTGCTCTCGATGCCCCACCCGTGACACTCATACTCCCTGAGTCTCTCACCCCAGCCCCCTCGATTCGGATATTGGACACGGTTCTGAAACACGATGCGGCCAAGGCCAGTATTGCGGCGGTCAATGAAAGCACGCGTGATCTGGAAAAGATCTATGCGAACTGGCGCGCCAGCACTCTGACCTTCCAAGTGTGGCTCAGGGAGATTCTAGCGCATCGCAAGCTCACGTCTGCGATTGTACCAACGGCACTCGACAAGGTCTTGGGTGAGCTCGATGAACAATCGAAAATATTGGAACGGAAGGCACAGTTACTGGGTATTGTATATATTCAACAGTGGCTACGAAAACCTTCACCCAAACTCGACCTGCCCCCATCCTATGGGTTTATCGCTGACGAAGAAACACTTATCCCGACTGTGTTCTTGTTTGTACGTCGGCCGCCGCCGCCCAAATATCCTGTTCCTCTACTTCCCTTGATCACACCGCGCATGTCACAAACCGCAACGCGGCTCCTGGAACAACTCCAGAACAGACTTGTCAATCGATTGCTGCGCGCCGTGGCCGAACCGACGCTGCCGGTGCATGCGATGGGTCTCAATGAACGCCGCCTCTGGCTCAAGACCACGCGACAGGCCTTCCACAAGGATTTGACCACCTTGGAAAAGGAGATTCAAGACTTCACCAAACAGTATCATTTCGCCCTCGCTCCGCCCCCAGAGGCCTTGGAGACGTTGTCTTCCATTGCACGCCTCCGTCCTGCCTGGCAAAATGCGGAAGTACAGCATGGCTTACTCTTCGCGGACCTGTCGCGTATTGTGACCCTGACGCCCGATGCGGCTGTCCTTCTTTCCAGGAGGGAGGTGGAGGATGCACGAGCGGTGAAGCCCGTGGTACAACGTCTCTGGGGAGGAGAAGAACAAGATGGGGACGCTTTTTATGTGACTGAGGCGCAGCACCAAGAACTGTTGCTTCGTATTCAAGCCCGGGTCGATCTCATCGATCACGTCCTGAACGACTATGAACGGGACACGGCGGACTTGACTGCACGGGTGATCAGAATCGAACAACATGGAGTGTATCGCTTCCGTCTGTATCGATCACGCCAGATGCCGGCATCGATCGTGACGTTTGTACGCACGGATTTTCTCGAGGATCAGCGCGGCCTGCTAGTCGATTTACAAGATAGACGTGCGTTTGAAGCTTATTTTGCAGAGGAGGCAGGACCGAATGGCGGGCTTTTGCCCATGTATGGGCGCTGGTTCGCTCTTTTGGCACGCTACGTGAAGTTGGGCGCCGTCCAACTCCAGCCCATGGTCAATGCGGCTGACAATGCCCGGCAACGTCTTGAGATCGCGAATGCCGCACACGCCCAACTCATGCTGCGTGTTCAAAGCGTGGCCGCCGCTTGGGAAGGTGCAGGAAACGCCGATCCTTTTCCAGCAGACGCCGCCATGGCCACTGTGCAAGACATGGAGGCAGTCAAGGCACAATGGCAACAGGCGGTGACGGCCATTGGACCTGCTCAACTCGACTCGGTACGACAGCAAGAGGCTCAACTCGCTCCCTTGCTCTCTCAATTGACCACACGTGAACAAGGGTGGTTGGGTCCCTGGTCCGGCCGGACCTTTGCCGTAACCTCGGAAGACGAACAAAAACAAGCGCTCCGCGCTCTGCGTCGTTTCGACAAGGCCATTCAGGCGGCCGAACAACCCGTGCTCGACTTGCGCGCAGAATTGGCCGACCTGCGCCAGCACTACCAGCCCGAAGTGATTGAAGGCCGCGACAAGGAGGAAGTGGCCAAGTGGAGTTCTGCGAAGCAGCATCTCCGCCCTTGGTACGAGGATGAAGGAGAACCCGGCGTGCGTCCTGCCTGGATCAATGCCGATAAGGGCGAGCATGGGTCTGAACTCACCCTGGCCAAATGGCAACAGTTGACCTACGACCCCGACACGGGTAAAAGTAGCATGCAGCCGCGTGTGCCGACCCAGATGGATGAATACCTGCGTGCCACGCTGTATTCGCCACAATACAGACAGGAATTGGATACGATTGCGGCGCAACGCCAGGCCATGTTCGCCGAGGAAAAAGCAAGGAGGGAGCGTGATCGTGCGCAGTACATGACCTTGATGAGGGAACAACAGGAAAGGCCATATGGAAGGACGGTCATTGTTTGAAGAGGGGAGAGAGGGAGAGACACTCTTCTTTGTGTTTTATAATCATGAAACGTCGGCGTGAAGTGAAATCTAAAGTTCCCGACCTTGTCTTTGATGTGATTCGCACCATTATCGTCGATCTCCTCTCCCCCATGTGGCTCGAGGAGATTCGTCACTTGGCAGAGCCCGAGTGCACACGAGAGAAGATGCGTCGGTATCAACATCTCTTCTTCTTCTCTTGCTCGTGGTTGGTGCCCACACGAGAACAATGGGCTGTACAACAGGCCCGATTGTTGGCAGCGGGTGTGTCGGCTATCATGGCTTATTTACTCAAGGACCCTTACCCGTTCCTATCTTTCTCTGGCTATACCGTAGGTTATTTTACGCGTGGGCAACGACACATGCGGACGTTTCCGGTTGTACCATACCCGCATGTTCTCTCCTATGATAACGAGAGCCACTTTTGGAGCGGGCTGGTCCAGGGATTAAAATACTACCTGCCGCGTGTTCATCGTTATATTCTCACCACCAAGCCTCTGAATCATCCAACAGCGAGAAGTTTGAGTTATTATGCGGATGTCGAACCGACTGCCATCGTTCCTCTCGTGGATTCCATCGGTGTTGCTGCGGCTGCTTCAACACTGGATTCCTTAGCCAAACCAGCGCTGTTTATTTTTAGTTACGAGTACGACACAGTCGCATGGACCGAAATCCAACTGCTGATGACTGCATTCTACCATCCATCACCACGCTATTGGAGTTTTAAGTTAAAAGCTCTCGAAGAGGATGAAGAAGCAGAGGAAGATTCTACCAGAGCGGCTCTGTGTTCCATTGTTTTTTGATTGTCTCCTTGATTGCAATAAAAAGAACACGTTTGCAGTTGGTCATTTTTCTCGTCACTATGAAACGCCTGCGAGAGGATGTATCACGGAATAAAACAGAAAAACAAGAAGAAGATAATAGCGAACTCGCTCTTGTCCCTGACTTGATTCGTCTTGTCCTTGTGGACTACATCGCCCCTCTGTGGCTGGCGCAGATTCGACGAGCCACCAAACCCGAAGTCATGCGCGCTGGAATACGCAGGTATCGCGACTTGTTCCTGCGTCCCTATCCATGGTTGCTGTTGACCGAGAAAGAACGGGTCGTTCATCAAACGCGTCTCTTGAGTGCTGGTTTCTCTGTGACTATGATGTCGATGCTAATCGATCCGTTGCTGCGACTGATTCCAGATGAGAAAGCCTGTCTCCGCCAGTGGAAGACAACGACCGACCTCGGCATGCCCCTCTCGGGCACGAAGCCAACCTCTGCGTTCCAGTGCACAGACTTTTGGATAGCCGTCGGCCAAGCATTAGAGCAGTACCTCCCGCGTGTTTCACGTTATATCCTCAACTGTGCTTGTGGTAGTTGGGGAACTGCAAGCAGTGCGTTTTCTAAAAGTAGGGATATCTGCACGCCGACTTGGTGTAACAGGGGAGGGAAGATGCTTGCTCTCTTTAAGCCTGTCCCAGAAGCATTGGAGACGCCAGCTTTTGTTTTTGTCGATTTCGCTTGTCCTGTATTCGGACATCAGGAACTCTGTCGTCCCTTTATTGAATCTTTTCATCAACCCCATAAACTCTCTTTTCTTATCTTCCCAAACTGGCTCTCGACACGCTCGAATCAAGATGATTGGTGCAGGATTGACTTTTCTATACCTGCTGGTGAGCGGTCTCATTTATAATATACAAGAAACATGTGTAAATTATGTATCCTCATCGTCGTCCTCTTCTTCTTCGTCTCTGGGTTCATCCAGATTCATCGGATCCTCTTCTACAGGTTCCTCATCCACCGACACCTCTCCCATGACCGGCCTTCTCGCCGTCGCCATATTCAGAGCCGCGTCCGTGTCCGTGGCGGTGGCACCACCCAATACGCCACTGGCCCGTTGGACCAGTTGTTCCAGTGGCCCAGAGCCAGCAAACTCAATAATCTTCCGAGGATCCAATTGAAATGGATTGTTGCCATCGCCACCGGCCGCCGCCACCCGCCGTTGAAAGTCCACGGTGATATTCCATAAATTCTGGTGAGCGGCCATGAAATAACGGGAGGCAACAGGATCGAGGTTGCGCGATGTGCCGACCAACAACTTATCCCTGCAAATAAGCAGGAAATCCTCCATCCCTTGCATCAGTCGCTTCTGCTTGGCGAACATGTCGAAATTATACAAGAGCATGTGGTCCAGGAAGGTCTCGACACTGGGGGCAGGCAGATCATGCCGTGGCCGCCCACCGCCCCGACGCATGACGGGGTCGTAGACTTGGGTACGATAGATGCGACACAACTCCGTGGCCACTTGTCCCTCCGGCATGTTGGGATTCTGTTTATAAAACTCCACCAAAAGGTTATACGCATACGTGGCGTCATCCAGAACCACCAGGCCTTGTCCCCCAAATCGTTTCTTCTCTTTTTCGTAGCGCGGTGCGAAGTTACACAAGAAACAATTCATGTGCCGCCGTGGCCCTCGGAGCATACGATCCACGGTCTGCTTGTAGATGCGGTCTGCTTCCACGTGCAGAGGTGTGTAGAGCCGAGAGGTGGGATCACCCGCCTCATCATCGGCAGTCATTTGATCTTCTTCATCCTCCTCACGTTCTTGTTGCTGATGGTGTTGATCAGGATAGGGGAGGCGGGCAGCTGCTGGAGTTCCTGTATCAATGCGGGGTTGCTTGTTGGTACGACCACCACCTCCCTCTCCAGAGAGGGAGAGGTCCAATTCCCTGGCACGTTTTCGTTGGTTGGTAGTATGGACGCTGAGTCCAGCCAGTAACCGTGCACTCATGCTGGACATTGTAAAAAAAAAACGACACAATAACACATTCTCCTCTCTCATCCTTGCCTAGCAAGGGACAATGTGCTTGCCGTGTACAATTTAATTTTGTTTCACAGGGAGAGCAGGAGATGTGGCCAGCATATCAACGTATTATCGATGCTATTACTCATCAAGAACAAGAAAAGTCCCCCTTATTTGTCAAAAACATGGGGCGGAGCGTCCAGCACATGGCGTGGTTGCTCGATGTCTCTGCCCATTGTCGTGCCCACCCTGCGACCACGAGTCTCCTATTGCAAGAATGGATTGATGAACTCGCCGACGTGCACAAAATGATCATGAACGAATCACGGCAGCTGCACCGAGAGGGACAGTTCATCCTCGCGTTTGACTTGGCCTCCCTGCTTCCCCTGCATATGCCACTTCCCGCCGTGACCTCTATCGCATGGCCCGCCGCCTGGATAGAATACGAAACGCAAGTGCGTCTCTGGCCACCCGAAGAGTTGAGCAAAGTCACAGGTGTCATGGCCGAGTCCTTGCCGTATACCCTCCATTGGCAATGGCTGCGTCACTTGGTCAACACATTGGAATGTCCTGCTGTGCTTCTCAGCCTGGATTTCCTGCATGTCCCGGCCCCATCGGCCGCCGGTGGCCTACCCACTACCCAGGACCAGTATGATGCCTTATTGCAGGACATGGTGGACAGACTGTGGGGCACACGCGACAGTCAAAGCCTGACGCGTTCGGCCCTATTGGACTTGAGCAAGAAGCTGCCCACTGGTCTGCTCTACTATCAATTTCAACGCCGTTTCGCGGCCCACATCCTCGGTCAGCAGTGGCCCTTGTTGAGCGAGGAGCAAGTGGTCTTGCCCGTCCTCAACGCTCCCCGATTGGCGGGTCTGCGTGCCTTGTTTCCTCTCTCCAGGAAGGGAGGTAACAATAGTGTCCCCCCGCAAGAACAAATCAAGCCGCGCCGGTACGGGTATGCACGGCACGTTACCTTGTTGCCACAGCGCATTGAAACCCTGCTGCAATCGGGTGGGCCACAGAAAAACAAAGTGGTACGGGCAAGGACCAAGACGTATGAAACACAGGCAGCGTCGAGTACACAAGGTGTGCCGGCGCCCGTTCCCCTGGGCACCAGCCTGGACATGGACGAATGCCGTGCCGAGGCGCGATCGACCACCTACTGTGAAGAGCCTCAAATTCAAGCGGACGCACTCGTGGGACGGCATGTCATGATTCAGACAGGGACACGTCGACCTCCTGTCTTGGCCACCGAATCCTTGGGCCAACTCTTGCCCACTATAATACAAACGCTGTTGCGGCCGCGCACCAGCTTCAATGAGGATAATATCACGGTGCTGGTCCGACCGGACATGGACACGCTAGCGCTGGTCATAGCCACCCTGTTTCTCAAGGTCGAGCAGGTGGGACACAAGGAAGCAGTGAATGAAGGCCGATGTTTTTGGTTGCTCCAAGAAAATGCTCGTCATTTCCTGGACATGGGCTGTTTCTTCAATGGTCTCATGGCCTACTGCCGTGCCGCCGGCACCTCCCCTCTCACCTGGATTTTGACCGCCCTCGTCGGCCGTGGCTGTCACTCCCATGAGGAAGACGCGCTGTGGCAGTCGGCACTGGACATTCAAAAAAAGCAAGCCGCACAAGAACACCAAGGAGACCGCCTGCCGTGTCCATTGTTAACATGGAACGCACACCCACCGGGCTCATTTCGTTTGAATGGGGACCCTGTCGTGCAATGGATCGTGCAAGTCGTGGGCAGTAGTCCCACCTTCAATCCCCTGCTGGCCATTTTTAATCAAGCCAGCTCGGGCTTGGATCGCATGCTATGGACACAACCCGAGGCCACGGTGCGACGCTTGTTTCACATGGCTCTGGAACGGTTGCCCTATGCGACACTGACAACACGACGGGACAAGAGCGACAATCTTAAATATGTATTGGATGGCAATATACTGACTATTCATCGGATTGAAACAGGCGAGGAATTGGGCTCCTTTTTTCAGATGCCGCCCGTCAGTGACAAGCGTCTCTTTGTCAATCTCTTGTTTTCTGAACGCTCCCCTCCGCCCGTCTGTTGGACTAGACAATAAAAAAAAATTACACATGGAAATGATGGAAACGGAAAAGTTGATCTGGCTAGGAGAGGAAACGCTCCACTTGCTGGACCAGGAGAATCCTTTACATCCCCATGTGGTCGCCCAACTGTTGCGCCAAGTCCTGGCGGCTCAACGCTCCGTCGTGCGTGTCGCCGTCGAGAACAAGTTGCAACAAGTGAAAAACAAGGTGATGTCTTCTGTGATTGAAGTCGGTGAGGGACCTCCTGTCATGCCGACCGTCACCGAGCTTCAAGCCGCGAAACTCACGCTCCTGAAAATCATGGAAGAGGATGGACGCCTGACGCCCTTGGTGCTGCTGCGTGCCGGCTGCTTGCGCAGCATGGCCGATCTGAGGGCGCTAGGCCTCATGAACCCTGCCGACTTGTTGTCCCATGTGGGATCGCCCAGCGCCATTCGTGCCGCGGTCAGTGACGAGGACTGGAAGACGGGGTTTTATCCTGAACTCAAGTTGACCTGGCAGGGCTGGCGTGAACGGGCCAAGCAACTCTCGCCGGCCGATCTGGCCGCTCTCGGTCTCTTGCTCGGACCCATGTTGGAGGCACAGCCTAACCTGTGGCAAGACTTACCCCATGGGATCGGTCAGTGGTTGGCCTTGGCCACTAGGGAGGCCTGGCTCACGCATACGCAATTGAGTGAGCAGCAATACCACCGGTTGGTCAACATGGGTCAAACGGATCTGGCCAACAGGGGTGGTCTCGTGCGTCTGGCAGGGCCGACAGTGGGTAACATGACCCGAGCAGACCCGTCAGACCGGGCAGCAACAGATCGCGTTCCCATTGCTGTCGTGACAATGCCACGCATTCCGCCAAAGGCAGCGCAAGACACTACCACGTTTTATCCTGCTGCCACCGTCGCTACATTGCAACCCCAAAACGGTCCGCGACCCCAGCAAAAAATCATACGAATACCCGCGCCGACCCGTGGCTTTTTTATGAATGACGACGATTGAGCTAAATACATGGTCATCCTTTTGTTTTTATTGCAATTCTTAACGTGTCACAATGGGCAACAAGGAGACGGTGCCGACGGTGCCTGTGGTAGCAACGACAGAGGAAGAAACGACTACCCGCGTCTCCCCTCTTCTTGATCCAATGGGTTATGTCGCTTCCCTGTACAGCGGCTCGTCATGGACCCGCGCCACCTTGGCCCAAAAAGTGCCCGCCAAAATGACCGCGGAGGAACGGCAAGCAGAGGTGGCCAACCTGGGGCGCAACATTGCCGAATTAAAAGGCCACTATAATCGACATCAAGAAAAGGGAAGGTACGTCCCTGTGTCTCTTTTTTTTTTGTTATATCTCCCTCCTCTGTGATAGTCAGTATCGACGCACAGTGACCGAGGCCATGCAAAATGACATGGACAATGCGGCACAAAAATTTGATCGCATTGTGCAACGGGAGAGGCAAAGTTGTGAGAAGTTGGCCGAACACATGGCCAATCTCAACGATTTCATGGGTAACATTGAGGACGCCGAGGCGCTCCTCATCATGGTTCAAGCGATGCGCAGCCAAACCCGGATTGTGTTGGAGCTGTTTCAAGAAGCGCAGGGTGTGGACATTGAGAAGGTGGCCAAGGAGTACGAGGACCTGATGCAGGACATGAACGAGTTGCAGGAGGACTTGAATGAGACCATGGAAGAGAGCAACCAAGCGCCCATGCCCATGAGCAATGCCAGGCTGCGACGCAAGTATAATGTGCCTAGTCGGAACAGCCGTCCACTCATTGCTGCCGCACCAACCACAACGAGACTGCCACTCGCTGCCCGTGATCCTCCTCCCTCCCAACCACCACCACCCTCTGGACCTGATGCCCAGGGCATGTTTATTGTTCCTCTCACTTCTTCTCCCTCTGCACCCCGGCCGAGACCACCCCAACAACCTGTCTTATCATCATCGTCCCGACTGCCTGCTGCCAAGAAAAAACCACAGAACGTGCCAACACCAGCCTCTCTTTTAGTGTAAAAAGGACACTCCCTTGTTATTTGTCAAATGAATTGCTTCTTTTTGTTTCTTCTGTTGTTCCTCTGCCCTCTTTGCCAATCAGCACTGCCTAAGAGCGTCTTCACTCCTCCTGCAACCCCACCCCCTCCTCCTGTTCCTGTTCCACGACCACCGCCTCCTCCTCCCCTACCACCAACTCCAAAACCCAAGACCAAGCTCACTCAACAAGTTCTCGACCCTCGGACCCAGGTCTCATCATCATGGAACAACATGTGGGAACTGCCGGGTCGTGGCATGGAGTGGACGGGTGAAAAGTTGGTGCAGGCCAAGGACTTGACAGCGACGGCATTACAGACCGTAGCAGACCCTGTCTACTTGCATGGATGGTGGGAGGATTTGATGCCTGCGCCCTGGGTCGGTACACTCTTGATTATCATGGCAGGGTTCGCTGCCCTGGCCATGGTGGCGCTCTTTGTGTGGGAAACATATCGTATTCAACAGGGTAAAACGGATTAGGTGCCCATGCATATAAAAATAATAAGACTACTGTTTCATTTTGTTTCATGACGCACACACACACAGAGAAAGTCCACGATTTATATCTGTCTACGACTGGAGCTTCCCAGCAAAGAGCAAGGCAGGGGAAGCATCGAGCTTGACGTTCTTCTGTTGTCCATTCATGTCGTTGAGAGGCACTTGCTCAGCAGCGTGGGTGCCATCCTCCAACTCACTCATTCCCCGGGGCAGGTTCTCCGGCTGGTCTTGCATAATCACCGAGATGACACGCGTGAGAGCAAAGTAGGAAGCAATGATCAAGCTGACCATGAAGTTGTACCCATGGACGAACTCACGGCCCTGGACCTGGAAGGCATTGGTGGCAGTGTTACCGGCGGGGAAGGCGGTCGTGTTCGTGATGGGGTAGTTGTAAATGTAAGCGGCATTGGCGAGATTGGTGGCATGCAGATAGGTCACAGGCATGCCAGTCCAATAGCAGTAAGTAATCACGACGCTGAACAAATAAAACCATGTGGCAGCGACGGCAATGCCAATATCCACGGCAGCGTTGTAGTGACTCCACTTGGCACCGCGGGTCTGAATCGTGGTGCCACTGAGCGTGCCATTGCGCAGGCGGCGTGCATCACGGTCCGTCTTCCAGTTAATGTAGATGAGGACCAAGAGGAAGGCGAAGGACAGGCCGAGCAAGATCATGACAACACTCAGATCCAGCACCAAGGGGGCAATGAGGGCATAGTTGCGCTCGCACAGGAACACAATACCAAAAACGACGGAGAGCAGCCAGAGGATGCGGCCGAGCCAGGCGCCAGCAAAAATCGATTGTCCAGGGACACAGTACCACGTGGTGAGATCGCCCATTATTTTTTTTTCTCGCAAGCAAAGGAAAGAGGGAGGAAAAGGGAGCGATACGAGAGGACGCAATACTACATGTGGCGTCGCGGCAGAGCTGAGGACGGGGGGCGGACACAGGTGAATCCATGAGACAAGATCATCCAAAAACGCCAGGATTCATCTTTTCGTGTATGGATTACAGGAAGAAAAAAAAGGCACAAGTGTGTCCGCCGGTTTTCATTTTCTTTGACGGCTGACTCTGAGCCACAGGCTGTGATTCATTCTCATTCCTGTCTCAAGACAAAAAAATGGCCGTCGCGCGTGATTTGCAAGCTGAAGTGGCCATGGCTGCTGAAGCCTCGGGTGACACGAGCAAAGCGTACTTGAAGATGCAACAAGGATTACGCAGCCTCCAACCAGCCGGCGGCATCAGTGGCTACAGCGGTGCCAACCAAGGCCTAAGTGTACAGGCCGAGGTGCTCTCGTGCAAGGATAAAGGTCCCTCCAAGCATACCAAGGGCGCCACCAAGACCATTAGTTACGTGCTCAAGTTGGCCAACCTCGATTCCATTGTTCAGCATGCCACCAGCAACAACCCTTTGTTTCGCGTGCTGCCCAATCAGACGGGGTTGCGTTTCGTCAAGTCCAATGGCTCCACCAAGAATGACTTTATGGAACACTACCGTGGCATCTTGCAACGGCATGCCGCCAAAGTCGCCGGTCTCCCCTCGGTGGACAAGTTGGACCGGGCCAAACTCGCTGCCATTGACCAGCATGTGACGAAGCAGCGTACGAGCATGTCCAATGGTGGCATTATCACGACTGTGGACTTTATGCAGCCGGCACTGGCCGAATGGACCGAGCCCGAGATCCACTCGAGCGATCGTGTCACTGTCGAGATTCAGGTGTCCAACCAGGACCCCAAACCGGGTGCTCCTCCTTTACCTGACCCCATCTTGCGTGCCGGCACACGCGTGCAGGTGACGGGTCTCAAGGTCAACATGTACCTGTTCGACCCGAGCATGAGTAAGAAGGCCAAGGCTGCCGCTGCGGCTGCGGGTACAGCACAAGATGCCATTATTGAGACGACGGCCGGTGGTGAAGAAGATGGTCCAGCTGCTGGCGAAGGAGAAGAAGCTGTGCAAGCTACAGGCGGCGGCATAAAAAACCAGGCAGAAGACAAGTTGGATTATCTGCAAGATGCGCTGGGTCGGCATTTCTTTCTCAACTTCAAGGCCGACAAGGTCGAAGCTTTGCAAATCCCACAGAACAAGTTGCCGCCCGAACTACAACTACCGAGCTTCACCAACATCCACACTCAACGCTTCGATCCTGTGGCACAACCCCGTCATGTCCTGATTGTGCCCTTGCAAGAGGATGCGTCCATGTCAGCGACCGTGCTTGGTCCCGAGGGCGGCATCTTTTTCAACCCCAACCAGCCCAATCGTGATCTTCAAGGGGAAAACAAGGGGACGACACTGGCCGGTGACTCCCGAACTTACTTGACTGGCAAGGAAGATCGGGATGGGCCTGGACTGCCCGTGCGTGTGCCTGCCTATGTCGTCAAACCCGTGCCAACGGCCGACGTGGAAGCAGCGGGGGGCAACGTGCCCTCGGCTCTGGCTGATGAAGGATTCACGAGCGTGTTGGCTTCCCCTGATGACGCTATTACCTATGTGCTCAAACCGTACGAAATCTCGGGCACGGTCTGGTCGGGCCAAGTCATGACCGCTGGGATTGCCGATCATGATGCCTGGGCCGATGTGAATGCCTCGGTGCCCATGTCCGCGTACGTGGCCTTGAGTGTGCGTAACTTGAACCCCTACAACCCCAGCCATGTGGATATGAATGTGCTGGCGGTCGGCTGGCGCACCAAGGAGTACCTCTACAAGCACGCCTTTCCCGTTCCCTTGCCCTTTGCCAAGGTCATTCTGGGCAATGGCACAGTGGCACCGCCTGAACTCAAGTTCCCTCGTTATAAAGAGTTTGGGGAGCTGGTGGAGACCATCCAAGTTTCCAATGCCCAACGTGGAAAAATCGACCTGTTGAATGCCACAGAATTTCGTGACGACTTGAAGCCTTACTTGGATCCTGCTCAAGGGTGGGAAGCACGCGTGCTTGTCGTGCGCAACTCGTCCAGTTTCGCATCGGCCGATTTCGATCAGGATCAACGGGACACTGTTAATGGGTTTCTTGATCGCATTCCCGCCATTAAAACAGCGGAGGAGGGACAGAAGTTCATTGAGGATTGGGTCGCCCAGCGTGTCGGCGAATGTGGCAAGCTCGAGAAGTTTGGTTACCACAAGAGAGGCGCACGGGTCTTGGTGTGGTTCGTCAAGCCCGATAGTGCCGTCTACCCTGCTCAAGCTCTTCAGACTCCATTTTGGACCACCAAGGCGGGTGGGGCAACAACAACCCCTGCCGTGAAACGCAAGGAAACGGAGGCACATGGGGAAGGGGAGCCACCGTTGAAAAAGGCAAAAATTGAAGAAAAGAAGCAGGGAGGAGAGGAAGATCCAGATGCCATGCAAGGTGTGGAAAGCAGCAACGGCCATAACAAGGCAGAGGACCCGGATGCGATGGACTTTAACGCTTAAACTCCCTTTATGCCCTCCGCTGTGTATATCGAAGAATCTCTCTCATTTATAGTCTTTCAATGCGACTGCTCTTCATCCTCTTTCTCGTTGGGTTCCTGCGGTGGTGGTTGGGGGCCGAAGCAACCATACAAGGCGCGGCACGTGCTGAACTCGAGGCGAGCATCCCATGTTATGCACGGTACGCACCAGAAGTGTGGAACTTGGTCCTGGCCCACGCACCTCTACGTACGCGACAAAACGTCGACCGCCTTGCGCGCCTGTTGATGCACCTGACGGCCCAACTGCGTGCCCAAGTCCCACCCTGTGCCGCCGTCGCCCGTATCCTGCCACGCACGGAACGGGACAGTGTGCAATGGGAGTGTGCCGCGCTCCAACCCCTTACTGAACCCCAAGCCTTGTTACGCTGCCTTGGCGGTGCTCATTTTGTCGGGACCATGGCCCTGCTCAGCACGCCCGATGAGGAGAGGGCCGAGGCATGGAATTTGCATGCTCAGGCCGCGGCGACCAATGCACCTGAAGAAGGACTGGCCTTTGGCGCTGTCCGTGCCTTCAATAGTACGTATTTGCAGGCCACGGTGTCGGCGACGCATGACGCCATGGTCACTTTGAGTAGTAGCGGCACGACAATGTTTCCTATTAAACAACGTCGCATGCATCCTCAAGAGGCCTATATCTTGCCAGACCTCGAGTCTTGGCTGAAACGGCATATCAGACCATGAGCTGTGTTATGACATAATTATTATAAACCTAATGGACTATCTCCTGAGTTTTATTCGTCCGTGGCTTGACCAGGGGAGTACGTATGTGACACGCAAGATTGTAGTTTGGTCTCTCGCGTTGCTAGGTGGGTTTCTGACCACATCGTCGGCGATTAGACTCGCGGCATGGGCAAAGAGGACGGCCCTTGAGGCTGCACAATGGTTATATCAATGGGTGTTGGCCCATGTCACCTTGTTCTGGGCCATTGCCAAATTCATGGCCTACCTGGCCGTGAGTATAGGCGTGGCCTGGTTTCTCGTGCCCCGACTGGAAGAACATCCTGAACTGATTGACGCGACGGCAGTGGAAGCCAGGCGCGGGTTGGGTTTGATATGGCGCGGCTGGCTGTGGGCAAGTACAGGGATCACAGGCTTGGCGCATGGCACAATGCTCATGTTTAATACCCCTCCGTCCCCTGCCTCACTCGAAGTAATCACGTCGTCGCCGCCTACGGTAACACCAAAGAAAGAACGTGTCAGCCGGCAACCCTGAAGAATTCGAGCAAGCAAGCGCAGTCATTTGCTTGCTCAATAACAGGTTGCCCAACCTGGGGAAATACATAATTGTCTCTTGTAGAAAATATAAAAAGAAAATGGAAACGAGCACAGACACTCCTGTCCTCGGTCTCTTGGATGGCCTCGAACCTGCCAAGGGTCTCCAACTCGTGTCTTGGTCAGCCGACGAGAGTGTCTTGTTGACCATCTTGCAAAAAAGTGTGGGCGGTCGCATCGAAAGGGTTCCTTATGATACACAGCGATCCAGCGACTCCACGTTAGAAGCCTATGTCAATGAGCGCGGGATTTCTTTGGGTCTCCAACCCAATATCATGGGATGGCATGTGCTGCGTGGCCTCGGGTTTTGTGTGTCGCCCGTGGTAACTGTCTATGGTCCTATCCTCTTCTTGGATGCAGGGGATAAACCATTATCCGTCGCCCACCAAGCGGCGATTCAACAGCAGATTCAACACTATAGGGTAAGGTTTACTCCTGTGTCGGCTGCCCTGCGACAGACGCCTGTGCCTGTTGTTTTAGGACAAACAGTGAAACAATAAAAAAAAGGTTGTCATTTGCGTTTTCTTCTGTTTCCGATTATGAACGACGACCCGCTACTGAGGGAATTGAATCAATTACAAGAGCACGTCGACGCTCTGAAGAAACGGGTCGCTAAACTTGAAGAATACATGACAACACCAACTACAGACAGACCGAATGTCGAACCTTCTCTTGCTGTTCACAATGAACAACCCGTGATGAAAGATTTCTTTTATACACTTGGTATCCTTGCAATGGGAGCACTTGTTTTATTGGGATTTCTTTGGATCGCTGACAAATAAAAGCGGCTGTAAATTGTCCTCGTCGTCCTTCTCTATAATATCCATTGCTTCGGCCAGTTCTTCTTCAACAGGTGAGACACGCGGCACGACCATGGGTCGTCGCTGTCGACCCTTTAGACCCAGTGCTTCTTCACGAAAGTAACGCGCCAGCCGCTCATGCCCTGCATTATTTTGAGCAATGGTCAGCGGTGAGTCGGATTTTTTCTTTGGGTGTCCATCTCCTGTTTCCTTGTGTAATATTACAGGAGGAGGATGATAGCGTGTTCTGGGTCGGGGAATCGCAATAAAAGAGGACTTGTTGAGTGTTTCCATTGGGTATGAACACAGGAAAAAGAACAAAGGAGTGGGTGGGTGCACTCTGATTTTTTTTACTGCAGATGCAAAACACAACAGACACACATGCTCACAAATTCTGCTCAGTCGGATCTCCGCCTGCTTCGATGATGGCAGCCTTGGAAGCCTCCTTCTCCTTCAAGTGGCGACGACGCATGGCACTCTTGCGAAATGCAAGAGGCACTGCGTCGGGAAAGGCCTCGTCCAGACCATAGACCTTCTGGCCGTACTTGGCCGAGATCGCTGCATTGACCAGCGGAGCCTGCACACGCATGTTAATCTCCCCGTTCTTCTTGCGTGGCGCACGGGCCATGAGCTCGGCAGCAGTCGCGTCCTGCATATAGGGTCAGACGGATTATACTTAGTACATGAAAAGAGAGGGTTATCGAGGTGTCTGACTGTACCTGGATGTCGTCAAAGGTCTCCACGATAAGCTCACAGGTTTTGAGCAGCACCGGCGTGGGCATGCGCTCAATGCCGCGCATTTTGCCAAAGGCACGCAGTTCGGCCTTGGTCAACAACGCCTCACCATATGTACCCAGAGGACGGTGGTTGCCACTGCGCGTGGCTTTCGTGCCAGAGGATTCAGCCAAGGCGGCAGCGGCCGCCGCTGATCCCACGGTCTTCTTACCTCGTTTTTGTACCTTGCCATTGCTGCTGCTACTGGTGGCCACCGTGGCTGCTGTTGCCGCCGAAGGAGCACGTTTCTTGGCAGTGACGCCGGCGGCACGTTTTTCCTTGGCGGCCGACACGGAATCGCTCGTCTTCTTGCCTCTGGCCATTGTTTTTTTGTCAGCAGTAGAAGAAGAAGAAACAATGAGCACGAATTATTTGTTTCGCAATGGAAGTGGTTCCTTCTCTGTTTCTTCTTCTTTTTTTCTCGAAGAGCGAGGCCCGCCGGTTTCTTTGGGACTCAGAGAGGGAAGAAGGCATTCACAAAGGTTGTAGAGGGTGAAGTAGAGGATGCTGTCATGGAAGGACGTTCGGGACGGACCCAATGAAAGAAGACCAACAAGGTGACTGGTGTAATGGCCGTGAAGAGCCACACGACTAGCCACAGAGACTGCGGGTGGCATGGCACACCGGGGCAGTATTGTTGCAAGAGGAACGAGGCATGCCAGGCCAGGATGAGACGGGCACCTAACACGGGTAGACGTGCCGCCGCTCGATATGTGGCCTTACCGTGCCGTGGTGCGACCTCCAGCGTATACGGCGTCACGCGAGCCGACCACAATGCCTCGCCCACACTGAAAACAATCATAAAGAACAAGTAGGGCAGGTACTCGACGAAGCTGGCTTCATGCAATGGCCACCGTCGTGTATCACTGCCACTATGATCCACCACCAGTGCTAACACAGCGGCGCTTGACACGGCACTGCCGCCGGCAATGACCCAGTAACTGGGTCGTTTGGCCGTGACGGATTGCAGCCAGGGAGCGAGGACCGTGATGAGCACGGGGTTGACCGCCTGCACCAGCGCGAAATGCACGCGGTCTGTGTAAAGCCGGCGCAGGACGACAGGCAACGTCTCGTTCATGTGACGAAACAAGGAGGACACGCCCATGAGGAGCAGCATAAAAACGACGAAGCGCCAAAAGTAGGGGTCACGCCACAGACTCTTTTCTTGTGTCGCCGTTGTTGTTGTGGCGGTGAATTCACCCTCCGAGGAGGACGGCGACGTCAAAAAAGCACGCATGGCCGAGCGGGTGCGCGGCGAGCTCGGTCGATGCCGGAACAAGAGGAGCAGGATGAGGAGGGAGAAGGTGCTCACGGCCGTGCCCAACCACAAACTCATGCTATTGGCCGTCGCCGGCGTCGGCGCATGCGTCCTTAACACGTCATAAATCACGAGACCCACGGCCATGACCACATTGCCGGTGCTGTATGCGACACCCCATACGCGGTTGCGCAAAGGCTGGTGGTCATCCAGGAGACTACTCTCAATCGTCCTGTCAATGGCCAATAGCAACCACGGGTCGAGGATCGCCAGGTCCAGCACTTGCACCATAATCAAGGCCATGGCCGCCACGGCCGGACCATATCCTTGAATCAAGGTGGCGTGGGGTAAAAAGGTGGCCGCCGCTGCCAGCGCTCCTCGTGTGACCGTGCTGGCCACTGCTGCACCCAAGGCCAACGCAGGGCCATCGACTTGATCCATCCAGGGCGCCGCGGCCATGGCACACAAGGCACTGCCGACCGCCGTCGAGGCCATAAGGGCCGTGACCGTCGGGTATGTCCACTGTAGGTTTTCCATGAGAAAAAACAGACCGGCCGTGCCCTCAATAGACCATGTTTGTACGAGTGCTTGGGCGGTCATGACGGCCACACACAAGACGACGGGGGTTGGCCACATTTTTTTATTGTTTTTTGTGCAAGGGTGTGAGTTAGTCTTACAAGTCACGAGACCGCGGTGGCTCTTGTTGTTGGGGTTGAGAGGATGGTACTGGCTTTGGAGAATTGGTGCCTTTTCCATTACCTCCGCTGGGTGGTCCTTGTCTGGGCGGCACAGGGTTTTGAAACACAGACGGTTCTCCCTTCTCCTCCATCCGCTTGGCCTGACTGGCGGCATAATATTCCTCATCGCCCATGAAGATGCCGGCCAAGTTTTCAACAACGCTTGGGGCGTGGTCGCGGCCAGTCGAGGAGAATTTAAGCATGCCAAACACGAGGAGTGCGATGAACATGAGCCCCATGATAACAAGGGCAACGATGATGCACCACTTGCCCATGCACCCAAAACAGCGGCAAACGGCCAATCCACCATCGGTCACGCCACTGCAGCACCAGTCAAACCAGTACTTGTCGGGTTGTAATAAGGGAGGGGCATGTTGTTGTTGGGGAAGGAGCGGTGGGGGTGCCAGAGGTACGGAGGACGAGGACGTTGCCGCAAATTGCTTTTCGAGCGCAAGGAGTCGGTTGAGGCGGTCGTAACCCATGGTTACGGTTGCCTTTTGCTCTAGCGGTGGCGCTTGTGTCATGCTTATGGAGAAAAAAACAATAACAAGCTGTATCATTCTCTCTCTTTTTTTTTTGATCTAACATGTTTCGTTTGTTTTTAGTCGTTATCGCTATTGCTACGACAGCTGCGGTCTCTCCGCCATTGTCTGATACCAAGAAAAACGCGGATGGCACGTACACATTCACAATGCCCGCGAACGCACGGCCAGTGAAGATTCAGTACATGGTGGACCCAGAGAATTTTCAGGAGGATGATGCTGCTGATGATGATGAGGAAAAGCCAATCACCTCACCGACATTACCTAGTTATGCAGATGGCCACACGGTCACTGGCCAAGGTTACATGAGAGCCGGCCAGGACCGATTGCCCAGTGTCGTGATGCTAACAAACAAAGAAGCTGACGAAAAAGGAGAAAGGTTCACCACGGATACGTCAAAAGAACTCCATCTCCCCAAAGTCGTCAAGATGCATCGCCCGACGATCATTTCCAAAGATCCGTCCAACACGGCCTTGTGGGAGCACCCAGGGTGGTGGTTGGCTGAAGATGGACATCGCTACTCCAATGTCGGCTGGGGGTTTGGTGGTGCCGTACATGGCGTGAAGATCTGGCCGGGCGTCTATCGTTTAGAGCCAGCACAAGGGCAGAAGAAGGAGGAAGAAGAAGACACGTAATAAACGTTTTATTCCCTCACTGCGTCAGTCAAATAGACGAAGGACCATGACACGGGGTAGTATTTGAGACACTTACCCAGGAGCAGGTCAGGCGGCTCGGTGAACTTACCGCGTTGTTCCACCAGCAACAAGGCACATATGCGCTCGGTAAGTGGGTCGTCCGGGATGAGGTTCGCAGTGGCAGGCGTCGCCTTGGCGGCGGCCTCGGGTGGTGCTTGGTAGGGCAGCACAGCAATGCAGGCCTGGTCACCACCGCGTTCCTCCTTGGCACGCAGAGTGCGACCCAATTGTTCGGCATGGAGTTTCGCTTCTGCGAGGATGCGGTTCTGGACCTTTTGATGAAAAGCATGCTCGGCCCGAACAAGCTGCTCCATGCGTCGTTGCCAGGGAAGTAGTTTCTTTGCCTCCACAGTCGTTGTGGCAGTGTAGAGGGGATGCGGAGTGAGCAAGAACGTGGGCACAACCAACGGTCGACCAGGCTCGCGCCCCGCCAGTACCCATAGTTCCGGTGGGCAGTGGTCACAGCGTGTACATCCTTGCCGTTGGCTGGGTAAAGCATAAGGGTCGAGAACGTCCACCCCACACTTGGAACAGACGCTTTCGCAAGGGCCACGTCCCGGGTGCCAGGAACATCCACGCTTGCCGAAATGGGCGGTGCAGGGTGCACGTTCTGCTTGATAGCGTTTAAATTGTTGATTGCAATGCACACAGGTCCAATCTAAATCAGAGGACATTGTATAAAAAAATGACCGTTCTCCTCCACGATAGACAACAAGGTGGCATGGTCACTCTCTTTTGTGATTGTAGAGATGGAGATTCTTGACGACAATTGGTTGAATTGTATCTTCCCACTCATGGACGATTTCTCCCTCTATATTATGAAACAAACATGTCAACACCTGCACACCCTTGTTATGCGTTCTATTCCAGCGCCTCTCAAAAAAATACAACATATACAGCGACAGGGACGACGTTTCCTGCGACGACACATTCGTGGTGGCAAGTACGTTGAATCACTCTATTCGAACCTGACACCCAGTATTATAGCATGGCTGCCTTCTTATATACCATGGAAACGACTGGGTGAATGGACCAGCTTGCACAGCGAAGCTGCTTTTGATGGGCTTGTCGCTCTGATGCGAACCATGTCAGACCCACCGCAATTGGATCTGGTGTTGGACAAGCTGTGCCAGGTTCCATTCCGTTATCTCCCATGTCAACGCCGGCATGCCGACGCCCAACAGCTCGCTGCGCTCCGCGCCTTGTCGATTTTCTTTGCCGCATCGAACCCCGTTCTCATGCGGTCTTCACGTTTTTTCGATGTTATGGCACACATGGCGAGCAGTGATCTGGGGACATGGAAAATATGGCATTGTGTTGGGGGTTACCCAGTGACTCCTTGTTTCTTCAAACAGCTCCTCGATACCTATCCTGACTTGGAGCGTATGCAATCCACACGAATAAAAATGCACCATGCGCTCCGGTCGCTCCATGGTGACGCTTTGTGTGATATCCTCCTTTCTCGCACGAAATGGCCGCTGAAAAAATGCAAAAGTTGCGTCGTCGGTGTGGTTCAATTCAGAAGATATTTCGACGCGGCCACCCTGAATAAGTTATCCAAGTTGGCCCGGGCAATTGAACGTCTTACATGTAACGTCGAGGGCACAAACGCGCTTCTGTCCGAATGGATCGTTGACTATGCATTGGATCTTCCAGCACTCGCTGTATGGTTGATTCAGGAAGGCCGCTGGGTCGAAGCAACCATCCGAAAACTCGCTCTGCGATTCTTGATGAGACATGCTTTCAGGTGTACTGGGGATCCTTGTCGTGGTTGCGAGCGGCTGACTCTCTTGAGTGACACGGGTTTTTTAGCGCCTCCTCCTGATGTTCTCACTATCCCTGAGACGGATAACGAGTTATTATCATATTCTTCTGGCGACGACGCGGATTCTTCTTCGTCTTTTTCTGATTCTGAATAAAAAAAATGGCATTTCCCTCGGTTTTCCTTTTTTTTATTTTTTTTGTGATGAGGACGTCACAGGGTCGACATGAAGATCCTCAACATGAAGATCCTCGTAGAGTAGCACTGCATTATCGAAGTCTTCATCAAGAACCTGGTCCTTTTTTGGGACATGAGATGTCACATCACCGAGAAGCACGGTCACCGTGGTCACCTCTTCTTTGCCCTTGGATTCACGATACAGGGTAGCACGCGGACTGTACTTGAGATAAACACCAAAGAACCAGGGTTCGCCGCGATACCAGACCACTTGACCTGCCTTGTAATGAACGAGTGCCTTCTTTTCAAATCGTGCTTGTCGCTGTGCAAAAGCACGATGGTGTTCAGGCGCAGTCTCCTCGGTCAAAATCTCCAAATCGCTCATCTCATGTTCCATGGGTTCCAGCAAGTTCACACAGTGAAAGTGGGGCGAGGACGCCTGTTGCTCTTGTCCTTTGGTCGTATACACGAGGCCAGTCGTCTTGGAACGCACCAGACCCTGATGTAAGAGCAGTTGCTGAACATGCTTGAGTTTGGCCTGGTGCTCCCGGCGCTCTTCCAGCCATCGCAGTCCCACCGCCGGATCAATGGTACGGACACTATAGATTCCTGGAGTAAAGACCGCTTTCTGCTTGTCTCCGACGTCCTCCTTGTTTTCATACAAGTAGCACGAGTTGCCATTGGGCTGGAAATAGTACACCGTCGTGTGGCCAGTGCCTTCATAGGTGACCATGCATCCGCGTGTCAAGGGTAATTCAGGAACAGGTGTATTCTTGTCGGTCATGTTTAGAGAATACAAGAGAGAAGTGTATAATTGCAAACAAGACAAGACTCAAACAGTCACCGCTGCTGCAGCAGCCAACAAAGCGGACTTGCGCCTTAATCGATAGACTGTCTTTCGCCACTGCAGACGAATCGTCTCTTCCATCCGTTCTGAGGCGCCCACCGTGAATGCCAGGAGCGCCAGACCCGAGAGAATGTGCCATAAGCCATGCTCCACAGCGTTGGCCACACTCGCATCGTCGCTCCCTGAACCAATACCAAAATACAGCACCAAGCCCGCAATCACACAGAGGCTACCAAAGACAAACCAACTAATGGTCCACGCGTTGCGATTCCCTTTTCGGCCCGTCACTTGAATATCATTATCCTCGTCATCCAGGCCGCACAAGTCGCCTTCGCAGGGCAGGAGGGCCAAGCGGATAATCAAAACAGCCAACAAGAAAATCCCCATGACCAATGAACTCATGAGCGTGTATGGCATCAGCTGGACAGAAACCATGGCCACGGCCGGGATGAGCCACCCGGCAATGGCAAAGACCATCTGCCCCCGCGGCGGCGCCCATATGGTACACATGAGGTGCAGGATCAACTCCCCCAATACCCATTGCACGGCCGTATGGTCGAGCACGCGCCACACATTAACCGGCACGCCGAGGCAGTAGAATCCAGCACGGCACGCATGATATCCCAAGGCACTAATCACCAGGGAGACAAGACCGGCCGTGCCGAGACGGACATGCCGTGCAATGTAGGCCACGGCCACGGCAATGAGCATGGGCAGGTGGCTTAGGATGAGAAACGTGGCAATGGCCCCACTGTCCGGGTCACTGGGCGTCACGGGCGTGTAGGTCGGTCCAAAGAGGACGACGTTATTGCCCATTTTTTGGG
>Ga0068863_100000734_pt1 | contig 32844 bp, 21 predicted proteins | sample KBSSwiS62_FD_66596 | JGI IMG/M metagenome (GOLD analysis project Ga0068863, IMG submission 66596) | Switchgrass rhizosphere microbial communities from Kellogg Biological Station, Michigan, USA - KBS Switchgrass S6-2 | ecosystem: Host-associated > Plants > Roots > Rhizosphere > Soil ... | reverse complement strand
GGGTCGACGCCGAGGGGTTCGAGGGCGTCGGTGAGTCGGCGGTAGGTGAGGCGGACGGCGTCGGGTCGTCCGGTGGCGGCGTGGATGCGCATGGCGTGGATGTAGAGCGCTTCGACGTGGGGTGCGAGGTCGATCGCGGTTTCCAGGTAGGCGAGGCCCGGTCGGGTTGGGTGTCGGCGTGCAGGTCCGCGAGGGCGGCGAGGGCGGCGAGGGCGCGGTGTTCGGTGTCGGCGACTGGGGTGGCGGCCCATTCGTAGGGTGCGTCCCCGAACAGGGGCCCGGTGACGAGGGCGACCGCGCGGTCGAGCGCGGCGCTGCGGGTGTCGTCGCCGTGGGCGTGGCCGGCGTCGGTGAGGGCCCCGAGGAAGTCCCACAGGTCGACGGCGAAGTGGTCGGGGTCGAGGCGGTAGCCGGTTTTCTTGTCGCCGGGCAGGTAGTGGGTGCCGTCGTGGCCGGTGGCGGCGCGCAGGGCCGCGCGGAGCTGGGCGATCGCCTGGTAGATCAGGTTGCGGGCCTTAGTCGGGGGCCGGTCGGGGAGCAGGTCGGCGACGAGCTGATCTCCGGAGATGCCGCCGCGGTGTACGGCGAGGTAGGCGGCGACTTCCAGGCTGCGGGCCAGCAGTCCGCTGGTGCGGGGCTCGCCGTCGATGGACAGCGCGGGACGGCCGAACAGCCGTAGCCGGACCCGAACGTCGGCCGCTGGCGCGCTCGCCGCCGGCTGCGGGGAGCTGGCCGGCTCGGGGGCGGTGCTGGGCGGCGGGGCCGGGGCGACGTCGGTGGCGCGGGCTGGAGCCGGTGGTGGGGCGAGCGTGGTGATGGCCGCCGGCCGAGGGCCGGTCCCGTTGCTGGCCGTCGTGGTGCGGCGGTCGGCCTCGGGGTGGCGCTCGTCGCTGGGAACTGCCGGGGTGGTGGGTGGTGGTGGCTGGGCTGGGAGGTCGTGGGCGGCGGTGGTGAGGCGGATCAGGTCGGTGGCCTCGTCGGCTGCCAGCTGCGGCCACAGGACCGGAGGGTCGGTGTCTGCCTGATGGCCGTCGACGTCGAGATACACGGCGTCAGGCGCCGTGCCGAGGGCGAGCAGGTGGATCCCGAGGGAGCCGTCTCCCGTGGGTAGCCGGTGTGCGTGCTGGGGGTCGGGGTCCTGGTCGAGGACGGCGAGAACGGTGGGGAAGGTGTCGTCGGGGATCGCGTCGCGTATCGCCGGCAGGTTGGTGGTGTCGGTGTCGGCGAGGGCCCGGCGGCGGCGCAGAGCCTCGGTCTCCAACTGGTCGAGGACGGTCGCGGCGGTGTCGGTCCCCGTGGTGTGCGGGCGGGCGGAGAGCAGGTCGGCCGGGAGGTCGAGCCGGGTCGCGGTGGCAGTGGGGATGAGGAGGCATCCGGGCCAGGGTCGGGGCACCTGCGGGTAGTGGCGGTGGTGCCCGACGAGGAGCGTGGTGATGATTGCCCGGGCGGCGGCTGGCGCTCTCGGCCCGTCCAACGCCAAGGTGGCGCTGCCGGCGAGCATGTCGGGCAGCAGGTCGCCGTCGTAGGTGGTGGTGACGGCTGGCGTCGCCGGTTCCGCGAGTTGCTGCCGGGCGGACTCGTCGGAATCGACGGCGGGTAGGTCCGGCCGGGGGCCGGGTCGGGCGGCGTCTGCTGCCCGTCGGAGGCGGGGTCGGCGCGGTCCGCACGCAGGATCTCCCGGACGACGAGCGGCAACGGCGCAAGCGGCGGTGGGGCAGCGCCTTGCGGGGCGGGCAGGCGCATTCGGCGGCTGCGCAGGAGCCGGGCGAGCGTGACCGCGGCGGTCACGGAGCCGAGGAGCGCGAGCGGGATGACCGTGCCTGACGGGAGCCGGACCAGCGGTCCGGGCCCGGGGACGCGGGTCGGCGACGGTCGAAGATGGCGAGGGTGCCGGTGTCGAGGCCGAGGCGGTCGAGGTAGGCGTCGAGCTGGTCAAGCCCCTGTGCCAGCGGATCAGTGTCGCCGTCAGCCCGCACCTTGAGCTCGACGGCCTCACGCTGCCAGGACCGTCGTCCGTCCGGTCCGGGGTACGGCCAGCGGATGAGCAGGTCGATGCGGCCACGACCGACGCCGTACTCCCGTTCGACGTATCCGCCACCATTGACGAGCCGCTGCAGGAAGGCCATCATGACCAACTGCGGGGCGGCCTCGTGATAAACCTGGCGGGCGGTGAGGACATCGCCATTGGCTTGCCAGAAAAGGGCGAATTCCTCCAGTAGCCGTGGGTAGTCCAGTCGTTTGTCCGGCAACACGAATGACCGCGGTTCCGCCAGGACGTTCGCCGCCACATCGGCGGCCAGAACTCTGGGGATGATTTCGCGGTAGATCGGATTGGCGATTCGGACCGGCGCGTCGACGGCGATCAGGCCGAGATCGCGGGTGTAGCTCAGGTCGTCGTCGTACGGATCGAGCAGCAGGGTCGTCCCCGCGAGCAGGGGTTCGATGACCCGGTGCACACGTGGTTCCTTCAGCTTGTCCACCAGCGAGTCCAGATGGGTCGCGCGGGCAAGGATGAGCCTCTCCTTCGCCTGCTCGATATGGTCGAGCGTGATCGGGGTGTCGGCCGGGATGGCCATCTCGTCGACGATCTCGGCCGCGAGGGCGTTGACCAGCCAGGGCTGGCCGGCAGTCAGCTCGAAAGCGCGCGCTACGGCTTCCGCGGTGAATTTCTGCCCCGTGTCCGCCGTGTGCTGAGCGTAGAGGGTGCCGACCTCGTCGGGGGTGAAGTTTCCCAGTCGCAGCGACTTCACTTTGATATTGAACGGGCTTGCCGTGCCTAGCCGCGATGGATCACCGCCGGAGGCGGATTTATAGTCGCGGACGTCGCGCAGGCCGCACAGGGCGATCGAGGCCGGGAAGTTGGCGGGCCGGCCGCGGAAGCCGTCGCGGAGCTGGCTAAGAACGCTGATCAAGGTTTGGCCGTGCAGCGCGTCGATCTCGTCGAAGAACAGCACCAGCGGCCGTGGGCAGGCAAGTGCCCACGCGGTCAGCGCCTCCGCGAGGAGTGCGCCGTCTGGCGCGTCCGGCCAGAGAGGCGGGAGTAGCTCCGACGACAGGGCTCGCTCCGCCTCGGCCCGCAGGCGGGCGAGGATGGCGCGGGTTGCGGCGCCGATGTCATCGCCCCAGGCCCGACCGGATTCGCAGGAGAACAACAGCGCCGCGTAGCGGCCGGTGCCGGTGAGCTCGTCCGCGAGCGCCTGCAGCGTGGTCGTCTTCCCCGTCTGCCTTGGCGCGTGCACCACGAAGTAGCCCTTGCGCTCCACCAGGCGGGGCACCTCCGGCAGCCGCATCGACGCCCCGATCATGTAATGATCACTGGGCACGCAGGGCCCAGCGGTGTTGAACCAGCGAGCCATCGAGCCCAACCCTTCACCGCCATCGGCGCCGACGATCAACGCCACTCTACGGACCCCGGTTCCCGCTCCGCCGGGTCTGATCGTCGACTCGTGTGGGCTCCGCGAGGCGATGTCCCGTCGACGGCGCGGTACCGACGGCGCGAAGTCCGCACGGAAGGACCGGTGCGGCGGCGCCCTCGGTGCTTCTGGCGTGTTACGGGCGTTTGATGACGCCGAAACTGCGACGCGGCAGTGTTGAGGACGCCAACACTGGGCCGAGGGGAGCGCGATGCGGGTCGGCGTCTTTCTGTTCGGGGCGGTCGAGATGGGGGACACACTCGGCGCGGGCGGCCCGGAGCCGACGGCGCGGCGCTGCGGGCAGCCCGAGGTGCTCGGCGCGATGCGCCGGATCCTCGACACCGGGGTGCTCGCCGACCGGCTCGGCTTCGACGCGTTCTGGCTGACCGAGCACCACTTCCAGCACGAGGGCTACGAGGTCGTGCCCAACGGGCTGATGTTTGGCGCGTTCCTCGCCGAGCGGACCACGCGGATCCGGATCGGCACGATGTTCAACGTCGTCGGCCAGTGGCACCCGCTGCGCCTGGCCGAGGATTTCGCGTTGCTGCACAACCTGTCCGGCGGGCGGGCCGTGCTCGGGGTCGGCCGGGGGACCGTGCCGCGCGAGATCCTGCCGCTGTCGCTCGGCCGGGTGTCGATCGGCTCCAGCGACAACCCGGACGCGCGGGCGGCCGACGCGACCAACCGCGAGGTCACCGCCGAGGCCCTCGACCTCATGCTCACGGCGCTGGACAACGAGACGTTCTCCCACCGCGGGCGCCACTTCCAGGCCCCGCCGCCGGGCATCCCCGACCGGGGCGGCGAGGTCGAGACGCTCACCCTCATCCCGCGCCCGGTCTACCCGTACGACGTCTGGCAGGCGATCAGTAGCCCGGGCTCGCTGGCGGAGGTGCCGGCCAGGGGGTTCGGCGGCGTGTTCTGGCTGGTCAGCCGCCCGCTGCTGGTAGCCCGCTGGGAGCGCTACGCCCAGGTGTACGCCGAGGCCCACGGCGGCGCCGTGCTCGCGCCCGGGGAGAAACGGATGGTCGTGCTGAACACCTACATTGGCGACACCCGCGAGGAGGCGTTCGCGAAGGCGCGGCCTGGCCACGACGAATTCTGGCGGTTCCTCGGCCCGTACGGCTGGACGCGCGCCTACCTCGGGCCGGACGGCGGCCCGCCGCCCGCCGGCTGGATCCCGACGCTGGAGGACTCCGTCGAGCAGGGCGTCTGGGCGGTCGGCACGGCGCAGGACGTCGCCGCCGCGATCCGCAGGCTGCGTGACGACCTCGGTGGCCTCGCCGACCTGACGATCTTCCCGTCCGGTCCGGGGGAGAGCTACGACGCGACAGACGAGCAGCTGCGCCGGTTCGCGTCCGAGGTACGCCCGCTGCTGGCTGCGGCCCCGGGCTCGGCGGGAGCCGCCACCGTCACAGCGTCGGCCGCCGTTCCGGTAGCCGGCGCCGAATCCTGATCATCGAGGTGCCGACCAGTGCATGCTCGCCACGCGTCACCGACGCCTCTTTCGTGATCGGGTGAATGCGTGGTCGCCTTAGCAACCACGAACCCACCCGATCACGGAGCCACCGGGACCTCGCCGGATCACGGGCCTGCCAGTCCTCGTGGTCAACAGCCACGCGCATGAGCGATTCCGGCCGGGCCGGCGCTGCGGCGGCCCGTCGGCTGGGCCGAGCGATTTCTCGCCGGGCCGGCACAATGGCATCGTGAGCAACTCGTCCCCGGGGCTCGATCCCGCCGTCGCCGTCCGGCTGAAGCGGGACGCGGCCGGCCTCGTGCCAGCCGTCGTCCAGCAGTACGACACCGGCAAGGTGCTGATGGTCGGCTGGATGGACGACGAGGCGCTGCACCGGACGCTGACCACCGGCCGGGCCACCTACTGGAGCCGCAGCCGCCGGGAGTACTGGGTCAAGGGTGACACGTCGGGCAACGTCCAGTGGGTGCGCTCGGTGGCCCTCGACTGCGACGGGGACACGCTGCTGGTCCGGGTCGACCAGATCGGCCCCGCCTGCCACACCGGCACCGCGACCTGCTTCGACGGCCGCGACCTGCCCGCGGTCCCCGGATCGCCCGCCAGGGCCGCCTTCTCGACAGGCCCGACCGCGACGGCTCCGACCGCGCCGGGCCCTACCGCGCCAGGTCCGACCGCGCCGGGCCCGACCGCGACGGCCCCAACCGGGACAGGCCGAACCGGGACAGGCCGAACCGTGACGGCCCTGAACGCGACCTCAAGTGCGACGATCCAGAAGGCGACGGCCCCGAACCCGACTGCGGGAGACCCGGCATGACGACAGGTGAGATCAGCCCGACCCCCGAGGAGTTCCGCGCGCTGGCCGCCGAGTACACCGTCGTCCCGGTGACCCGCCGGCTGCTCGCCGACGGCGAGACCCCGGTCGGGGTGTACCGCAAGCTCGGCGGCGGGCCCGGCACCTTCCTGCTGGAGTCCGCCGAGCACAGCGGCATGCGGGCCCGTTACTCGATCATCGGGGTGCGGGCCGCCGCGACCCTCACCGAGGTCGACGGCGAGGCCTGCTGGACCGGCGGTCAGGTGCCGCCCGGCGTGCCGTCCGGCGGCAGCCCGCTGACGGTGCTGCGCGCCGTGGAGCGGGCGCTGCGCGCGCCCCGGCTGGGTGACCTGCGCCCGGGCAAGGACGCGCCCGCGATGCCGCCGCTGATGGGCGGCCTGGTCGGCTACCTCTCCTATGACTTCGTCCGCCGGATCGAGCGGCTGCCGGAGCACGCCGTCGACGACCTCGGCACGCCCGAACTGCGCCTGCTGCTGTGCACCGACCTCGCCGTCCTCGACCATGCGGACGGCTCCTGCCTGCTGGTCGCGAACGTCTTCACCCGCGCGGCCGCCGGGCCGCGCGCCGCCGCACCGGGCGCCGACGGCCTGCCGCCGACCGTGCCGCTGGACGAGACCGCGCTCGACGCCGCCTACGACGACGCGGTGGCCCGGCTCGACGTGATGACGGCCGAGCTGCACAAGTGGACCGAGCCGACCGTCGCCGCCACCCGGGCGATCGCGCCGCTCGACCTCAGCCAGTTCGTCTCCGCGATGGAGCCTGGGCAGTTCCAGCGTGCCGTCGACCGTTCGATCGAGGAGATCCGCGCTGGCGAATGCTTCCAGATCGTGGTCTCCCAGCGCTTCGAACGGCCGACCACCGCCGACGCGCTGGACGTCTACCGGGTGCTGCGCGCGTCGAACCCCAGCCCCTACATGTACCTACTGCGGTTCGGCGACTTCGACGTCGTCGGTACCTCGCCGGAGGCGCACGTCAAGGTCACCGGCGACCGGGCGCTGCTGCATCCGATCGCCGGCAGCCGGCCGCGCGGGCGGACCCCGGAGGCGGACGCGGCACTGGCCGCGGAGATGCTGGCCGACCCGAAGGAACGCTCCGAGCACGTCATGCTCGTCGACCTGGTCCGCAACGACCTCGGCAGGGTCTGCGTGCCGGGGACGGTTCGGGTGGTCGAGTTCGCCGCCGTCGAGCGCTACTCGCACATCATGCACATCGTCTCCACCGTCGTCGGCCAGCTCTCGCCCGGGTGCAGCGCGATCGACGTGCTCGCCGCGACCTTTCCCGCCGGCACGCTGTCCGGCGCGCCGAAGGTGCGGGCGATGGAGGTCATCGACGAGCTGGAGCCGACCCGGCGGGGCCTCTACGGCGGCGTCGTCGGCTACCTCGACTTCGGCGGCGACCTCGACACCGCGATCGCGATCCGTACCGCCCTGGTCCGCGACGGTGTGGCCTACGTCCAGGCAGGGGCGGGTATCGTCGCCGACTCGGTGCCCGAGGCCGAGGACCACGAGAGCCGCACCAAGGCCGCCGCCGTGCTGCGCGCGATCGAGATCGCCGAGACGCTGCGCGCCCCAGGCTGACAGCCGGGCCGCCCGCGCCGCCACCTCGGGGCGCGCGCCGCGGGCGAGCGGGACGACGCTCACGACCGACACGACGGGAACACCCAGATGCACACCCGCACCGAGCACGACCCCATGGCCGGGCCGACGACCGAGGCACCGGCTGCCGAGAAGCCGACGAACGAGCGGCTGACGGTCGGGGCGGGGACGGCGGCGCCGGGCGGATCCCGGCTGGCCGGACGCTCGGGCCTCACGTTCGCGATTGTCGGCTGCCTGCTTGGTGCGGCGGCGACGCTGATCGCCAGCTCCGCCACCTGGGTCCACGCCGGCGTGCTGGACGCGGCGACGACCGGCGGCCGGGCAAGCGCCGCGCCGCTCGCGGCGAAGCTCGACGGCGGTGACCTCGCGCCGGCGGTCAGCGCGTTCGGGCTGCTGGGGCTGGCCGCGTCGGTCGCGCTGGTCGCGACCCGCGGCGTGGGCCGGCGCGCCGTCGGGCTGCTCGTCGCGGCCGCCGGGCTCGGCGTGATCATCTATGCCGGCCGGGTCGGCGTGGACCCGGGGCCGGTGGTGCGCGCCGCGCAGCACGTCGTCGCCCTCACCCCCAGCGGGCAGGCGCGCGTCGTCGACGTCCACGTGTCGGCGGGGCCGTGGATCGCGCTGCTCGGCGGGGCGCTGCTCCTCGGGGGCGGCGCGCTGGCGGTCGCGTTCGGCCGGAGCTGGCCAGCGATGGGCGGCCGGTACCAGACCAGGGCCAGACGGCCGCTGGACGCCTGGGAGGCCATCGAACGCGGTCAGGACCCGACCGCCTCGGCCGACTGACCAACCGTCGCGGACCGACGACTGGAGGTCGCGGAAGGCAGCTCGGCGCCCGTGCGGCGGGGCGGGCGACACGCCGAGCCAGGCGCGAGCCCGGCTCATCCGGAGCGTCCCGACTGGTGCCGCCGGACGCCGTGGCGTGGGCTGTCGAGGCCGCCCGTGGCCAGCCGGGGTGGCGTGTGCTGGGCAACAAGCAGCCAACGACGCTTCGTAGCCGTTTCGCCTCGTTCGCTTGTGGGGTATGACCTGTTGGGACGTCGATCGGCCCGATCGGTCCCGCCCCGGCCCGCGGCCGCCAACTACCGACCGTCAACAGCTCTGCGCGCGCGTGGGGGGCGATGTGCGATGTCCATGCGGGGGCCTACGATCGGCGCCATGGCAGCGAGAGCCGCAGGAGCCCGGCTGTGACCGTCCTCGACGAGATCATCGCTGGTGTCCGTGCCGACCTGGCCGAGCGCGAGGCGCGTACGCCGCTTGACGTGCTCAAACAGCGTGTCGAGAAGGTCCCCGACCCGCGGGACGCGCTGGCGGTGCTGCGCGCCCGCCGGGTCGCGGTGATCGCCGAGGTGAAGCGCCGCAGCCCGTCGAAGGGCGCGCTGGCGAACATCCCCGACCCGGGGCGGCTGGCCGGCGTCTATGAGGCCGCTGGCGCGGCCGCCGTCAGCGTGCTGACCGAGAAGCACCGCTTCGGCGGGTCGCTGGCCGATCTGGACGCCGTCCGGATGGCCGTCGACGTGCCCGTGCTGCGCAAGGACTTCATCGTCTCGCCGTACCAGATCTGGGAGGCGCGGGCGCACGGCGCCGACCTGATCCTGCTGATCGTCGCGGCGCTCGACCAGCCGCGGCTCGTCGGGCTGCTGGAGCGGACCGAGTCGCTCGGGATGACCGCCCTCGTCGAGGTGCACAACGAGGACGAGACCCAGCGGGCGCTGGACGCCGGCGCCCGGCTGGTCGGCGTCAACGCCCGCGACCTCAAGACGCTGGAGATCAAGCGGGACACGTTCGCCCGGCTGGCGCCGCTCGTGCCGCCCGGGATCCTGAAGGTCGCCGAGTCGGGGATCCGGGGTCCCCGCGACCTGCTCGGCTACGCCGAGTCCGGCGCTGATGCGGTGCTGGTCGGCGAGGCAGCCGTCAGCGGCGGCGACCCGCGCCAGACCGTCGCCGACCTGGTCGCCGCCGGCGCCCACCCGGCAACGAAGGTCGGCCGTTAGGGCGATCCGCCCGAACCGGGCGCGCAGCGCCCCTGGGCGGCTCCGCCTGGTCCGGGCGCGCAGCGTCTTCCCTGCGTGATCGGGGTGCTGCTTGACGCTGGGGCGCGCGGGTTCACGGGTTCTGGCCGGGGTTCGGTTCCGCTGCTCGGTTGCTCTGCAATGCCTGGGCGACGCGTCCTGGCTGGTTCGGCGGCGCGGAAAAACGGGTGGCGCCGATCGGTAGAGTCGGGGCGTGAGCGCTCCTGACGGGTCCACCGCCTTCGCCGTCCCGCCTGCCGTCCCCGACGCGGGGGAGTGGGCCAGCCTGCCGGACGGGTTCGGGCACTTCGGGCGGTTCGGCGGGCGCTTCGTGCCCGAGGCGCTGATGGCGGCGCTCGACGAGCTGACCGCCGCCTATGACGAGGCCCGCCGCGACCCGGAGTTCATCGACGAGCTGGACGGTCTGCTGGCCAGCTACGCCGGCCGCCCGACGCCCGTCACGGTGGCCCACCGGCTGAGCGAGCGGATCGGTGGCGCCCGGCTGCTGCTGAAGCGTGAGGACCTCGCGCACACCGGATCACACAAGATCAACAACGTGCTCGGCCAGTGCCTGCTGACGAAGCGGATGGGCAAGACCCGGGTGATCGCCGAGACCGGCGCCGGGCAGCACGGCGTCGCCACCGCGACCGCCTGCGCCCTGCTCGGCCTGGAGTGCGTCGTCTACATGGGCGAGGAGGACACCCAGCGCCAGGCGCTCAACGTCGCCCGGATGCGGCTGCTCGGCGCCACGGTCGTCCCGGTCACCTCGGGCAGCCGGACCCTCAAGGACGCGATCAACGAGGCGCTGCGCGACTGGGTGGCCACCGTCGAGCGCACCCACTACTGCATCGGCTCCGTGATGGGCCCGCACCCGTTCCCGATGCTGGTCCGCGACTTTCAGCGGATCATCGGCGTCGAGGCCCGTGAGCAGGTCCTCGAGATCATCGGGCGGCTGCCGGACGCGGTCGTCGCCTGCGTCGGCGGCGGCTCCAACGCGATGGGGATCTTCCACCGCTTCATCCCCGACACCTCCGTGCGGCTGATCGGCTGCGAGGCGGGCGGCGACGGCCTGGCCACCGGGCGGCACGCCGCCGCGATCGCCGGCGGCGGCGCCGGCGTGCTGCACGGGATGCGCTCGTACTTCCTGCAGGACGACGACGGGCAGACGAGGGTCTCGCACTCGATCTCCGCCGGCCTGGACTACCCGGGGATCGGCCCCGAGCACGCCTGGCTGCACGACAGCGGCCGGGCGACCTACCGGGTCGTCGACGACTCCGCCGCCATGGAGGCGCTCGCGCTGGTCGCGAAGACCGAGGGCATCCTCGTCGCGATCGAGAGCGCGCACGCGTTCGCCGGAGCCTTCGACGTCGCCCGCGAGCTCGGCCCGGACGCCACCGTCCTGGTGAGCTGCTCGGGCCGCGGCGACAAGGACGTCGACACGGCCGCCCGCTGGTTCGGCGTGCTCGACGGCGCGGACCAGCCCGCCCCGAAGGGCTGAGCCGGCACGGGCTGGGCGCCCGCTTTCGGCGCCCGCCGGCGCCACCGGGATGGCCGGCGGCGGGACCGGACGGCCCGGGACATCCGGCCCGACGACGACACAGCCCGACGACAGGGCAGCCAGCACACGGACACCGCGCCCGGGCCCCGGGCGCGCAGAGGTCGGCCGGGTGAGCCGGCCGGGAGACGGACAGCCAGGTGGTCGCACTGCGTACGCCCGGGCGGCTCGCGGACAGCTTCGCCGCCGCGCGCAAGGAGGACCGGTCGGTCCTCGTCGGCTACCTGCCGGCGGGCTACCCGACCGTCGACGGCGCGATCGACGCGATGCGCGCGATGGTCGCCGCCGGGGTCGACGTCGTCGAGATCGGGCTGCCGTTCTCCGACCCGACGATCGACGGCCCGGTCATCCAGGACGCCGCCGACGCCGCGCTGCGGGCCGGGGTGACCACCGCCGACGTGCTGCGCACCGTCGAGGCGGTCGCCGAGACCGGGGCGCCGACGCTGGTGATGACTTATTGGAACCCGGTCGAGCGGCACGGCGTCGAGCGGTTCGCCGCCGACCTCGCCGCCGCCGGTGGCGCGGGCACCATCACCCCGGACCTGCCGCCCGAGGAGGCCGGCCCCTGGCTGGCGGCCGCGGAGCGCCACGGCCTCGACCCGGTGTTTCTGGTCGCGCCGAGTTCGTCGGACGAGCGGCTGCGCCTGGTCACCGGGATAGCGCGTGGCTTCGTCTACGCCGCCTCGCTGATGGGCGTCACCGGCGCCCGGCAGTCGGTCGGCGCCGCCGCCGAGGGCCTGGTCGAGCGGGTGCGGGAGGTCACCGACCTGCCGGTGGCCGTCGGCCTCGGTGTCCGCGACGGATCCCAGGCGGCCACGGTCGCGGCCTTCGCCGACGGCGTGATCGTCGGCTCGGCGCTGGTCAGCTGCCTGCTCGACGCCGAGCGCTCGGGCGCGGGCCGCGAGGCCGGCCTCACCGCCATCCGCGCGCTCACTGCGGACCTCGCCGCCGGAGTCCGCGCCGCCTCCTAGATCCCTTCGCCGTCCTCTCGGAAGTTGTGGGGATTCCTGTCACACGTCGTGGGGCCGGCTGATCTCCGTTCGGCCCCACAACCCACGACAGGATGCCGGCTGGGCCCCGCATTCTCGGACGGGATGCGCCGGAAAGGGATTGGGGGAGCGGGGCTGGGCCGGGGTGGCACTGGCAACCTTTGTGCGCGGACGGGTAGACGACGCGGGGTCCGGGCTAGGTAGCCTTGCGCCGTGGTCCTAGCCGCGATTCCCAGCCCATCCCGAGGCGTCGTGCACCTCGGGCCCCTGCCGCTGCGCGCCTACGCCTTTATGATCATCATTGGCGTGATCGTCGCCGTGTGGCTGACCGGCCGCCGGCTGCGGGCCCGCGGCCTCGACCAGAACCTCGCCAGCGACGCGGGCGTCTGGGGGGTGCTGTTCGGCATCGTCGGCGCCCGCCTCTACCACGTCATCACCAGCCCCCAGGCCTACTTCGGCAAGAACGGCGACGTGGTCCACGTCCTGTACGTCTGGAACGGCGGGCTCGGAATCTGGGGGGCGGTGGCCGGTGGCGCGCTCGGCGTCTGGCTGGCCTGCCGCCGCGCCAAGGTGTCGTTCCTGCTGTTCGCGGACGCCGCCGCCCCCGGGCTGATCCTCGCCCAGGCGATCGGCCGGTGGGGGAACTACTTCAACCAGGAGCTGTTCGGCCGGCCGACGACGCTGCCGTGGGGCCTGAAGATCGACTTCGCGCACCGGCCGCTCGGCTACGAGCAGTACGCGACGTTCCACCCGACCTTTCTCTACGAGTCGATATGGGACCTGCTGGTCGCCCTGGTTCTGCTCGTCGTCGACCGGCGCACCCGGTTGAGCCGCGGCCGGCTGTTCGCGCTGTACGCCATGCTCTACACGTTCGGCCGAGGCCTGATCGAGTCGCTGCGGATCGACACCGCCGAGCACTTCCTCGGGCTGCGTCTCAACGACTGGACCAGCCTCGTCGTCTTCCTCGGCGCCCTGGCGATGTACGTGTTCGTCCGCGGCCCGGTCGACGAGGACGTGGAGCCCGGCGCCGAGCCGGCCGCTGCCGGCGCGCCCGGCGCCGAACCGGCCGGGGACGCCGAGCCCACCGAGGCGAGCGGGTCCCTCGGGAGCGCGGCGGACGGCGAGGCCGTTGCCGCCGGCGCCGTCACCGTTCGCTCCGCGCTGGAGAAGCAGGCCGGCGGGGCCTCGACGCTGGCCCCGGAGGGCGGTGAGGACTCCGCGGGCGGCGGCCGTCTCGATGGCTGACGAACGTTCGCAGCCGCGAAGGTCCGAGGGCACCTACCAGCACGGCATGCACCAGCACCGGGACGCGCACCGCGACGTCTCCGGCGGTTGGCTGCGCCCAGCGGTGTTCGGTGTGATGGACGGGCTGGTCAGCAACGTGGCGCTGCTGTCCGGGTTCGCCGGCGGCAGCGCGTCCCGCTCGACGGCGCTGCTCGCCGGTCTCGCCGGGGTCGCGTCGGGAGCGTTCTCGATGGCGACAGGGGAGTACACGTCGGTCCGGTCGCAGAACGAGGCGATGGCCGCCGAGATCGACGTCGAGCGCCGGGCCCTGTCGGAGTTCCCGGCGGCCGAGCGGGCCGAGCTGACCGCGCTCTACACCCGCAAGGGCGTCGACCCGGCGCTCGCCGCCGCCGTAGTCAGCCAGTTGCACGACGACCCGGACGTGGCGCTGGCCGTGCACAGCCAGGAGGAGCTTGGCGTCACCCCCGGCCGGCTGCCGAGCGCGTCGCTCGCCGCCGTCTCGTCGTTCACCGCGTTCGCGCTCGGCGCGCTGGTGCCCGTGCTGCCCTACCTGGTCGCGCACTGGGTGTTCGGCGGGCTCTGGGTGTTCGGCGGGCACACATTCCTGGCGAGCGCGGTGCTGGCGGCCGGCATGCTGTTCGGGGTGGGCGTGGCGGTCAGCCGCTTCACCGGCCGGTCGCCGCTGCTGTCCGGCGCCCGGCAGCTCGCCCTCGGCGCCCTCGCGGCCGGAGCCACGTACCTCGTCGGCGTCTTCGTCGGCGGCGCCGTCAGCTGACGGCGCCGCCGACGGAGCGCGCTGCCGGGCCGGGCTGGACCGACCGGCCGATCATGGTCCTGACCGGCGCGGTGCCGGCGCCGCAGGCCTTCCCGCCGGGCGGGGCGAAAAGGTTAGCAGGGGTAAGTCTGTCCCGCTTGGAACACTGCTGTCACATTCATGTGACCTGCCGGACACTGACGATCTCAGCGCATCGGGCGGCGACATGGCACACTCGGGGAAGCGTATGACGCGGCTGGCTCACCGCGCCCTGTCCCAGCTGTCTCGGTCCTGACTGCTCAGGCTCCCCACGCCCGGTCCCGGGCGCGTGGAGACCTCGACGCCGGCGGACCGGGGCGTTCTGGCGTCACGGCACCGGTGCGCGGCACCGGTGCCGCCAGCTCGTCGTCCTCGCGCTCCCGGACAGCGTCGTCCGCACCCTTCAGGCCCTGAAGACGGACAGGACACGCCGGATGCCGACTAAGCAAGGTCTCTACGACCCCTCCTTCGAGCACGACGCCTGTGGTGTCGGCTTCGTCGTCGACGTGCACGGCCGCCGCAGCCATGAGCTGGTCGACCAGGGCCTCACCGTACTGCGCAACCTCGACCACCGGGGTGCCTCGGGCAGCGACCCGGACACGGGCGACGGCGCTGGCATCCTCGTCCAGGTCCCGGACGCGTTCCTGCGCGACGTTGCCGGCTTCCCGCTGCCGGCGCCGGGCCGGTACGCCGTCGGCATCGGGTTCCTGCCCCAGGTGGCCGGTGACCGCGACGAGGCCGTCCGCACCATCAGCCGGCTGGCCCGCCAGGAGGGCCTGCGGGTCCTCGGCTGGCGCGAGCTGCCCGTCGTCAGCCACATCGTGGGGCACGCGGCCCGCGAGGTCGAGCCCCGGATGCGCCAGTTGTTCGTGACGCTGCCCGGCACCGCCGTGGGCCCGGCGGTCGGCGCTCCCACCGAGGACGACACCCCGTTCGACCAGCTGCTCCTGGAGCGCCGGGCGTTCTGCCTGCGCAAGCGGATCGAGCGGGAGACCGGCGTCTACTTCCCGTCGCTGTCAGCGCGCACCCTCGTCTACAAGGGGATGCTGACCACCCACCAGCTGTCCGCCTACTTCCCGGACCTTGACGACCCGCGGTTCGTCAGCGCGCTGGCGCTGGTGCACAGCCGGTTCTCCACCAACACCTTCCCGAGCTGGCCGCTGGCGCACCCGTACCGGCTGGTCGCGCACAACGGTGAGATCAACACCGTGCGCGGCAACCGGAACTGGATGCGGGCCCGCGAGGCGCTGCTGGACAGCGACCTGATCCCCGGTGACCTGAGCCGGCTGTTCCCGATCTGCGCCGACGCGGCGTCCGACTCGGCCAGCTTCGACGAGGTCCTGGAGCTGCTGCACCTGGGCGGGCGCAGCCTGCCGCACGCCGTCCTGATGATGATCCCGGAGGCCTGGGAGAACCACCAGGAGATGGACCCGAAGCGGCGGGCCTTCTACCAGTTCCACGCGACGCTGATGGAGCCGTGGGACGGCCCGGCGTCGATCGTCTTCACCGACGGCACGATGGTGGGCGCGGTCCTCGACCGCAACGGCCTGCGCCCGTCGCGGTACTGGGTCACCGACGACGGCCTGGTCGTGATGGCCTCCGAGGTCGGCGTCCTGGACATCCCGCCGCACCGGGTCATCCAGAAGGGCCGGCTGCAGCCGGGCCGGATGTTCCTGATCGACACGGCCAAGGGCCGGATCGTCAGCGACGACGAGATCAAGTCCGAGCTGGCCGCCGCCGCGCCGTACGAGGAGTGGCTGCACGCAGGGGTCATCGAGCTCGGCGACCTGCCCGAGCGTGAGCGCGTCGTGTACAGCCACTCGTCGGTCGCCCGCCGCCAGCAGGTCTTCGGCTACACCGAGGAGGAGCTGCGGGTGATCGTCGCGCCGATGGCGCGGACCGGCGCGGAGCCGATCGGCTCGATGGGCACCGACACCCCGGTCGCCGTGCTCTCCGAGCGGCCGCGGCTGCTGTTCGACTACTTCCAGCAGCTGTTCGCGCAGGTCACGAACCCGCCGCTGGACGCCATCCGTGAGGAGCTCGTCACCAGCCTGGGCCACTACCTGGGCCCGGAGGGCAACCTGCTCGACCCCGGCGCCGCGACCTGCCGGGTCGTGCACATCCCGTACCCGGTGATCAGCAACACCGAGCTGGCGAAGATCATCGGCATCAACGACGACGGCGACATGCCCGGCTTCGCGGCGGTCACCGTCCGCGGGCTCTACGACGTCGCCGGCGGCGGGGAAGCCCTCGCCGCCCGCATCGAGGAGATCTGCGCGGGCGTCAGCGCCGCGATCGCCGACGGGGCCCGCATCGTCGTGCTGTCCGACCGGGACTCCGACGCGCGGCTCGCCCCGATCCCGTCGCTGCTGCTCACCTCGGCCGTGCACCACCACCTGATCCGGGAGAAGACCCGGACCAAGGTCGGCCTGATCGTCGAGAGCGGCGACGCCCGCGAGGTGCACCACATCGCGCTGCTCAACGGCTTCGGCGCCGCCGCTGTCAACCCGTACCTGGCGTTCGAGTCGGTGGAGGACCTGATCCGCCGTGGCGAGATCACCGGCGTCACGCCGGAGCAGGCCGAGAAGAACATCGTCAAGGCGCTCGGCAAGGGCGTCCTGAAGGTGATGTCCAAGATGGGCATCTCCACCATCGCCAGCTACACCGGCGCCCAGGTGTTCGAGGCGATCGGCCTGCGCTCGGACCTGGTCGAGCGGTACTTCACCGGCACGTCGTCGCGGCTGGAGGGCGTCGGCCTGGACGTGCTGGCCACCGAGGTCGCGGCCCGCCACCACCGCGCCTACCCGCGGGTCGCCACCGAGCTCGCCCACCGCACGCTGGAGACCGGCGGCGAGTACCAGTGGCGGCGTGACGGCGAGATCCACCTGTTCAACCCGGAGACGGTGTTCCTGCTGCAGCACGCCACCAGGACCCGGCAGTACGAGGTGTTCAAGGAGTACACGACCAAGGTCGACGACCTGTCGAGGCGCGAAGCCACACTGCGCGGCCTGTTCGAGCTGCGCCCCGGGCTGCGCCGGCCGATCCCGATCGACCAGGTCGAGCCGGCGAGCGAGATCGTCAAGCGGTTCGCCACCGGCGCGATGTCCTACGGCTCGATCAGCGCCGAGGCGCACGAGACGCTCGCGATCGCGATGAACCGGCTCGGCGGCAAGTCGAACACCGGTGAGGGCGGCGAGGATGCCGAGCGGTTCGTCCCCGACGCGAACGGTGACCTGCGCCGTTCCGCCGTCAAGCAGGTCGCCTCCGGCCGGTTCGGGGTGACCAGCGAGTACCTCGTCAATGCCGACGACCTGCAGATCAAGATGGCGCAGGGCGCGAAGCCCGGCGAGGGCGGCCAGCTGCCCGCGCACAAGGTCTACCCCTGGATCGCGAAGACGCGGCACTCCACCCCGGGCGTGGGCCTGATCTCGCCGCCGCCGCACCACGACATCTACTCGATCGAGGACCTGGCCCAGCTCATCCACGACCTGAAGAACTCCAACCCCAGGGCGCGGGTGCACGTCAAGCTGGTCGCCGAGGTCGGCGTCGGCACGGTCGCGGCCGGCGTCTCCAAGGCGCACGCCGACGTCGTGCTGATCTCCGGACACGACGGCGGCACCGGCGCGTCGCCGCTGACATCGCTCAAGCACGCCGGCGCCCCCTGGGAGCTGGGCCTGGCCGAGACGCAGCAGACCCTGCTGCTCAACGGCCTGCGCGACCGGATCGTGGTGCAGGTCGACGGCCAGCTCAAGACCGGCCGGGACGTCGTGATCGGCGCGCTGCTGGGCGCCGAGGAGTTCGGCTTCGCGACCGCGCCGCTGGTCGTCGCCGGCTGCGTGATGATGCGCGTCTGCCACCTCGACACCTGCCCCGTCGGCGTCGCGACGCAGAACCCGCAGCTGCGCGCCCGGTTCACCGGCAAGCCGGAGTTCGTCGAGAACTTCTTCCTGTTCATCGCCCAGGAGGTCCGCGAGTACCTGGCGCAGCTGGGCTTCCGGACCCTCGCCGAGGCGGTCGGCCGGATCGACATCCTGGACGCGACGGCCGCCGTCGAGCACTGGAAGGCCGAGGGGCTGGACATCAGCCCGCTGCTGCACACCCCAGAGGCGCCGTTCGGCCGCTCGCTGTCGAACTCGGCGAGCCAGGACCACGGCCTCGACAAGGCGCTGGACAACTCGCTGATCCAGCTCTGCGAGGGCGCCCTGGAGGACGGCCGGCCGGTGTGGCTGGAGATGCCGATCCGCAACGTCAACCGGACCGTCGGCACGATGCTCGGCTACGAGGTCACCCGACGCTACGGGGCCGTCGGCCTGCCCGACGACACGATCTCGCTGCGGTTCACCGGATCCGCCGGGCAGAGCTTCGGCGCCTTCGTCCCGCGCGGCATCACCCTCACCCTGGAGGGCGACGCCAACGACTACACCGGCAAGGGCCTGTCCGGCGGGCGGATCATCGTCTTCCCGCCGAAGGAGGCGCCGCTGCGGGCGGAGGAGAACATCATCGCCGGCAACGTGCTGCTTTACGGCGCGACCGCCGGGGAGGCCTACTTCCGCGGCGTCGTCGGCGAGCGGTTCTGCGTCCGCAACTCGGGCGCGACCGCCGTCGTCGAGGGTGTCGGCGACCACGGCTGCGAGTACATGACCGGCGGCACGGTCGTCGTGCTCGGCCAGATCGGGCGCAACTTCGCCGCCGGCATGAGCGGCGGCGTCGCCTACCTGTTCGACCCGGTGGTCGACCGGGTGAACACCGAGATGGTCGACGTCGAGCCGCTGGACGCCGAGGACCGGGCGCTGCTCGTCGGCCTGCTCACCCGCCACCGCCGGGAGACCGGCTCGACGGTCGCCGCCGGGCTGCTCGCGGACTGGGAGGACGAGCAGGAGAAGTTCGTCAAGGTCATGCCTCGCGACTACAAGCGGGTCCTGACCGCGATGAAGCAGGCCAAGGAACAGGGCGTCCCGGTCGAGGATCTCATCATGGCCTCCACCCGCGCCTGACTCTGTTTCTTTGTTCGTGGCGTCCGGGCACGGACCTCCGGCCCCGGCCTCCGCTGGCGCTCCGGCCGGGACCTCCGGTCCGTGTCCTCCGCCACGAACGGGGCTTCGCTCCGTCCGGTGGGACAGTCAGGCCGCTCGCTTCGCTCGGGCCTGCTGTCCCGCCGGACTACGCGAAGCCGTCAGGTACAGGCCGATCATTCAGGGAATACGAGTACACGCATACCGTCTCGCTGGCCCGCCGGAAGGAACTAAGCCGTTCGTTCCGGAGGTCCGCGCCCTGACGCCACGGACCATAAACACAGATAAGGATCAGTATGGCTGACCCGACTGGGTTCCTCCGGCACGGCCGGGAGCTGCCGGCGCGGCGGCCGGTGGACGTGCGGATTCAGGACTGGCGGGAGGTGTATGAGGACTTCCCGGCGCCGGCGCTGGCGGCGCAGGCCTCGCGCTGCATGGACTGCGGCATCCCGTTCTGCCACAACGGCTGCCCGCTGGGCAACCTGATCCCGGAGTGGAACGACCTGGCTCGCCGGGACGAGTGGCAGGAGGCGATCGACCGGCTGCACGCGACGAACAACTTCCCGGAGTTCACCGGGCGGCTGTGCCCGGCGCCGTGCGAGGCCGCCTGCGTGCTCGGCATCGCCGACGACCCGGTGACCATCAAGCAGATCGAGGTCACCATCATCGACCGGGCGATCGCCGACGGCCGGGTCACCCCGGTGCCGCCGTCGGTGCGCACCGGGAAGAAGGTCGCCGTCGTCGGCTCCGGGCCGGCCGGGCTCGCCGCCGCGCAGCAGCTCACCCGCGCCGGGCACGACGTCACCGTCTTCGAGCGGGCCGACCGGATCGGCGGCCTGCTGCGGTACGGCATTCCCGAGTTCAAGATGGAGAAGGCCGTCCTCGACCGGCGCCTGGCGCAGATGGCCGCCGAAGGCACAAAGTTCGTCACCTCCTGCGACGTCGGCGTCGACCTGTCGGTCGATGAGCTGCGTGCGACGTTCGACGCGGTCGTGCTGGCCGGTGGCTCGACGATCGGGCGGGACCTGCCCGTGCCGGGCCGCGAGTTCAGCGGCGTGCACCTGGCGATGGAGTACCTGCCGCTGGCCAACCGGGTCCAGCAGGGCGACCTCGCCGAGCCGCCGATCTCCGCGGCGGGCAAGCGCGTCGTCGTCATCGGCGGCGGCGACACCGGCGCTGACTGCCTGGGCACCGCACACCGGCAGGGCGCGGTCTCCGTGCACCAGCTGGAGATCATGCCCCGGCCGCCGGAGACCCGGCCGGCCGCGAACCCGTGGCCGACCTACCCGATGCTCTACCGGGTGACCTCCGCGCACGAGGAGGGCGGCGAGCGGGTCTACGCCGTCTCCACCGAGGCGTTCCTCGGCGACGAGGAGGGCCAGCTGCGCGGGCTGCGGATGTACGAGGTCCAGCTGGTCGACGGGAGGTTCCAGAAGGTCGAGGGCAGCGAGACCGAGCTGCCCTGCGAGCTGGTGCTGTTGGCGATGGGCTTCGTCGGGCCGCAGCGCGAGGGTCTGCTCGAAGGCCTCGGCGTCGAGCTGGACGGCCGCGGCAACGTGGCCCGCGACGCCGGCTGGCAGACCTCCGTCCCGGGTGTCTTCGTCGCCGGCGACATGGGCCGCGGCCAGTCGCTGATCGTGTGGGCGATCGCCGAGGGCCGGTCGGCCGCCGCCGCGGTCGACCGGTATCTGTCCGGCGCGACCGACCTTCCGGAACCGATTACCCCGACCCGCCGATAGATCTCGGGCGCGGACATCGCTGATTCGCCGGTCGCCGGTCGGCGGTCCGCTGGCCGTCCGCGGGGCTCCGCAGCCCGCGGACGGCCAGCGCGGTTGGCGCGAATTGACGATCGGAAACCCGATGTCGGCCAGTTGAGAGCTTGGTCCGCTCATTAGCGAGCGTGCACATCGAACTGAGAATGGGATTTCCGTTCACCGCCGTGACGCGATGCACCAGGGGCCGTCGCTCGCGGATCCTTACGGTGACGGCACGGCCGGTCGACGCCGCCCGCGCGGCGTCGCCTGGACTGGACGTATGGCGACGCTGACGGATACGCTGCCCGGGTCACGGCGCGGCTGTCGGCCTGTTGCGGTCCTCTCGGCGGGCCTGATGGCGGTCTTCACCGCGGTCACTGTCAGCGGTCATTGCTGGTAGTCGCCGCTGCTGACCGCCGCCGGAGCAGGAACGCCCACCGCGCGCGTCCTGCCTGAGACGAGTTGTGTTGGCTGTCTCTCCTTGCGTCGGATGCGCGGATGATTCGGGTCCTTATTCCCGAACGTCGGGTCATAGTTCTTACACTTCATCCAGCTATGTGGGGGATTGGTGCGCGGTAGCGTCCATTCGGTGAGAGTCGTGCTGCTCGGACCGCCGGGCTCAGGAAAGGGCACGCAGGCCGCACGGATCAGCTCCCGCCATGGCATTCCGGCGATCTCCACCGGTCGGCTGCTCGACGCGGAGATCGCCGCCGGTACCCCGCTCGGCCGCCGGGCCGAGCAGTTCGTGCGGGCCGGCGAGCTCGTGCCGGATGATCTCGTCCTCGACCTGGTCGCCGAACGCCTGTTCGGCTCCGCCGCCGCGTCCGTCCTAGACCACGAGCCGGTGGCGTCGCTTGCCGCGAGCGCTCCGGTCACCGCGGTGCCGGCGATGGCTGGCGGCGCCCGGCTGGCCGCCGTCCCGGTCGCCGTCGACGTCTGCGGCGGGTTCCTCCTGGACGGGTTCCCGCGCACCGTCGCCCAGGCCGAGGCTTTCGACGCCCGGCTGGGCGCCGCCCTCGCCGGCGACGACGCGCGGACGACGACGGTGCGTGCGGCGGACGGCAGCGCCGTCGACCGGGTCTGCGCGCTGGATGTCGTGCTCGACCTCGACGTCGACGAGTCGACCGTCCTGGAGCGGATCAGTCAGCGCTCCGGCACCGAGGACCGGATCGACGACGACGAGGAGACCGCGAAGCGCCGGCTCAAGGTCTTCGCGGAGCGCACCGCCCCGCTGCGGGCCTACTACGCGGCCGCGGGCCTGCTGCGCACCGTCGACGGCTCCGGCTCCCCCGACCAGGTCGCCGCCCGCATCGAGTCCGTGCTGGCCGCGCTGCGCTGATCCAGCCGGGCCGGGACCCGGACCGTGCGTCATGAAGGTGTCGGCCAACGTCCGCGGTGCGGCCCACCTGCCGCTCACGACCAGAGGCGCCGCCGTCGCGGCGTGGCCGGCAGGCGGCCAGGCCGCCCAGACGTGCCTGGAATACCGGAGATCTCGGTAGGTTGGGGCGTGTGCGGCTCGGGCAGCGAAACGTGGCAAAGGCGTGGCCGCCGGCGCCCCGGCGTCCCACCGAGGACCCGGAGCCGGCCGCCGCGCGGCCGGGCGGCGGCCGGCCGCGGCTCGGGCTGGCGCGGGGCTTCGACCGTGGCGGCGCGCGGCGGTGGCTGCTGGCGCAGGTGGCGCTGACGCTGCTCGTCGTCGTCTCGTGGCTGCCGCTGCTGGTGGTCCTGACGGCGCGCTCCACGGTGCTCTCGCCGGGCTTCTACACGGAGAACCTGACCCGGGTGAACGCCTACGACCGGATCTACACCGAGGTCCTGCCTGACCCGGCCGTCGACGACCTGCTCGCCGGACTCCCGCTGGACCGGACCCTGATCACCGCGAACCTGCGGACGGTGCTGCCGCCCTCGACGGTCGAGGGCCTGACCGACGAGCAGATCGACCACGTCGTGGGCTACCTGCGCGGCGACCAGGACAACGTCGCGCTCACCGCCGACATGCGCCCGCTGTTCGCGAACATCTCCGGCCTGGCGAACCGGTACCTGGCGGGCGAGATCGGCGCCGGCACCACCTACCAGGTCTCCAACGTCTCCGACTTCACCGGCGACGTGCTCGCCGCGCTCGACGCCGTCGCCGCCGGCAGGCCGCCCAAGGACCTGCCGACGATGCGGCTGCGGCCGCAGGACGCCGACCTGGTGCTCGACACGGTCCTCGCCCGGCTCGACCCGACGACCCGGGCGTCTGTCGCCGCGCCCGCGCGGGCGCTGCTGCTGGAGGGCGACGTCGCCGGGGCGCTGGCGCTGCTCGGGCCGCCGCTGTTCCGCGGCGACGACGCGGCTGTCGCCCAACTGCGCGGCAAGCTCGTCGACGGGACCGTGCTCAACCTCGGGGTCTCGCTGTCGGACCTGGGCGACAAGCCGACGATCCGGGCGATCGAGCGGCTGCACGACCTGTCCCAGCAGCTGCCCGTCCTCGTGCTGAGCTGCGTGCTGGCGATGTTCGGCGGGCTGGTCGGCGTCGTCACGATCGCCAGGGGCCGCGGCGGGTCATCCGTCCGTGCCGCCGGCTACACGGCGCTGGCCGCGGGCGGCGGGTCGCTGCTGCTGGGCGTCGTCATGCGGCTGGTGTGGCCGAACCCGCTCACCACTCTGGACAAGCCGGGCTCGACGCTGCCGCCCGGCGCCGCGCACGTGCTCACCGACTTCGGCGCGCACGCCTACCGGGGGATCGAGGGCGACTTCCTGCGCCTCACCGTCTGGATGCTCGTGCTCGGGGCTGTGATCACCGGCGCGTCGCTGCTGGTCGCGCTGTCAGCCCGGCTGCGGCGGTACGCCCCGTGGCGGCGGCTGGCGGTGGCCGCCGCCGTCGTCATCCCGGTCGTCGTCGTGGTCACCTGGGCGGCGTTTCCGGGCGCGGCCGCGGAACCCCGGGTGGTGTGTGAGGGATCGGCTGCCCTGTGCGACCGGCCCTACGACGAGGTCAGCTATGCGGCCAGCCACAACGCGATGGCCGACAGCGAGGACCGGTTCCTCGGCGCCGGGCAGGACCCGTCGATCGTCCACCAGCTCGACCTCGGCGTGCGCGGGCTGCTGATCGACGTGCATCACTGGACAACGCCCGAGGAGGTCCAGAGGGTGCTCGATGGGCTCGACCCGTCGGAACGGGCCGCGCTGGAGCCGCTCACCCGCGGCGCGCTGTCCACCCGGCCCGGGCTGTGGCTGTGCCATGACATGTGCCAGCTCGGCGCGCTTGACTTCGGGGCGCAGCTGCGCGCCATCGGCGACTGGATGAACCGCAACCCGACCGAGGTCGTCACCCTGATCATCCAGGACGAGGTGCCGGCGAGCGAGATCACCGGCGCGGTCGAGACCGCTGGGCTCGGGAAGATGGTGCTCACGCCGCCGGACGACCCGAACGGCCGCTGGCCGACGCTCGGCCAGATGATCAGCTCGGGCCACCGCCTGGTGATGTTCACCGAGAGCCAGGACACGCCGGGCGGCTTCCTGCGTTCCTTCTACCGCTACGCCTCGGACACCCCGTTCGACGCCCGCACCGCGGCAGACCTGACCGGGTGCGCGCTGAAGCGCGGCTCGGCGGACGCCCGCCTGCTGCTGGTGAACCACTGGCTGACGAGCGCCGCCCCCAGCCGGCGGGCGGCGCTCGCGGACAACGCGAGCGCGACCGTCCTCGCCAGGGCGCGGACCTGCGAGACTGTGCGACATCGCCGGCCGAACTTCATCGCCGTCGACTTCGTCAACATCGGTGACCTGACCCACGCGATCGACGTCCTCAACGGCGTCGCCTCCGCCGGCGGCTCCGGCACCTGATGGGCCGTAGCTCGCAGCCGACGGAGCTCAGCGGAGACACTGAGCGTAGGAGGCGGCGAGTGGAGGTCACGTGGGAGCGACGGGGTCCCTGCGGAATCGGCGAAGCCGATTTCGGAGGTCGTGAGTATGGGGCCGTAGCTCGCAGCCGACGGAGCTCAGCAGAGACGCTGAGGGGCGCCGACGCCCTGCCCGGCGGGCCCTCGGCGCGGGGTGACCGGGCCGGTGAGCTGCGCGCGCCGTGCGGCACCCGCCGTGACGGGACCGGCGCCGTGTCAGCCGTCCGACATGGGACTGGCCACAACGACGGCCCATCCGGCGCGGTGCTTCGCGAGGCACAGGGTATCTTCCGGTATGTCCTGCCGGGCGGTTACCTGGACCTGACCAGCACGTGACCAGCACCGACCACCGGCCGTCCATCAGCCAACGCGGACATGTGGCGTCGTCCGCCGAAAGGCGGCAGACACTGCCCATGCAGCGAACGCTGATCGTCGCGGACAAGTTCCCGCCGGTGCTGGGTGGCATCCAGACTTTTGCGTACTGCTTCGCCGCGATGCTTCCCAAGGACAAGGTTCTCGTCGTCGCGCCGCCGCACCCCGACGCGGCCAAGCTCGACGCCGACGCGCCCTTCGAGATCGTCCGGCACCGGGCCGCGAACCTGCGGGTGCCCGGCGTCGGCCCGGCCATCGGCCGGATCGCGCGGGCCGAGGGCTGCACGGCGGCCTGGTTCCCAGCCGGCACCCCGCGCGGCATGATCGCGCCGGCGCTGCGCCGCGCCGGCGTCGGGTGGGTCGTCGCGTCGACCCATGGCCACGAGTACGGCTGGTCACACCTGCCGTACGGCTACCAGTTGGTCCGGTCCGTCGCGGGCAAGGCGGACGTCGTCACCCACCTGACCGACGTCACGCTGCGGCGGCTGCGCAAGGTCGCGCCGGCCGGCACCCGGTTCGAGCGCCTCACCGGTGGCGTCGACGTCGACCGGTTCCACCCCGGGGCCGGCGGCGAGGATCTGCGGCGCAGACACGGATGGGGTGGACGGCCTATCGTGACGTGTGTCGCCCGCCTGGTCCCCCGCAAGGGCCAGGACGTTCTGATCAAGGGGATGCCCGCGGTGCTGCGCCACCATCCGGACGCGCTGCTCGTCGTCGTCGGCAAGGGCCGTGACGCCGGGCGGCTGCGCCGGATCACGGCAGCCTCGGGGCTTGAGCGGAATGTCGTGTTCACCGGGTCGGTTCCAGAAGAGGAACTGCCGGCCTACCTCGACGCGGCCGACGTCTTCGCGATGCCGTCGCGCCCCCGCAAGGGCGGCCTGGACCTGGAGGGACTCGGACTGTCATCGCTGGAAGCCGCCGCCGCCGGCAAGCCGGTCATCACCGGCAGGCACGGGGGCGCGCCGGAGGTCGTCATACCCGGTGAGACCGGTGTCGTGGTGGACGGCACCGATGTCGCCGCGGTGGCCCGCGCCGTCGACGAACTGTTCGCCGACCCGGACCGGGCTCGTCGGATGGGCGCGGCGGGGAGGGCATGGATGAGTTCCGCTTGGACCTGGGAGCACCTGGGCGCCCGCCTCGCCGCGCTGCTCGCCGAGCCGGCGCCGTCCCGCCCGGCCGACGCGGCGCCGCCCCGCCAGGCGGGCGCGCCCGAGCAGGCATCGCTGGTCGCCTCGGCGCCCGCGGACCAGATCGTCCAGGACCGGGTGTAGGCCGATGACCGAGCCCACTGAGCCGGCTTCGCCGACCGCCGCCGCCGTCCGGCGGCGGTCACCCGAATTCCGTGCGCCGCTGACGGCGGCCCCGCTGGTCGACCTGGTGCCGGCGCAGCCGCGGGCCGTGCCGGCGGCTGACCCCGCGTCGGCTGACGTGGCATCGGCTGGCGTGGCATCGGCTGGGGTCGTGCCCGCGCAGCCGGTGGCCGAGCTGGTGCCGGCCCAGACGGCGGCGATCGGGGCGGGCCCCGCCGCGGAGCAGTCCTCCCGGCGGTCCCGGCGGTCCAAGCAGGTGATGGCCGCGCTGAGCATCGTGGCGCCCGGGATCGGCGCGATCTGGCTGGGCACCCACCGGCACGAACTGGTCGACGCCTTCAACGCCTGTCGCAGCGCCGACGGCGAATGGCTGGTCGTCGCGGTGATTGCCGCGTGCCTCACCTACATCGCCGCGGCCGCCAGTATGAAGGGCGCCGTGGCCCGCAACCTGCCCTTCGGCCAGCTCGTCGCCGTCCAGATCGCCGGCATCCTGCCGAACGTGCTGGTGCCCGCCGGCATGGGCGTCGCCGCGCTGCAGACCCGATATCTGCTGCGCCGAGGCCTGTCGATGGCCGAGGCGGTGGCCTCCACCGCCGCAAACGCGACGGCCGGAGCCCTCCCGCACGGCGTGGTGCTGGTGGTGCTGCTCCTGTGCGGAGCGGTTCCGCTGCCCAGGCTTGGCGTTCCGGGCCAGACCGGCTACCTGCTCGCGGCGCTGGGCGTGCTGGTCCTCGTCGCCGCCTGCGTGCCGAAGGTGCGGCGCGTCGCGCGGTCGGGGGCCCGGCGGATCGTCGAGCAGCGCGCGCTGCTGGCCGGCAGCGGGAGCACCAGCCGGGCGGCGCTGCTGTGGGGTGGCTCGATCGCCATCCCGATGCTGCACGCCGCCACCCTGTGCGCGATCGCCGCGGCCCTGCACGCGCCGCTTGGCGCCGGCAAGATCATCCCGGTGTACCTGGTGGCGAGCGCGCTGTCCGCGATCATCCCGTCACCCGGCGGCTTCGGCGGCCTCGACGCCGCGCTGACGGCGCTGCTCACCGGCGCCGGCGCGCCGACCACGACGGCGATCGCCGCCGTGCTCGGTTACCGGCTGCTCACCTCCTGGCTGCCGATGGCGCCGTCGGCCGCGGTCTGCGGCGTCCTCATCCGCACCCGCGTGCTCTGAGCGCTCGCGCGTTCTTGTCCGGGTGTCGCCTGAACGGGTGAGCGGGAGTCTCACGTGAACGGAGTGGACGCGCTGCTGACGGCCGGCGCTGGGCTGCTGGCCGGCGCCGTCAACGCGGTTGCCGGTGGTGGCACTCTGATCGTCTTTCCTGCGCTGCTGGCCGCGGGGCTGCCCGCGGTCACGGCCAACATCACGTCGTCGACCGGGCTGGTCACCGGCTACGCGGGTGGCGCCCTCGGTTACCGGCGCGAGCTGTCCGGGCAACTGGCCCGGCTGCGCGCGCTGGCGCCGGCCGCGGTGATCGGTGGCGTCGTTGGCGCCGCCATCCTGCTGGTGACACCCAGGAACAGCTTCAGGACCGCCGTCCCGTTCCTGGTCCTCGTTTCGTGCGCTCTGCTGGCCAGCCAGTCCCGGCTGTCCGGCGTCGTCGCCCGGCGGCGCACGGCCAAGGCCGCGGCGGTCGAGGCCCCGCCGAGCGCCCCGACGGCCTCGGCCGCCGCCGGGACGTTGACGCCCTTCGGGACGCCGGCCTCGGCGGGTCCGCAGGTTCCCACGCCGACCGGGACGCCGGTGTCGGCCGTGCCCGGCCCGGTCCTGGTCTTGGCCGGGCCGCCGCCCGGCAGCGTCACTCCCGCGGGCTCCGTCACTCCCGCGGGCGCGGCCGTGGCCGTCGAGCGGCCGGTCACCTGGCCGACCCGAGTCGGGGTGTTCCTCGCCGGGGCGTACGGGTCGTACTTCGGCGCCGGCCTGGGCGTGCTGCTGCTCGCGGTCCTGGGCATCCTGCTGGTTGACGACCTGCAGCGGACCAACGCCCTCAAGACGCTGCTGTCGTTCGTCGTCAATGCCGTCGGAGTGATCGTCTTCCTGGCCAGCGCGCAGGTGGCCTGGGCGTACGCCGGCATCCTGGTCGTCGCCTCGGCGGCCGGTGGCCTGCTGGGCGCCCGGGTCGCGCGCCTGCTGCCGGCGATCTGGCTGCGCCGCGGCGTCATCACGCTCGGCGTCGCCGTCGCCGTTGTCCTGCTCGTCCGGGCTTTCTTCTGACCGGACGCATGGGCCGACGGGCCCGCCCAGGCCTTCGCCCGCGGGTGCGATCGTCGTGACTACAGTGGGCGTATCACGCTGATACGGAATCTGGGCTGGTCGGCTCCGCCAGGCGTCCCGGGCGCCAGGCGGCCCGGCGCGGCGGTGCCGGCGGTCTCCCTCGGGTATATCGGAGCCACCTCGTGTTGACCATGCAGGACGCACTCGCGCGTCTGGCCGCCTACTGGAGCGAGCAGGGCTGCCTGGTGGTGCAGCCGATGAACACCGAGGTGGGCGCCGGGACCCTCAACCCGGCGACGGCGCTGCGGGTGCTCGGCCCGGAGCCGTGGAAGGTCGCCTACGTCGAGCCGTCGGTCCGCCCCGACGACGCCCGGTACGGGGAGAACCCGAACCGCCTGCAGACGCACACCCAGTACCAGGTGATCCTCAAGCCGGAGCCGGGCAACCCGCAGGAGCTCTACCTGGGCTCGCTGGTGGCGCTCGGGATCGACGTCGAGGCGCATGACGTGCGGTTCGTCGAGGACAACTGGGCGTCGCCGGCGCTGGGCGCCTGGGGGCTGGGCTGGGAGGTCTGGCTCGACGGCCTGGAGATCACCCAGTTCACCTACTTCCAGCAGGCCGGCGGCCAGCCGCTGGACCCGACGTCCGTCGAGATCACCTACGGCATGGAGCGGATCCTGATGGCGCTGCAGGGCGTGCGCCACTTCAGGGACATCGTCTACACGCCAGGCCTGACCTACGGCGAGCTGTTCGGCCAGGCCGAGTACGAGATGTCCCGCTACTACCTCGACGACGCCGACGTCGCGGCGACGCGCGGCCTGCTCGACACGTTCGCCGCCGAGGCGGAGCGGCTCGTTGAGGCCGGCCTGCCGGTGCCGGCGCATGTCCACGTGCTGAAGATGAGCCACGCGTTCAACGTGCTGGACTCCCGGGGCGCGGTCTCGACAGCCGAGCGGGCGGCGGAGTTCGCCCGGATGCGCCGGCTGTCCGGCGCCGTCGCCCAGCTGTGGGTCGCGACCCGGCAGAACGCCGGCTTCCCACTGCTGACTTCGGCCGCCAGGGCGGGGGCCGCCGGTGCCGGGCCCGGTAAGGCCAGGGCCGTGAGCGGCGCGCCGGCGCCGGCCAGTCAGGGGATGGTGCTGGCCGCCAGCCCGCGCACGCTGCTGTTCGAGATCGGCGTCGAGGAGATGCCGCCCGCCGAGGCGGTCGCCGCGCGGGACCAGCTGGAGTCGCTGGTGGCCAAGAAGCTGGCCGACGGCCGCCTCGCGCACGGCGCGCTCACCGTGACCGCCACCCCACGCCGGCTGGTCGCCACCGTCGCCGACGTCGCGGCCCGGGAGACGGACGCGACCAGGACAGTTCGTGGCCCCAAGGTGAGCGCCGCCTTCCGGCCCGACGGCACGCCCACCCCGGCCGCCAGCGGCTTCGCCCGGGCGAACGGCGTCGACGTCGCCGCGCTGGCGCGGATCACCGAGAACGGTGTCGAGCACCTGGCGGTCGTCCGGCACGAGCCGGGCCGGCCGGCCGCCGACGCGCTCGAGCCGGCCCTCGCCGACGCCGTCCGCAAACTGCGCGCCAGCAAGAACATGCGCTGGAACAACGCCGAGCTCAGCTTCACCCGCCCGATCCGCTGGATCGTCGCGCTGCTCGGTGAGGCGGTGATCCCGCTGGAGGTCGGCGGGCTCGTCAGTGGCCAGCGCACCACGCTGGCCCGGGTCGCGCCCGGCCAGGCGAGCCGGGCCGGCATCCCGGCGACCGTAGAGCTGACCGGGGCGGATGGGCACCCAGCCGCCATGGACCGGGCTGGCATCATCGTCGACCCGGCGGCGCGGCGCGAGCGGATCGTGGCGACGGCCACGCGGCTCGCCGCCGAGGCCGGCGGCCATGTCGACGTCGCCGCCGAGGCCCGGCTGCTCGACGAGGTCAGCTACCTGGTCGAGCAGCCCACCCCGATCGTCGGCGGCTTCGACCCCGGCTACCTGGAGCTGCCCGAAGCCGTGCTCACCACGGTGATGCGCAAGCACCAGCGGTACCTGCCGGTCCGCGCGGGCGCGGCGCCCGGCCCCGCGGGCGGCCGGGCCAGCCCGCTGCTGCCGCGGTTCGTCGCCGTCGCCAACGGCACGGTCGACGCCGACGCCGTGCGCGCCGGCAACGAGGCGGTCCTGCGGGCCCGTTTCGAGGACGCGGCGTTCTTCTACCGTGCCGACCTGAAGACCCCGCTCACCACCATGCTGGAGCGGCTGCGCCGGCTCACCTTCACCGACAAGCTCGGCTCGATGGCCGACCGGGCCGGGCGGATCGCCGCGCTCGCGGCCGAACTTGCCGCCCAGGTCGCGGCCGAACTTGCCGCCCAGGTCACGGCCGAACGTGCCGCCCAGGCAGGCCCCAGCCTGACCGAGGTGGACCGGGCGGTGCTCGCGCGGGCCAGTGAGCTGGTGAAGTTCGACCTCGGCTCCCAGATGGTCATCGAGCTGACGAGCCTAGCCGGGACGATGGCCCACGAGTACGCGCTGGCCGCGGGCGAGCCGCCGGCCGTCGCGACCGCGCTGCTGGAGGCCGAGCTGCCCCGCTCCGCCGGCGGGCCGCTGCCCGGGACGACGCCGGGGGCGCTGCTCGCGCTCGCCGACCGGCTCGACGCCCTCGTCGGGCTCGCCGCGACCGTCGGACTGCCGACCGGCTCGTCCGACCCGTTCGCGGTCCGCCGGGCGGCGCTCGGCGCACTCGCGATCCTGCGGGCCCGGCCCGAGCTCGCCGGGCTGTCGTTGCGCGCCGGTCTCACGGCCTCGGCCGCGGGGCAGCCGGTCGACGTGACGGCGGCCATCCTGGACGAGACGGGCGCGTTCCTGGCCCGCCGGCTGGAGCTGCAGCTCGTCGAGGAGGGCGTCCCCGTCGACCACGTCCGGGCCGTGCTCCCGCACGCCGACCGCCCGGCGCGCGCCGAGCTGATGGCCCGGCAGCTTGCCGGCCTTCGCGGCCGCGAGGACTTCCGCCAGATCGCCGCAGCCCTCGACCGGGCGCGGCGCATCGTCCCAGCGGGCTTGGCCGCCGGGTACGACCCGGCGTGCCTGGCCGAGCCGGCCGAACTGGCCCTGCACGAGGCGGCGCTCGCCGTGCGCGCGCATCTGGACGCCCTCGGCAGCGCGCCGGACCTGGTCTCCTTCACCCAGGCGACGGCACCGCTGGTCGCCCCGGTGACCCGGTTCTTCGAGGACATCCTGGTGATGGCCGACGACCCCGACACCCGGGCCACCCGCCTCGGCCTGCTGGCGACGGTCCGCGACCTGGGCGACGGAATCCTCGACTGGAGCGCCCTCACCGGCTGAGGGCCGTGGAACGGGACCGGCCAGCCCCGCGAGTGCGGGCTGGCGGCCAGAACGCCGCCCGCCGGGCTTCCGGCGCCGGGTGGGATCGCCCGTCCGGCATCCCCGGCAACGTGGTACCTCTGTAGGGCATGGGGATCGTCTCGCCGGGATTTCAGGGGCGGCGCCGCGTCGATGACCGGCTGCCGCCCGGCCAGTACGAAGAGTCCGACTTCCCGGTGCTCTCCGCTGGGCCGACGCCGCGGATCCCGACCGACCGCTGGCAGTTCACGATCACGACCGAGACCGGTGAGCGGTACTCCTGGAGCTGGGAGGAGTTCCAGGCCCTGCCGCAGGAGACGCAGACGGTCGACATCCACTGCGTCACCCGCTGGTCGAAGTTCGGCACCGACTGGAAGGGCGTCTCGCTCGACACTCTGTTCGAGGACGTCGAGACGGTTGCCGACTACGCGATGATCCACTCCTACGGCGGCTACACCACGAACCTGCCGCTGGAGGACCTGCTCGATGGCCAGGCGTGGGTCGCGCACCAGTACGACGGCGAGGACCTGGACCCCGAGCACGGCGGCCCGGCGCGGCTGCTGGTTCCGCACCTGTACTTCTGGAAGTCCGCGAAGTGGGTGCGGGGGCTCGAGCTGAAGACCCGGGACGAGCCCGGTTTCTGGGAGAACGTCGGCTACCACGACTACGGAGACCCATGGCGGGAGCAGCGATACTGGGGCGACTGACCTGGCTGGTCGCGGACGTCGTGGATCTGGTGCAGGAGTCCGCGACGGCACGCAGCGTCGTGCTGGACGTGCCCGGCTGGCCGGGACACCTCGCCGGCCAGCACGTCGACCTGCGTCTCACCGCGCCGGACGGCTACTCCGCCCGGCGCTCATACTCCCTGGCCTCGGCACCCGACGGGTCCCGGGTGACGTTGACCGTGCAACTGGTGTCCGACGGCGAGGTATCGCCGTACCTGGTGGAGGAGCTCCGCCGAGGCGACCAGCTCGAGCTTCGCGGCCCGATCGGTGGTTGGTTCGTCTGGCGGCCGGGGCAGGTCGAGCGCGTACTGCTGGTCGCCGGCGGGTCCGGAGTGGTCCCGCTGATG
>Ga0068863_100000733_pt1 | contig 32858 bp, 32 predicted proteins | sample KBSSwiS62_FD_66596 | JGI IMG/M metagenome (GOLD analysis project Ga0068863, IMG submission 66596) | Switchgrass rhizosphere microbial communities from Kellogg Biological Station, Michigan, USA - KBS Switchgrass S6-2 | ecosystem: Host-associated > Plants > Roots > Rhizosphere > Soil ... | reverse complement strand
TGGGTCGCGACAGGCGCGGCAGCGGCGTCGCTGATGCGGGGTGCCGTCGGTGGCACGCTTCGGGTGCCGACCGGTCATCTGTTGCAGATCGTCGGCTATGGCGCGGTGACGGCGGCCGCGTTCGCGTTGACGTTCGCGGCGCTGGCCCGGATCGGCGCAAGCCACACGGCCGTCGTCTCAACGCTGGAGGCGGCGTCGACGGTATTACTCGCGGGCATCGCTCTAGGCGAGGGTATTACGCCGGCGCAGGCGTTCGGTGGCGCGGCGATTCTGGCGGCTGCGGCGCTCATTGCACGCTCGCACCGCGGCGAGCGTGCGCGAAATGCGCGCATCTACCGGCGTGTCGGCGTGCAGACGCGCACGCTCGCGGTAGAGGGGTAGACGGGTAGACGGTTAGCGCCAGGTGTAGCGGGTTTTCGGGCGGCCTGCCTTGCCGTAGTCGGTCTGCCGCGTGACTGTGCCCTCGTCGGCGAGACGCTCGAGGTACCGCCAGGCCGTCACCCGTGATACGCCGACCTGCTTGGCGACCTCGTCGGCGGTGATGCCGTCGACGGAATCCCGAACCGCGCGCGCGATCTCATCGTTGGTGCCCGGCGCGGCGCCCTTGGGTGCGGCGGATCTGTCTGAGCCGACGCGCAATTCGGCAAGGGCACGATCGACCTCGGCTTGGCTGGCCGCATCGGTGCCCGCCGGCAGTGCCTCGCGGTAGCGCTGGTAGCGCTCCAGGCGGTCGCGAAAAGCCGCGAAGGTAAACGGCTTCAGCAGATACGCCAGCGCTCCGTGGCCGACCGCGGCGCGGACCATCTCCAGATCACGCTCGGACGTGATCGTGATGATGTCGGGTGCTGGTCGCAGGCCGGACAGACCGGACGCCAGCGCGATGCCGTTGGCGTCGGGCAGCCCAATGTCGAGCAGTACCAGATCGATTGGCGTTTCGGCGGCAAGCGCCTCCGATGCGGCGCGCATCGCGTCGCGGGCAGTGTGCGCGACGGCGGCCACCGAGAAGCCCTGCAGGCGGCCCAGATACGTGCGATGCGCCTCGGCGATCAGCGGCTCGTCCTCGACGATCAACACGCGGATCACGACTTCACCGTCACTGTCACGACCGAACCGTAGGTCACATCGGCGGTCAGCGTGCCGTTGTGTCGTTTCACGACCTGTGCAACCAGGGCCAGGCCCAGGCCGTGTTGTTCGGCGTCGGAGCCGGCTTTCGTCGAATAGCCGCGCTGCATGGCCTTTTCGAATGTCGCGGCGTCCATGCCGGGGCCGCTGTCGGCCACCCGGATCAGCAGCGTGCCGTTGTCCTGGGCGACGGTCACCTCAACCCACGGGTCCTCGCGGTCGCAGGCGTCCATCGCGTTGTCGATCAGGTTGCCGAGCACCGTGACCATCTCCTGACCGGACAGCGCCAGATCGTCGGCGTTAGAAGGCAGGTGCGTTTCTTCGGTGACGGTCAACTCGATGCCGCGTTCGTCGGCCTGGGCGGTCTTGCCGAGCAACAGTGCGACCAGTGCGGGTTCCCCGACGGCGCTGGAGAGTCGGTCGACGAGTTGCTGGGACAACTCCAGCTCGTTGGTGGCGAACCGGACGGCTTCGTCGGCGCGACCCATCTCGACCATCGTGACGATGGTGTGCAGCTTGTTGGCCGCCTCATGCGCCTGCGAGCGCAGGGAGTCGGTGAGCACCTTCAGTGAGCTGAGTTCGCCTAGCGCGCCTTGTAATTCGGTGCGGTCGCGGATGGTGACGACTTCAGAGTCTCGCGGCCCGTCTTCGACGGGGGAGCGGTTGACCACTAGCACCCGGTCGTCGGTGACGTGCACCTCGTCGCGCGCTCCGGGGTTGTAGGTGCGCAGGAACTGCGGCAGATCCGTCCGGTCCACGGGTCCGGGTGGCAGTGCGAGCAGCCTGCGTGCCTCGTCGTTGGCCAACGCGACGCCGTTGCGGTCCAACACGATCAGCCCTTCGGACACCGAATGCAGGATCGCGTCGTGGTGCTCGTACATCACACGCAGTTCGTCGGGCCGAAGGCCGTGCGTCTGCCGCAACAGGCGGCGCCGGATGGCCCACACCCCGACCAGGGCAATGGCGAGCGCGCCGACGCTGACCGCGACGATCGTCGGCACCTGCGAGCGCCAGCGGTCGGCCAGGCTCTGCTGCAGGATGCCCGCCGATACCAGTGCGACAATGTGCCCGGTGCCGTCGCGGACGGGCGCCACAGCGCGGATCGACGGCCCCAGCGTGCCGGTGTAGACCTCGGTGAACGTTTCTCCGCGCAGCGCAGGCTCGATGGTGCCGATGTACTTCCCGCCGATCTGCGTGGGGTCGGTGTGGGTGAAGCGCGTTCGGTCGGGCGCCATGATCGTGATGAACGCGATGTCGGTGTTTTTGCGGACGGCCTCGGTGACGGGCTGCAAAGTCTCTGTGGCTCTTCCGGATTGGATCGCTGCGGCCGTCGACGGGGAATCGGCCAGGGCCGTCGCGATGCCGAGCACCTGCTGACGCGCTGCGTCGTCGCCGTCGCGGGCGGCATCGAACAGCGCCAGCGCGCTGCCGGCCAGCACCACCACCGCGATGACGAGGATCTGGAGCGCGATCGCCTGAGTCGCCAGAGACCACGGCCGCGAGCGGCCAATGGGGCGGAGCCGCGATCGGTTCACGGGTTCATCTTGTCTGCTGATGCCCCTGACATCGGTCGATCGCGAAGAATCGGCCGGCCTCGTTACCATCGGCGCCTATGTGGCCACATCCGCCGGCGCCAGGCTGGTACCCGGACCCGCGCGGCGTTTCCGGCCAGGCGTACTGGGATGGTCAGCAATGGCAGCTGCCGCCGCAGCGTAAGACGTCGCGGCGGAAGACTCTTGTCATCGTCGGCGGCGCCGTCTTCGTCGCGGTTGCCCTGATGCTCGCTTCGCCGCTCGGCCAGAAGGTGATTCATAAGTCGAAGTCGACGCAGAGTTCGGCCCAATCGGGTCCGGCGCCCGCGGCTCCGCAGCACGCATCGCAGGTGAAGCTCAACCAAGAGGGCCGTGACGGCAATCTGACGTTCGTGGTCACCTCCGTGGACACGACACTGCAGACGGTCAACGTCCACCTGAACGTCAAGAACGTTGGCAACCGCCCGGCAGTTTTCTGGACCGACAACCAGCGGCTGTGGATTGGCGGACAGTGGTTCGTGCCTGACAAGGCGGCTGCGGCCAAGGCCGGCACCACGAGCGTGAAGCTCGAGCCGGGGAAGTTCGCCACGGTGGTTGTGCCGTTCACCGTTCCCGCCGGAAACACCGCCGTCGACCACATCGAACTGCATGACGCGGCGGTGTCCGCCGGCATCAGCGTCGTTCCGCAGCCGTAGCTTGTTCACGCTGCGCCAAGCTCCTGAGCTGCGATGGCGAAGATGTCGTCGCCTGAGCCGACCGCCACAAAGTGGCCGGCCCCGTCGACGGGATGCCATACCGCGCCGGGCAAGGCGTCGGCCACCGCTTTGTTGATCGGATCGGGTACCAGTCGATCGTCGCGTCCTTGCCACATATGAACTGGCCGCTTGATCATTCTCACATCGAAAGCCCAACGCCGATAGAGGAGTTCGGCGTCACGCACCAGGCCGTCCGAGCCTTGGGCGAAACCTTCGGCGCATGAGTCGCCGAAGATGGCGGCGATCTCGGGGCGAAGCAGAATCCGTTGGTCGTAGTCGTTGACGGATTTGCGTACCTGTTCGACGAAGCTGGTGCGGAAGTGTTTGGCGGTGACGCCAAGGGCCGCGTACATCAGGCGGAAGCCCGGTTTGAAGCGCAGCGCGAGAGTTCCGCCCAGTGCGTCGATCTTGGAGAGGTACTGCGCCGCCCAGTTGTCACCGAATGTTCCGTAGCTGCCGCCGGCGATGCTGCTGACGTGGCGCAGTCGGGCCGGGTCCATGTAGGCGGCCGCGGCGAGTGCCCATGGGCCGCCCTCGGACCAGCCTGTGACGCCGTATTCGCGATAGCCCAGTGCGTCGGCGACGGTCACCATGTCGTCGGCCCAGCCGGAGTAACTGCGCGCTTTTTGCGGGCTGGACTGACCCATGCCGGGTCGGTCTACGCACACGAGTCGCAGCCGGTTCTTCGCCGCGGAGTCCGCGAGGAGGCGAGCCTCGAGTCGGCTGCTTGGGCCGCCGTGATTGTGGATGACGAGCGGGCCTTTCCGGTCGCCGACTTCGAGGTAGGTCAACGTGCGGCCGTCTGGCGTCGCTACTTTCCCTGCCAAGTCGCCCACACTCATCGCAAATCTCGTACTTCCTGTTGCGCGAAACGCTGCTCGGCCTTGTGTAGATAGTGCTCAGCAAGATCGGGATTCAACGGCTCATCCGTCATGTTGCCCCGCTTTGACTTGTCGCTGCGCCGCGGTAGGCCACGACGGTGCAGTTGAACGTAATGAACTAAAACGTGACCTGGCTCACCTTCTGGCCGAGAGTCCAATGCATACCACTTTGGATTCGACCTGGAGGGACACCATGAGCACGAGTTTGGAAAGGCAGCCGGTAGCCGAGCCACCGCGCCGCCGCGACCGCACACACTGGCTCTACATCGCCGTCATCGGCGCGGTGCTGGCCGGCATCGTCGTCGGTCTGGTGGCGCCTGGGGTCGGCAAGAGCGTCGGCGTGCTGGGCACGATGTTCGTCAGCCTGATCAAGATGATGATCGTGCCGGTCATCTTCTGCACGATCGTGCTCGGCATCGGCTCGGTGCGCAAAGCCGCGACCGTCGGCAAGGTCGGCGGTCTTGCATTCATCTACTTCATGGTGATGTCGACGTTCGCGCTGGCGATCGGCCTGGTGGTCGGCAACCTGATCCACCCCGGCAGCGGCATGCACATCACCGAGAAGACCGCGAGCAAGGGCGCCGAGCTGGCCGAGAAGGCCCACGAGTCCGGCGGCCTGATGGACTTCGTCCAGCACATCATTCCCGACACGCTGTTCTCCGCGCTGACGGCAGGAAACGTGCTGCAGGCGCTGTTCGTCGCGCTGCTCGTCGGCTTCGCGCTCCAAGCGATGGGTCGTCAGGGCGAGCCGATTCTGCGTGGCATCGAGCACCTGCAGAAGCTCGTCTTCAAGGTGCTCGTCATGATCCTGTGGCTGGCCCCGATCGGTGCGTTCGGCGCGATCGCCAACGTCGTTGGCCAGACCGGCTGGTCCGCGGTGACTCAGCTGCTGACGCTGATGCTCGGCTTCTACATCACCTGCGTGCTGTTCGTGTTCGGCGTCCTCGGCGTCATCCTGCGCGTCGTGTCCGGCGTCTCGATCTTCAAGCTGGTGCGCTACCTGGCCCGCGAGTACCTGCTGATCTTCTCGACCTCGTCGTCGGAGTCGGCGCTGCCGCGGCTGATCGCAAAGATGGAGCACCTCGGTGTCGACCGCAGCACCGTCGGCGTCGTCGTGCCGACCGGCTACTCGTTCAACCTGGACGGCACCGCGATCTACCTGACCATGGCGTCGCTGTTCATCGCCGATGCGATGGGCGCCCCGATGTCCGTCGGTCAGCAGATCGGTCTGCTGGTCTTCATGATCGTCGCGTCCAAGGGCGCCGCCGGCGTGACCGGCGCTGGCCTGGCGACGCTGGCCGGCGGCCTGCAGGCCCACCGCCCCGACCTGCTCGACGGCGTTGGCTTGATCGTCGGCATCGACCGGTTCATGTCCGAAGCCCGCGCCGTGACGAACTTCTCCGGTAATGCCGTCGCAACTGTGCTCGTTGGCTCGTGGACCAAGACGATCGACCGCGACAAGGTGAACGCCGTCCTGGGTGGAGAGGACCCGTTCGACGAGCTCACCATGGTTGATGACGATCGCGCCCCGCACGCCGAAGAGCCGCCACAGGAGCGAATCCCTGTGCCGGTGTAGGCGCGCGAAGGAAAGGCCCGGCCGAGCCCCTCCGGCCGGGCCTTTCTATTGCCTCCAGACCCCTCGAGACTGCGGGGAGATCGCAAAATCGCTCGAAAACGCGATCTCCCCGCAGTCTCGGCGGCGGGAGGCAAAGATTTTTGAAATTCCTATGAACCCCCTGCGACCTCCGCCCGTTGAACCGGCTGACATCCACCAACGGAAAGAAAACGGAGGCCCGCCATGCGTGCCATCTTGCTCACACTGATCGGATTGGCCGCGGCGGCTTGCGGTTTGATCCTCGCCCCGTCGGCGTTCGCGGCCGAGTCCGCAATCGTCACCATCGGCTCGTTGCAGGCCCAGGGCTTCGACGTCAAGATTGACCGCGTCGGGAGCGCACCGCTCTCCGAGTGTGTGGTCACCAGCGTCCGAAACCCAAGGAACAGAACCGAATTCGTGCCTGTGCTCGGCGATCATGAGCGCGGCGGCGTCGTCCCCGTGATCGTTGACCGTACCGTCACCGTCTCGCTGGACTGCTCAGGACACTGACAGTGAAAGACCCGGCCGGAATAACCGGCCGGGTCTTACATTGTGTGTATCGGGTTGTTGTGTCAGCTCAGCGCGAGCAATTGAGGGTCACCGAAATCGTCTGGCTTGTAACCACTTGCACGAGCACGCGATCGCCGTCCCTGCCGGGGCCGGTGTACGGCACCCACTGCGTGACTCGTTGAGGGTTCCTGACGCTCGTCACCACGCACTGGTCGAGCGGACCGGTGCCGACGCGGTCGATGTTGACGGTGTAGCCCTCGCTCTGCAACCGGCTGATCGTCTCCTGGGCCGTCTCCTCGGCCGACGCGAGGCCCGCGGGGGCTGCGATTGCTCCGCACAGCCCCGCAACCACAGCGGCGAGCATCAATTTTGTCGGCACGGTCCAATACTCCTCCCATTGCCGAGCAGACGCAAAACTGCCCTTTTTCGGCAAGATTTGGGCAGTTTTGCGTCTGTTCAGCTGAAGCGCTGGAAGGCGACTACCGCTCGGCGCGCTGATACGCCGTCACGACCGCCGCGCCACCGAGGCCGATGTTGTGCTGCAGCGCGGCGGTGACGTTGTCGACCTGCCGCTTGTCGGCCGTGCCGCGCAGCTGCCAGGTCAGCTCTGCGCATTGCGCAAGACCCGTCGCACCCAGCGGGTGGCCCTTGGAGATCAGTCCGCCGGAGGGGTTTACGACCCAACGACCGCCATAGGTGGTGTCGTTGTTGTCGATCAGCTTCGGGGCCTCGCCCTCACCGCACAGGCCCAGCGCCTCGTACAGCAACAGCTCGTTGGCCGAGAAGCAGTCATGCAGCTCGATCACCTGGAAGTCGGACGGGCCGAGGCCGGACTGCTCGTAAACCTTCTGTGCGGCTTGAACATTCATGTCATAGCCGATCAGGTTCTTGGCGCTGCCGTCGAAGGTGGAATCGAAGTCGGTGGTCATCGCCTGCCCGACGATCTCCACCGCCTGGCCGGCCAACCCGTGCTTGTCGACGAACGCCTCGCTGGCCACGATCGCCGCGCCCGAGCCGTCGGAGGTCGGTGAGCACTGCAGTTTGGTCAGCGGATCGGAGATCATCTTCGCGGCGAGGATATCGTCGAGCGAGTACTCCTCCTGAAACTGCGCATACGGATTGTTCACCGAATGCTTGTGGTTCTTGTACCCGATCTTCGCGAAATGCTCTGCGGTGGTGCCATATTGGCGCATGTGCTCGCGTCCGGCGGCACCGAACATCCACGGCGCGACGGGGAAGGCGAACTCGTCGATCTCAGCCATTGCCTTCACATGCTTGCCCATTGGAGATTCGCGGTCCTCTGCACCGCCCTGCAGCGGGCCGGGTTGCATCTTCTCGAATCCCAACGCTATTGCGCAGTCGGCCAACCCGCCCCGGATCGTCTGTGCGGCAAGGAACAACGCCGTAGAGCCGGTGGAACAGTTGTTGTTGACGTTGGCGATCGGGATGCCGGTCATGCCGAGTTCGTAGAGCGCTCGGTTACCCGACGTCGAATCGCCCGCGACGTAACCGACGAAGCCCTGCTCGACTTCGGAGAAGTCGATGCCCGCGTCCTTGAGTGCGTTGGTGCCGGATTCGCGCGCCATGTCGGGGTAGTCCCACCCCTCGCGGCGGCCCGGCTTTTCGAACTTCGTCATCCCTACGCCGACGACGAAAACTTTGTTAGCCATGCGATCGACAGAAACACATGGAGGGGCGAACTGTCTAGATGCGCTATCGAGGAGGCCGGCGCAAAAAAGGGGTGCGGGGGCCTCGCCGCCGCAGCGAGGCCCCCGCTTGGGGAGGGGTTACTTGAAGTAGCCGGTGTATTCGGGGCAGTAGGCGTTCACCGCGGTGACCACGAAGACGGCCGCCTGATGGGTGGTCAGGTCCGTGTTGTCCAGGATCTCCTGGCCGAGGTCGACCGGCTTGGCGCCATCGTCGAGCGCGCTGCACACGTAATGGGCGTTCTGGATCGCGGCCTTGGGCGTGTCGTAGGAGATGCCCTCGCTGCTGATCTCGGTCAGGAACGTGTCATCCGTCGAGCTGACCGCACTGGCGGCGCCGGCCGTGGCGACGGCCGCAAGTCCAAAAACACCCGCGACGAGTGCGGTGCCGGCGAACTTTGCGAGGCGGTTCGGGGCGAACATTGGGCTCCTTGGCGATGTCGTCTCGGTCCGGTGTTTCCGGGTGACATCAGAGTCCGACGAAGGCCTTGGCGGATTCTTGGAGGATTCTTGGCGGCCGGGCTAGGCCTGCTGCTGCGCGATCTCGAACGTGAAATCGTGGTCGCAGATGCGGATCCGGTCGCCGTCCGCCAAGGTGGCGGTGCCGCGAATACGCTGCCCGCCCACGTCGACCCCGTTGGCCGAACGCAGGTCGGTGATCACGAAACTCGTGCCGGTGTCGATGATGACGGCGTGGTGGCGGCTGACCTTCGCATCGTCGAGCACGATGTCGTTGTCGTCCAGTCGCCCGATGCGGGTGGCGGCGGCCCGCAGCGGAAAGGCGTGACCGGCCGCCGATCGAAGACTTGCCTGCGTATGCGTGGCGTCGACAGAGGTACGCAGTCCGAAATTGTGGACCGTGTGCACAGCGGTGGTCTTGGCCGCCTTCTTCACGTCGAGTGGTTCCTGGCGCAGGATCCGTTCGTGCAGCGCGCGCAGCGTCTGGCCCGGGTCGATCCCGAGGTCGTCGGCGAGCGTCGTCTTCAGTCGCTGGAAGGCATCAAGTGCCTCCGACTGCCGGTCGGACAGGTAGTAGGCGGTGATCAGCTGCGCCCACAGCGGTTCGCGGTAAGGGTGCTCGACCGTCAACGACTCGAGCTCGCCGATGACGGCATAGCCACGCCCACAAGCGATTTCGGCTTCCGCACGCGCGGTGTGCGCCACAACTTTGTCCTCGGTCAACGCGGTCGCGAACGCTCCGACGAACTGGAAGTCGCGCAGATCCTCCAGCACGGGTCCGCGCCATTCGGCCAACGCTGCCGTCAGGTGGCGGCTGGCTTGCTCGAATTGTCCCGCCGCGGCGGCCTGCACCCCCGCCGTCTTTTCGAGAATGAATCGGCCGATATCGCAGGCGGTGTCGTCAACCGTGAGGCGATACCCCGGCGGCGCGTTCTCCAGCATCGACCGCGAGTCGCCGAGCAGCCTGCGCAGGTTGGAGATGTAGGAGTGCAGGCTGGCCCGCGCCTCCGACGGCGGCCATTGTTCCCACGCCGCGGTGATCAGCGAGTCGATGCCGACCGGCCGATTGCGGTTCATCACCAGCATGGCGAGCACCGCGCGCTGTTTCGGGGTGCCCAGCGGCACAGAGCGGCCGTCGACCGTTGCCTGCAACGGTCCCAGCACCCCGAACCCGATCTTGGTCATCGAGCCAATTGTCACCCGCCGCGGCCGTTTTGTGGTGTAGACCGGAGTAGAACGTGTTCTAGTTTTCCAACGGCTGTAAGGAGGCGATATGGGCCTGCGGGTCGTGCAGTGGGCAACCGGAGGGGTCGGCGTCGCCGCGATCAAGGGCGTGCTCGAGCACCCTGACCTGGAATTAGCCGGCTGCTGGGTGCACTCGGAGGAGAAGGCGGGCAAGGACGTCGGCTCGCTCATTGGCAGTGAACCTCTCGGTCTCACCGCAACCAACAGCGTCGAGGAGATTCTGGCCCTGGATGCCGACGCCGTGATCTACGCACCGCTGCTGCCCAACCCCGACGAGGTGGCGGCGCTGCTGCGGTCGGGCAAAAACGTCGTGACCCCGGTGGGGTGGGTCTATCCCAGCGAGCGCCAGGGTGCGTCACTGCGGGAGGCGGCGCTGGAAGGCAACGCGACGTTGCACGGCACAGGGATGGCGCCAGGCGGCATCAGCGAGAAGTTTCCGTTGATGTTTTCGATCATGTCGACCGGCGTCACATTCGTTCGTGCCGAGGAGTTTTCCGATCTGCGCTCCTATGAAGCGCCGGATGTGGTCCGCCACATCATGGGTTTCGGTGAGGTTCCGGAAAAGGCGCTTTCTGGGCCGATGCAGAAGCTGCTCGACGGCGGGTTCATCCAGTCGGTCCAGATGTGTGTGGACAAGTTGGGTTTCAATGCCGACCCAAAGGTGCGGTCCACCCAGGAGATCGCGGTGGCGACGGCGCCGATTGACTCGCCGATCGGGGTCATCCAACCGGGCCAGGTCGCGGCGCGGAAGTTCCACTGGGAGGCCCTCGTCGACGGCGAGCCCGTCGTCCGAGTGACGGTGAACTGGTTGATGGGTGAGGAAAACCTCGACCCCGCATGGTCATTCGGCCCCGAGGGGCAGCGCTACGAAATGGAAGTCCGTGGCAACCCGGATATCAGGGTGAGCGTGAAGGGCTTTCAGTCCGAGATCGGTGGCGAAGGCCCCGAATACGGTGTCGTCGGCACGGCCGCGCACTGCGTGAACTCGATTCCCGCGGTGTGCGCGGCGAAGCCTGGCATCGCGACGTATCTGGACTTGCCGTTGATGAGCGGCAAGGCAGCGCCGGGTCTGTCCTAGCGCGGCAGGATCCCGCCGTCCAGCGTGACCACCTTGTTGGTCAGATACCCGTTGCGCAGCATGGCAATTGCCATCTCCGCCACCTCTGCGGGGCGGCCGGCGCGCCCGACCGGAATGGGCATCGGCGTGCTGGCGGCGCTATCCGGATCGACGGGAAACATTCCGGTGTCGCCGATCAATGCGGGCGCCAACGCGTTGACGGTCACACCGTCGGCTGCCACCCGCGGCGCCAGGTGATGCATCAGCCCGTGCAGTCCGGCCTTGCTCGCGGCGTAATGGGCGCCGACGACACCGCCGTTGAGCCCAGCCACCGACGAGACGAACAACACGCGTCCGAACCGCTTCTCCACCATTGCGGGCAGTACCTGCTGCGCCAGCAGAAACGGTGCCGTCAGGTTGATGGCCAGCGTCGCGTTCCACGACTCGAGATCGATGTTCTGCCAACCCTTTACATCCGCGGTGCCGGCATTGGCCACTAGGACGTCGACGCCGCCCAGCTCGCTGTTGGCCTGCGCGACCAAGCGCGCCGGTGCGGTCGGGTCGGCCAGGTCGGCCGATGCGACGGCGGCGCGTCTGCCGAGGCCGCGGGCGTAGCCGGCAACTTCCTCTGCGTCATCGGCGTGGCGGCCGTACGTCAGGAACAGATCCGCCCCCTCGTCGGCCAGTGCACGGGCGATGCCCTTGCCGATGCCGCCGGACGCACCGGTCACCAGGGCCACCCGGCCGGTCAGCTCCGTCACGGCTTGACCAGGATCCGAATCGGGTTGCCCTCCTGGCGTTCCAGCTTTTCGATGCCGACGCCGACGTCTTCCAGGGAGACGACATCGCTGATGGAGCGGGACAGATCCAGCCGACCCAGGGATACCAGCGTGGCGAGCGTTTCGATGTCGACGTTCTGGTAGCCGAGGTGGCCGAGCACGTGCTTCTGCGTCAGTCCGAACATGCTGGTTGGACCAATGCTCGGAGCCTCAGCGCTCATCCCCACCCCGACGAGACGACCGCCAACGGTGATGCAGTCGAGCGCCTGCTCGAACGTCGACTTCAGGCCGACGGCATCGAAGGCCACATCCAACATTCGGCCACCGGTGATCTCGGCGATCTTGTCGCGCAGCGCTGGGTCGCTCGCATTCAGCGCGTGATCGGCACCCAGTTCAAGCGCCCGGTCCAGCACTGCGGGCTTGATGTCGATGGCGAGCACCGGCGCGGCACCGACCAGCCGGGCCAGTTGCACGATGTGGGTGCCGACGCCACCGACACCCCACACGCCGACCGACTCTCCGATGCCCACCTTCCCGGTGCGCACCACCGCGCCGAACGGCGTCGACACCGCGTCGGCGAGGATCGCCGCCTGCTCGAGCGAAACGTTGTCGGGTACCCGGGTCAGGCCGACGGCCTGCGCGACCGTGTACTCGGCCCACGCGCCGTCGTAGGCGAAGGCCATCAACTGCAGCCGCTGGCAGTTGGAGATGTCGCCGCGACGGCAGTTCGGGCATGTCGTACATGGCTTGCCTGCAGCGACGATCACCCGGTCGCCCTCCGACCAGCCGGTGACACCGGGGCCCAGCTTGGCGATCGTGCCCGACGCCTCATGGCCCTGCGTCACCACCGGCAGTCGTGCGGGGAAGGTGCCGTTGATCAGGCTGAGATCCGAATGGCAGATACCGCAGAACGCGACCTTGACGAGCACCTCGCCGGGTCCCGGATCGGGAATCGGAATATCTTCCACCGCAATGGTTTTGGAGTCGGCATAGAAACGCTCGGCACGCATGGTGTCAACCATTCCGTCACGCTACCATCGGGCCATGTGCCGGCTGTTCGGCCTTCATGCCGACAAACGCGACGTGACCGCGACGTTCTGGTTGCTCGACGCACCCGACAACCTCGTCGAGCAGAGCAAGCGCAACCCGGACGGCACCGGGCTCGGAGTCTTCGGGCCCGACGGTAAGCCTGGGATTTACAAGCAGCCGATCGCGGCCTGGCAGGACCACGCGTTCGCGACCGAGGCGCACGAGCTGACCGGGACGACGTTCATCGCGCATGTCCGCTATTCGTCGAGCGCTGCGCTTGAGCTTCGCAACACCCACCCGTTTCTGCAGGACGACCGGATCTTCGCGCACAACGGCGTCGTCGAGGGGCTCGATGTGGTCGACGCGCGGCTCGCCGACCTCGGCGTCGCCGATCTGGTGGCCGGCGAGACGGACTCGGAACGGGTCTTTGCGTTGATCACCGGATGCATCAGGCGTGGCGACGACGTCGGCGCCGGCATCGTGGACGCGGTGGGTTGGTTGGCCGGCAACGTGCCCATCTTCGCGGTCAACATCGTGCTCAGCACCGCAACCGACATGTGGGCGCTGCGCTATCCCGAGACCCACGAGCTTTATCTGCTCGACCGCCGCGACGTGGACAACCGACGGCTGCGGATGCGGAGCCACCGCATCACCGCCCACAGCGACGAGCTGACGTCGGACGCCTCGGTGTTGTTCGCCAGCGAGCCGATGGATGACGACGACTGGCAGCTGCTGGCGCCGGGGGAGTTGGTGCATGTCGGCGCCGACCTGCGAATCGAACGCCGCATCGCATTGCCCGACCCGCCCAAACATCAACTGCGCCATGACGATTTGACGGCGCAGGCAGCTGCATCCCAGCACGCCTCGGTGGCGTGATTTCACGCGCCGAAATCGACGAACTGGCGCGATCTAGTCGTACTTTCTCGCCCAAACGTTAGTTTGGGCGGATCAGGGAATGCGATAGAACGGGTTCGGCAGCAGATAGGTCTGCTCGGAGAAGCCGCCGTCGAGATCCGAAGGCTGGTCGCCGAGATTCGCGATGATCGTGTAGCCCTGCTGCTCGATCTTCTCCCGCTGCGGCGCCTTGAAGTCGGCCGCCGAAACATAATGGGCGCCAGCCGGTTCCATGATCAACTGCTTGTAGCCGGTGTAGCCGACGGCCTGCAGGTTGCGTTCGGTGGCCGCACGCTGGGTCTCATCACGGCCGGTGATGAAGAAGATCGTCGCATCGTGATCGCGCGCGGTGGTGAACACGTCCATCGTCGGCTGAATCACCGTCGACTGCGCCCGCTGATCCCACGCGATCAAGCCGCACGGTCCTTGCGGCAACCGGTCGCACGGCCCGTTGAAGATGCGGCCAAAGTCGTTGGCCTTGAGCCCTTCCCAGTTGGATAACGCCGTCTCGTCGATATCGAACACGACCGCCGGCCGATCCACCCGCGGCGCCTCGTCGTTGATCCAGGCGATCGCAGGGGCGGTCGCGAGCTGCAGATCTGTCAGGTAGGCACCGCTGTTGTAATAGTCGACCGCGGTGAACTTCAGATCGCCGATGTTCGCGGGCTGTACCGGCGGCGGGATGATCGGCGCCGGCGGCGCGGGCGGCTCGGCAATCGCGGTCGGTGCGAAAGCCACCAGCCAGCCAACGACAAGGGTCACGACAATCCGCATGTCTGGACCCTAACGGCGGCCTGGCACACTCGCTGCCGTGGCAACGAAACGCGCCCTGGTGCTGGCCGGTGGGGGGCTGGCGGGCATCGCATGGGAGACCGGCGTACTGCGAGGGATCGCCGACGAGTCGCCGGCGACGGCGAAGGCCCTGTTGGACGCCGACGTGCTGGTGGGCACGTCGGCAGGCTCGACGGTCGCCGCGCAACTGAGCAGCGGCCTCGGGCTCGATGCGCTGTTCGACCGTCAGACGGCCCCGTCGTCGACGGAGCTCACCCCGAATGTCGGCATCGAGGAGATCACCGACCTGTTCGTCGCCGCGATGCTGACGCCGAACACGACGCAGACGCAGAAGCTGCAGAAGATCGGTGCCGTGGCGCTGTCCACGGCCACCGTCAGCGAGGCGATGCGACGCGAGGTGATTGCGCACCGGCTGCCGTCGCACGACTGGCCGGAGCGGGTGTTGCGGGTTTCCGCAATCGACACCGCCACCGGCGAGCTCGTCACGTTCGACAACCACTCGGGTGTCGGCCTCGTCGATGCGGTCGCGGCCAGCTGCGCTGTTCCTGGCGTCTGGCCGCCGGTCACAATCGGTGACCGGCGCTATATGGACGGCGGCGTCGGCAGCAGTGTCAACATCGCGCTCGCGGACGACTGCGATGTCGTGGTGGTGCTGGTGCCGTCGGGCCGTTCGACGCCGTCGCCGTTCGGTGACGGGGCTGCAGAAGAGGTCGATACGTTCGCGGCGGCGACATTCGGAGTGTTCGCAGACGAGGAGTCGCTGGCCGCATTCGGTCCCAATCCACTGGACCCGGCGTGCCGCACGCCGTCGGCATTGGCGGGCCGTGAGCAAGGTCGTCGCGTCGCCGCCGCGGTCGCCGCCTTCCTCGACTCCTGAATCAGTGGGCCTGCGTTGACTTTTCGAGCTCGTCGAGAACGGCGACGGCCAGCTCCCGGCCGATGTCGATGACCTCGGCCGCGCGATAGAACTCCAGGCTCCGGCACGCCGTGCGCGGCACCTCGATCAGCACGTCGGGTGGATACGCCGCCAGCGTGTGACGTGCCAGCGCCGCCTGCGCGATGTCGATGGTGCGGTTCATCACCTCGAAGCTGCCCAGCCTTGGCACCGCCTCTACTGGATCTGCATCCTCCACAGGATCGTTCTTGGATACGTCGACGAGTTCCTCGGCGGCCTCGTCGGGTGCGGCACCCGTGCGTTCGAACAGGGCGGTGGTGCTTCGCCACATCCGGCTCAACCATTCGGTCGACGCCCGCGGCTCGGTGTCGGTCGGCTCGTAGCGGCCGCCCGCCTCGCTGCCCGCCAGGCTGACCGCGATGGTGAGATCGGCGTTGACGGCCGCGATCGGCGCCATCGGCAACGGGTCGAGGATGCCGCCGTCGGCCAGCAGGCGTCCGTCGAATACATGCGGTGTGATCACGCCGGGGATCGCGATCGATGCCCGGATCGCCGCGTCGACCGAACCACGTTGCAGCCAAACGGATTTCCCCGACAGCAGATCGGTCGACACTGCGGTATACGGAATCGGCAGCTCCTCGATCGTCACCTCACCCAGAATGTCGCGGACCGCGTCGAGGATCTTCTCCGCCCGCAGCGCCCCTGCGGCGCTGATGGACGGGTCGAGTAGCCGCAACACCGCTCGCTGCGTCAGTGATTTGGCCCAGTCGGCGAATTCGTCGAGCTTGCCTGCGGCCTGCAACCCGCCGACAAGCGCACCCATCGACGAGCCCGCGATCCCGACGATGTCGTAGCCGCGGTCGCGCAGTTCGTCGATGACGCCGATGTGGGCGTATCCGCGCGCGCCGCCGCTCCCCAGAGCCAGGGCGACGCGCTTGGAAGCCATACCGCTATTTTGCGCTGCTGCTGTTACTCGCACTCGCCGTTGCCCGCGGCGGTGATCGCCACGATGACGCCCGCCTGTTGCGCCGGCGTCAGGTTGGCCCACGGCGTGTTGAAGTTCCCCGGGCCGGTGAAGTCAGGCGCCTGGATCATCTTCAGGTAGGGCTCCACGAGGGTCTTCGGGTCGGCAGCGTGCTGCTCGTCCATCCACACCTTGGCGGCGTGGCACGCCTGCCCGTACTGCGATTCGGTCGCGTCGGCCGGGACGTCGACCTTGGTGGTGACGCCGCCGGGGGAGACCCCGATCGCGCCGGGCTCGGCAGGTGCTGCAGGCAGCGGCGGCGGCTCGGTGGTCGACGGGTTGGAGGTCGTCGACGGCTTCTGCTCACTCGACGAACACCCGGCGATCGCGAACGCCAGCAGTGCAGTGCACAGCGCGACGCATTGGGGGTACCTGCGCATGCCGCCCAATCTATGCAACGCGTCCGAGCCCGCTCGGGCGCCTGGCCCCTACGGACTCGCCGGTTACCCGTTCGAGCCGGTCCCGCCGTTCGTGCCGCCTGCTGACCCGGTACCGGTGCCGCCTGTGCCGCCCTGGCCGTCTGCCGCGCCGAGGCCATCGTGGCCGCCGGTGCCACCACTACCGCCGGTGCCGGTGCCGGTGGTCGCGGTGCCGTTGCCGCCCGTGCCGCCGGTGCCGCCGTGGTAGCCGTTCGCCCAGCTGGTGCCACCACCTGTGCCGCCAGAGCCGCCGGTGCCGCTGCCGGTGGTCGCGGTGCCGGTGCCGCCGTTGCCGCCATCGCCACCGTTTTGCATCAGGCCGCTGCCGCCACCCGATCCGCCGGATCCGCCTGTGGCCGAACCGGTTCCGACCGTTGCGTCGCCGCCGGATCCACCGTTGGCGCCCTGCCCGTCGATGCCGCCGGTGCCTGCATCGCCGCCGGTTCCGCCGGTGGCGGTGCCGGTCGTCGCCGCTGCGGTGCCGCCTGTTCCGCCGTTGCCTGCGGTGCCGTTGTAGATGTTGCTTCCGCCGTTGCCGCCCGAACCTCCGGTTGCCGTGCCTGTGCCGGTGCTCGCCGCGCCGCCGGTGCCGCCGTCGCCGCTGTCGCCTTCGATGCCGAGGCCGCCGCCGTTGCCGCCGGTGCCGCCGGTCGCGTCGCCGGTATTGCTCGTCGCCGTGCCGCCCGAACCGCCGCCGCCTGCCCAGCCGAACAGGCTGCCGGTGTGGCCGCCGTCGCCACCGGTGCCGCCGGTGGCGCTGCCCGAGTCGCTGGTCGCGCCGCCGCCCGCGCCGCCGATGCCGCCGGAACCGGTCCACGTGTTGCTGCCGCCGGTACCGCCCTGGCCGCCGATGGCGTCGCCCGTCGTGCTGGTGGCCGTGCCGCCGGCACCGCCGTCACCGGCATTGCCGAACGCCAACCCGGAATTGCCGCCGTTGCCGCCGCTGCCTGCGACGGTGTTGCCGTCGGCGGTCGTCGTGCTGGCGCCGGCACCGCCTGATCCGCCGTTGCCCCAGAATCCGGCGGAACCGCCGTCGCCGCCGTCGCCGTTGTTGACGCCCTCGACACCGTCGCCGCCGTTGCCGCCGCGGCCGAAGAACAGGCCGCCGCGGCCGCCGTCTTGACCGTCGGCACCGTCAGCGCCGTTGCCGAAGAACAGCCCGCCGTTCTCGCCAGGCTCGTCGCCGTTGTTGACGAAGATCCCGGCGACCTTGACGCTGTTGAAGGTCATCTGGCCGATGGCCTCTGCGAACGGATTTCGTGCTGGGCCAGTAGCGGTCGGCGTCGAGGGTGGGTCATCCGTGGTTGTCGGCTTGGCGGTCGGTGAGCTGCCGCCGCCACCGAGGAACGCCGAGATGCCGCTCATCGGCAGCCCGGCGAACGCATTCGCCACGTTGGCGGTCTGCAAGCCCAGGTTCTGGGGGCTGAACGCCGCGATCTGAGTGTCGAACGTGGTGGTGGGCGCGAATGCCTGCGTGACACAGTTCTGGCCGATGATCGGTGTACCGCCGCACAGCGTCGGCGCCGGGTCGGAGTTCGCGGTCACAGGCTCTGCGGCGGGAGGGGCCGCAGGGTCGACGCCCGCCGGGGCCGCGCCGTCGCCGACCGCCAGCCCGCCGTCGGGGTCCGGAGCCACGATGGGTTGGGCCGCCGCCAGCAGCGGGTTGGGGGTCGGGTTGGGCAGGATGGCCGCAGCCAAGCTAGGGGTGTGCGTCACGGGCGCAGGAACCGCGGGCCCGTCCGGTCCATTGAACACATCGAGGGCGCCCGCCCCGGCCGCGGCGAGCACTCCACCTGTCACAGCTGCGGTGACCAGCGTTTTCTTGCCCGGCCGTCCATGCTTCGCGCCCTTGGGGTACTTGGCCATCATCGATGCCATCCCTTCACCGGTGAGTGAGCCTGCGCTCTAATTTCGTGGCTAATCAGCAACTCGCTGTGAGCAACAATAATAATTAGCACAGTCGGAATGACTTTTCACAGCAACTGGCAGATAAATATCCCGAGATTCCGATTGCCAAGCCCTCAAGTGCCACTTGCTGGGCCACGGATCTGGTGCCTCTCAGCAACCATGCTCGGGGCCTGTCGGGGATGGCGTCACGGCAAGCCGGAGTCCGGGGCGAACGACGGGAGTTACCGATTGTGGGTGGCGAGCCGTTCGGGCGGGTGAAGATCGGCCTCTGGTCATTCGCCCGGCAGCGCAGCGGCCTGGTCCGATCAGGGCCCGGCAAGTCGGGGAAAGACCTGTGCCGCACGCGACCTCGGGCCTGCGACCAGCGCCGTGAAGCGTAGTCGACCCACTGTGGGTGGTGCCGTCTTAGTGGTCGCCGTGGGGTAGGGAGGTGGGGGCATCCGCGTCCCACTTCGCAAAGATGGCAAATTTGTCATCGGGCGCGCCTAATCGACGCAACCGAAGGAACTTCGGCCGACTGTTTCGCAAATTGTACAAACCAAATAGCGATATGGCTGCTCGGCGCGCCTCGGATGGATCGGAGGCCCAGCCGTTACGGGCGGAATCCGAACCGAGGGGGCCAATTTGTGAGCCAAATTGACGCTTCTGGCAAATAATTCCCAGCAGTTTTAGCAACAAGATCGAAGCACTAGTCCCATATCTGGGACAGATACTTAAGCTCACCGTGAATCTAGCGGTATTCGCGCGTCTGAGCAGGCCAGTTCCAGAAGGGCCTGAATGTGATGCGGCTACGTCCTGCCGGGCGATCGCTGGCCGGTGCCACACTGTACGGCGTGAGGACCGGACTGCTCGAGTGTTGCGGGGCGTAAGCGCCCGCCCCCGATACCGTCCTCACCCATTTTCTGGAGTTCTTCATGGTTTCCGCGCAGCCTGCTGTGTTGCCCTCTGCAGTCCCGGCCGTATCCTCGCCGACCCGCCTGCGACTGCCCGACCTACTGCAAGCCACCGATCGCTACGCCGACGATGTGCTGTCGGGCCGTTTCGACCAGCTGATGCCGGCTGACGGACCGCCAGCCGGCGAGCGTTGGTTCACGCGGCTGCACGGCGACGACGAACTCGACGTCTGGCTGATCAGCTGGGTGCCGGATCGCTCGACCGAGTTGCACGACCACGGCGGCTCGCTGGGCGCCCTGACGGTGGTTTCCGGCGCACTGCGGGAGACGCGCTGGGACGGGGAGGCCTTGCGGCGCCGCCGCCTTCGGGCCGGTGATCAGGCCGCCTTCCCGCTCGGCTGGGTGCATGACGTCGTCTGGACACCCGAACGGGACCTGTCGGCGCCCGTCAATCCCACGCTCAGTGTGCACGCGTACTCGCCGCCGCTGACGGCGATGTCATACTACGAGGTGACTGAGCGAAAGACATTGCGCCGCAAGCGAACCGAACTCACTGACGCACCGGAGGGATGATGAGTCGAATCGATCGCGTTCTGGATCGGGCCCGCTCCCGGCTGCGCAGGCTTTCGGCGCGTGAGGTGCCCGCAGCATTGGAGCGCGGTGCCCTGCTGGTCGACATCCGTCCACAGGCCCAACGTGAGCGCGAGGGCGACGTGCCCGCCGCGCTGGTGATTGAGCGCAATGTGCTCGAGTGGCGCTGCGACCCGACCAGCGACGCCCGGTTACCGCAGGCCGTCGGAGACGATGTCGAATGGGTGGTGCTGTGCTCGGAGGGTTACACCTCGAGTCTGGCCGCCGCGGCGTTGATCGACCTCGGACTGCACCGCGCCACCGACGTCGTCGGCGGCTATCACGCGCTGAAGGCCGAAGGCTTCTGCTGATCCCCGGGTCGCTTCGCTCCTGCCCGCCGGACCTGGTCTAAGCGTTTTCGTCGTTCGACAGCAGCGGGCGCAGTTTGTCGGTCTTTGCCTGCGTCCACCCCGGCGGCTGCAGAATGGCCGCCCACGCGTTGGCGACGTCCTTGACGTAGACGTGACCGTGCCCGTCGGGCACGTCGACCGCGACAGCCATATCGGCGGACACCTGAAGGAACGTCACGATCGGGATCCAATCCATTCGCGGCGACAGGTCGTAGCCGCGCGGTTCCTTCAGCCAATCCGGTTGGGAGAACAGCAGATCCACGTTCCACCAGGCGATCGGATCGGATGCGTGCTGAAGGTACACCGCCCGCGGGTGGCCCCACGGATCTGCCGGCCTGCCGAGATTCTCGGAACGCGCCGCGAAGCGGACGTTGTCGCCCTTGTCGTAGATCGGCAACCACATCGGGGAATCCGCGTCCCGGTTGCGGGTCAAGTCGTCCCAGATCGTGTTGTTGAACGTCGGCCCGGAAAACAATGCGCCGTCGGTGCGGGCGACGAGGTTGTTGAGGGCCAGGAACGGTGCCTCGCCGCCGAATGACCCAAGGCTTTCCCCGAACACGACGAGCTTCGGGCGCTTGCCCTCGGGTAGGTCCTTGACCAACGCGTCGACGGCCTCAAACAACGCCTGGCCGGCCTGCCGCGCGTTCTCCTTGTCGACCAGGAACGACAGCCAACTCGGCAGGAACGAGTACTGCATCGAAACAATCGCGGTGTTGCCGTTGTACATGTACTCCAGCGCGGAGGCCTCCGCCTCGTTGATCCAGCCGGTGCCGGTGGTGGTGGCGACGGCGACCACCGCGCGGTTCAGCCCGCCTTCTCGGCGCAACTCCTCGGCGGCCAGCTTGGCCGTGGCCTTGATGCCGTCGGCGGAATGCAGTCCCGCGTAGGCCCGGATCGGTTCGATCGCCGGTGCGCCGTTGAACTTGGTGAGCTTGTCGATTGTCGGGCCCGCAGAAACGAATACCCGGCCCTGATGGCCCAGCGACTCCCAGCTGGCCAACGACTCCGGCCCGCCGGACCGCAGCTTCGACGTGGGCGCCGGGAAATCGGGGTCGGTTTCATCGTTGACTGCAGAAAACGTCTTGTTGATGGTGCTCATCGCGACACGAGCCACCACGCCATTGAGTAGCGCGATGGTCAACGCCAGAAGCAGCCCGACCACGATGACGGCCGAAATGCGCGGCGGCACAAAGCGATCACCCTTGCGCACCAGGAACCGCACCAATCTGCCGATCAGCTGGCCGATTTCGACAAACACGAAAAGCACGACGATCGACAGCACAGCGGTCAGCGGGTGGTCCCAGAACCCAAGGCGCGGAACGCCGTTGAGGTCGCGAACATCGTCCTGCCACACGTGGAAGTAGATGATCATCACGATCTGGCCGACGATGCCGATGACCACCAAGCCGATCCATGCCTGTCGCGGCGCGGGTGGACTGCTGTCCTTCGAACGCATGTAGCGCACCAGCCAGACCGCGAACACACCGATGCCGTACCCGATGGCACCCGCGGCGCCGCTGACGATGCCCTGGAACAACGGCCCGCGCGGCAGCAGCGACGGCGTCAGCGAAAGCCAGATGAACACCAGGCCGACAGCCGTGCCGGTGAAGGTGTAATGCCTCTCCCACCACGGCTTCTTGGCGGGCTCCTGCTGCGGAGGGGTTTCCTCGGTAGCTTCCGCCGTGTCCGTCACGGACGAAAATTTACCGGTGCGTGAAGTTCGGTGGGCGTTTCTCGGTGAACGCGTTCATGCCTTCGGTCTGGTCGTCGGTGGCGAATGCGGAGTGGAACAGCCTGCGCTCGAACAACAGCCCTTCGGCCAACGTGCTTTCGAACGCGCGATTGACGGCCTCCTTGGCCATCCGCGACGCCGACAGCGACATGCCCGCGATGGTCTTGGCGACGGTGTTGGCCTCGTCGAGCAGCTTGTCGGCGGGCACTACGCGGGACACCAGGCCGGCGCGTTCCGCCTCTTCGGCGTCCATGTTGCGACCGGTGAGGATCAGGTCCATCGCCTTGGCCTTACCGATCGCGCGGGTGAGCCGTTGCGAGCCGCCCATGCCGGGCAGCACGCCGAGCTTGATCTCGGGCTGACCGAATTTCGCAGTGTCAGCGGCGATCAGCAGATCGCACATCATCGCGAGCTCGCAACCGCCGCCGAGCGCGTAGCCGGCGACCGCGGCGATGGTCGGGGTGCGGGTGGCGGCGAACTTGCCCCACGCGGCGAAGAAGTCGGCGGCGAACACGTCGGCGAACGACAACTCGGCCATCTCCTTGATGTCGGCGCCCGCCGCGAACGCCTTCTCGCCGGATCCGGTGATGATGATCGCGCCGATACCCGGGTCGTTGTCGAATTCCGCTGCGGCCGAGACGACTTCGTTCATCACCTGGCTGTTGAGCGCGTTGAGCGCCTTCGGCCGGTTCAGGGTGATGGTGCCGACGCGGTCGTCTTGCGTGACCAGAATGGTCTCGTAGCTCGTCATGAGAACTCCAGTTCGCGATCGGCCGGCGCGAAGTATGCCTCGACGTCGGCGGTGGTGACGGCCGCCAGCGACGCGGGCGACCACTTCGGGTTGCGGTCCTTGTCGATGACCTGGGCGCGGATGCCCTCCACTAGATCATGCGAATGTGACGATCCGCACGACGTCCGATACTCCTGGCGCAGCACGTCTTCCAACGTGTCGAGCTTGGCGGCCCGGCGGATGGCCTGCAGCGCCACGGACACGGAGATGGGGGAGCGGCCGGCGATGAGGTCGGCGGCTTCGACGGCAGGGGCCGTGCCGTGGCCGCGTAGCGCCGCGATGATGTCCTCGGCGGTATCGCCGGCGTAGCAATGGTCGATCCAATCCCGCTGCGCCAGTAGTCGACTCGGCGGCGGCTCCGTGGCGAATGCGGCCAGCGCCGCGTCGATCCCGTCGGCCACGATCGCATCCTTGAACGTCGGCAGTTTGTCGTGGGGCACGAAATGGTCGGCGAAGCCGAGCGCTATCGCGTCGGCACCGTCGAAGTTCGCGCCCGTCAGCGCGGCGTGCAGGCCGAGTAGCCCCGGTGCGCGCGACAGAATGAACGTGCCGCCGACGTCGGGGATCAGGCCGATACCCACTTCGGGCATCGCCATTTTCGTGGTGTCGGTGACGACGCGGACACTGCCGTGAGCGCTGACCCCGACGCCGCCGCCCATCACGATGCCGTCCATCAGCGCGACGTAGGGCTTGCTGTAGCGACCGATCTGCGCGTTGAGGAGATATTCGTCGTACCAGAACTGTCGCGCCTCGGAGCCGTCGGCCCGTGCACTGTGGTAGATCACGACGATGTCGCCGCCCGCGCAGAGGCCACGCTCGCCTGCGCCGTCAACGACGACAGCGTGGACACCGTCGTCGTGCTCCCAGTCGGTGAGCACCTTCGACATCGAGGTGACCATCGGATGGGTCAGCGAGTTGATCGCCTTGGGGCGGTTGAGTGTGATCAGGCCGACGCCGTTCTCGACAGTTACTAGGACATCCTCGTTTTCCGCCACGCTTATGCAATCTAGATCGTCGCCCGGATAACAGCAGCGCCGGGTAGGGTTTCCTGTGAACTAGCTGGGAAGTCCCCTCGGGAACCGATGCCAGGTAGTCGTACGTTGAGAGTGTGTTCGCCAACTTGTCGAACCACAGCACATGGAGAGGATCCGACGGTGCGGGAAACCAGCAACCCGGTATTTCGATCCCTGCCTAAGACGCAGGGCGGTTATGCGCAGTTCGGTACCGGAGCCGCCGGCTACGGTGCACAGGCGGTAAATGCCGACCCATACGCCGGCGCGTACCCGGAGCAGCGGCAGGCGGGCGTTGCGCGGCCGCTGACCATCGACGACGTCGTCACCAAGACCGGCATCACGCTCGGCGTGCTGGCGGCGGTCGCCGTCGCGGCCTACTTCCTGGTCGCGCAGAACCTCGCGTTGGCCATGCCGCTACTGATGGTCGGGATGATCGGTGGCCTCGTGCTCATCCTCGTCGCGATCTTCGGTCGCAAGCAGGACAACCCGGCGATCGTGCTGAGCTACGCCGCATGTGAGGGCTTGGTCGTCGGCGCATTTTCATTTGTGGTCGCGAACCTCATGGTGTCGGGCATCAGCGCGGGCGCGCTGATCAGCCAGGCCATCGTGGGCACGTTCGGCGTGTTCTTCGGCATGCTCGTGGTGTACAAGACCGGAGCCATTCGCGTGACGCCGAAGTTCACCCGCTTCCTGGTTGCGGCCGGTTTCGGTGCCGTCGTGCTGATGCTCGTGAACCTGGTGATCGGGCTCTTCACCCACAGCGCCGGACCGCTGCGCGACGGCGGCCCGCTGGCGATTCTGTTCTCGCTCTTGATGATCGGCCTCGCGGCGTTCTTCTTCCTGTCGGACTTCGACCAGGCCGACCAGGCGATCCGCGCCGGTGCGCCGGAGAAGGCGGCATGGGGCATCGCGCTCGGCCTGACCGTGACGCTGGTCTGGCTGTACCTGGAGATCCTGCGACTGCTGTCCTACTTGAACAGCAGTAACTAGCTGCCCGACGAAAAGGCCCGGCACGAAATGTGCCGGGCCTTTGTCGTTGAGTCCGCGCCCACGGCGCGAGTTATCCACAGTTTCGCGCCGTGGACGCAGAATGAACGAACCTCGTCGGGGGGCACTGACACGCTGCCGCCCATGGGGGATTCGCGGCAGCCGTTTGTTGGCAGCGAGGCGCTGGCATCCGGCGTCTTGACGCGTTACGAGTTGCGTCGGTACTACCGGGCGGTCATGCCGGATGTCTATCTGGACAAACGGGTACAACCGTCATTTCGACAACGGGCCCTTGCGGCCTATCTGTGGTCACGGCGCGATGCGGTCGTATCGGGGCTAGCGGCGTCGACGATCCACGGTGCAAAGTGGATTGACGACGATTCACCCGTCGAATTGATTTGGAAGAATGCGCGATCGCCCGCGGGCGTCATCACGCGCGATGAGTTGTTGATGGAAAACGAGTTTCAGCACCTTCATCAACTGCGCGTGACTACGCCCGAGCGGACGGCATTCGATCTCGGGCGTCGCGGCCGCCTCGGCATGGCTGTCGCCCGTCTTGACGCCTTGGCGCAGGCGACCGATTTCAAAGTGAGCAGCGTGGAAGAATTGGCGGCCCAGCATCGACATACGCGTGGTCTGCGCCAGCTCGAGACTGCTCTGCAACTCATGGACGCGGGCGCGGAGTCACCACGAGAAACGTGGTTGCGGCTGTTGGCGATTCGAGCCGGCTATCCACGGCCGCGCACGCAGATTCCAGTGCTAAGCCCCGATGGTCGAAGGTGGTATTACCTCGACATGGGTTGGGAGGACATCAAGCTCGCCGCTGAGTATGACGGCGACCAACACCGGACTACTCGCGAGCGATTCGCTTACGAAATCGAACGCGCAGAGGACCTCGACGTTTTGGATTGGACCGTGGTCAAAGCCGCTGCGCGGCATCACCCCGCTAATGTTCTCCGGCGTCTCAGTCGAGCGTGGGATGAGTGCACACGTTGACTCTGCGTTGAGGGCGATGGCTACTCGCACTTTTGCGCCCACAGCGCAGAGTCAACGCAGTCAGCTAAGCCGCTCGATGATCATGGCCATGCCCTGGCCGCCGCCGACGCACATCGTCTCCAGACCGAACTGCTTGTCGTGGGTCTGCAGATTGTTCAGCAGCGTCGCGGTGATGCGGGCACCGGTCATCCCGAACGGGTGACCCAACGCGATCGCACCGCCGGACACGTTCAGCTTGTCGAGGTCCATTCCCAACTCGCGGGCCGAGCCCAGCACCTGCACCGCGAACGCTTCGTTGATCTCGTAGAGGTCGATGTCGTCGATCGTCATGCCTGCGTTGGCCAACGCCTTACGCGTCGCCTCGATCGGGCCGAGGCCCATGATCTCCGGCGACAGCCCGGACACACCGGTCGCGACAATGCGCGCCAACGGCTTCAGGCCCAACTCCTTGGCCTTCGCGTCCGACACCACAACCACTGCGGCGGCGCCGTCGTTCAACGGGCAGGCATTGCCCGCGGTGATGGTGCCGTTCGGCCGGAACACCGGCTTGAGCTGGCTGACCGCTTCATAGGTGGTGCCCGCGCGCGGCCCGTCGTCCTTGCTCACCGTCGAGCCGTCGGGCAGCGTCACCGGGACGATCTCGCGATCGAAGAAGCCGCTCTTGATGGCCTCTTCGGCGCGGTTCTGGCTGCGCACACCCCAGTGGTCCTGGTCCTCGCGGCTGATGCCGGTGTGCAATGCGACGTTCTCGGCGGTCTGGCCCATCGCGATGTAGACGTCCGGCAGCAGCCCGTCCGCACGCGGGTCGTGCCACTCGTCTGCACCGGCCGACGCCTGCACCGAACGCTGCTCGGCGTCGGCGAACAACGGGTTGTGCGAGTCGGGCCAGCCGTCGGACGTACCCTTCGGGAACCGCGAAACCGTTTCCACCCCAGCGGAAACGAAGGCGCTGCCCTCGCCGGCCTTGATCGCGTGGAACGCCATCCGTGTGGTCTGAAGCGACGACGAACAGTAGCGGTTCACTGTGGTGCCGGGCAGGAAGTCGTAGCCCAACTCGACGGCCACCGCGCGGCCGATGTTGAAGCCGGCCTCACCGCCGGGCTGCCCGCAGCCCATCATCAGGTCGTCGATCTCGCGGGGGTCGAGCCCCGGCACCTTGTCCAGCGCTGCGCGCACCATCTGGGCGGCCAAGTCGTCGGGCCGCATATCGACCAGCGAACCCTTGCCTGCGCGGCCGATCGGCGAACGCGCGGTCGAAACGATGACGGCTTCAGTCATGACGGCTCCTCGTGTCCCGTGATACGAGAAACCTAGCTGGCGGGCACCACGATGGGTGCGGGGACCCCGGTCGAGCGACGCCACAGCCTGCTGATGTTGCCGACCCGCGACAGTAACGAGCTGTGCTCGCCCGATCGCGATTCCAGCGCGTCATCGGCCACCGGGTGACCGATGAACTCTCCCAACGCTTTACCGAGCGCAGGCAATAACTGACTGGCCGCCAACGCATATCCTGCCGCCGACGGATGAAACATGTCGTGACTGAACAGCACTTCCGGCATCTTGCGAAACTCCGGTGCCAGCAGATCGGAGAACGGAACGGGCACACCGCCTGCCGATCGGATCTCCGCGGCCTGTGCGCGGGCCAGCCGCAACCCGCGGCTGCGTGCCACCCAGCGCAGCGGCTGCGGGATCGCGGTGATCACCCCGAAGTCCGGGCAGGTGCCGACGACGACAACGGCGCCGCTGGCCCGCAGCCGTCGCACCGCGCGGCCCACCCTGCGCGCCGACGGCCCGATGCCGTTCGGCTTGGTGATGTCGTTGGCGCCGATCATGATCACGGCCGCATCGGGCGGCGGACCGGCCACGAACATCGCGTCGATCTGGCCCGCCAAGCCCTTGGACGTCGCACCCACGATCGCCTTGGTGCTCAGCCGCACCCGTTTGCCGGATTCTTCGGCAAGCCCCCGCGCGATCAGCACACCGGGCAGCTCGTCGCCCACCGTGCAGCCGTAGCCGGCAGCGGTGGAGTCCCCGAAGACCATCAAGTGCAGGTCGAAGGGGATACCGCGGTGCCACTTCTCGACCGGCCCGCCGCCCGGCGAATACACGCCGTCGGCGCGCGGGGGGATGTCCCAGGACTTGGGTATGACCTGTCGTGCCTGGTCAGCCTGCTCGCTCAGCAGGTTGCGGGCCCCGACGTAAACGGTGCCCGTCGAAGCCAGCCCGGCTGCCGCCGCCAGGGCGATGGTCGACCGACGCCCCACACGAATGCGCACGGGACAAGTTTAAGTGGGAAATCGGGGGCTATCCGCGTGGCAAGACGCGGCCGGCGGTCACATTGCGGTATCAAGTCCGGTATCGATTTTGACAAGTCGATTGTTGAATGGGTCATAGGGTGTCAAGCTAACCTAGTTCGGTTAGCCCAGTTAAGGCTGGCGCACCCCGGCACTACACAGGCGTAGGAGTGGTGGCAATGACGGCACCAAGTAAGGCATCGAGAGCGTCCCATGCTGGCGTAAGTCCAGCTAGATTGCATAAGCCTCGCAAATTTCCGGTCAGTGACGGCGCGCCAGTAGAAGTTGTCGAAGACGGTCCCAGTATCGCTGGACGGGTGACTGCGCTCGCGGCTCTGCTAACTATTCGGCCGACCCTAGCAATCGGTAGTTATGCGCCACGCCTGCCCTGGCCATGGGGTTTGGTCGACTTTGTCTCACGCGTCATGCGTCCGGCTCCTGGCACCGTGCGAGCCACCATTTCTTTGCCAAACTGCACCGCACAGTTGGTCCGCGCTTCAGGCGTGCTTCCCGCAGACGGCAAGCGCAGCGTCATCCTCTACATGCACGGCGGCGCGTTTTTGACCTGTGGCGTGAACTCCCACGGCCGACTGGTCACCGCTTTGTCGAAGTACGCAGACAGCCCGGTGCTGGTCGTCAACTATCGAATGATCCCGAAGCACTCGGTCGGGATGGCGCTGGACGACTGCTACGAGGCGTACAAGTGGCTGAGGATCAAGGGCTACGAGCCCGATCAGATTGTCCTCGCCGGTGACTCCGCAGGCGGCTACCTGGCACTCGCGCTGGCCGAGAAGCTGCAACAGGAAGGCCTGGCAAGCGAGACTCCGGCCGCCATCGTGACCATGTCGCCGCTGTTCGAAATCGACAACGAAACGCGGGCCAATCACCCCAACGTCCGGACCGATGTGATGTTCCCGCCCAAGGCATTTCACGCACTGGTGGAGCTCATCGAAGAGGCAGCCGAACGCAACATCGTCGACGGAAAGCCCGAAGCTGTCTACGAGCCGCTCGATCACATCGAGCCCGGACTTCCGCGCACGCTGATTCATGTGTCGGGATCCGAGGTTCTGGTCAGCGACGCCCGCAAGGCCGCGCACATGTTGGCTGCCGCCGGGGTGCCCGTCGAGGTGCGGGTCTGGCCGGGCCAGATGCATGTGTTCCAGCTGGCTGCCCCGATGGTGACCGAGGCAAGCCGATCGCTGAAGCAGATCGGCGACTACATCCGAGAGGCCACCTGGTAGCACGCGGCCGGAGGCCGCCTTTCTCCTCCATCTCGGGCCTGAGACGATGGACGCATGCGCATCGCCCGGCACGTCAGTGAGCTCATCGGCAATACGCCTCTGGTACAGCTGAACTCAGTTGTCCCCGACGGCGCCGGCACCGTCGCAGCGAAGATCGAATACCTCAACCCCGGCGGCAGCGCAAAGGACCGCATCGCGGTCAAGATGATCGACGCCGCCGAGGCCAGCGGCGAACTCAAGCCGGGCGGAACCATCGTCGAACCGACCTCGGGCAACACCGGCGTCGGGTTAGCTCTGGTGGCCCAGCAGCGCGGCTACAAATGCATCTTCGTCTGCCCAGACAAGGTCAGCGAGGACAAGCAGAACGTGTTGCGCGCCTACGGTGCCGACGTCGTGGTGTGCCCCACGGCCGTGCCGCCCGACCATCCCGACAGCTACTACAGCGTCTCCAACCGGCTGGTGGAAGAGATCGATGGGGCGTGGAAGCCCGACCAGTACTCCAATCCGATGGGGCCCGCCAGCCACTACGAGACGACGGGCCCCGAAGTCTGGGCCGATACGGACGGCAAGGTCACCCACTTCGTCGCGGGTGTCGGCACCGGCGGCACGATCACCGGCGCCGGCCGCTACCTCAAGGAAGTCTCTGGCGGGAAGGTCAAAATCGTCGGCGTCGACCCCGAGGGCTCGGTGTACTCCGGCGGGACCGGGCGGCCGTACCTGGTCGAGGGCGTCGGTGAGGACTTCTGGCCGTCGGCATATGACCCGACGGTGCCCGACGAAATCATCGCGGTGTCCGACGCCGACTCGTTCGAGATGACGCGTCGCCTCGCGCGCGAAGAAGCGCTTTTGGTCGGTGGGTCGTGTGGCATGGCCGTCGTCGCCGCGGCCAAGGTCGCAGAGCAGGCGGGGCCTGACGCACTGGTGGTCGTCCTGCTGCCTGATGGCGGAAGAGGTTATCTCTCAAAGGTTTTCAACGATGCATGGATGTCGTCGTACGGCTTCCTACGGACTCGGTTGGACGGTTCGGTCGAGGAGTCGACCGTCGGCGACGTATTGCGCGGCAAGTCGGGTGCGCTGCCCGACCTGGTCCACACGCATCCGTCGGAAACCGTGCGCGACGCGATCGGCATCCTGCGCGAGTACGGTGTGTCGCAGATGCCGGTCGTCGGGGCAGAACCGCCGGTGATGGCGGGCGAGGTCGCAGGCAGCGTGTCTGAGCGGGAACTGCTGTCCGCGGTGTTCGAAGGCCGGGCGAAGCTCGCCGACGCGGTTTCGGTGCACATGAGCCCGCCGCTGCCATTGATCGGCGCCGGGGAACTGGTCAGCAATGCCGCCAAGGCGTTGCGCGAATGCGATGCGGTGATGGTGGTCGAGGAAGGCAAGCCGGTCGGTGTGCTGACCCGTCACGACCTGCTGGGCTTTCTGTCCGACGGCATAATCCGCCGATAGGGATATGCCCGGGCACGGGCTCTCATGATCGACTTCCGGGTGGAAAGCCCTGCTATTAGGGACCTCTCAGGTTAGTGTAAGCACGCTCGTTGCCAGCTAATTTCACACTGGAAGGCGTCCATGACCGATCAACCGCCACCACCCCCTGGTAACTATCCGCCTCCGCCGCCTCCACCAGGTGGGTACCCGCCGCCTCCTCCGCCCCAGGGCGGTGGTTACCAACCGCCGCCTCCCTCGCAGACCGGAGGTGGTTATCAACCGGTGTCGCAGGCCGCAACGAGCTATCCGCCACCTGCTCCTGCAGGCGGCATGGCACTTCCCCAAGAGGCGTACACGCCATGGGTTACGCGTGTGCTGGCCTACCTCATCGACGCGATTCCGGTCATCATCCTGGAAGCCATCGGCTGGGGCGTGTTGCTCGGAACCCAGGAGACGGCGTGTATCACCGACACGTCCCAGTCTGACCTCGGTGAGTTCTGCGCGACCGGCGCGTCGACGCTTGGCCAGGCGGCCCTCATCGTCACGGGGATCATCGCTTTCGCCTACTGGGTCTGGAATTTCGGCTACCGCCAGGGCACCACGGGCTCGAGCATCGGCAAGGGCATCATGAAGTTCAAGATCGTCAGCGAAAAGACCGGACAGCCAATCGGTTTCGGAATGTCCTTCGTGCGCGAGCTCGTCTACATGCTGGCTGCCGGCATCTGCGGCCTCCTCTGGATCATCGCTGTCCTGTTCCCGCTGTGGGATCAGAAGCGGCAGACGTTGGTGGACAAGATCTTCAGTACGATCGCACTGCCGATCTAGCTACCGGCGACTTCTGGAGATTCAGTGACCGACCCGTCACCGCCGCAACCGCCCGCGGCCGCGTTGCCGAAAGAGGCTTACACGCCGTGGTTTACGCGTGTGGTCGGATACGTCATCGACTTCGTGCCCACCGCCGTGGTGATAGGTATCGGAGCGGGTATCGCCTTCGGCACGGCCGATAATCAGTGCATCAGCGGCAGCGGCCAGTACGACTACGGCGTCTACTGCACGTCGTCGATGACCGCCTTCGGGATGATCGTCTACATCCTGGCGTATCTCATCGCGCTGGCCTATTGGATCTGGAACTGGGGGTACCGGCAGGGCACCACCGGCCAGAGCATCGGTAAGTCGGTGATGAAGTTCAAAGTGATCAGCGAGAAGACCGGCCAGCCAATTGGTTTCGGCTTGTCGATCCTCCGTCAGATCGCCCACGTCGTCGACGCGATCTTCTGCTATATCGGTTTTCTGTTCCCCTTGTGGGACGCCAAGCGGCAGACCATTGCTGACAAGATCATGTCCACGATATGTGTGCCGATAGAGCAGTCGGCACTCAATCCACAACCGCTGCCGCCGCAGCAGTAATCAGGAAAGGGCCAATGACCGATCAACCGCCCCCATCGTCGGGGAACAATCCGCCACCGCCACCGGGCGGTTACCCACCGCCGGGTGGCTACCCACCACCGCCGCGACCGGGTGGCTACCCACCGCCCCCGGGCGGCGGCTACCCGCCACCCCAGTCTCCCGGCGGCGGCTATCCACCGCCGACACCGCCGGGCAGCTATCCGCCACCGACACCGCCGGGTAGCTATCCGCCGCCTCCACAGAGTGGGTATCCGCCGCCACCGCCGCCGTCGTCCGGTGGCTACCCGCCACCTGGGGGTTACCCGCCGCCGGGTGGATATGCGCCTGCGCCGCAACAAGTCCAGGTCAACATCGGCGAGGCCTTCTCGTGGGCGTGGGGCAAGTTCAGGGAGAACGCCTCGGCGCTCGTCGTCGCCACGCTGGTGTACGCCGTGATTGCCGCTGTGTTGTACGCCGTCATCTACTTCCTCGCGTTTGCGTTGGCTCCGAGCCCGGT
>Ga0068863_100000730_pt1 | contig 32924 bp, 16 predicted proteins | sample KBSSwiS62_FD_66596 | JGI IMG/M metagenome (GOLD analysis project Ga0068863, IMG submission 66596) | Switchgrass rhizosphere microbial communities from Kellogg Biological Station, Michigan, USA - KBS Switchgrass S6-2 | ecosystem: Host-associated > Plants > Roots > Rhizosphere > Soil ... | reverse complement strand
CGGACGGCCGAAGCGGAAGCCGCGCTCCTTGAAGAACTGCGGGCGTTTCCGCAGAACCTGCGCGCTCGCGGCGCGCTGGCGCTGCTCTACCACGCCGGCGGCCGGTCCGACGAGGCCTCGGGCGCCGTCAGCGATCTGATTCGCGCGATACCGACGCCTGACGGCTACGCAACGGCCGCCCGCCTGCTCACAACCTTCGGCGATCGGAAGCACGCCGAGGAGCTCCGGGCGGATGCGCGACGCGCGTTTGGCGAGCCTGCAAAACGGCATCGCGCCACGTACTGACCTTCGGTGCAACGGCGCCAAACACACGCGCAAACGGATCATCACGAAGGCTCGAAGGGTACGAAGACCACGGAGTCTTTCTTGTACAAGAATGCTTTCGTGAACTTCGAAACCTTCGAGTCTTCGTGATAAGGCTCCGCGTCGGCCCTCAAAACACCAGACGGAAACCGAGGCGGGCGATGCGGGGATTCATGATCTCCAGCACCTGACCGAACGGCAGCACGCCTGTCATTCGCGCGTCGTACTGCCTGCCGAGCACGGTGTCCGAGTTCAGCGCGTTGAAGACATCGAAGTCGATCGCGATCTTCGCGCTGCCGAAGACGAACTTCTTTTCGAGGCGGGCGTTGAGCAGCGCGACCTGCGGCAGGCGGAATGTATCGACGGCCGGCGTCAGGAGCACCGTCTTGAGGCCCAGCGGATCGCCGGTGTCCACATTGCTGCGAAAGAACGGCTCGGCGTAGCCCGGGCGCGTGAGAAAGCTGCCGGCGATATCGAATCCGAAGGGCAGGTTGAGCATGCCGTCGATCGCCAGCTGGTACTTCGGCGCCACCATGAAGACGCTGCTCTGTCCCGTGCCGTCGGCGAGCTGCACGACTGCACCGCCGTCGACCTGCGGACCGGCGAACGGCCGCAGCGCTGACGGTGCCGGCGCCTTCGTCGGATCGACAATCGACGCCAAGGCATCGTCGAAGTACTCGCGCCAACTGTTCGCCGAGAACGCGGCGTGGGCCATCCAGTGATTGGACAGCCGCTTGGTCGCGCCGACCTCGAAGCCGACGTATTGCTGGTGGTAACCGGGCCGGTTCACCGATTCGAGTCCCCCGCCGACCGGCACGAACGCTGGTCGGAGCGCGAACAGCGGCACGCTGAACGATCCGCCCTCTGGGAGAGTACCGGTCAGCGTGCCTGCCGGGGCGTATTGCGGGGCACGGACGCCAATCAGCGGCGACCAGAGCTGGTCGACCATCCTTCGATGCGTGAGCGTGGCGGTCACGGAGACGTTGCCGGGCAGGTCGGCATCGACGCCCACGGTCCACTCGTGCGTCAGCGGCGCGTGCGTATCGCCCACGCGGTTCACCGGTGTCGTGCTCGACGGGTTCCTGACATCGAAGCCCGCGCTGCTCTGGATCCCGCTCGAGAGCGCCAGCTCGCTCGCCTGCGCGACGCCGTCGTTGTTGGCATCGACAGCGTTATAGGCGACGAATGCCGGTTGAATCGGCGACGCAAAGGCGGCCTGCGCGCCTGGAAGCTGCGACGCGAACAGCGAATAGCTGCCGCGCGCCGTGACTCGATGCGTGCTGCCAAACGCGTAGGCGACGGCGGCTCGTGGCGTGAGGTTGGTCCACAGGTAGACGTCGCTCCGCGCCGCGGCGGTCACCGCCGGCAACAGCGTCTCGAAGCCGGCAACCGCCGGCACCGTCGCCGCCTTCAGCGACGACGACTGGCGTTCCAGGCGGATGCCGCCGGTGACGGTCAGCCGATCGAACGAGAACGTATCTCTCGCGAAGCCGCTGATATAGCGTGCGTTGGTGTTCTGCTGCAGGTCGCGCGACACCTGCGCGATGACGTTGGGATGTCCGTTCCAGATTGTCACGATGTGACTGGCCGGATAGGTCGTCAGGTTGTCGATCGGTGTCTCTCGATAGGAGAAGCCGGCGTTGATGGCGTTGCGCCCGGCAATTGCGGTCGTGTCGGCCGCGAAGTACCGCTGCGGGCGCGTCGTCTGGAACTCGTAGTACGAGTTATGTGCGGTCCCGGCATCGTCGATGAAGTAGTCCTTCGTCAGGCCGCCCGCCGGAGTCATCGTGAAGGCGTCGGTGATGTACGCACCGCGCGCCGTCGCGACCCACCTGGGACCAAAGATGAAACGCCCTTCGCCTTTGTAGTACCGGGCAGGATCCGCGACATTCCACGCTGACTCCGCGGTGCGCAACACTCCGGCGCCCCGCCCGTTTTCCGTGCGGGCGTCCTCGAAGAACGTGAAGTTGCCACGAATCGTGTCCGTCAGGATGCCGTCGGCCTTCAGCGCATAGTTGTGCGCCTGCACTTCGTCGGTGAGATCGTTGAAGGTGAGCGCGGTTACGTTGGTCTTGTTGACCGTCCCCCATACCCAGACGTGGTTCTCGAGGAGCGGCCCGCCCAGATCGAATCCGTACTCACTGTAGGTGTCGATGCGGTTGCTGTTGCCGGTCGGCGAGCCCAGCTCCAGCGCGAGCTCGTCGGAGATGTTGACGGTCTGGAGATGGTCGTTCTCGAAGTAGAAGCGGGCGCCGCCGTGGGGCGCGGCGCCGCCGCTCTTGAGCACGACCTGCGCCTGGACGCCGGGGGTCGCGTTCCGGACGTCCGCGCCGCCGGTCGTCACGGCAAATTCGGCGGGACTGTCGACGTCGTAGAAGAACGGCGACGTGCCGGGGGCGCCCATGTCCGTCACCGGTACGCCGTCGAGCGCCCACGCGTTGTCGCTGGGCGGTGCACCCTTCGCGATGAACAGCGACTGGTGCCCGGATTCAGCAGAGCCGACGTTGACACGATCCGTGAAGACGGTCGCCACGGTCGGCAGCCAAGTCCAGAGGTCGCGCGAATGAGGAATGTCCTGAAACTGTTGCGGCTCCAGCCTTGTCGTGATCGTCGCATGCGCGGCGTCGACCATGACGGATGCCGGAGGCGGCGGCGCTTCCAGAGGATTGGCGGGCGGCCGCATCGTCACGGCAACGGTCGTCGCCGCGCCGGCCACCACCGGGACGTCTGAAGTCGTCGTGGTCGCGAATCCGGTCAGCGTTGCGGTGATCACATACGACTGAAGGGGCAGATTGAAGAAGTGCGCCTCGCCTCCGTCGTCAGAGGTCTGCACCGCGTCGTACGGCGCGCTGATCGTGACCTTCACGCCGGGCAGGGCGTGGCCCGTCGCATCCTTCACGATGACGTCGATCCGACCGAGAAAGACTTGGCCCGACGCCCGCGGGACCCCGCCGCACAGCACCAGCGCCAGCACGAGCGCAGCGCGCTTTCCGATCGAACTGACCATCCGTCGACGCCTCCAGCCCCCCATCATAGCCCGCGGCCGGGGGTTGGAGGGTCAGCGTCTGGATGATGCTTTCTTGAGGTCTTCTTTGAACTGGGGATTCACGCGGAGTCCGCTTTTCTCGGCGAGCTTCACTTCGCGGTCCGCGTCGTTCAGGCGACCCGCCTGCAGGTAGACGACCGCGAGATTGTTGTGCGCTTCGCCCAGCTTCGGGTCGGCGGCCACTGCAGCCTGCCATTGCTCGGTCGCGCCTTCGATGTTCCCGCCGCGAAACAGCGCGCTGCCGAGCGCCAGCAGGACGGCGGCGGGCGGTTGATAGGGACCTTCGAGCGTCGTTTTCTGTCGTTCGAGATCGCGGAGGCGTCCTTCGGCCTGAACCGCGCGGAGGCCCTGGCCAGCCTGGGTGAGGCTGCGGATCGTCTCGCGCAGCTCGCGCATCTCGTCATCTCGTTGCTGTTCGACCTCGAATCGGTGCGTCACCTGAAGGCCATGCAGCGCCCGGAACGCGTCGAGGCACCCGCTGTACGACTTGACCGCGCTCGCGTATCGCCGCAACGCCATGTACGCTTGCCCCGCGCTGTAGTGCGCCCGCGTCAGCAACGGATCTTTGGCAATGGCCCGTGAGAACTGCTCCGCCGCCTTCTCGAATTCCTCGCGGGCCATCAGCTCCGTGCCGATGCGATAGACCTGGAGCGCTTCCCGGCGATTCCGTTCAGTCGCGAGCTGGGGGCCGGCGTCGGCGATTCCGGCGTTGACGAGCGTCGTGAAGGCTAACGACGACACGACTACGGCTGCGCGGCGGATCATCGGCATCCTCCAGACGTAGTGCAGCCCTTGTGGGCTGCCCGAACTGCAAAAAAAGGGGGCCACGAATGTGGCCCCCAGATAGTAGCGCAGTCCAGCTGAACTGCAAGGACGAAAACGGAGTAGCGCAGCCCCTAGGGCTGCCCGATCAGAACGACAGCCTCACACCGACGCGCGCCTGTCGCGGCGTCTGAAACTGCGGCGGATTGCCCGCAAACACGCTCGACGTGGCCAGACCGGCATTCGGATTCGCGCCAGCGCCGAACGTCAGCTCGGTGAAGTTGTCGTAATCGAGGACCGTCTGCTGGTTGAACAGGTTGAAGATGTCAGCCATCAGCGAGACCTTGCGAGATCCTCCGAACTTGAAGTCGTAGGCCGCCTGGAAGTCCAGTTGACTCTGGAACGGCGTGCGGGTCTTGAAGCCGTCGACGGTCTGGATGCCCGATCCTCGCGCGGCGACCGGGATTTCTCCGCCGTTCGAGTAGCTCGGGTTCGGCGCCAGCGGCGTCAGCGGTTTGCCCGACGATACGTTGAAACCAAGGCCGAGGTTCAGCCCAAACGGGAAGGCGTAGTTGCCGAACAGTTTTCCCTGATGCGGGCGATCGAGCGGGAGAATCCCGTTCGCGGCGCCAAGGAAGCGGATGTCGCCGGCGGCCGCGCCGCCGCCGTAGAACGGCACGTAGGTCGGATCGTTGGTCGGGAAGTCGTAGAGCGACGAGATGCCCGGATCGGATTGACCGTTGTCGTCCCGATAGAACCCCTCGAAGTTCCCGCGCAGGCGCGAGTACCGGTACGACGCCAGCGCCGACCAGTTGTTCGACATCCGGCGGTTGATGGTGAACTCGACCGCGTCGTACTTGTGGACCGGGTCGTCGAACTTCACGCTGTTGAACTGCGGCGCGATCGCGAGCAGCGCCGGATTGATCGGCGTCGCGCTCGTTGGATTCGTCAGAATGTATTCCACGCTGCCGCACACTGCGTGCGTCGCGTCCGAAAAATCATACGCTGCCATCGGACAGTTCGCGACGTCCTCGAGCACGCGCGGAATCCGCTTGTTGATGTAGCGCACACCCACAGTGGTGTTCGCCATCACCTCGCGTTCGAGGCCGACCACGAACTCGCGAACGTACGAGAGCTTCGCGTTGGGATCGATCGTGTCGGCGCCCACTCCAGCCAACTGGTAGTGATTGGTCACGCCGCCGGCCAGCGTGCCGTTGGGAATCGGGCGGGTCAGGTTGGCGTCGAAGTAGTCGGCGCGCGACGTGCCGTCATCGGCCGAGAGCGCCCGCGCCGCCAGGTCGTTCGGAATGCGCGAATAGAAAATGCCGAAGTTCCCGAACGCTTTCGTCTTGCCGTCACCCGTCAGGTCGTAGGTCGCGCCGAGACGCGGGGCCCAGTTGTTCTTCAACTGGAAGTCCGTGATGATCGACCCGGCCATCTTCTCCTGCTCGTAGCGGATGCCCGGATTAATCGTCAGGCGATCGAGCCGCCACGAGTCCTGCGCGAAGAACGTGACGTATTTCTGCGTCGTGGTCCGTGCGCTGTTGAAGTTCGCGCGTGTCACCCGGTAGATCTTCCCGAACGTCGGATCGGCGATGATGTCGATGGTCGCGCCGGTCGCGGTCTGGCGTCCATCTGGAGCCGTGAACGTCGGGCCGGTGCGCTGGTTGATGTTGCTGTAGGTGACATCGTCGAACTGGACACCGTACTTCACCTGGTGGTTGCCGATGACATTCGTCAGCTTCCCAGAGAACTGGTTGTTCAGGCTGTGATTGCCGGCTTCATAGAAGCCGATGCCGCCGGAAATCGCGTTGGGAGTCACGGTTCGATCGGTCACGCGCCAGGTGTTGACCGATGGCACCTCGTTGATATCGTTCAGCGCGCGCGCCCAGAATCCCTCGACCAGGAAGTTGCTGGACAGAACACCGTCGTAGCGGACGGTCTGGTTGTGGCCGCCGTAGGTGATCGAGCTGAAGCTGGACGTATCTTTGTTGAGGAGCGCGCTACCGCGCTGCGGTCCGTTTTCGCCCTTCGACGGGTCGCCGAAGAACGAGGCGTCGAACCGGTGCGAGTTGCTCAACTGATACGTGGCCTTTGCCGAGTAAGACGTCGTCCGTCGGTTCCGGTCGAGTCCGTCCGGATACGTGCTAAGGAGTGGGAAGTCGGGGGGCACGAGCGATGTCCGCTTTTCCCACGATGGGTCGATCGCTCCGAAGAAGAACAGGCGGTTCCTGATGATCGGCCCGCCAGCCTCGCCGCCGAAATCGCTGACCTGCGTCGATTTGGTGTTGATCGTTCCGTTCGGCGACGTGATCTGGGTCCAATTGCCCTCGATCTTCGACGGTCGCGCGTAGCCGAAGATCGACCCGTGCACCGCGTTCGTGCCGCTCTTGGTCAGCACGTTGACCACGCCACCGGTGGCCTGTCCGTACTCAGCCTCGTAACCGCCGGTCTTCACCTGGACTTCTTTCACGAAATCGAACGGCGTGGCGTTGCCCAGCGACCCGAAGATGATCGAGTAGGACCCGAGCGCGCCATACCCCTGATTCGTGACATTGACGCCGTCGATGACGTACTGATTCTCCAAACCGCTCGCGCCGGAGATCGACGGGTTCGCCGACCCGACGCTGCCGCCGGTGCTGACGCCAGGCGCCATGTAGAGCGTGTCGCTGACTCGCCGGCCGACCGGGACGCGGTTGATCATCTCGGCGTCGAGCACCGCGCCGGTCGTGGTCGACGTGGTGTCCACGATCGGCGACGCGCCAATCACTTGAACCGTCTCAGTCAGGCCGCCGACCTCCATCTTCAGAGACAGGTCGACGTTCTGCCCAAGACTGACCGTCACGTTCGGCTGCTCGACCGCCTTGAACCCGGCGAGCTCCGCGCGAACGACGTAGGCGCCGGGTGTCAGAAATGGCACACTGAATCGGCCCTCGGCGTCGGTCACGACCGTTTTCGCACCCTGCGGTCCTGTTACGGTGACGGTCACGCCCGGCACCGCCAAACCTTGCCCGTCGGCGATGCGCCCGGCGATCGCACCGGTGGTCCCCTGTGCGAACGCGGTCATCGTCCAGGCGAACGCTGCCACGAAAACGAAAAAGAAGAATGCTGATATACCGAGCCTTCGATTACTCGCTGTCATGTGGTCACGCTCCTACGTATTTCTCGTATCATTTGGGAAACGACTAGACTCATCTATGCACCGAGTCACTCAGTGACACCAAAACGTTGGAGTCACTTTCCGATGATATCCCGCGAGACTTTTGTCAACTCGTTTGAGTACAAGTGATCCCGATTCCGTTTGAGCGAGAATCCAAATTTCGAGATGAATCGACCGGAAATGGTCCCGCTTGTCGCGCGCAAATACTCGAGCTTGCGATGGTTTTGGTGAATCGCTGCCCGCTAACGCGTTGTTTTCTGCTCGCAAGCGCGGCCGTAATTGCGGTTCAGCTCGGCTGTACGCGAATCAATCCCGAACAGCTCAGCGCGCAACATCCCGGCGCGCCGGTCATCCTGATCTCGATCGATACGTTGCGTGCCGATCGGCTGCCGATCTACGGGTACCGAAAGGGATCGACGCCGGTGATGGATCGCCTCGCGCGCGAAGGGATCGTGTTCGACGATGTGTACAGCCATACGCCCCTCACGCTGCCGTCGCATGCGTCGCTGTTCACTGGACTCCTTCCCACGCGCCACGGCGTCCGCGACAACATCGGCTACACCTTGACCTCGAAGAGCGGCACGCTCGCGTCGCGGTTCAAAGCGGCCGGTTACGCGACCGGCGCGGCGGTGTCCGCGTACGTACTGCGTCATCAGACCGGTATCGCCGACGGATTCGATTTCTTCGACGATGCGATCGAGGTGGCGGGCGCCGGGGACTTGTTGGCGGATACGCAGCGCGATGGCCGCCTGACCGTTGATGCACTAGCCGCCTGGCTCGATCGTCAGGCCGGCTCGAAGGTGTTTGCGTTTCTTCACCTCTACGAGCCGCACACGCCGTATTCACCCCCGCAGGCCTATCGCACCGGCGACCCCTACGATGGCGAGATTGCGTATGCCGACGAACTCGTCGGGCGGCTGCTCGATCGGATCAAGACGCGTGGATGGCTCGACCGCGCCATCGTCGCGATCGTGTCCGACCACGGCGAAGGGCTCGGCGATCACGGCGAGTCCGAGCACGGGATCCTGCTGTACCGTGAAGCGCTGCAGGTGCCGTGGATCCTGCGGTTGCCGGGCGGCGGTTCCGGACGGCACATCGCCGGTACGCTCGGCCTCGTCGATGTCGCGGCGACCCTGCTCGATCTGGCCGCCCTCGACGCCGGTTCTCTCGACGGCCAGAGCGTCCGATCCGCGCTCGCGACGAACGCGCGAGTCGATCGCAGCGTGTACTCCGAAACCTTCTATCCGCGGTTGCACCTCGGCTGGAGCGATCTCGCGTCCGCGACCGAACAGCACCTCCGGTTCATCAAGGCGCCCGTTCCGGAGCTGTACGATCTCTCGAACGACCCCGGTGAGCGCCGGAACCTGGCCGCGTCACGAGCGCCAACGTCGAGCGCGATGGCCGGCTGGATCGCACGGACGACGGACGGTGCGAAACCCAAAGAGCCGGACGCCGTGTCGGCGGACGTCCGCGCCCGTTTGAAATCACTGGGTTACCTCGCGTCGTCCGGCGCGCCGCTGTCGTCGGCTCCGGCGGCGCTGCCCGATCCCAAGGAGCGCATCGGGGCATTCGAGGCGCTCAAGCGCGCACTCGCCGTCGAGCGAGCCGGCCGCGCGGCGGAGGCGATCCAGCTGTATCGCGAGATCCTGGCGGCGAATCCGCGAATGGTGGACGGCTGGGAATCGCTGGCCAAAGCGCTCGCCGCGGCGGGCCGGCTGCCGGAAGCGATCGTCGCGTTTGGAAAGGCGATTGAGGTGGACCCGCTTCGTTCCGAACCGCACCTCGCGCTGGCACGCATCTACGGCCTCGAGGGGAATGCATCGCTGGCACGGCAGCACGCCGAGCTCGGCATACGAGGCGACCCGGGACAAGCCTACGAGATCCTCGCCGAGCTGATGATGGACGCCGGCCGATTCGACGACGCGGCCGTCAACGCGCGTCGCAGCCTCGAGGTCGATCCGTCTCGTTACATGAGCCGTTTTCTGCTCGGCATCATCGCGCAGCAGCGCGGACAATGCGACGAAGCGATCGGGCATTTCGAAGGGGCGATTGAGGGCAAACGGCTGGAGCCGCACGCGGTGGTCCGGACGCTCCACTCCGCGTTGGCGGACTGCCTGGCCCGTGCCGGGCGCTACGCCGATGCCGAGCGTGAGTACAAGGCCGAGCTCGCGGCGATCGTCGATTCACCGGAGGCGAGGGTCGGGCTTGCCACGCTCTACAAGTCGGAGGGACGCGAAGGCGAGGCGCGGGCGGTGATAGCCGATCTCGTGGCGCGCACGCCGCAGCCGACCGCCGACACGTACTGGACGGTCGTCCACACATTGACGATCCTTGGCGATCACGATGGTGCCCGCGAATGGGCCGCGCGGGCGCGAGAGAAATTCCCGCGCGACGCGCGCTTCCGTTAACGGAGGCGACGGAGCGAACGGGATCACCACGGAGAAACAGAGCAACAGAGATTAAACGGAGGTGCCTGAGACAGTTCGACGGGCGTCGCGAAGCGACGCGGCCCGAACGGATCGAATCGTGAAAGCGAGCACCCTGGATCGCGTGGTGTTCGTTTTCACGATTCGATACGTTCGGGCTCGTCGGCCTGCTTTGCAGGCCGACCCGTCGAACCGGCTGATGCAGCTCTGTTCAATCTCCGTTACTCCGTTGCTCTGTGGTTTATCCGTTGTCTCCGTACCCTCTGTTAGCTCGAGCTCTCGGTCAGCGCCTTCGCCTCGTGACGGCATCTGGCGGCGTCCGCTGCCTGGCCCGCGGCTTCGAATCCCGCGGCCAGCGCTTCCCAGACGACCGGCCGGCGCGGGTGGATCGCGACGGCGCGCTGCAGATACTCGACGCCCTGCGCGCGCTGACCGTCGAGAATCAGCGCGTGCGCCAGCACCGCAATCGCCCAGGGATGGCCCGGGTTACGACGAAGCGCCTCGGTCGCCGCGTTGCGCGCATCCGCGACGCGATTCGCCTGCAGGTATGCGGCGGCCAGCTCGATGAAGGGCTCGGGATCGGAGCCAGCTGTCGCCTGCTGAAGTGACGCAAGCGCTTCCGGCACGCGGCTCTGCACCAGCAGCAGGCGGCCTTTCGCGCCGAGCGCCTCCGGGTTCTTCGGCTCGCTCGCCAACACAGGCGACAGGAGCGTCTCCGCCTCGGACGTCTTCTTCAGCGCGATGAGTGTCTCGGCCAGATTCACCCGCGTTCGCGAGTCGTCCTCCGACGTCTGCGCCAGCGCGATTCGCAGCTCGCGCTCGGACGCGTCGAGGTGCCCCAGCTCGCGCAGCAGCTTGCCGTAGTTCTGCCGGATCCCCGGGCGATCGGGGTCGAGTTGCAGCGTCCGCTCGAATGCGCCCTTGGCCATCACCAGACTGCCAAAGCGATAGGCCATCGAGGCGAGCGTGCCTGACGCGAACGGGTTGTCTGGGTCGATTCGCGTGATCTCTTGAACGTCCTCGAACGCTTGCGTGAGTGCGGGACCCTGCGCCGCGGTCGCCGCCTGGAGACGGTCGTAGAGCTTCACGTGCGTACGCGGATCGGGCAGCCGCGGGTCGTCGAGCGGTCTGTTGCCACCCGATCCAGCCGTGTAGCCAAGGCTGCGGAGCCGTTGTTCCTGCTCGGGCGTGGCGGCGTTGGGCTGTGCCTTATCGCCTTGCGGGGCAATGCGCTGGATCGCGCGCCGCAGCTCCTGGGTCATTCTGTCGACGCGCATCGGATCCTGTGCCGCCAGGTCGTGACTCTCCTGCGGATCCTCGGCCAGGTTGTAGAGCTCCGGCTGTGTGCCGACAATCAGCTTCCAGTCGTCCTTCACCCAGCTGCGGAGCGAGGCCCAGTGGCAGTTCAACCGCCCGAAGAGGCTCTCGCCGTACAAAGGATCGGGAGGCACGGCGGCATTCGTCAACAGCGGGCGCAAGTCGCGGCCGGGCAGCCCGGGTTCGGCGGCGATGCCGAGCAGGCCGAGCACGGTCGGCATCACGTCAATCGTCCCTGCGCGCGGCCGCACGACGGTCCCTGCAGGGATTCCGGGGCCGCTCATCATCAACGGCACCCTCATCGTCGACTGATAGATGAGGACAGCGTGCATCAGCTCGTCGTGATCTCCGAGGCCTTCCCCGTGATCGGCGAGCAGCACGACGACAGTGTCCGTGTCGTGATGCGACGAGCGCAGCCACTCGAGCACGCGGCCAACCTGAAAATCGGTGAACGCGATTTCACCGTCGTACGGATGACCGCTGAACCGATCGTTGTATGGCGCTGGCGGTGAGTAGGGCGCGTGCGGGTCGTAGAAGTGCAGCCACGCAAAAAACGGACGGCCGCCCACGGCAGCTGCACCCGCCGACGATTTGAGCCAGCGAAGCGCCGCGTCGGCCACTTCATTCGCGCGGCGTTCTGCCCCGGACTCGCCAGCGCTCGTCTCGTGGAAGTCTTCGTTGAACGTGTCGAAGCCCTGGCTGAAGCCGAAGGCCCCAGCGACCGGGTACGCACCGACGAACGCGCTCGTCTGATAGCCCTGCCCCTTCAACACGGTCGCGAGCGTCCGGTACTTGGACCCGAGCGTGAAGACAACGTTGCCACGAACGCCGTGCGCGACCGGATACTGGCCAGTGAGGATCGTCGCGTGTGAGGGGCCGGTGAGCGGAACGGCGGTCTGGACCTGATCGAACCGGACACCCGATGCGGCGAGCGCGTCGAGCGCCGGCGTCGCGCCGCTGGTCGCGCCGTAAGCGCCTACGTGATCGGCGCGCAGCGTGTCGATGGTGATGAGCAGAAGGTTCGGATGGTGCCCGCCTTTCGATCCGAGCCACCACCAGGCGCCGGCCACCACGAACGCTGCGACGGCAATGGACGCAGCGGCGAAACGCGCCTTCTTCGACATCCCCAGCGATTCTATCCGCAAAAAAGAAACGCCCCGGGGAGTCGATCCCCGGGGCGTTTGAGAAAACCGTCAGCTGCGTCGCGGAATCAGAATTTGAACGATGCCGTCAGGCGCAGGATCCTCGGCGAGAGGATGTCGTTCAGCTGTCCGAACGCCGCCGAATTGAGCCGCCGGGTGCGACCGAGCTCCGTGGCCGAGTTCATGACGTTGAACATATCGGCCGCCAGGTTGATTCTGGCCGTGCCGGCGATCTTGATGTCTTTGGCGACACGCAGATCGAGGTCCCAGAGATTCGGATACCGGGTGTCGTCGACGTTTGGCGAAGCCAGTACCCGCAGTCCCGACCCGTCGGCACCACCCGACAACTGCAGGAACAGCGGGCGCGCGTAGCCCTGGCGACCGAACAGATTGGCCCCGACATCGATGCCATACGGGAACTGGTAGAGCCCGTTGGCGTTGATCTGCCATTTCGCGTTGTAGAAGATGTCACCCTTCCCGGAGCCACCGGATCGGGGTGCGTATTGACCGCCGTCGACCTGCGGACCGGCCAGCGCCAGCGACCCGTTGACGGCGTCGGTTCGCGTCGGATTCTGGACCGACCCCGCCCCCGGATGTTCGACGTAGTTGTTATAAGAGAACGCCACCCTGGCGAACCACCGGTCCGCGAGCCGTTTGTTCAGGCTCAGCTCGAGGCCATTGTACGACGTGTGGAAATCTGGTCGGTTCCCCAGAACCCGGGCGCCGTTGGAGGAATCCACCTTCGCGGCGCTCGGGCTGAAGGCCCTCGCGCTGTAGCCAAGAGCTGACGTCACTGGACCAGCGATGTAATCAGCGGTCGTCAACCCCAGGCGTGGATTCCAGCCTGGAATGTCGTAGCTGGTGTGGAGCGTGTACGCCACGTTGAACGCGAGGTTCGGGATCAACTCGCGATCGAACCCGATAATCACCTCGTTGTCGTGGTTTGCCGTGTAATTAGATGCGATCTGCTGCGGCGGTGCTGTGGCAGCCCCTGGGTTCTTGAGATCGATGCCGCTGCCGGCGTAGAGCGGCGCGAGGTTGGTCAAGACCTCGTTTTTCTGCGCCAGGTGGTCGCCGTTCAGGTCCACCCACTTGTATGAAATGTAGGTGTAGTAGCTGCCGACGGGGCTGGCCAGCGTCACTTGTCCAGGGTTCAATTGACCCGCGTAACGCGCGTACGATGCACGGACAATGGTTTTCCTGGCCTGATCGAGCGCGAGGGTTGCGCTTACGCGCGGCGAAATGTCGTTCCACGAAATGCTGGGTCCGGTGCCGCCGTAGTTGACCGCCGGAAGCAGGTTGGGGAACGCGGGATTGGCCGGCGCCACGCTGGACAGATTTTGCGCCGTCTGACGGTCCCACCGCACGCCCGCGTTGATCGTCAACGCGCCCTTGCTAATCGTGTCGCCGAAGTACAAGTCGGTGTATTGACCGATTGACGACACCACGCGATCCCGCCAGACTTGCGCGGCCTCGTCACCAGGGCCGAAATGCAGTCCAAATATCTGGTCGCCGCTATAGTGCGTTAACGAGTCGCTCGGCCTGCGGTTGTACCCGAATCCGAACTTGAATTCGTGGTTGGCGCCGCCTGTCGTCGCAAACGCGCTGCCGCTGACGTCCAGGAGGTGCCAGGCCTTCGTGTATTTGGCGGTGACATATGAACCATAGGCGTTCGAGTTGTCCAAGTCGACGGCGCCCGCGTTCGACGCGCCGCCGATCGGGTCGAAGCCGTAGCCCCAGCCGTACCAGGCGTACTTGCCGCTGACGAAAAAGTTCGATCCGAACGTGTGATTGTCTTCGACCTTCCAGAGGCCGTGCAGCGGGTGAAGAGCGCCCTCCTCGGGATAGAAGTTGCCCTGGTTCCAGAGGAACGACGTAGGCTCGTTGGCCACGTACCCGGGTGAACGGCCGAACTTTTCCTTGGCGCCGTTGAAGTAGAACCCTGAGAACTGATCGTTCGCTGTCGGGGCCCAGTTGATTTTCGCGTTCGTATTCGTGAGCACCGTTTTGTCGGTCGTCTGCTGGAGCCGGACGATGTCGATGTTCTGCTTGCCCCACGACACCCAGAACCAGGCCTTGTCCTTGACGATTGGGCCACCGATATCGAACCCGCGGTTCAAGATACTGTCGGTGTGATTCGCCTTGTCGGCGAAACCGCCGCCGGGGAGCGCCAGCCGGCTGTCTTTTGCCAGCTCGCTCGGCAGGTTCGTGGACTCCATCGAGTGGTTGTTGTCCGACACGTAGATGTTGCCCTTGAATTTGTTCGTGCCGCGGCGTGTGACGAAGTTGATCCCGATGCCGCCGGTCTGCTGCCGCAGATCGTTGCCACCGGTCGAGATGTTCACTTCGTCGAAGGCGTTGAAGTCGTAGTACGACGACGAGGCGCCGCCCGAGTTCACGTCGGTGATGACCATGCCGTCCAGGTTCCACATCGTGTCGAGGCCCGTGGTTCCCTTGCCGATGAAACCCGACTGCTGGCCGCTTTCGTTGCCGCCGACGTTGACGCGGTCGACGATCACGCCCGGCACGGTCTTCAGCGCCGCCCACGGATCCTTCGATTGCGGTGTCCCTTCGAGCTCGGCACTGGTCAACGTGGTGGACGTGCCCGTCTTCTTCACGTCAACGACAGGCGAGGCGCCGGTGACCACAACCGTTTCGGCCAGGCCGCCGACCGCTAACGAGAACGGGATCTGGACGTTCACGCCGGTATTGACGATGACGTCGCGCGCCTGTTTCGTGAACCCGGGCAGTTCCACCGTCACGGTGTAGGTAGCGGCGTCCAGGTTGAGGAAACGGAATTGACCGCCGGTGTCCGTCACGGTTGTCCGTGGCGCACCGCCAATCGACTTCGCCACGACTGAAACCGTCGCGCCCGGCAGAACGCCGCCCTGCGCATCCGCGACGGTTCCATAGATGTTACCCGTTGAGATCTGGGCGCCGCCGGCTGAGGCAACGCCAAGACACAGCGTGGCAATCAGCAGGACGAACCAGCGTTTCATGGAAGGCTCCTCTCGTAACTGTCCGTCAGCGAGACGACCGCTCGCAGACGGACGATGGTCTCAAGCGAGCGGAGAGTGTAACCAAATTTCACTAAGCTGAACACAACTACAACGATGAAGTATCATTTTTGCGACATGTTGATACAGTTTTTTGGACGGATCTCAGCGGTTGAGCCAATTCCGGACACGCGCCCGGTCTTTTTCGTCCGAACCTGAGGGGACCTCGCGCAGATACGACGCCCAATACGTCCGGGCCTCTCCCGGACGGCCAAGACGAATCAGCACGTCGCCGAGGTTATAGAGGGCCTGATGGTCGTGCGGATCCAGCGCGACCGCCTGCTTCCACTGATTGGCAGCCTCTTCGAAGGCTCCGCGCTGCGCAGCGACGACACCCAGGCCGTTATGCGCGCGAGCGAGCGTCGCATCGATCGTCAATGCCTCGTTGAACGCCGCCGCCGCTTTGTCTCCGGCGCCGGCCATCAGATACAGCATGCCGATGTTGGTCAGCGGCAGGCCACTCGTATGGTCGAGCGCCCGCGCGCGTTCGAAGGCGGCCAGCGCGTCCGCAACTCTTCCGGTCGAGGCCAGCGCGACACCGTACGCGATGAGCACGTCGAGGTCCGGCTGCGGCGCCCGTGTGTAAGGCTCCAGACGAGCAACCGCTTCCTTCGCGAGTCCGGCGTCCGTCAGGTACGCGCCGAGCAATGCCGCGACGTCGGCCGCAGCGGGGTTCAGCTCGAGCGCCCGGTTGGCGGTTCGCGCGGCGCGAGCGTGGTCGCCAGCCTCGCTGTACAAGAAGGCGAGATGCGTCAGCGATACGGCCATGTCGGGGCGCTGAGCGACGACCTTTTCGCCGAGCGCGATCGCTCCCCGAAGGTCGCCACCCTGATACCGCGTGATGACGTCGTCGATCTCGCGGTCGAGCGCCACGAGACGCTTTGGATCATCGGCCTCGGTGTAGCTCGACTTCGGCGCCGCCATGCCGGAGAGATAACCGAGGCTGCCGAGACGCTTCCGGGTTTCGGCGCTCTCCGACGTCCTGGCCGCACCGCGATCGGATGCGCGCAGTTGTCGAAGGAGTGTCTGCAACTGCCGCACATCCTCAGGGCGCGATGGCGCCAGGTTCCGAGCCTCGGCCGGATCGGCGGCGACGTCGTACAGCTCGGGAATCGGCAGATCGATGTACTTGAGCGGTCCCCGCGCGACACCGTACAGAGGCGCCCATCCACGGTTGAGTGACGCGGACAAGGCCTCGAAATACGACGGCGCCTCGGTACGCCCACCCGTTTCCATCGCAGCAAGGAGGCTCGCGCCATCCAGCCCTTGCGGCGCAGCGAGCCCCATCGCGTCGAGTACGGTTGGCAGAATGTCGACGTGCCGCACGGGATCGTTGACGACACGCGACGCGAAGAGCCGCGGTTGATACACGATCAAAGGCACACGCAGCGTCGCGTCGTACGCAAACAGTCCGTGAGTCTGTTCGCCGTGGTCGCCCAGCGATTCGCCATGGTCGCCGGTGACGACGACGAGCGTGCGGCCGTTGCCGCCCTGCTCCAGAATCGGCGCGAGGAGCGGCGCCAGCGCCGCGTCGGCCGCCGAGACCTCGCCGAGATACGGCGCCGAGCGGTATCGCGTCGCATACGGCTCTGGCGGCGCGTAGGGGAAGTGCGGCTCGTAGAGGTGCACCCACGCGAACCAGGGGCTGGGCGCTCGGGACTCGGGGCTAGCTGCGATCCAGGCTGCAGCCGCCGCGACGGTCGCGGTTCCCGCGCGCTCCGGCTCGCGGAACGCCATTCGCTCGGCGCCCTTTCCGTAGCGATCGTCGTAGACGTCGAACCCGCGCGCGAGACCAAAGCGAACATCGAGTGGAAAGGCGCTCACAAAAGCGCCGGTCCGATAGCCGCGCGCCTTCAACAGCGTCGCCAGCGTGTCCACGTCGCCCGGGAACCGGAACCCGGAATTCTCGCGCACACCGTGCGCGAATGGATACCGGCCCGACAGGATGTTGGCGTGAGACGGCAGTGTGACGACTGTTTGCGCGAGTGCCCGCGAAAAGCGGACGCCGCCGGCCGATAGCCGATCCAGCAATGGCGTCGATACCGTCGAGTTGCCATACGCCCCGAGCGCGTCGGCCCGCAGCGTGTCGATGGTGATCAGCAGGACGTTCAGCCCGGGCTCGCGCCGAATCGCGGGCGACGACCCGCACGCAATCGTGGCCGCGACGGCCGCGGTAAGGACAACGACACGCATTAGGTCACAACTCTATAATGCAGTTTATCTTGGCGCCATTCGTCCTCGCCCTGGCTCTCACGCTCGCAGCCGACTCGACCGTACCGCAGACGGGCGCCAGCCGCGTGTCGCTCGCAGTCGTCACCGACCCGCGCAACCGGCCGATCGTCGACATCGGCGCCGACGACTTTGTCATCCAGGAAGCTGGCGCGGCACGCGAGGTCTTGTCGGTCCGGCCCGCCGACTATCCAATCGTGATTCTCTTCGATACCAGCGCCGGCGCCCGCGACGATGTCGCCACGATTCGCAAGGCGGTCGAGCGCTTCATCGATCGCATCGGCGATCGGCCGGTCGCGATCGGCACGTTCGGTGACACGCCGGTCATGATCGCGACGTTCGAAGACGATCGCAGCGCGCTCGGGCCAAAACTCGACGCCGCCATCGCCAACCCGCACGGCCAGAGCGTGCTGACGCGCGGCGCCGCACTCGGCGGTCAGACGATCCGCGCCGTTCAACCCCTTTTCGCCGCAATCGTCATTGTGTCGGCGGCGCCGCTCGATGAGATGCCGGATACGTCGGAAGAGGTGCTCGCCCCCATCATCGACAGCGGCGCCGTCGTCCATGTGATTGCGAACCGCGCTGGCACCGGAGCTGGGGCGGCGGCGCGGGCCGTCACCGCGATCCGGTCGCTGGCGGAACAGACGCACGGCGACTTCACGTCGATCTACACGGCCGCGTCGTACCAGTCGGCCCTCGACCGCCTCGCGGATCGCCTGTCCACCGAGATGATGGTCGAGTACCTGGTGCCCAACGGGTCGAAGCCAATCGACGTGAAGGTCGGCGTCAGGATCCCTGGCGCGCGCGTCAGGGGGCTCGGCGTCGCACCGCGATGAGCGAACGTGAAAACCGTAGAACGCAAAGCGCGCAACGAACGCAAAAGGGATTTGGCTTTGCGGCCTTAGCGGCCTTGATTGCCGTCGCCGCCGCGGCGTGGTTTTTTTCGAGCCGCGGTTCGCCGCCGCTGACGTCAGGCGCCTGCCGCGGATGCAACGTGCTGCTGATCACGATCGACACTTTGCGCGCCGATCGCGTGGGTGCATTCGGCGGACCCGCCGGGCTGACGCCGAGCCTGGATCGGCTCGCGTCCGAAGGTATTCAGCTGACGCGGGCCTATACGGCCGCGCCGCTCACGCTGCCGGCTCATGCCTCGATTCTCACCGCGGCCTCGCCTCCGGTCCACGGGTTGCGCACCAACGGGCTCTTCCGACTCGGCCCCGCGATTCCGACGCTCGCCACCGTCCTCAAAGGTGCGGGTTATCGCACGGGCGCATTCGTCGGCTCGTTCGTGCTCGACGCGCGTTTTGGCCTCAACCGGGGATTCGACGAATACGACGATCGCTATGGAGAAAAACGCGCAGGCGATCCCGCCGAAGGCGCCGAACGCCGTGGGGAGGAGGTCATCAAGCCGGCTCTCGCCTGGATCAACGCCACGGCTAGCGCTCAGCCCCCGGCCCCCAGCCCCTGGTTCGCGTGGGTCCACCTCTACGATCCCCACGAACCGTACCGCGCGCCGGAACCCTACGCCTCTCAGCACCAGCCGTATGACGCGGAAGTCGCGTACGCCGACGCCATGGTCGGGCGCTTGATCGCCGGGCTTCCCCAGGGTGTGCTGGATCGGACGGCGATCATGGTTGCGGCGGACCATGGTGAGAGCCTGGGGGAACATGGCGAGCGCAGCCATGGCGTCTTCATCTACGACGTCACCATGCGGGTGCCGTGGATTATCCGGACGCCGGGACTCCGCCACGCGGTGTCAGACGACCTGGTCCGGCTGATCGATCTGGCGCCGACCATGCTCGATCTCGTTGGCGTGGCTGGTCCGCCGGAGTTCGAAGGGCGATCGCTCGTGGCTTCAATCGGCGGGCGTGCCCACGACATGCCTCCCGCGTATCTCGAGGCGATGGACGCGAACCTCACACGCAATTGGGCGCCGCTAACTGGGCTGGTCAGCGCCACCTATAAGCTGATCGATGTACCGATTCCGGAACTCTACGATCTCGCCTCAGACGGGAAGGAGACGACGAACCTCTTCTCGCGGGAGCCTGACCGCGCGCGGACGCTGAGCGTACTGCTCCAGGGTGTGATCGCCAGCTTCCACGCGCGCGGAACGGCTGCGGAAAAAACCACGCTCAATGCCGAGGCGCGCCGGCGCCTTCAAGCACTGGGCTACGTCGCGGCAACCGCCGACCACGCGGGCCGCCGCTATACCAACGCCGACGATCCGAAGATGCTCATCGGCGCGGCGAACGATCTGCAGCGGGCGCTCGCCACGTTCAATGCGGGTTCGCCTGACGAGGCGATGGCGCAAGCGCGCGCCATCGTCCGCGCCCATCCAGACTTTGTCACCGCATACGGTGTCATCGCCTCGATGCAGCGCGACGCCGGCGATTTGCGCGGTGCGATCGCGACGCTCGAAGATGTCGCCCGCCGCGGCGCTGACCAGAGCGTGATGGTCGTCCTCGCAGGCTACCTCCAGGAGGCGGGAGCGCTCGAACGATCAATCGCGGTGCTGGAGGCCATTCTCGCGGCGCACCCGGACTACGCCGACGCCTACAATTCCCTCGGAGTCGCCTATTCGCGGCTGGGCCGCCATGACGAAGCCCGCGCCGCGTTCGAACGTGTCCTCCAACTCGACCCGACGTCGGCGACCGCGTACGAAAACCTGGGCATCGACCGGCTTGGCGCCAACAATCTCGCCGCCGCGTCCGCGGATCTCGCCCGCGCGCTCGAGATCGATCCACGACTGGCCCGGGCACACAACGCGCTCGCCGCCGTCTATCTGCGCCAGCGGCGCGAGGCTGACGCCATCGCGGAGTGGCGGCTGGCGCTCGAGATCGAGCCGAAGCTGTATGACGCGCTCTACAACGTCGGCACCACGTTGTGGGACACCGGCCACCGCGATGATGCCCGGCCCTTTCTCGATCGCTTCGTCCGCGAGGCGCCCGCGCAACGGTATGGCGCCGACGTCGCCCGGATAAAAAGGATGCTGGCACGATGAGAGGCCGCTCCGCCGTGGCGATCGTGGCTGCGATGGCCGTCCAGATATCGTGCGGTCGCGCACCCGCGCCGCGCGTGAACGCCGATCTGCGGACCGGGGCTCTTCGGGGATCGAACGTGCTGCTCGTCACGATCGATACACTCAGGGCCGATCGCGTCGGCGCCTCTGCCAGCGGGGTGGCGCTCACGCCGACGCTGGACGCGCTGGCGGCGCGCGGTGTCCGATTCACGCAGGCGCACGCGCATGCCCCGCTGACGCTCCCGGCGCACACATCGATCATGACGGGGCTGATCCCGCCGACACATGGTGTCCACAACAATGGCTCGACGGCGCTGGCGTCCTCGGTGCCGACGTTGGCGACGATCCTCCACGACGCCGGCTATCGCACCGGGGCATTCGTCGGTGCGTTCGTGCTCGATGCCCGTTTCGGCCTGAGCCGCGGGTTCGATACCTACGACGACCGGGTGGGAGGCGACACGGGACCGATCACGTTCGCGTTCGCCGAGCGGAGCGCGGATCGCGTCACGCAGCTCGCCGGCGAGTGGATCCTCGGCGCAGCTAGCCCCCAGCCCCGAGCCCCGAGCCCCTGGTTTTGCTGGGTGCACCTGTTCGACCCGCACGCGCCGTATCGCGCGCCCGAACAGCGAGTCGCCAATCCCTATGACAACGAAGTGGCGTTTGCCGATGCGCAGCTCGGCGGGCTTCTCGAGCGCCTTCGCGCGGCGGGACAGCTCGACTCCACGCTCGTCGTCGTGCTCGCCGACCACGGCGAATCGCTCGGTGAGCATGGCGAAGCGACGCACGGACTGTTTGCGTACGAAGCCACGCTTCACATCCCGCTCGTGATTGCCGCGCCCGCCCTCCATCCGGCGGTTGTCGAGACGCCTGTCGGCCAGGCCGACGTCTTGCCCACCATCACCGATCTCCTCGGCCTGCCCACGCCGGCGCGGATCGAAGGTCAGTCGGTGGCAAGCGCTATCCGGGGAGCGCCTCCCGCCGACCGCGCCATCTACTTCGAAGCGCTCGACGCCTATCTGACGCGCAACTGGGCGCCGCTCACGGGCGTCGTGGCCGGCGGCTGGAAGTTCATCGATCTTCCGGACGCCGAGCTGTACGACCTCGGGCGCGATCCCGGGGAGACACACAACGGGATCGGCACTGATGCGGCGCGCGCCGCGGCGCTCGGCCAGAAGCTGACCGCATGGCCCAGTCCCTCGGCCGCAACGGCGGCGACACGGCCGCCGCTCGATCCCGACGCCGCGGCGCGTCTCCGGTCACTCGGATACACGGCGAGCCAAAGGGCGCCTGACGGCCGGAAACGATTCGGGCCGGCCGACGATCCGAAGCGCCTGCTCGACGTCGATCGAAGGTACGAGCAGGCGCTCACGCTCACCGGGGAACGCCGGTACGCGGAAGCCGCCGCTCTTCTGCGCGGGGTCGTCGCGGATCGCCCGGACTTCACCGTGGCCTACTCGAGTCTGGCCTCGGTGCTCATCGCCGGAGGCCAGCCGCGCGAAGCTGTCGCCGTCCTCCAGCAGGCGACGTCACGAGGCATCGATGCCAGGGAGATACAGGGAAGGCTTGGCTCGGCCTATCTGGCCGCTGGCGATTTGAAGCGCGCCCAGGCGGCGCTCGAGCCGGTGTCGGATCCTGCGCTCGCTGGCGGGTTAGAAGCGCTCAACAGTCTGGGCGTGGTTCTGACGCAGACCGGTCAACACGAGCGGGCGCGCCGCGCGTTTAACACCGTTCTGGAACGGTCGCCTCACGCAGCCACCACCTGGAACAATCTGGGTCTGCTGGAGCTGGCGGATCGCCGCGTCGATCAGGCGGCACGAGCGTTCGAGCAGGCGGTCGCCGCCGATCCGCGTTTCGGGCAAGCATGGGAAGGGCTTGGCGCGTCCCGCGTGGCAGCCGATCCGGCTGGCGCGGTCGAGGCGTGGCGACGCGCCCTGGAACTCGAGCCTCGCAATTACGATCTGCTGTTCAACATCGCCGCGGTACTCCACGACCACGGACGGACATCCGACGCTCGCCCCTATATCGAACGGTTCGTCCGTGAGGCACCCGCCGACAGGTACCAGCGCGAGATTGCGACGTTCCGCGCCTGGCTCGCCAAATGAAAAGGCGCCGGATGGGATCAGCCATCCGGCGCCAGACCTACCTGACCTACTTGACCTCTCTGACCTACCCGACCTCGTCAGAAGTCGAACCGGATGCCGACCTGAAACACGCGTGGGTCGAGCGTCGCGTTGATCTTGTTGTAATTAGCGCCGTTGATCAGCACGAAATTCGTCACGGCGTTCGAATTCGTCGCATTGAACAGATCGGCCATGCCGGTGAACCGGTATCGCCCAATGCGGAACGCCTTGTCGACGCGGAAATCGAGAATCGGGACCGTGTCGGTCCGATTGTTGTCGATGTCCTCTGAGAACACGCGGACGGTTCCTGCCCGCGGCAAGACCGCGGCATACACCCGCGAGTACGCGAAACCGCTCTGGACGCGGAAGTTGGCCGCCACGCCGATGTCGTGGGCGAACACGTATCGGCCGATCAGACGGCCCTGCCAGTTGGTGCTCTGCTGGCGGTTGGGCACCGCCGGATTCGCGTTGTTGAAGAACCCGATCGTCAGGACGTCGCTATTCAATGGGCTGGTCGATGGATTGGCCATCGTGTTCGTGGAGCTCGTGGAGTTTCCCGGCGCGCCGCCGCCTCGCAACTCGTCGCGCCACTGGTAGTCGAAGCTCGACTGGATGAACAAGCCGGTCCTGAACCGCTTGTTGAACGCGAGCTGCAGCGTGTCGTACTTGTAATGTCCATCCGGAACGTTTGTGATGATGTTGTTACCGGTCGGCGCCGCTGCGAGATCCATGAGATTGAGGTTGATGTTCGAGGTCACGCCGTTCACGAAGTCTCTGATCGGGACAACCACCGTGATTGGGGATGTGAACTGCCCGACTCGCGACAAATCAACCGTGGTGTACTCGTTGTACGTGTTCTTCCGAACATAGGCCACGCGCACGGACGACTCGCCCCAGAACTGATGCTCTACCGACGCGTCGTACTCGTCAGCGTAGGGCTTCTTCATGCTCGGATCGGCCTTCGTGGTCGTGCCACCCGCGGAGCCGACGAACGCGCCGAGCTCCTGCGGACCATCGTACAGACGGTTGCCGTTCAGATCGTTGAACCTGAATGTCTTGTAGTTGGCGCCCGCCGGATTCAGAGAGCTGAAGGCATCGGCGTAGTTGTAGTAGTAGCGGCCGTAGAATCCCTTCAGAACGGTCGTCCCCTTCTCGCTGACGCTGTAGCTTACGCCGAGACGCGGTGCGAACGAGTTCCGCGTGAAGATGTCGCCTTGCGGGAACGATTGGGCCTGGAACATCGGCTGGCCGATGAGGGACGCCAGGCCAACGGACGCAGGTAGGATGTCCTTGATGATCGGATCGCGTTTCCCTGCCAGGTAGTACGGCCGCTGGTAATCCCAGCGGAGTCCGGCGGTGATCGTCATCCGGCCGTTCACGTTCCAGCGATCCTGCGCGTAGCCGGCGTAGCGCTGATCCCGGTTGTTGCCACCCGACCAGGTGCTGCCGAGATCGCTGTTCTTGCCCACATCCACGAACTGGATCTGATCTGTCGCGCCGTTCAAGTCGCGGTACTGGATCGGTCCCGATCGGCCGTCGATCGTGTACTTGCTGATGTCGAGCAGGTACTCGAAGCCGACCTTCAGATCGTGGCTGCCCTTCTTGTCGGGCACGTAGTAGGTCGCCTGCGCCGTGACCGCCGGCTTCTGCCGCGCGAGATCGAACGCGTCCCACGCCGCGCCGGTGGTGAAGTTTGCGCCCACGTCGAATCTCGGCGGTTTTGTCGCCGGATCGACTTTGATGCCCAGCGGAAAGTCGTAACCAAACAGGTTGACCTTCACGTCAGTGAACAGGCGATTGGACCACACGCGCTGATGTTCGCCTTTCACGACCCACGAAACGGAGTCCTGCGGCTGCGCTGACTCGGCCGCCGCGCTCGCCGACAACCCGCGGTTCGGCTTCTGCTTCCGGCCCCACTGGAAGTAGCCGACTATCGTGTCCTTCTGCGACACCTTCCAGGTCTCCTTGGTAATCTCGTTGTCGAAGAGGCCGAGGTCGGTCGCGACGGCGCGGTCCACACCCGAGATCACCTTGTCGATCTTGAAATGGTTGTACGAACCGAAGAACCAGAGCTTGTCCTTCATGATCGGCCCGCCGATATCAGTGTGGCCTTCCCAGAATTTGATGTTCGGCTGGCCGGTAAAGCCGCGCGCTGACGTCGAGGCGTCGATGTTGTCCGCGACCCACGATTCCTGCTGGTAGGTGAGGTTGTTCAACATCTTGAAGGTGTTGCCGCCGCTCTTGATCGTGTTGACCACCGCGGAGCCCGGCGCATTCATCTCGACGTCGCCGCCCGCCGCGCTCACGGCCACTTCTTCGTTGGCGAAGAAGTCGGCGTAGAATCCAGCGCCGCCGGTTCCTTCAGTGGTGTCAACGCCGTCGTTCAGCACGCGGTTCTGGTTGCGGATGCCGAAGCTCTCATAGCCCGTCTGCTGGCTCTTGTGGCTGCCGCCGACGTCGAAGCCATTCATTCGTACGCCCGCGGCCTGGCCGAGCACCGCCCAAATGTCGGTCGCTGTCGGCACGCCGACCAGTTTGTCGGCCTTGAAGTCGGTGCCGACTGCGGTGTTCTGCATGTCGACCACCGGCGAGGCGCCGCTGACCGTCACCGATTCCTGCAGCGCCGCGACCTGCATCGCGGCGTCGATGGTGATAATCTGGCCGAGGTTGAGCTGGATATTGCTGCGTTTGAAGCTCTGGAATCCGGCCAATTCGAACGTGAGCTCGTACTCACCCGAAGGGAGCGCGGCTATCGAGTACGTGCCCGCGGCTTCGGTAACGACCGACCGCGTGCCTATCAACGCGGGTGACTTGGCGGTCACCGTTACGCCCGGCAGGATGCCGCCTTGTGAATCCTTGACCGTACCCGTCAGCCGTCCCTGGTCAATCTGCGCCGCCGCGGGCGTGGCAAGCGCCCACACCGTCAGAAGCGGAACCAGCAACCGGAGATGAAATCTCATTGAAGAACCCTCCTCGAGTTCGCGAAGGCCGCGAGCTTAGCATCGAAGCCGGACATGTTGATTCGCTACCGGGACGGAAAAACATTAAAGATTTCGCAAAGATCAGATTGGATCCAATGTTTTGGTGACCGTCCCAAAACCAGATCGTTCGGTCAATTCGGATATGGGAATTCTTGCGATGAGAATCAGCGCGGCGATTCGAATTGCTTTAGCCGCTCCTGGGCGAGTTTGAAGTACGGATCCGCTGGCGGCACCTGCTTCAGCAGCGCTCGGGCTTCGTCGACGCGCCGCTGGCCAAGGCGTGCGAGCGCCAGCAGAAACTTCACCGAGGGTTGATCGGGCTGGAGCCCCATGCTGATCTGCAGAGCATCGGCAGCCGGATCGAATCTGTCGCTGAGCAGTTGCACCAACCCCAAATCGCGCTGAATCACTGCATCGTCTTCGTGCAGACGCGCGCGCGCCGCGAACTCCGCGCCGACGAACCGGAAGCGCGCAGTATCACCGGGGCCGAGCGGCTCGCCACGGCTGTTGATCAGCGACACGATCGCGGCCATCCGGACTACGCTCTGCGGATCGCTCAGCGCGGCGAGGAGGGCCTTTCGCGGCTGGGCTGTTTCGGCGGCCAGCTGCAGGCCGAGACTCGAGATGGCCGCTGACCGAATCGCCGGATGCGACGCTTTTGCGGCGGCGAGAAGTGCCGTTGTCGCCCGCAGATCCGCGTATCGCCCCAGGTAGCCGGCCGCGTTCGCTTGCACCAGAGGACCTTGACGTTCGTCGGCCACGATCGACGTCAGGCGATCCAGCGCCTCGGGCCGGTTGGTGCGGGCGGCGGTGAACGCTTCGGCCCGGGCGACCATCTTCGCGCGGCGGCCGTGCGGCCACCATTGCTGGAGCGTGCTGACAGCCCACGCCGCCTGCTTGTCGGTATGGCACTCGGTGCACGCGTTAGGAATCCCGAAGGCGACGGTGTTTTCCGGCGCCGGTACGCCGATCGTGTGGTCGCGCATCGTCGCCTTGATGCTGACGACGGTCTTCGGCATGTGACATTCGACGCAGGAACTGCCGGCGCTGTCAGCCTTGTGCCGAGTGTGGGCAGTCAGCTGGACGCCGAGGTCCTTGTGACAACTGGTGCAGAGGGCGTTGTTCGTCGGCGCCAGCTGTGCGTTCCGTTCGATATTGGGGATGTGTGGATCGCGATGGCAGCTCGTGCAGGTCGCCCCACCGCGCAGAAAGCACTCACTCTGCCAGAGGCCCAACGCATCGTTCGAGAAACGGCGCGGGCGGCCGTCGGCCCAGTAGGTCGGATCCTGTTCCTTGCGCGGTCCGTACTCGAGTACCGGCTGGAAGAAGTCGTAGTAGTTCGCGCCGGCCGTGAATCCAGGAGCGACGATGTCGCGCAAGGAATGACACTGCGCGCAAATCATGCTACTCGTTGTGGGATCGAGGCGCGTCGGCCTGACGATAGTGTGCTCGTCAGCGGCGCGACCGCTCCCGCCATGCGCGTACGCCCGGACGTGAGCGCTGCCTGGGCCGTGACACCGCTCGCACGACGTGCCGAAGTCGGCCCACTCCGTCTTGTACGTGCGGTCCGCCGCCCGGTAGTTGTTCTCTTGCTGGCTGACGTGACACCCGACGCAGTTCTTGTTCCACTGCTGGACCGGCTTCTGATCGTTCTCGTCCGGTCGGACGATCTCCATGTTGTCGAACCACTCGCGCCGCTGAACATCCCAGCTGGGCGGCAGGACGATCATCGACCCATGGTCGATCGTTGTCAGGTAGTGCTGGATACGCCGGCTGCCGAGCGTGAGCTCGACCTTGTGTTCCTGTTCCTTGCCCGTGAGGTACGACTCGGAGATGAAGTATTCGCCGTTGGCGACGCGCAGCCGGTAGCGCTTGCCCTTGAGGGTCACGCTGTCTTTCGAGAAGTCGCCGAGGACGCTCGCCGGCGTCGCCGGCTGAATCATCTTGCTGTGCCGGGCGCCTTTCCAGTCCGCGTGGATGGCCGTGTGACAGGCCGCACACGCCTGCGAGCCGACCAACGTCGGGGCCGGATTCGGCGACTGCGAGTGAGTGCGGATCGACCAGACAAGCGCGAGGAGCAGGACGAGCGTGATCAGAGAGAACCGGCCCCGGGACATGATCGGCGCTTATATCCTTTGTGTCCTTTGTATCACGTGTTTTTGCGTCCTTTGTGTCCTTATTCGAGGCGGACCCGGAACGGATAGAACCGGCTCATACCGTTCCCCGCCATGACGACGAAGACGAACGCCGGCGACGATTCCGACGCACCCACACCTTGGATCAATTGCGCGAGCCGATCCTTGCGCTCGAGGTCTTCGACTTTCAGCTCGAGGGCGGAGATATTGAGGCGGCGGACGGCGAATCGGAGTTCTCGCCGCTCGGCCTTGTCGTCGAGGAAGATGGCCTGATTGGCGATCATGATCGCGCCCGGCTCCCAGTTCGGCAGGTTGCAGAGAACACGTTGAACGTCGGACAGTGTCGGGATGTTTTCGCGCGAGCCCTTCGCCATCCGCAGCTGACCGTTGGTGACGACCTCCGCGTAGGCGGTCAGCTCGATCGGTCCGTGAGGAGTCCCGACGAATATGCCGTGCGAATAGCCCTGGCCGGGCGCGGCCACGCCCGAACCCAGCATCCAAGCAAGTGCGAGTGACATCGCGATCGTGTGGAGCACGGTGCACTCCTTCTCAGTCGATAGAAAAAAGGCCGGGTGGTTTGAGCACCCGGCCTGTCGGACGTGCTGAAGCTGTCAGCAGTCGGCTGACAGCGGTCGGCTTACAGCGCTAGAAGATCACCCGGAAGCCGAGACGCATCGTTCGCGGAGCGAGGATGAGCGTCGGCTTGAGGTAACTCGTACCGGTCGCGCGGCCGATCGTCTCGGACGCGTAGCTGTTGGTGATGTTGAAGAAGTCCACGAACCCGCGGACCTGCAGGTTCTGATGGAACTTGAACTGCCGTTCGACGCGCGTGTCGATCACGTAGATGTTGTCCTCGCGGTTGGAGTTCGACGGCTCGAGGAAGATCGTCGTGCTCGAGCCGGCGACGGTCAACCCTGAACACGGCGCCGCGCAGCCGATCGAGGCCGTCCGGGCGAAGTTCACACCGGACTGGTGCCGGAAGATCGGCGAGATGCGAATGCCGTACGGCGCATCGTAGGTGCCCGACGCCTTGAAGCTCCAGGTCGTCCGGTCTTCGTCGAACGGCTGGTTCGGGGTCTGCGGATAGTTGTTCGGGAAGTCGTGCAGCCAGGTGAAGGCGCCGCCGAACGACGCCGACCACTTGTTGCCGTACCGCTTGTTCGCCGATGCCTCGATGGTCTTGTAGCGGCCGAACTCCGGCAGGTTCGTGACGTACTGGGTCGTCGGGAAGTTCCCCGCCTGCGCCGTCGGCAGTCCAAGGATCGAAACGAACCGATCGTCGCCTGACGCTGTCGAGGAACCGGCTGCCGTGTCGCGGACACCGTTCAAGCCGAGATCCAGGAACACGGACGGAACCGTGTAGGCACTGAGGCCGCGCTCCAGCTGATAGTTGGTCGTGATGAGATCGTCCTGCGTCTTGTAGACGAAGCCGACCCGGGCGCCCATGGTCTGACTGAGCTGGCGCTCGACCCAGACGCTTGCCTCGTGCGAGTACGGCGCCTTGATATCCGGCGCGAGCTTGATGGTTCCGGACAGCGCCTGGGCCGTGGGAAGGGCGCTCTCTTCGCCGGGCTGCCACCGCTTATCGCCTTTGATGCAACCCGCGCACGTCGCCTGGTCGTTCCACGTGTACGTCGCAGACTTGCTCGCAATGTTGTCGTTCGCGTTCTGCGAAATGACGACGCCCGGGTTGTGCCAGTAGAACCCGTAGTTGGCCTTGACAACAGTCTTGCCGTTGCCGGTGAGATCGTACACGTAGCCAAGCCGCGGGGCCCAGAGATTGCTCATCGTGTACAGGTCTCTTTCGGCCTGGGTTTTCCCCGCGACGGTCACCGGTCCCACTGTCGCTCCCAGAATCTCCTGCTCCGGCAGCCAGCCATGGTAGCGGTCGAATCGGAGGCCGAGGTTGACCGTCGAGCGACCGGTTGCCCAGGTGTCGTTGACGAAGAACCCGATCGCGTCCAGCGCTGCTTTCGAGAGCAGATCGTTATGGGCGCTCAGGCTGTTGACGCTGCGAGCGGTGGGAATGCCGAAGATCACCTGGCTCGAAACGCCGTTTACGTAAATCTGCTCGATGTTGCTGGTGCCGCCGCGGCGCGACGTGTAGCCCTCCCACGACTTCTCCTGCAGCAGCTCGCCGCCCATCTTGATGGTGTGGCTGCCCTTGCTGCTGTCGAGGAAGTAGGTAGCTGCCAGGTTGTACTGTGCACGATCACGATCGAGCTGCTGCGCCTGGTGCGCGCCTTCGGAGATGAGCGCGCCGCTGTCCTGCCAGAAGAAGTTGTCCGGGCTGTTGGTGACGAGCGGGAAGTAGTAGCCGAAGTCGCCGTAGCGCGCTTCGACGTACACCTTGTCGCTGACCGTGCTGTTCCACTCGCCCTTGTACACCCAGCTTCCGGAGTTCTGCTTGTAGGTCTGCTCCGGCGACTTGTAGGTGTAGGTCGCGAACGGCAGGCGGTTCGGCTGAATCTTCTGGCCCCACTGGTAGTAGCCAATCAGCTTGTTCTTCTGATTGAGCTGATAGGTGCCTTTGCCGACCAGGTTCCACAGCTTGGTGTCGAAGGTCTTGTCGAACTGGAAGTTCGGCTGCGCGACCTTGTTCTGCTGTGCGCGCGCGGTGCCGAAATACCAGACCTTGTCCTTCTTGATCGGTCCGCCGGCGTTGATGTCGTGATCGTAGTAATCCAGGATCTCGTTGGCGCCGTCGCGGATTGCGTTGCTGCCGTTGGTGCCCTTGAACGCGTCCGGCGCGAGGTACGAGGCGGGCAGGTTCTTGCCCTGGAGCGAGTTGTTGTACCAATCCAGATGGTACTCACCCAGGAACTGGTTGCCGCCCGACTTCGCGATGAACTGGCTCTGCACGCCGGGATTCGGCATCTCGGCGGTCTGGCCGGTCGTGCCGAGGAACGCTTCCTCGAGCGACGCGTAGTCGAAGTAGAAGCCGGCGCCGCCAGTACCTTCAGTCGTGTTGATGCCTTCGATCAGCACGCGGACCTGGCCCGTCAAACCGTAGGCGGTGTACCCGGCCTGCGTGCCGGCGCGGTTGCCGCCCACGTCGACGCGGTTCACCATGACGGCCGGCGTCACGGCGAGCAGCGCCCACATGTCGCGCGCGTTCGGCAGCGACTGCAGCTGCTCCATCTTGAAGTTCTGCTGTACGCGGGTGGTGGACGTGTCGATGACGGGAGACGCGCCGGTCACAGTGACCGTCTCCTGCAGCGAAGCGACCTTCATCTCCACGTTCAGCGTGCCGGTGAATCCGAGACGGATTTCAATCCCTTCGTGCTTCACGGTGCTGAAGCCGGGGAGCTCGAACGTCACGGTGTAAGTGCCTGGAGGCACGCCAGGAAAGCGGTAGTTGCCTTCGGCGTTGGTCACCGATACTTGCGGGCCGAGCATCGCCGAACTCGTCGCCGTGACGGTGACGCCGGGCAGCACGGCCTGGCTCGCGTCGGTCACCTTGCCATTGATGGTGCCGGTCGAGCTCGCGCCGCCGCCTTGTGCGAACGCGGACGTGGCGAACAGGCAGACAGCCAGCAGCGCAACAGCCAATTGGAACCCTCGACGTCTCATGAACGCCCTCCTCCTTCACTCACAAAAGAAAACAAACCGCAGATCGTAGATAAGGGAACGATTGCGCAACGCAAACGCCGTGCTTATACGGAAGGCGCGAAGCTTAGCATCGAACCCTTGTGTGAGCAATTACTTACACCGGTGCGACCGCAGAATCTGCTCCAGAAATTTACGAAAATCCAACTTTTTGGTGGTAAGGAATCCGTTGCAGCGAATCCGGGACGGTGGGCGGAAGCGGAGAACTCGACGACGGCACAGGCAGGATAGGCGGGACAGGCGGGAGGACGAGGAAGGGCGGATGGGCGTCGGGACTTCCCTTCCCGCCCTTCCAGCCCTTCGCGCCTTCCTGCCTCAGAACGGGACGACGAAGAAGAGAATCAGCGCGATCAACAGCACGTAGATGACGAGCGACTCGATGAGCACCAGACCCAGAATCAGGTTGCCGCGGATCTCGCCCGCGGCGCTCGGGTTACGCGCGATGCCCTCCACGGCAGCGCTGAGACCCTTGGCTTGACCGAGGGCACCGAAGGCGGCGGCGAAGGCCAGCGCAAAACCGCCGGTGATGATCGACCACTGGGCGACCACGTTCCTGGCGGCCGGCGCCCCCGCCGCTGCCGCTTCCTGCGCGTGCAGGGGGGACGCCAACGCCACCGCTGCCAGGGTCACCATCGCGAAGACAAAAAGCTTTCTACTCACATCGCCTCCTGAAAAATCGCCAATTCGCCAATTCACCAGTTGTCTAGACTTCCCCGGCGGCCATCGCCCCGTGTTCGTGCTGCTCGTGCTCCGTTGCGACGGCCCCGCCCAGGTAAATCGTCGTGAGCAGCACGAAGATGAATGCCTGAAGCGACGCGGTGATGAGGCCGAGGGCCATCATCGGCAGCGGCACGAGAAATGGAACGATGCTGAAGAGGATCAGAATGACCAGATCCTCGCCGAAGATGTTGCCGAAGAGCCGCAGTGACAACGACAGCACGCGCGAGAGATGGCTGATGATCTCGATCGGCAGCATGATCGGCGCGAGAAAGATCGGTGCGCCGGGCGGCGCGGCAAAGTGCTTCAGGTAATGTCCCAGGCCCTGCTCTTTCACGCCCTGCAGGTGGTAATAGACGGCGACGGTCAGCGCGCAGCCGAGCGTCACGTTGATGTTGGCGGTCGGCGACTTCAGGCCTGGAATCAGGCCCATCAGGTTCCCCGTCAGGATGAAGACGAACATCGTCGTGACAATGGCGAGATAGCGCGGACCCTTGTGGCCGACGTAGTCGTGCAGCATGCTCTGCAGCGCGGCGACGCCGTCTTCGAGCACGATCTGCAGTTTTCCGGGGTTGTCCACGCTGAAGCTGCGCCGCGCGAAGAGACAGAGCACGGTGACCGCGAGCACGATCAGCGCCGACATCACGAGGTAGTCGGGGATGATGTCGCCGTGCGCCGGGACGGGACGGCCGAGCGCGCGGAGCAGCGCCGCCGCCATGGGGCCGAACGCAGCATTCACCGCCTGGACGATCCAGAGTTCGTGCTCTAACTTTTCCATTGAGTTCCGCGCACGGCTTCGACCGCGACCGCGACGACCAGCGAGGACGCGCCGGCAAAGACCGCCAGAGGCGGCAGGCGCAAACGCGCCATTATCACGTACGCGGCGACGGCGAGTATAGCGT
>Ga0068863_100000726_pt1 | contig 33034 bp, 33 predicted proteins | sample KBSSwiS62_FD_66596 | JGI IMG/M metagenome (GOLD analysis project Ga0068863, IMG submission 66596) | Switchgrass rhizosphere microbial communities from Kellogg Biological Station, Michigan, USA - KBS Switchgrass S6-2 | ecosystem: Host-associated > Plants > Roots > Rhizosphere > Soil ... | reverse complement strand
CCCGGCCACAAAAGCGCGAACCAGACCAGGTAGTGCCGCCAGTTCCAGTAGAGCGGAAGATCCGCGCGAAGGCTCGACCTTTCAGGGTTCGCAGTCGACATGCAGCCTGCCCCTCATCGAGGCCAAACAACGCAACGAGATCAGCTAAATACGCTTTACAGATGGGCCGCGGCGGGCCTCCGCACCAGCAAGATCGTACGCTCGCCGCCAGGCTGTGTTTGGACACTATTCTAACGCAAGGTGGTATGCACAGCCACGGTTTCGTGAAGGCTGTTTGGTCCTGATATGAAGTGGATCATCCGAGCGCCTTGAGCGGCCTAGGTCTAGTGTTCCGATTCTGAAGTTCACGCCTGCGCCCGACCGATGCGGGTGAACTTCAGATCAAGCACGCTAGAGAAAACTCCGTTTCGATAGAATCGGATTTAGCTCATATACTTTGAATATAGAGCATTTTCTTCGCCCATCCGGTGTCCACTTCGGCGGAAAAATGCTCTAGCGGATTTGTCGTTCAGCCCGGCCCGCGATCCGAACGGATGGCCGCCGGGCTCACCGACTGGCGCTCGCCGTCAACGGTGGGCGCGAGCGGTTCGGGTTGGGCGTGGCTGGAAGCCTCGTTCACCCCATGCGACCAGTGCCGGATGAAGAAGCTGAGGACGACGAAGGCGACGCCGACGCCCACGCCCCACAGCCCCAGCATGTCGAACACCTTCAGCGAGACCCGCAGCGAAGCGGCCGGGTCCAGCACCTGGCCCCCCACGGTCTCGGTTCCCGCCAGGCCCGCCACCAGGCCGCCGACGTACTGGGCGATCGAAGAGGCGAGGAACCAGACCGCCATCATGAACGAGGCCAGGCTGGCCACGCTGAGCTTGGTGATCTCCGACAGGCCGACGGGCGAGAGGAACAGCTCGCCAGTGGTGTGCAGCAGGTAGAGCAGGGCCAGCAGGAACAGCGGCACGTGGAAATCGGCGCCGGCCAGCGGCGCGCCCCAGACCACCACCAGGAAGCCCAGCCCCACCTGGATCAGCGCCAGGCCGAACTTGAGCGTCGGGTTCGGGTCGCGCCCGCGCTGAGCCAGCAGGGCCCACATCGCCGCGAATATCGGGGCCAGGACGAGGATGAAGAAGGGGTTGAACGACTGGGTCTGGGCGGCCGGGACCCCCATCAGCTCGACGTTGCGAGAGGCGAAGAGGTTGAGCGAGGTGCCCGCCTGTTCGAACAGGGTGAAGAACACCACCGAGCCCAGGATCAGCACCATGGCCAGCCCCATCCGCTCGCGCTCGATCTTTCCGCAGCGGAAGAACATGAACCAGAACACATAGAGCACCGACAGCACGGTGGCGGCCATCAGGCTCACGCCCACCAGCTGGTTGCTCTGGACCAGCAGCCAAACCGGGATCACGCCCAGGACGCCCAAGGCGTAGATGATGCGCTCGCGAGTGAGCGGGCCGGCCAGCGGAGCGGCCAGGACCGCGGGGTTCGGCGGCTCGCCCTTGCCCTGCAGGTGCCGGCGGCCAAGCACGAAGACGATCAGGCCCGCGGTCATGCCCACGCCGGCCAGGCCGAAGCCCGCCCACCATCCCAGCGACTGGCCGAGCATGGCGCAGAGGATGGTGGCCCAGAAGGCCCCGAGGTTGACCCCGTAGTAGTAGAGGGTGAAGCCGGAATCCCGCCTGGGGTCCCCTTGCGGATAGAGCTGTCCGACAAGGGTCGACATGTTGGGCTTGAGGAAGCCCACGCCCATGATGATCAGCGACACCGCCAGGTAGAAGGCGTTGCGTCCGACAGGGTCGCTTTGGGTGGTCATCTGGTAGGAGCCCTCGGGCAGCACCCTGGGCAGGCCGTTCGGAGCCGCCTCGCCCTTGATCTCCAGCCCGCCGCCCGGGGCGGCGGCGAACTCGTGCGCTCGCCCATCGACGACCACGTGAACCTTGCGCTCGTCCATCCGTCCTTCCGCCGCCACCGGATAGCTGCGGCCGGCGTAGGTGAGGGTCTGCTGCGAGGGCGCCCCTTCGAAGGCCATGGTCAGGTGGCCGGCGGTCAGCAGCAGCGCCCCGAACACCACCGCCTTGCGCGTGCCCAGCCAGCGGTCGGCGACGATCCCGCCCACCAGCGGCACGAGGTAGACCAGCGAGGTGTAGGAGCCGTACTGCGCCGCGGCGGTCTTGTCGTCGAACAGCAGGTGCTGGGTCAGGTAGAAGACCAGGATCGCCCGCATGCCGTAATAGGAGAACCGCTCCCACATCTCGGCGAAGAAGGCGATGATCAGGCCGCGGGGATGGTTTCGCAGCAGCTGAACCAGCACGGGCGCGCCCGTCGCCACCGTCACGAGCAGGCCGAGAACGAGGATCAGAGCCATCGGGGATTCCGTGCGCGCCCAGGAGCGCGGCAGGAGACTACGCAGGCGGCCCGGGCGCAAGCCGCGCACCGTCGGCGGGACCCTGGGCCTCGCTGGGGCGTTGAGGCTTTCCAGGAGGAGCCGACATGACCGCCGACTATCCGATCCGGCTGGAGCCCGCGACCCAGCGCTGGCGCGCCTATTTCAACCACCACGTCATCGCCGATACGGCCGACGCCCTCGTCGTGCTGGAGAGCGGCCTGCCGCCGGTGGTCTATTTCCCCCGCCAGGACGTGGCGATGGAATACATGGGCCGCACGGACCGCAGCACCCGCTGCCCCCACAAGGGCGAGGCCTCCTACTTCACCCTGACCATGGGCGGTGTGATCGAAGAGAACGTCGCCTGGTCTTACGAGCATCCGAACGACGCCGTGGCGCCGATCGCCGGCCGCATCGCCTTCTACGCTGACCGGGTGGAGATCTACGCCGTCGACGACGCGGCGGTGAACCCGCGTCACCGCGAAGAAGAACGCCGTTTCGACCGCGAGGCGGTGGACGAGACGGTGCAGCACACCGATTCCGGGGCCGGGACCTCGCAGCGCGAGCGCTGGGACCCCAACGTCGAGGGGCCGGACGGCGGGGTGAGGTAAGGTTCCGGGAGCGAAGTCCGCCGTCGCCGGTGCGGCTGATCGCGCCTAAGCGGGCAGACCCGGGCGAGGCGGACTAGCCTTCCACGAGCGTTCTTCTTTGTGCTCGCCCTCGTGGGCCAGCTCGGGGTGCTTATCGATCAGCGCGATGCGGTCAGACGCCAGCTTGTCCCAATGCTCGGCCATCTGGAACATCAGCGCGCGCTGATCCTCGGAATCCATCGCTGCCGCCAACTGGCGACACTCCTGTGCGTGCTGGCGGTACTCTGAAGCCTTTTTCATCGTGAGGTGTAAGCGCACAACCTGACATTGCGTTCAAATCAAACCGCCGGTTGGGAAATATACAATCGCCAGGTCCAGGCCGGACCGGTGTCTGCTTCGGCGGAAACGCTCTAGTAGGCGAAGGCCTCGAAGGCCTTGCCCGCGTCGCCCTTCCAGGAACCGTGGTACAGCTCGAGCAGCCGTTCGGCCGGCGTGACCCCGCTGTCGGCGATCTCGAACAGCTCGCCCAGGTAGCCGCTTTCGTCCACCAGGCCGCCGGACAGGCGGTTGCGGCGCTTCAGCCCTTCGCGGGCGATGGCCAGCAGGTCCTTGGCCACGTCCTGGACTGTGCGGCCGGCGATCTCCGCCTTCAGCCCGCGGCGGGCCACGTCGGCGCGCAGCCGCTCATGGTCGGCGATGTCCCAGCCCTTGCAAAGGTCCCAGGCCGCGGCGAGGGCGGCGGAATCATAGAGCACGCCGGTCCACAGCGCCGGCAGGGCGCAAAGCCGGCTCCACGTGCCGGAGTCGGCCCCGCGCATCTCCAGGTACTGCTTCAGCCGCACTTCGGGGAACAGGGTGGTGGCGTGGTCGGCCCAGTCCTTGAGGGTGGGCCGCAGGCCCGGAAGCTCCGGGAGCTTGCCGGCCATGAAGTCCCGGAAGGAGCGGCCGGCCACGTCGACGTAGGCCCCCTCCCGCTTCACGAAGTACATGGGCACGTCGAGGGCGTAACGCGCATAGGCCTCGAAGCCGAAGCCGTCGGCGAAGACGAAGTCGAGCATGCCGGTGCGGTCCGGATCGGTGTCGGTCCAGACGTTGGCGCGTGCGGAGAGGAGGCCGGAGGGGCGGCCCTCGACGAAGGGCGAGTTGGCGAACAGGGCGGTGGCGATCGGCTGCAGGGCGAGGCTGGCGCGGAACTTCGCCACCATGTCGACCTCGGAGCTGAAGTCGAGGTTAGCCTGGACGGTGCAGGTGCGGAACATCATGTCCAGCCCCAGGCCGCCGACCTTGGGCATGTAGCGACGCATGACGCCGTAACGGCCCTTGGGCATGGCAGGGACCTCGTCCCGCCGCCAAACCGGCGTGAAGCCCAGGCCGAGGAAGCCGAGCCCCAGTTCGTCGGCCACCACCTTCACCTCCTGCAGGTGGGCGCCGGTCTCCTCGCAGATGTCGTGGATGGTCTCGAGCGGTGCGCCGGAAAGCTCGAACTGGCCGCCCGGCTCCAGGCTGACGCTGGCGCCGCCGCGCTCCAGCGCGATGACGTTGTCGCCCTCGCGCACCGGCGACCAGCCGAAGCGGGTGAGGCCGTCCAGCAGGGCGCGGATGCCGCCGGGCTCGTAGGGGACCGGGGCATGGTCGGCCAGGCGGAAGACGAATTTCTCGTGCTCGGCGCCGACCCGCCAGGCGTCGGCGGGCTTCGCCCCCGCCTCGAACCAGCGGACCAGGTCTTCGAAGACAAGCGGGCGGTCGTCGCAAACGCTCTCGGCCATGGTGCTCCCCAACCCGCAACGCTCGGCCGCGCCGCACGAACCGGCGCGAAACTTACGCGCTACGCTGACATGGGTGCAAATCGTCGCACCTCAAGCCCTCCAATCGCCCAAGGCGGCCTGCCAAAGGGTTAGCGCCGAGATGGCGGCGGTGTCGGCGCGCAGGATGCGCGGGCCGAGCGTCGCGGGCGTGGCGAACGGCAGGGCCCGCAGGCGCGTCCGCTCGCTTGGGCTGAAGCCGCCCTCGGGGCCGACCAGGATCGCCCAGGGCGCGGCGGGCGCATCGGCGAGGGCGTCAAGCACCGGCTTGGCCTCGCCCGCCTCATCGCAGAACAACAGCCGCCGCCCCGGCTCCCAGCCGGAGATCAACGGCTCGAGCCTGACGGGCTGCAGCACCTGCGGGACGTCCAGCCGGCCCGTCTGCTCGCTGGCTTCGACGGCGATGGCCTGCAACCGGTCCACGCGGGTATGGTCGGCGTTGGTCCGCTCGGTGATCACCGGCCGCACCCGGGCCGCGCCCAGCTCGGCGGCCTTCTCGACGATGGTCTCGAGGCGGGACCGCTTGACCAGCGCCACCACGAGATCGAGGTCCGGCCCCTTCGCCTGGGGCCGGGAGGGCGCCTCGACCGCCAGCGTCACCGACCGCTTGCCCAGCGCCGACACCGCCGCACGCCATTCGCCGTCCCGCCCGTTGAACACCAGCAGCGCGTCGCCCGCCGCCAGCCGCATCACGGCCGCCAGATAACGGCTCTGTCCCTCGTCGAGGGCGAGCTTGGCCCCCGTAGCGAGGTCATGCGGGACGAACAGGCGGATCATGCGGTGGTTCTAGATGGCGGCGGAGCATGACGAAACGGCCACGTTCGGCGTTAGTCTGTCGCCATGTCCAACGACCGTGACCGCGATCCTGAACTTGAGGCCCGCCAACTGGCCCTGGTGCGCTGGCAGCAGCAGGCCATGCAGGCCGGCGACAAGGTGCTGATGATCTTCGAGGGCCGCGACGCGGCCGGGAAGGACGGGGCCATACGGGTGCTGACCGAGCATCTGTCGGTGCGCGCCACCCGCGTGGTCGCCCTGCCCAAGCCCACCGACCGCCAGCGCACCCAGTGGTACTTCCAGCGCTATGTCCGTTACTTCCCGGCCGCCGGCGAAACGGTGATCTTCAACCGCTCCTGGTACAATCGCGCCGGCGTGGAGCGGGTGATGGGTTTCTCCACCCCGGCCGAGCAGGAGACGTTCCTGCGCGAGGTCCCGACCTTCGAAGCCATGCTGCTGGAGAACGGGATCCGGCTGGTGAAGATCTGGCTGGATGTGTCCAAGGCCGAACAGAAGGCGCGCCTGGACGAACGCAAGACCGACCCGCTCAAGGTGTTGAAGGCCTCGCCCCTGGACGAGGCGGCGCAGTCCAAGTGGGACGCCTACACCGCCGCGCGCGACGAGATGCTGCAACGCACCTCCACCGCCCTGTCGCCCTGGGTCTGCGTCCGCGGCGACCACAAGCACAAGGCCAGGCGCGCCCTGCTCAGCCACCTGGCGCATGTGCTGGCGCCCCCGGAGATTTCCGGAAGCGTGCCGCCGCCCGACCCCGAGTTCCTCTTCCCCTTCCAGCCCGCGGCGCTCTCCGACGGCCGGCTGGAGCGCTGAGGCCAGGCGCGGTTTCGCGGCGCGCGCCGCATCTGCTAATCCGCGCCCGATGACATCCCCTGGCCCCCTGCCGGACGCCGCCCCGGCCAACTGCGTGGACCGGCGCGCGCCGGCCAGCCTTCGGCCATGGCTCAAGCTTGGGCGGTTCGACCGGCCGGCGGGGATCTGGTTGCTGATGCTGCCGGGCTGGCAGGCCATCGCCATGGCGGGAGCGCAGACGCATCGGCCGCCCGATCCCTGGCTGCTGGCGGCCTTTTTCGCAGGCGCCGCCCTGATGCGGGCGGCGGGCTGCGCCTACAACGACATCGTAGACCGCGAGATCGACGCCAAGGTGGCGCGCACCGCCGGCCGGCCGATCCCGTCGGGCCTGATCAGCGTGCGCCAGGCCTGGGCCTTCCTGATCGGCTGCAGCCTGGCGGCGCTGGCCGTCCTGCTGACGCTGGGCCCGCTGGCGATCGCCCTTGGCGTGGGCTCGCTCGCCCTGGTCGCGGCCTATCCCTTCATGAAGCGGGTCACCTGGTGGCCGCAGGCCTGGCTTGGGCTGACGTTCAACTGGGGCGCCCTGCTGGGTTATGCCGCGGCGACCGGAGGGCTCGCCCCGCAGGCCGCCCTGCTCTATGCCGCCGGCGTCTTCTGGACGCTGGGCTATGACACCATCTACGCCATCCAGGACCTGGAGGACGACGCGCTCGCAGGTGTGAAGTCCTCGGCCCGCAAGCTCGGCGCGCGGGCGCCCTTGGCGATCTTCGGCTTCTACGCCGTCTCGCTGGCGCTGGTGTCGGCGGCCTGGCTGCGGGCTGGGCTGGGCTGGCTGTTCCTGCCGCTCTTCGCCCTCTACGCCGCGCACCTGACCCTGCAGGCGCGGCGGGTGCGGGCGGACGACCCCGCCCTGGCGCTGGCGCTCTTCAAATCCAATACGACCGCGGGCCTGCTGCTGTTCGCCGCCCTCGTCGCCGGCGCCGCGCGTTTCTGATCCGGCATGATCCCTTCGACGCTTGAGGCGCGCTGCGCCTTCATCCTGGAGAACACCCGGCCGCAGCGCCCGCCGCACACGCCGGAGCTGACGCTTCGCCTGGCCGACGAGATCACCCCCATCTGGCGGCTGACCGAAGAGGCGCTGGAGGCGATCGGCCTGCCGCCGCCCTTCTGGGCCTTCGCCTGGGCCGGCGGCCAGGCGCTGGCGCGCTATCTGCTCGACCATCCGCAGGCCGTGGCCGGAAAGGCGGTGGTGGACTTCGCCTGCGGCTCGGGGATCGTCGCCGTCGCGGCCCGCATGGCCGGGGCGGGCCGGACGCTGGCCGCCGACATCGACAGCTTCTGCGCCGCGGCGGTGGCGCTCAACGCCGAGGCCAACGGCGTGGCGCTGGAGTTCACAGACCAGGACCTGCTGGACGCGCCGGCGCCTGCTTGGGCCGACGTCATCCTGGCCGGCGACATCTGCTACGAGAAGCCCCTGGCCGCGCGGGTCATGGCCTGGCTGCGCGCCGCCCACGGCGAGGGCAAGACGGTCCTGATCGGCGATCCCGGCCGCAGCTACTTCCCACGCGAAGGTCTGGTGAAGCTCGCGGAATATCAGGTGCCCACCACGCGGGAGCTGGAGGACATGGAGGTCAAGAAGACGGCCGTCTGGACCCTTCCTTGACGTTTCGGTGATGCCCGTGGACAGGCGGTCCGCGCAGGCGGATGCTTCCGAGGTCCTGTTGTAGGAAAGGGAGACTGTAAGATGTACAGAGTTCCCCTCGCCGCCTTCCTGGCCGCCACCCTCGCCGGAGGGTTCGCCTACGCCGCCGATCCGGCCCCGATGGGCCCAAAGGCGATGGGCCCAGCCGCCATGGGCCACGGAATGGCGCGCAAGGCCGGCAAGACCGACCAGAGCCTGATCGCCAGCGCCATGAACGCCGCGCCCGCGGCGATCGCCCGCCACGCCACCGTCATCGACGTGGGGGCCAACGGCGCCATGCGCGTCCTGCGCAAAGGCTCCAACGGCTTCACCTGCATGGCCGACAATCCGACCACGCCAGGACCCGACCCGATGTGCATGGACCCCAACGCCATGGAATGGGCCAAGGCCTTGATGTCCAAGTCGGCGCCGCCGCGGAATGTGGGCTTCATGTACATGCTGGCCGGCGGCTCCGACGCCAGCAACACCGACCCCTACGCCAAGGCGCCGACGGCCGGGAACCATTGGATCTCGACCGGGCCGCACGTGATGGTGGTCGGCGACGCCGAAATCCTCAAGCACTACCCGGCCAAGCCCGACCCCGACACGAAGCAGCCCTACGTCATGTGGGCCGCCACCCCCTACGCCCACCTGATGCTGCCGGTGCGCTGAGCCCGGCCCACGTTTTGCGCCGCGGTGAAGTTCGTCTAGTGTGCTGGATCTGAAGTTCACCAGCATCTCGATCGCCCGCGGGCGTGAACTTCAGATCCGTAAAGCACACTAGAAAACAAATACTTGCTAGTGTCCTGATCGATTCCGAAGTTCGCTCGAGCCCGCCACGAGCGCCTGCGAACTTCGGAATCGGGACACTAGCTTCCGCGCCGTCTGGCCGGAGGGATGATGGCGTATCGGTCGTTGCGGGAATTCATGGCCGCGTTGGAAGCGGCGGGCGAGCTGGTGCGCGTCTCCGAGCCCGTGTCCACGGTGCTGGAGATGACCGAGATCCAACGGCGGTTGCTGGCGGACGGCGGTCCCGCGGTGCTGTTCGAGAACCCCGCGCGCGCCGACGGCGAGGCGTCGTCCATGCCCGCTCTGGTCAACCTGTTCGGCACGGTGAAACGGGTGGCCATGGGCGTCACCTTGGGCGGTCGTCCACGCGCCACGGCCCAGGACCTGCGCGACGTCGGCGAACTGCTGGCCTTCCTCCGCGCGCCCGAACCGCCGCGTGGCCTGAAAGACGCGGTGGGGATGCTGCCGCTGGCCGGGACGGTGATGTCCATGCGGCCCAACATCGTGAAGCGCGCGCCGGTCCAGCAGGTGGTGCTGAAGGGCGACGCGATCGACCTCGCTAAGCTGCCCATCCAGACCTGCTGGCCGGGCGAGCCCGCGCCCCTGATCACCTGGCCGCTGGTGGTGACGAAGGGACCGTCCAGCGACCGGGAGGACGACTACAACCTGGGCATCTACCGCATGCAGGTGCTGGGCCGCGGCCGCACCATCATGCGCTGGCTGGCGCATCGCGGCGGCGCCCAGCACCATCGCCGCTGGAAGGCCGCCGGCCGGCCCGAGCCTTTGCCCGCCTGCGCGGTCATCGGCGCCGATCCCGGGACCATCCTGGCGGCCGTGACCCCAGTTCCCGACACGCTGTCGGAGTATCAGTTCGCCGGCCTGCTGCGCGGCGCCAAGCTCGACCTCGTGCCGGCCAAGACCGTGCCCCTGCTGGTGCCGGCCCAGGCCGAGATCGTCATCGAGGGGCACGTCCTGTTCGACGAGTATGCGGACGAGGGGCCCTACGGGGACCACACCGGCTACTACAATTCCGTGGAGCGCTTCCCGGTGTTCCAGGTCAGCGCGATCACCATGCGCAAGGATCCCATCTACCTCACCACCTTCACCGGGCGGCCGCCGGACGAGCCCAGCATCCTGGGCGAGGCGCTGAACGAGGTCTTCATCCCGCTGATCCGCCAGCAGTTCCCGGAGATCGTCGACTTCTGGCTGCCGCCGGAGGGCTGCAGCTATCGCATCGCCGTGGTGTCGATGAGGAAGGCCTACCCCGGCCACGCCAAGCGCGTGATGATGGGCGTCTGGAGCTATCTGCGGCAGTTCATGTACACCAAGTGGGTGATCGTCGTGGACGACGACATCGACGCCCGGGACTGGAAGGACGTCATGTGGGCCGTCTCCACCCGCATGGACCCCGCCCGGGACGTGACGCTGGTTGAGAACACCCCCATCGACTACCTCGACTTCGCCTCGCCCGAGAGCGGCCTTGGCTCGAAGATCGGCCTCGACGCCACCAACAAGCTGCCGCCGGAGACCCGGCGCGAATGGGGCGAGAAGCTGGGGATGGACCCCGCGGTCGTCGCCGCCGTCACCGCCAAATGGAGCCGCCTGGGCCTGCCCGGCGAGGGCCGCGAAGTCGACTGAGCCGCCGCCGCAGGCGGGCGGTTCGAACCCGATGCCGCGGCCCGCGCTTGCCCCCGCCCCGCCGCTCGGCCATATGCGTCGGATGGACGAAAACCTGTTGAACGACGTCGTCGCCGCCGCGCTGAAGGCGGGCGCCGACGCCGCCGAGGCCGTGTCCGCCCGGCGCGAGGCTCTGTCGATCAGCGTCCGCATGGGCCAGCTGGAGGAGGTGGAGCGCGAGGAATCGCGGGACCTTGGCCTGCGCGTGTTCATCGGTCGCCGCCAGGCTGTCGTCTCGGGTTCGGACATCAGCGCGCAGGGCCGCGCCAAATTGGTGGAGCGGGCGGTCGCCATGGCCGCGCTCGCGCCCGAGGACCCCTATGCGGGGCTGGCCGATTCCGACCGTCTGGCCCACGGGCCGCTGGCGGACCTGCAGCTCTTCGATCCGACCGAGCCCGACGCCGAGACGCTGGAGGCGCGCGCCCGCGAGGCCGAGGCCGCCGCCCGCGCCGTGGCGGGCGTGACCAACTCGGACGGCGGGTCCGCAGCCTGGTCGGCCTCCGAATGGCTGATGGCCACCAGCGGCGGGTTCCTGGGCCGCCACCGCGCTTCGGGCTTCTCGCTGGGCGCCTCCGCCATCGCCGGCGACGAGAACGGCATGGAGAACGGCTACGAAGGGCGCTCGGTCCGCTGGGACGCCGACCTGCCTTCGCCCGAGGCCATCGGCGCCGAGGCCGGGCGCCGGGCGGCCGGGCGGCTGGGCGCGCGCAAGATCGCCTCCACCACTGCGCCCGTGATCTTCGAGAACCGCCTTGCGGCGTCGCTGATGGGGCCGCTGATCGGCGCCATTTCCGGCCCGGCCATCGCCCGCGGGACCTCCTTCCTCAAGGACAAGCTCGGCGAGCGGATCTTTTCCGAAAGCATCCACATCGTGGACGAGCCGCATCGGCTGCGCGGCCTGGGCTCCGCCCCGTTCGACGACGAGGGCGTCGCCAACGCTCGCACCGCCGTGATCGAGGGCGGCGTGCTGACCACCTGGCTTCTCAACACCGCCTCGGGCCGCCAGCTCGGCCTCAAGACCACCGGCCACGCCTCGCGCGGCCTCGCCGGTCCGCCGGGCGTGGCGCCCACCAACCTGACGTTCCAACCGGGTTCGCAGAACCTTCAGGCGCTGATGCGCGACGCGAGCCGGGGCCTGCTGGTCACCTCGATGTTCGGACCCTCGCTGAACGGAAACACCGGGGACTGGTCCGTGGGCTGCTCCGGCTTCTGGTTCGAGGCCGGCGAGATCGCCTTCCCCGTGAACGAGATCACCGTGGCGGGGAACCTGCTGGAGGTCTTCCGCCGCGTAGTCCCGGGCTCTGACCTGGAGATCCGCGGCGCCTCGAACGCGCCCTCCCTGCTGGTGGACGACCTGGCGATCGCCGGGCGCTGAGCCTCTTTATTCGGCGCCCGCCCAAGCCGCTCGCCCGCGCCGCCTTGGCCCATTGATCCGGGAACAAGACCGTCCTATCGGCGCTGCAACAATTCCCACTCAACCTTCGGATACCCGACATGCCTGACAAACAGCTGCTGCACATCGTGATCGGCGGCGAGTTGAAGGCCCTGGGCGCCACGCCCGAGTTCCGCGACCTGACCAAGGTCGAGTTCGTGGGGGCATACCCCAATTACGGGGCCGCGCTCTCGGCCTGGCGCGGCCGGGCCCAGGCGACCGTCGACAACGCCCTCATGCGCTACTTCATCATCCACGCGCACAAGCTGCTGGATCCGGGCCTGGACGAGGAATAGCGCTCAGCGCGTCAGCTGTTCGATGATGGCGCCGTCGTGCCAGACCTCGACCGTGTCGCAGCTTTGATGTTCGCGAAGCAGGGCGCGCGCGCGGTCGCGGGCGAAGCTGACGTCTTCCGCCGCCACGAGGTCGACGACGGAGGCAACGCCGTCCGGGCGCACGCCAAGAAGCGTAAAGGTCTGCTCTGTCGGGTCCACGTCTAGCTGGCTATCCACAGCGCCACCCTGACACGTCCTCCGTCATTTCGTCAGTCGGCTTGTCGACTCAACGCCTATTCCCGCCGAAGGAGCCCCTCGGTCAACAGCCGGCCCCACATCCGGGAGCGGAACTCCGCCTTGAAGCCGGCCGGATCGTACGTCGGGCCCTCGACCCATTCCAGGAATGAGAGCCCGGCCGCCTCGCCCTCCTGCAGGTAGCGCTCGAAGGTGTAGTCCAACACGCCGGTCTTGCCCTGCTTGACGTGCAGGTAGCGCAGATGGAGCTGGTCCATGGCCTCGCGGATCGTGCGGCCCTTCCGGAAGTGCATGTAGAGCACGCTCATGATGCCCGCCCGGTCCGCGCCGGACTTGCAGTGCATCAGGGCGGGATAGGCGATGGTCTCGAACAGACGCTTGGCGCCCACCACGCGCGCGCGGCTGGGGACCTCCCGCGAGGTGATGGTGAAGTCCACCAGCGTCAGGCCATGCCGCTCGCAGGCGTCCTTCTCCAGCGCGTGGAAGCTGGCCTCGAAGCCCCCGCGCAGGTTGATCACCGTGCGGATCCCGCGGGCCTTCCAGGCTTTGAGCTGATGCGGCCAGGGCTGGTTGGCGCGGACCAGCTCGTCCGAGATCCAATGGGCGTTGGAGAACCCCAGGCGGAGGTAGGCGTGGTCGTTCCAGAGGTAGTCGAGATAGGCCCTCGCGCGCCCGCCTCGCGTCGTCAGGTCGAATCCGTTCGCCGGCTGGCCGCTCATGGCGCGCTTAAGTAGGCTGTTCGCGCCGATTGCGGAAGCGGCGCGGGCCGGGCGGGACAGGCGCAGCGACCCGGCGTCAGCTTGACTTCGCCCGCCGGGGGGCCGACCTCAAGGCCATGACCGAGCCCGCCGCGTCAGAGCTCTCCGCCCGCCAGCTCGCGGCGCGCGTGGCGCGGGCGTATATGGCGCCGCGCTGGAAGGGCTGGGCGGCGGCCATGCTGGCGGCGATCGCCACGGCCTTCTTCACCACCAAGCTGGTGCAGATCCTGGAGCCGGCCACCAACGACCTGATGGTCTTCCACAAGCCGCACGCGATCGTCGTGCTGCCCCTGACCATCGCCCTCTATGCGATCGGCCGCACCGTCGCCCAGGTGATCCAGGCCGCGCTGGTGAACCGCATCGGCAACGGAGTGGTGGGCGACGTGCAGGTGCAGCTTTTCGAGCGCCTGGTCCACGCCGACCTGGCGCGCCTGCGCAGCCAGCATTCCGGGGCCTACGTCTCGTCGGTGCTCTATGACGCCGGCCTGATCCGCGAGGCCGCCACGACGGGCGTCATCAACTATACGCAGAACGGCCTGATCGTCATCGGCGCGCTGACGGTGATGGTCTCCAACGACATGCTGCTGTCGCTGGTCTTCGTCGCCGCCGGCCCGCTGGCCAGTTGGATCATGCGCCGCTTCTCCAAGCGCACCACCAAGGCCGCCAAGGGCGCCATGGCCGAGACCTCGGCCTTGTCCACCGCCATCATGGAAAGCCTGGATGGGGTGCGGGTGGTCAAGATCGACAACCGCGAGCAATACGAGATCGACCGCGTCGCCGAGGTGGTGAGACGCCGCCAGCATCATCTGATCAAGGGCGCGAACGCCCGCGCCCGCGCCGCGCCGGCCACCGAGCTTTTGATGTCGCTGATCACCGCCGGCGTCCTGGCCTACGCCGGCTGGCGCTCGCTGCATGGCGGCATGACCGTGGGCGCCTTCGTGGCCTTCATGTTCGCGCTCGGCACGGCGGCCCAATCGATGCGCCAGCTCGCCAACCTGCAGACCGTTTTCGCCGAGGGCATGAGCGCGGCGCGGCGACTGTTCTCGGCCCTCGATGTCGAGCCCGAGGTTCGCGAAGCCCCAGGCGCCATCCCCCTGCCACGGGGTGAGGGGGTGATCCGCTTCGAGGGCGTGGGCTTCGCCTACGGCCCGGAAGGCGCGCCGGCGCTCTCCGACATCACTTTCGAAGCGGCGCGCGGCCAGACCGTTGCGCTGGTGGGCCCCTCGGGCGGCGGCAAGTCCACCCTGCTCAACCTGATCCCGCGCTTCTACGACGTGACCCAGGGCCGGGTGCGGGTGGACGGCCACGACGTCCGCGAGGTGACGCTCGCCTCGCTGCGCGGCCAGATCGCCCTGGTCACCCAGGAGCCCTTCCTGTTCGACGACACCGTCCGCGCCAACATCGCCTACGCGCGGCCGGACGCCGACGCCTCGGAGATCGAGGCCGCGGCGCGGGCGGCGGCCGCCCACGACTTCATCCTGGGACTTCCCGGCGGCTACGACACCGCCGTCGGCGAGGCCGGCGCCCGCCTGTCCGGCGGCCAGCGCCAACGCATCGCCATCGCTCGGGCCTTCCTGAAGGACGCCCCGATCCTGCTGCTCGACGAGGCCACCAGCGCGCTCGACGCCGAGAGCGAGGCCCAGGTGCAGGCGGCGTTGAAGCGCCTGATGGCGGGACGCACCACACTGCTGATCGCCCACCGCCTGTCCACCGTGCGCGGCGCCGACCGCATCCACGTGATCGATAACGGCCGCATCGTCGAGAGCGGCGACCACGAGACCCTGGTCCGCCGGCGCGGCCTCTACGCCCGCCTGGCGCGCTCCCAGGACCTCGAAGCGGTTTGAAGGCGCTCTTCCGACATCCGGCGACCCAGGCGGTCCTGGGCTGGACGCTGGGCGCCTACCTGCGGCTGGTCCTGTCGACGGTCCGCTGGCGCCACGAGAACCTGGCCTGCGTCGAGCCCGTGCTGGCGGGCGAGGCAGGCGCCATCGCCCTCTTCTGGCATGGCCGCATCCCGCTCTGCCTCGCGACCGCGCCGCAGTGGTGGCGAAAGCGCACCCGGGCGTTCGTCAGTCCCTCGTCGGACGGGGAGTTCATCGCCCGGGCCCTGGCCATGTCGCGCTTTCCCGCCATCCGCATCTCCTCGGCCAAGAAAGGCGACTCGGCCAAGGCGCGCCAGGCCGTCGCGGCAATCCGCGAGGCGGTGGCATGGGTCTCGGGGGGCGGCGCGCTGGTGGTGACGCCCGACGGCCCTCGGGGGCCCAACGAAGTGATCGCGCCCGGCGCCCTGCAGATCGCCCGCCGGTCCGGCCAGCCGGTGTTCCTGATGGGTATCGCCGCCCGCCCCGCCCTGCAGCTCGACACCTGGGACCGGGCGATGTTCGCCGCCCCCTTCGGCCGGGGCGCGGTGGTGTGGGAAGGCCCGCTGCACGTGCCCGCCGACGCCTCCGATGCGCTGCTGGCGGAGCTGGTGAGGGACTGGTCCAAGCGGTTGTCGGCCGTCACCCGGCGGGCTGAAGCGCTGGTCGCACGTTCCGCCCCTGCATTGATCCGCGCCCAGGGCGGTGAGACATAGGCCTATGGCTCACGCCGACCCCCGCCCGCACGATCACGACCACGACCACGACCACGACCATCTGGGGCCCGGCGCGCACGGCCATCACCACGGCCATGCCCACCACCATCATGCCGCCCCCGAATCCATGACCCGGGCCTTCGCCATCGGCGTGACCCTGAACGCCCTGTTCGTCGCGGCGGAGGTGGCGGCGGGCCTCTGGACTGGGTCGCTGGCCCTGCTGGCGGACGCCGGTCACAACCTCTCGGACGTACTGTCCCTGCTGCTGGCCTGGGGCGCGGCCGCACTGGCGCGGCGAGCGCCGGCCGGCCGGCGCACCTACGGCCTGCGCAAGGCCACCATCCTGGCCTCGCTCGCCAACGCCGTCGTGCTGCTCGTGGCGGTGGGCGCGATCCTTTCCGAGTCGCTCCGGCGGCTGGCCGAGCCGGCCGAGGTGCAGACCGGCGTGGTGATGCTCACCGCGGGGCTGGGCGTGGTGATCAACACGGCCACGGCCGCCCTGTTCTTCCGCGGCAGCCATGGCGACCTCAATGTGCGCGGCGCCTTCCTGCACATGGCCGGCGATGCGGCCGTGTCGCTGGGCGTGGTGGCCGGGGCCTTGGTCATGTCGCGCACCGGCATCGCCTGGCTCGACCCGGCGCTGGGCCTGGTCATCGGCGTCGTGATCGTCGCCAGCTCCGTGGGCCTCTTGAAGGAATCCGTCGACCTGGCGATGGACGCCGCGCCCAAGGGCGTGGACGTGGCCGCCGTGCGCGACTGGCTAGGGCGGCAGGACGGGGTGACGGAGGTGCACGACCTGCACATCTGGGCCATGAGCACCACCGAGACGGCGCTCACCGCACACCTGGTGCGGCCCGGCAACCCCGACAGCGACCACTTCCTGCACGAGGCGTGCGAGGGCCTCGCCCGCCGCTTCGGCATCGGCCACGCCACGCTTCAGGTGGAGGCCGACCCCGACCACGCCTGCCGGCTGGCCCCCTCCGAGGTCTTGTGAGGCCAGGCTCGCCGCCCCTTCCGCTCGCCCTCTACGGCGCCGGCTCGGGGTTGCTGGAGCCGCTGGCGCCGCGGCTGCTCGCCGCCCGCGCGAGGGAGGGCAAGGAGGATCCGGCGCGGCTCGCCGAACGCCTGGGCCGGGCGAGCCTGCCGCGGCCGCCCGGGCCGCTTGTCTGGCTGCACGGCGTCAGCGTGGGAGAGAGCCTGTCGCTGCTGCCGCTGGCCCAGGCCCTGCGACGCGCCCGGCCCGACCTCGCCCTGCTGGCGACGTCGGGTACGCGCACCTCCGCCGAGCTGCTGGGACGACGCTTGGCGGGCTTGGCCCTTCACCAGTACGCGCCGATCGACGCGCCGGGCGCGGTCCGCCGCTTCCTGGATCATTGGCGCCCCGACGTGGGCCTGTTTGCCGAAAGCGAGCTTTGGCCCAACCTGCTCCTGGCCGCGCGCCGCCGCGGCGTGCGGCTGGGCCTGGTGTCGGGGCGGATCACGGAGGCTTCGGCGATGGGCTGGCGCCGCATCCCCGGCTCGGCCCGCGCGCTGCTGCAGGCCTTCGACCTGGTGCTGCCGCAGGATGAGACCAGCGCCGGACGGCTGGCGCGCCTGGGCGCCAAGGTCGGCCCGAAGCTGAACCTGAAACGCGCCGGCGACCCGCCGCCCGCCGATCCGGCCGAGCTCGCGCGCCTGCGCCAGGCGCTGGATGGCCGCCGGGTGGTGCTGGCCGCCAGCACCCACCCGGGCGAAGAGGCGTTCATCGTCCGGGCCTGGCGCTCCGCCGCGCCGGACCTGCTGATCCTGGTCCCAAGGCACCCCGAGCGCGGCGAGGCCATCGCCGCCGAGGTTTCCGGCCCCGGCTACGCGACCGCCCGGCGCAGCCTGGGCCAGCCGCCGCCGGCGGGGCCGGGGGTCTATGTCGCCGACACCCTGGGCGAACTGGGCCTGTTCCTGCGCCTCGCGCCGCTCACCGTGATGGGCGGCGGCTTCGCGCCCGGCGTGGGCGGGCACAATCCGCTGGAGGCCGCGCGGATCGGCTGCGCCGTGCTTACCGGCCCGCACGTGTCCAACGCCCGCGAGATCTACGACGAGATGATCGCGGCCGACGCCGCGGTGCAGGTCGCCGACGAGGCCGCCCTGGGCGCGGAGCTGCGCAGCTTGGCCGCTGACCCTGGCCGCGCGGCGGCGCTCGGCCGCGCGGCCCGCGGCTACGCCGATCTCCAGGGCGCGGAGCTGGAGCGCGCGCTTCCCCTGATCCTGGGGCTCGCGCCCGCATGAAGCTCGCCACGCCGCACTGGTGGTACAGCCGCGACCGAAGGGTCATGCCGGCGACACGCCTGCTGCTCACCCCGGCCGGCTGGGTCTGGGCGGCGGTCACCGCGCGGCGGCTCGCGCGCGGCGTCCCGCAGGATCCCGGAGTCCCGGTGGTCTGCGTCGGCAACCTCACCGTCGGGGGCGCCGGCAAGACGCCTGTCGTCCGCGCGGTCGCCGAACGCCTTAGGGCGATGGGGATCCAGGTCCACCTGCTGTCGCGCGGCTACGGCGGCCGGCTCCCTGGCCCTTTGCGCGTCGATGCCAACGGGCATACGGCCGCCGATGTCGGCGACGAACCGCTGATGCTGGCGCAGGACTTCCCCGTCTGGGTGGCGCGGGATCGGGCGGCGGGGGCGAGGGCCGCCTTGGCCGCCGGGGCCCAGGTCGTCGTGATGGACGACGGCCACCAGAACCCGTCGCTGGTCAAGGCGCTCTCGCTGGTGGTGGTGGACGCAGAGACGCGCGGCGGCGAATGGCCGTTCGGGGACGGGCGGGTCTTTCCCGCCGGTCCGATGCGCGAGCCGCTGAGGGCCGGCCTCGCCCGGGCAGATGTGGTGGTGGCGCTCCGGCCCGGCGATCTTCCCTCGCTCGATCCGGAGTTGGCGGCGGCGCTGGACGCCCGCCCGCTGATCGAGGCCCGCCTCGCCCCGGCGGCGCCTCCTCCGCCCGGACCGCAACTTGGTTTCGCCGGCGTCGGCAAGCCCTGGAAGGTGGAGCGCGCCTTGTTGGCCGCGGGCTGCGAGCTTTGCGACTTCGCGCCCTTCCCCGACCACTTCGCCTATGACGAGGCGACCTTGACCCGGCTGGCCGACCGCGCCGCTCAGTTCGGCGCGGGGCTGGTCACCACGGAAAAGGACTGGGTGCGCCTGCCTCGGGCTTGGCGCGGGCGGGCGACGCCCTGGGCCGTCCGCGCGGTCTTCGAGCCCGAGACGGCGCTGGACGCATGGCTCGCCGCGCTCAGAACATTTTCCGCCGAAGTGGATACCGGTTCGGCGTAGAAAATGCTCCAAATTCAAAGTGTTTGAGCGAAATCCGATTCTATCGAAACGGATTTCACTCAGGCGGTGAGCACCACCTGCATGCGCGCCGCTTCGGCCGCTTCGCCGTCGTCGTCCTCGGCCAGGGCGCGGATCAACTCCAGGATCTTCCGGCGAAGACGGGCCCGGCCCAGCTTGGGGAAAATGGTGGCGATTTCGACGCCTTCCGGCGTGAGCAGGAAGGACTGGGCGTTGGCGTTCGACGGCGACGCATCTTCCATCTCCGCGACGCCCGCCAGGCCGTCATAGAAGTAGGACACGCTGGTGTTGAGGGCGCGGGCGATCTGCCAGAGCTTCGAGGCGCTGACGCGGTTGGCGGCGCGCTCGTACTTCTGGACCTGCTGGAAGGTCAGGCCCAGGGCTTCGGCCAGGCGCTCCTGGCTGATGCCGAGCTCCTTGCGGCGCATGCGGATGCGAAGGCCGACATGACGGTCGACGGGGTGCGGCCCTTCGACGTCGTCCGCTCCGGACGAGTCCGATCCCCCACGTCGCGAAACAAATTTCATGACCTGCCTTTCCAATCCCTCCTGTGCGGCCAAGCTCGTTCAACCCGGCCATGCAGGACGCCTTGAGGTTGAGCTGAACGATTGGCCCGGGGAAAGAAAGTTGAGCCCTACCCGATTTGGGGGGTGATGCCCATTTTGGGTGACCCGTGGCGCAGCTTAAGCAACGCGAGGGCCCCGCGCACGCGTTTGTACGGAAAGAGATTTTTCCTCTATCCTGTCAATTGTTAGTCGGCCCGATCCAATGCGCGCCAACCGATGTCCCGTCGATAGAAACCGTCGATGAAATCAAGCTGCGCTGTCGCGGCGTAGACCTGGGCCAGGGCCGTCTTCAGGTCCGGCCCCAACGCGCATACGTTGAGCACGCGCCCGCCGGAGGCCCGCAGACTTCCATCCTCCGCGCGCCGCGTTCCGGCCTGGAAAACCACCGCGCCCTCCGCCTGGGCCGCCTCCAGCCCGCCGATCAGGCCGCCGGCCTTGGGCGTGTCGGGGTAGCCCTGGGCGGCGACCACTACGCAGGCCGCCGCCTCGTCGCGCCAGACAGGCTGCGGCGACGCCTTCAAGCCGCCTGTGGCGCAGGCGTGCAGATAGGGCAGCAGGTCGCTATCGAGACGCAGCATCAGGACCTGGCACTCGGGATCGCCGAAGCGGACGTTGAACTCCACCAGCTTGGGGCCTTGGGCCGTCGCCATCAGCTCGACGAACAATACGCCGCGATAAGGGGCCCCATCGGCGGCGATCCCGGCGAAGGCCGGCTCCACCAGCCGCGTGCGCACCTGCTCCACCAGCTCCGGCGTGAAGACTGGCGCCGGGGAATAGGTCCCCATGCCGCCGGTGTTCGGACCCTGCTCGCCATCGAAGGCGCGCTTGTGGTCCTGGGCCCAGCCGAACAGCATCGAGGCCTCGCCGTCGCAAAGCGCGAACAGCGAGCCGATCTCGCCCTCCAGGAATTCTTCGATCACCACGCGCGCGCCCGCCGCGCCGAAGCGCCCGCCCAGCGCATCGTCGATCGCCGCTTCGGCTTCGCCCCGCGTGGCGGCCACCACCACGCCCTTGCCGGCCGCCAGGCCGTCGGCCTTGACCACATAGGGCGCCTCGAAGCGGTCCAAGGCCGCGCGCGCCGAGGCCGCGTCCTCGCAGACCACATAGGCCGCGGTGGGAAGACCGTAGCGGTCGGCGAAGCCCTTGGTGAAGGCCTTGGAGGATTCGAGCTGGCCGGCCTGGGCGGTCGGGCCAAAGCAGGGGATTCCCGCTTCGCCCAGCGCGTCCGCCAGGCCCGCCGCCACCGACGATTCCGGCCCGATCACCACCAGGTCCGCAGCGATCTCTCGAGCCAGCGCGAGCAAGCCTTCGACGTCGGTCGCCGACACCTCGCGCGTTTCGCAAAGCTCGGCCATGCCCGGGTTGCCGGGGGCGGCCACGAGGCGCGTCAACTTGGGCGACTGGGCGATCTTCCAGGCGAGCGAATGCTCGCGTCCGCCGCTTCCCACCAGGAGCACGTTCATGGGCGGGCTTTGGCGCGGCCGGTGCGGCCGGTCAAGCCTGCCGCGCCATGTCCAGGGCGTAGCCGGCGGCGCGGACGGTGCGGATCGGGTCGCGGGTCTCGGGGACGCTGAGCGCCTTGCGCAGCCGGCCGATGTGAACGTCGACCGTGCGCGCCTCGACGTAGACGTCCGACCCCCAGACTGCGTCGAGCAGCTGCTCGCGGGAGAGCACGCGGCCGGCGTGGCGCATCAGATAGTCCAGCAGGCGGAACTCAGTGGGACCCAGGTGCACCTCGCATCCGGCCCGCCTCACCCGGTGGCCGACACGGTCGATGGTGATGTCGCCGCAGCGGACCTCGTCCTCAGCCAGGCCCGGCCGCAACCGACGCAGCACCGCGCGCACCCGGGCGGCCAGCTCGGTCATGGAGACCGGCTTGACCACATAGTCGTCGGCGCCCGTGTCGAGACCGCGGATACGATCGGTCTCCTCGCCCCGGGCGGTCAGCATGATGATCGGCACGTTGCGGCTCTCGGGCCGCTGGCGCAGGCGCCGGCAGACCTCGATGCCCGACACCTCGGGCAGCATCCAGTCCAGCACCACCAGGTCGGGCAGCTTCTCCTCGACCGCCACCAGGGCTTCCTCGCCGTCGTTGGCGAGCAGGACCTGATAGCCCTCCTTCTCGAGGTTGTACTGCAACAGGGTCCCCAGGGCGTCCTCGTCCTCGACAACCAGGATGGTCGGCCGCACGGGGGCTTCTCCTCAGGCGCTCAGCGCGTCGGTCTTGGGACGGACGGGCGCGATCATGTCCTCTCCCGTGATCTGGTAGTGCACGATCTCGGCGATGTTGGTGGCGTGGTCGCCGATACGCTCGAGGTTCTTGGCGACGAACAGCAGGTGGGCGCAGGCGGTGATCGTCCGCGGGTCGCCCATCATGTAGGTCAGCAGCTCCCGGAACAGGCTGTTGTAATGCTCGTCCACGTCCTCGTCCTGGGACCAGACCGCCAGAGCCCGCTCCAGGTCCTGGCGGGCGTAGGCGTCGAGGACGGCGGTCAGCCGGGTCAGCACCAGCTTGCCCATTCGGTCGATGGAGCGGGTGAGGTGGGTCATCGGGTCGGCTTCGATGATCGCCAGGGTGCGCTTGGCGATGTTCTTGGCCAGGTCGCCGCAGCGCTCGAGGTTGTTGGCGACCTTCATCGCCGCAACGGTGCGGCGCAGGTCGTCGGCCATCGGCTGCCGCAGGGCGATGAGGCGGATCGCGCGCCGCTCGATCTCGCGCTCGGCCACGTCCAGGCGGTCATCGCGGCCGACCACGGCGCCGGCCAGCTCCTGGTTGCGCTTGACCACCGCGGTCAGGGCGTCGGCCACCTGGGCCTCGGTCAGCCCGCCCATGCGCGCGCATTCGGCGGAGAGCTTGTTCAGCTCCTCCTCGAAGGATTTCAGGGTGTGCTCGGTCATTGCGGGACGGTCTCCTGCGCGCCCGTCGGCGCAACCAGGCTGCGGCGGCTGTGGCTATGCAACAGCGTCATGACACTTTCGCGACGCCCTGGACGGGCGGCGCCTCGTGGATCTGCGGTCGGGCGCCGAGCATGGGCAGATAGACGGTGAAGGCCGAGCCCTGGGTCGGCGCGCTCTCCACCGCCAGCCCCCCGCGGTGCCGGTTGACGATATGTTTGACGATGGCGAGGCCGAGGCCCGAGCCGGCGCGCTCGCCGCTCTTCTGGCCCTCCACCCGATAGAACCGCTCGGTGAGGCGCGGCAGGTGCTCGCGCGCCATGCCTTCCCCCCGGTCGCTGACGCGCACCGCCACATAGCTTGGCGCAAGCACGTCGGGGACCAGCAGGGAGAAGCGCGCCAGGCCCGGCCGGAAAGGCGCGCTGGCCGCCTCCGGCGACAGGTCGGCCTGGACCACGACGTCCACCGTCTTGCCGCGGGGCGAGTATTTCACGGCGTTGTCGACAAGATTCTGCACCACCTGGAGCACCTGATCTCGCTCTCCGGCCACCACGGCCTCCCGGCGACGGGGCGCCTTGACCTTCAGCGTCACGCCGTTGCGCTGGGCCAGGGGCGCGGAGGCCTCCGCCACCTCCTGCACGCAGGCGGCCACATCCACCCGGCCGGCGGGCGCGATATATTCCGCCAGCTCGATGCGCGAGAGCGACATCAGGTCCTCGATCAGCCGCGACATGCGCGCGGCCTGGCCTTCCATGATGCTGAGGAACCGATCCCGGGCGACCTCGTCGTCCTTGGCGTGGCCGCGGAGCGTCTCGATGAAGCCGGTCAGCGACGCCAGCGGCGTGCGCAGCTCGTGGCTGGCGTTGGCCAGGAAGTCGACCCGTGTGCGCTCCACGCGCCGCATCTCGGTCTCGTCGCGGAACACCAGCACGGCCAGCCGGCGGCCGTCGGACGCCGCGCCCAGCGGCCATGCGCCGGCCCTCAGCGTCTTCGGCTGCACGCCGCTGGTCTCGTAGACGCACTCGGCGTCGCGACCGGCGAACAAGGCCTGATCGACGATCTCCAGCACCGCGGGATCGCGGATGGCGTTCACCAACAATCCCTCGCCGCGCTCGATGCGCAGCAGCTCACTGGCCGCGGTGTTGGCGAACAGGTAGCGGCGGCTGGTGAGGTCGTCCGGCTCCAGCGCCGTGATCACCAGGATCGGGTCCGGCAATGCGTTGACGACGGCGCGGAACGCCGGCGGCTCGCCCCCGCCGGGCGACGCGTCCAGGCGCAGCGCCTGATAGCGCGCCGCGCTGGAACGGTCGGCGGCGAAGACGCACACCGCCGTCGAGGCGGCGACCAGGGCGGCGGCGATCGCCGTCGTGGCGGCGTCCAGGCGGGCGATCAGTGCGACGGCCACCAGCGTCGCCAACCCCGCCGCGCCCGCCGCGACGATCGGCCAGGCGGACCCGTCACGCACAGGGCTGTTTTCGGGCGTCGAGGATGCCACTAGAATCTCCCAGGTTCTGAGCATCGAGCATCTCCACGGCCGTGTCACGGGTGTGACAGGCGCGGGCCAAGCGGAACCATTCCCCGTCTCGGCCGGTTCGCGGCGGCGTTCGGAGGGCCATGCCATGAACCATATGGAAACCGACGGCGCGGCGAAGTCGCAGCCAGACCACGCAGCCGAGCTGCAAAGCGAGCGCGAGCGCACGCGGGAGGTCGACCATCGGGCCAAGAACAGCCTGCAGCTCGCGGCCAGCCTGGCCTTGCTGATGGCCCGCCGCACGCCCTCGGGGGAAGCCCGGGCCGCGCTGAAAGCCCTGCACAACAGGATCGCCGCGATCGGCTCCGTCCACCGGGGCTTCGCCACCGGCCTCGAGTTCGGCCGCTTCGACGTCACCGCCTTCGTCGAGGACCAGCTTGCCCTCAGTTCCCGCGCCGCGCCTGAGGGCGCGGAGCTGCGGACCGATCTGGAGGCGCTGGACACGCGCGCGTCCTGCGCGGCGCCGCTGGCGTTGATCCTGAACGAGCTGGTCAGCAACGCCCTGCTCCACTCCGGGGCCACGCCCAAGGTGACGGTCAGGCTGCGCCGTTTCGGCGAGGACGGCTTCAGGCTGGACGTGGCCGACGAAGGGCCGGGTCTTCCCGAATCGGCTGAGAGCCTCGGCTTCGGTTTGACCCTGGTGCGCCTGATGGCCCAGCAGCTTCGCGCCGAACTCGCCTTCGAAGCTATGCAACCCGGTCTGCGGGTGGTCGTTAAGGCGCCATGAGCCATCGCCGTCCGCGCCTCGCGTCCACCCGGAATCCGCGGTGAACGCACCTCTGATCGCCGTCGTCATCGGAACCGGCGCCGCCCTCTGCTCCATGTCCAGCTTCATCCCCCAGATCCTCAAGATCTGGCGCGAACGCGACGCCTCGGCGGTGTCGATGCGGATGTATGCCGTGACCGTGACCGGCTTCACGCTCTGGTCGATCTACGGCGTGCTCATCGGCAGCTGGCCGGTGGTGGGCTCGAACCTGGTCTGCCTGCTCCTTTCGGCGGCCATCCTGGTGCTGAAATGGCGCTTCGATGCGGGCGCGCGGGCGGAGCCGAACCGCTCGCCCCCTTGAGCGCGCCAGGCGACGTTGGATACGGCTTCGCCGCCCGAGGGGGGTCTAGCAACTTGGGCGATCGCCGCTAAAAGGCTCAGGCGGAAGCTCGGACGGACGGACAGGCATGAGCGATCGGTTGGCCGCGGCGGAAGCGGCGTTGCGGGCCGGCCGGAGCGCCGAAGCGGTCGACCATCTGCAGGCGGCCATCGCCGAGGACCCTGCGCGGTCCCTGCAGGTCTACCGCGTGCTCACCCGCCAGCTGTACCTGCTCGGCCGCTTCGAAGAGGGGGAGGCCGTGACGGGGCGCGCCATCGAGCGCTTCCCGCGCGACCCCGAGCTCCGCAACCTGCAGGGGGTCCTGCTGCGGCGGCTGGGGCGGTTCGAGGAGGCGCTGAGGGCGCTGGACGAAGCGGTGCGGCTGGCCCCGCGCGAGGAGTCCTCGCAGGTCAACCGGGCCAACGTCCTGCTGGACCTCGGCCAAGGCGCCAAGGCCGAGGCGGCCTGGACGCGTCTGGTGCGTCAGCATCCGCGCAACGCCGAACACCAGCGCCAGCTCGGCCGCGCGCTCCTCAAGCAGGGCAAGACGGAGCCGGCGCTGGTGCGCTTTCGCCAGGCCGTGACCCTGAAAAAGGATCTGGTGGAAGCCTGGATGGACATGGCCGGCGTGCTCAACGAGCGGTTCCGGACTCAGGAGGCCGAGGCGCTGTTGGAAAAGGCGCTGGCGGCCAATCCCGGCAATCCCCGCCTGGCCGAGGCCCGCGTCATCGTCATGCGCCGCGCCGCCGAGCCTGAGCGCGCCCTGGCCTATCTGGAGAGCCTGCTGCCCGATTACGGCGATCAGGCCTGGCTGCACCAGCAGCTCGGCCACTCCCATCAGGATCAGGACCGGGAATTGGCCGAGACGCACTACGCCCGGGCCGTGGAGCTGGCGCCGGACAACCTCGACTACCTCACCGCCCGTATCGAGAACCTCGAACGGATGCGCACCGGCGACGAGGCGGCCAACATCGAGAAGGCCTACCAGCTCGCCCGCGCGGCCCTGGACCGCGGCGTCCGGTTCACCGATCCCGCCCAGCTGAAGGTGATCTTCGAAGTGCTGGTGCGCGTGGCCGACTTCGATCGCCTCGCCAAGCTGGCCGACTTCCGCACGCGCGGCCGGGCCTGGGCCGAGAGCGGCCGTCATTCGGCGCTGATGAAACAGCTTGCGGGCGTCGAGTCCGACGCCGACCGGGCGGAGCTGATGGAGCAGCACCGCATCTGGGGCCGGGGCGCCGAGGCGCAGGCGGCCGAACATCCGATCCGCCGCCCGCCGCCCAGGCCGGCCGACGGCCGCATCCGGCTGGGGCTGATGTCGTCGGACCTGCGCCAGCATCCGGTGGGCTATTTCGCCCTGCCGTTGTTCCAGGACGTCGACCCGCGGTTCGACCTCTACTGCTATTCCTTCTACACCGGCCAGGAGGACGCGACGCAGCAGCTGATGGCGTCCAAGTCGAAGGCCTTCCGCTGGCGGCCCGCGATCCGCGCTCCGGACGCCGCGCAGATGATCGCCGACGACCAGCTCGACCTGCTGATCGAGCTGGGCGGCTCGACCCACATGAACAAGCTGGAGGTGATGGCCTACCGGCCGGCGGAGAAGCAGGCCAGCTGGCTGGGCTACCCGCACTCGGCCGGGCTCTCGACCATCGACTACCTGGTGGTCGATCCCTACGTCATGCCGGAAAAGCCCGGCATGATGATGGAGCAGCCCCTGATGCTGCCCCACGCGTGGTATCCGTTGGGCGCCTCCGCCTTTCGGCCGGAGCCCGCGGCCGACCCCGTCGCGCCCGTGTCCCGCAACGGCTACGTCACCTTCGGCGCCGCCAACAATCCGCAGAAGTACACGCCCCATGTGCTGGAGGCCTGGGCGCGCGTGATGCGCGAAACGCCGGCCTCACGCTTCCTGTTCGTGCGCCCCGAAGGCGGCGGCCAGAGCTTCCGCGACCACATCCGCGGGCAGTTCGAAGCCCATGGCGTGGCCGGCGACCGCATCGACTTCGAAGCCGTGCGCGGCGCGCACCTGCCGCATTACAACCGCATCGACATCACCCTCGACTGCTTTCCGCAGACGGGCGGCACCACCACTTGCGAGGCGCTTTGGATGGGAGCGCTGGTGGTCACCCTGGTGGGAGACGGGGTGTTCGAGCGGTTGAGCTATTCCACGCTGATGAACCTGGGCCTGGGCGAGTTCTGCGCCCGCACCGTCGACGACTATGTGGCCATCGCGGTGGCGCTGGCGTCTCAGCCCGCCAGGATCGCCGACCTGCGCGCGGGCATGCGCGCCCGCATGCAGCAAAGCCCGCTGGGCCAGACCCGCGACTGGGCGCAAGGCTTCTACCAGGCGGTGGCCGACACGCTGGGGAAGTAGGGACGTCTGGACGCCCCCCTCCGTCTCGCGCTGCGCGCGATCCACCTCCCCCGCTCCGCGATGGAGGATCTAAAGCATCAAGATGCTCCACCGTGACCCGGGGGAGCTGTCAGCGAAGCTGACTGAGGGGGCACGCGGCCTCAGCCGCGATACCAGCCCACATAGGCGTCCCAGAACTCCGCCTCGTCCCAGCCCTCGCGGCGGACAGGCTCGTCGTTCACCCGGCGAAGGGGCTCGGAGAAGTCGGACTGCTCGGCGAAGGTCACGGGGCATTCGCGACCCAGCCGCGCGGCCGCTTCCTTGGCCACCCTCAAGGCGAAGTCCCCCTGGGCGGCGATCCAGCCGCTCGGGCGGCAGACCAGCGGCGTCGTCGGCTCGTCCAGCAACCGCCGCAGATACCGCGCGTAGGCTCGGCCCAGCAGCGGCGCCGGCAGATGGTCGCGCAGATAGCGCGGCGTGCGCACCTGCGGCGTCTCCCCGGCCCGCCAGCTGCGGAAGAGATAGGCCGGGAAGGACCTCGCCTGCTCATAGGCGCCATAGGGGCTTGGAACGACCAGGCGCCCGAAGCCTAGGCCCGCGTCGGCGGCGAAATGGCGGAAGGCCAGGCTGGTGAGCGTCTTGGAGAGGCCATAGGGCGTCACGGCAAGCGGCTCGGACGCCACCCCGCCTTCGCCGGCCTCGAACACCGTCCCGGTGATCACCAGCGCGCGGACGCCGGCCTCGCCCAGCTCGCGCAACGCCTTCGGCGCGCCGCTGGCGTTCTTCTGGAAGGCGGCCACGGCGTCGAAGTCCGCGTCGCGGTAGCCGGTGATCTCGGCGGCGTGGTGGGCGAGCGCCGCGGGCCTTCTCGTGCGGACGATGTCCATGAAGGCCGGCGACGCGAACGGCGCGGAGAAGACGACCTCGCAGGACCCCTGGAGACGTTCGATGCGCGCCAGCCGCTCGCCGTCATAGTCCGACCTCGCCCGGCGCAGCGGGGCGACCACGCTGAAGCCGGCTTCGGCGAGGGCTTCGGCGATCCAAAGCCCGGTGAACGAGCTCGCGCCGGTCAGCAGCACCATCTCGCCCATCAGCCGGCATAGTCCGGATAGGCGGCGTCGCGGGGCGAGATCACCCGCGGCGGCTCCGGCCATTCGACGCCGAACGCCGGGTCGTCCCAACGCACGCCGTCTTCGCGGCCTGGGCGGTAGGCCGGCGCGATCTGGTAGAGGACGTCGCTGTCCGCCTCCAGCGTCAGGAAGCCGTGGGCCACGCCTTGCGGGATCAGCAGGGCGCGGGCGTTGTCGGCCGTGAGCTCGCACGCCGTCCAGCGACGATGGGTGGGGCTCTCCGGCCTCAGGTCCACCGCCACGTCGAAGATCCGGCCTCGCACGCAGCGCACCAGCTTGGTCTCGGCGAAGGGCGCGGGACGCAGGTGCAGCCCCCGCAGCGTGCCCCTGTGCGTGTTGCGCGAAAGGCTGGTCTGGGCCGGGACGAAAGGATGGCCGGCGGTGGCGAAGGCGTCCGGGCAGTGCAGGCGGGCGAAGGCGCCGCGATCGTCCACGTGCGGCTCGATCTCCACCACGAGGACGCCCGGAATCTGCGTCGCTGAGAACCGCATCAGCCGACCACCGCCGTGCTCGGCGAGGCCACCACGAAGCGGCCGCCCCAGTCCTTGATGTCGGCGAGCTGGTCCATGATCTCGGCCTTCAGGTTCCACGGCAGGATCAGCACATAGTCCGGCCGCACCTCGGCCCGGGCCTGAGGGGCCAGGACCGGCACATGGCTGCCGGGCAGGTAGCGGCCCTGCTTGGCGGGGTTGGCGTCGAAGGCCGCGACGATGTCGTCGCTGGTGACGCCGGCGTAGTTCAGGAAGGTGTTGCCCTTGGCCGCCGCCCCATACGCCGCCACGCGCCGCCGCTCCGTCCTGGCCTGCTCCAGGAACGCCAGGAAGCTCGCGCGCACCGCCTCAACGCGGGGGGTGAAGCCCTCATAGGTTTCGATACGCCCAAGCCCCGCCTTCGCTTCGCGGTCCCTGAGCGCCGCCAGGGCGTCGCTCTCGCTGAAGCCTGCGCCGGCGTGGCAGCAGAACAGCCGCAGCGACCCGCCGTGGGTGGGCAGCAGCTCCACGTCGAACGGCCGCAGGCCGTTGGCCCGCAGCACCTGCTCGACCGCCAGCAGCGACAGATAGGAGAAGTGCTCGTGGTAAATGGTGTCGAACTGCACCTGCTCGATCAGGTTCAGCAGGTGCGGGAACTCGAAGGTCAGCACGCCTTCGTCCTTCAGCACCTGGCCAAAACCCGCGACGAAGGCGGAGATGTCCGGCACGTGGGCCAGCACGTTGTTGGCCGCCATCAGGTCCGCACGCACGCCGCGCGCCGCCAGCGCCAGCGCCGTCTCGGCGTTGAAGAACAGGCTCTCGGTGGGCACCCCGCGAGCGCGGGCGGCCTCGGCTGTGCCCGTGGTGGGCTCGATTCCCAGCACCGGGATGTCCATGGCCACGAAGTGCTGCAGCAGGTAGCCGTCGTTGCTGGCGACCTCCACCACCAGGGATTCCGGCCCCAGGCCCAGCCGGGCGGCCATCTCCTCAGCGTAGGCCTTGGCGTGGGCCACCCAACTCGCCGAGAATGAGGAGAAATAGGCGTAGCCGGCGTCGAAGATGGCTTCGGCGGGGACCACGTCGTCCACCTGCACCAGGAAGCATTGCGCACAGACCCGCGCGTGCAGCGGATAGGCCCGCTCGACCCCGGCCTCCAGCTCCTCTTGCGTGAGATAGCTGTTGGCGAGCGGCTGGTCGCCCAGGTCGATCAGGGTGTGGGCCAGGGGGGCCGCGCAGAAACGGCAGGCGGGCGAGGCGCTCATGGGCGGCCTTCGTAGTCCTCGATCTCCTCCACGCACAAGCTGCGTGCGTCCTCGCCCGTGGCTTGGCGGCGATACCAGTCCATGGTCAGCGCCACGGCGGCCGGCGCGTCCAGCCGGCTCTGGAAGCCCAGGGTGCGCGCAGCGAGGCCGGAGTCGATCGACAAGGCCTGCGCCTCCAGCGACGCCGGGTCCGGCTCATGACGCCAGGGCTTTCCGCCCAGCGCCGCAACGCCCAGGGTGGCGAGTTCGCCCACCGTGACCGACGGGCCTCCCGGCTTCGGCCCGAAGTTGAGGGCCAGGGGCGGCCGCTGCCCCTCCGCCAGAGCCTCGAGATAGGTGAAATAGCCGGCCAGGCAGTCCAGCACGTGCTGCCAGGGACGGGTGGCCCCTGGGTGGCGCAGGACCACCGCCTCCCCGGCCCCCGCGGCGCGAACGATGTCGGCGCACAGCCGGTCGCGGCTGAAGTCGCCGCCGCCGATGACGTTGCCGCCCCGCGCGGTGGCGAGCGGAACGCCGATGCGGTCGAAGTAGCTTCGCCCGAAGCTTGCGGCCACCATCTCGCAGGCGGCCTTGGAGCCGGCGTAGGGGTCTTTGCCGCCCAGCGCGTCGTCTTCGACGAAGGCGCGGCCCGTCTCGGCGTTGGCGTAGACCTTGTCGGTGGTCACCACCAGGATCGCCTTGAGCGCGGTCTGGGCGCGCAGGGCCTGCAGGAGGTGTGCGGTTCCCATGACGTTGGTGGCGAAGGCTTCGACCGGGTCCTCCACGGCGGCGCGGACGATCGGCTGGGCGGCCATGTGCAGCACCAGGTCGAAAGCCCGCCCGGCCATCGCCTGCTCCACCGCGTCCTGGTCGCGCAGATCGACGAAGCGGGAGTCCATGGCCTCGGCCACTCGGGCCAGGCGGAACAGGCTGGGGTTCTGGTCCGGCGGCAGGGCGAGCCCGGTCACCTGCGCGCCCATCCGCGACAGCCAGATCGCCGCCCAGCCGCCCTTGAAGCCGGTGTGGCCGGTGAGCAGGACCCGTTTGCCGCGCCAGAAGGCCGGGGTCACCGCCACGGCGCCTCGCCGGACGCCCACAGCGCCTCCAGCTGGTTCTTGTCGCGCAGCGTGTCCATCGCCGCCCAGAAGCCCGCGTGCCGGTAGGCGGCCAGCTGGCCGTCGGCCGCCAGACCCTCCAGCGGCTCGTTCTCCCAGACCGTGGCGTCGCCATCGATACGGTCGAGCACCTCAGGCTGAAGGACGAAGAAGCCGCCGTTGATCAGGGCGTTGTCGCCGGGCGGCTTCTCGGTGAACCGCTGCACCAGGCCCTCGCGAATCTCCAGCGCGCCGTAGCGGCCGGGCGGCGTGACGGCGGTGACGGTGGCCCGCTTGCCGTGCTGGCGGTGGAAGGCGGCCAGCGCGCCAAGGTCCACGTCCGCCAGGCCGTCGCCATAGGTCATGAAGAAGGGCTGGCCCGGATCGAGGTAGCGCGTCACCCGCTTCAGCCGCCCGCCGGTCATCGTCTGCTCGCCGGTCTCGACCAGCGTCACGCGCCAGGGTTCGTGATTGGTGGCGTGGTACTCGATCTCGCCCTTGCCCAGGTCGACGGTGACGTCGGCGTTGTGCAGCACATAGTTGGCGAAATACTCCTTGATCATATAGCCCCGGTACCCGAGGCAGACGACGAAGTCGTTGAAACCATGACGGGAATAGAGCGTCATGATGTGCCAGAGCATCGGGCGGCCGCCGATCTCGATCATCGGCTTGGGCCTGAGGTGGCTCTCTTCCGAGATGCGGGTGCCGAGCCCGCCCGCGAGGATCACCGTCTTCATGCTTGACCTTCGTCCGAGGCGCCGCGCGCGCGTCCTTCCTTATCGTGAAGCCTGGCCGCGATGAAGGCCCGGCTCAGAACCGGGTGTCTTCCCGGATGAACCTGTTCAGCACATTGGTCGGCCGGATGCGGTAGCGCACCGTCGGCCGGTCCACCCGCCCGTGCGGGGCGTCCTTGAGCGCGGCGAAGAAGTTGCGGTCGGCGGTGAAGCCGGGCTTGCCGGTTCCGCTTTCGGCCCAGCGGCCCAGCGCGCGCGTGCCGGCGATCTTGTCGATCAACAGGCAGTTGGTGTCCACGAAGCCGCCCTGCTCGGCGAAGCGCCCCTGCCCGACGCCCACCGAGTCCCAGCGGTCGACGGCCAGCGCCTCGCCCGTTTCTTCCGAGACCAGCAGCCGCTGTGAATGCGCCCAGGGCTTGCCTTGGATCGCGGCCGCCAGCCCCTCCAGGTGGTCGGGCTCGTACTCGTTGTCGTCGTCGAGGAAGGCGACGTAGCGGGCGTTGGCCAGGAAGCTCAGCAGGGTGCGAAGCGCACCGCCATCCAGGGCGGTGTGCACCCCGCCGTGCCGAACGGAGGTGGAATAGGGCAGTTGCAGCACCAGCGCCGAGACGTTCGGCGGCCGGCGCGCCAGCACCTCGTCCAGGTGGCCGCCCGCATGCTCGGCCTTGTCGACGCCGATCATCAGCTGGATGCGCGCGTCGAGGGTCTGGCGGAAGACCGACTCCGCGGCCGCCGCGATCTGCGGGCGAAGCAGGGTCGGCATGACCACGGCCACGGCGGCGGGCGCCTGCGGATCGCCGGCGTCGGGATAGTAGCGGCCGATGGAAAGCGGGGCGGC